>Ga0126371_10000383_pt1 | contig 35949 bp, 28 predicted proteins | sample PanSoiMetaPlot_4_FD_110145 | JGI IMG/M metagenome (GOLD analysis project Ga0126371, IMG submission 110145) | Tropical forest soil microbial communities from Panama - MetaG Plot_4 | ecosystem: Environmental > Terrestrial > Soil > Tropical forest > Bulk soil | place: Panama | collected 2016-02-17
GCGCAAGAATGGAACAAGGGTCAAGCTCACCGGCCAGCCATTCCAGATACTGGTCATCTTACTCGAACATCCTGGCGACCTAGTTACCCGCGAGCAGTTACAAGGGCGCCTGTGGCCATCCGATACATTTGTGGACTTCGATCGGGGTCTCAACGCTGCAATCAACCGAATGCGGGAGGCCCTAGGGGATTCCGCTGATAATCCTCACTTTGTAGAAACTCTGCCGCGGCGGGGCTATCGATTCATAGCGCCGATAGTTGATCCAGGAACTCCGAGGACTGCCCAGCCGCATCCCACAAGTCCAAGTGTCTCGACTCTTGGACGTATGGAAACAGAAGAAAAGCGGAGCTCGCCTAAGCGCCTGATCGTGTTGGTCACAACCTTTGTCGCGCTGGCGCTCAGCGCTGTTGTACTCGTGGGGTATCGGATCGTCGGTACGGGAGTGAAGCAGCCTGGGACGATCAGATCTCTGGCCGTATTGCCCTTGCAAAATATCTCAGGGGATCCGGGGCAGCAATACCTTGCCGATGGAATGACCGAAGAACTCATCGGGCGTCTCGCGGCCATCCGGAACTTGCGTGTCATTTCTCGAACGTCGGCGATGCGGTTCAAAACCACAAACCTCTCGGCGCCGGAAATTGCCAAAGCCCTTGGCGCGGATGTGATCGTCGAGGGATCGGTAATGCGAGAGGGTAGCCGAATTCGCGTTCACGCGCAGCTGATTCGGGCGGTACCGGAAGAGCACTTCTGGTCCGAAGCATACGATCGGGAAGTGCGAGATATTCTCGACTTGGAGAGCGATGTTGCGCAATCCATTGCTAACAAAGTAGAAGTCAGTCTCACGGGGGAAGAACGGCATCGGCTTGTGAGCGTTCGCGCCATCGACCCAGAGGTGTACGAGAACTACCTCAAGGGCAGATTCGCACTGGCCAGAGGTAACAACAGGGCTGATGTGGAGGAAAGCATCCGCTACTTTAACGAAGCCCTTAGCAAAGATCCAAGGCATGCTCTCAGTTACTTGGGACTGGCCGAGGCCTACGGCTGGCTCGGGACAGTATTCATAGGAGGAGTCGCGCAAGAATATCGGCCCAAGAGGGCTCTGGCGGCGCGAAAAGCTCTGGAACTCGACCCGACACTGGTTGAAGCTCATCTATTGTTGGCGTACACGGCACAAGAACAGTGGCGATGGGCGGAGGCTCAAGCTGAATATCAGAAGGCCATTGCGTTGAGGCCAAATGATGCGTCTGCACATTCCGGACTTGGTTTCTGGCTGACGTGTCAGGGGCGAGCAGAAGAAGCATTGGCGGAAACACGTCTTGGTCGTGAACTCGACCCGCTTGCTGTGTCTGGTGATGAGTTAGGCTCCACATTGTTTTTTGCCCGGCGTTACGTCGAAGCGGAACAAGAGTTGCGTAGCGAGCTTGCGATTAGACCAGACAACGCCCGTGCACTCATGGGCCTCGGCTTTGTACTCGTCGCGAATCACAATGCTCGGGTAGCGGTCGACGTACTCCAAAAAGCAGCATCCATTTCCGAGCGAGCGCCTGCGAATCTCGGACTTCTGATTTACGCTTACGCGCAGAGCGGGGATCGGGCTCATGCCGTTCGTCTGCTACAGGAACTGAAGAGGAGAAACCAGACAGGCTATGTTCCGGCCGCCGCATTTATGCTGGGTTTCCTCGGCCTAGGCGACTATGACCAGGCATTTTTCTGGATCGAGAAAGCGTACACGGAGCAGTCAAATATCTTGCAGTTCCTCAAGGTAAATCCAATCTTTGACCCTGTGCGTAGCGACCCTCGGTTTCTTGATTTGCTCCGCCGAGTTGGACTTGACCGGCTCAGTTAATATGACCTGCAACTGAAACAGTCCCTTGTTCTTCTGGGGAGGGTATGTTGCAAGCAAATGTTGCAATCAGGAGCGATTACACTCTCCAAGGATTTTAGGGAAAACCGTTACGAAGGCATCCAAGGCCGCAGCAAAAGTGTGCTCAGCGAAGGCGAAGAAGAAGCGCAAGAGAGCGTAGCGGAAACTGTAGTGAAAAGCGTAGTGAGTGAGCCTTGGGGCAGCTTGGTGCAACGTGAGGCGAGAGTGACGAAATCAGCAGGAAACACCGTGATTTGCCGCAACTTGCGCCAATCAGCACCAAACCGTCCCAAGCTCTGACTTTCGATTATGAGTCTGCTGCTCTAACCGTTGAGCTATGGGCCCGCGACCTCAATCTAGCACAGTCGAAGCCCACAGCTTCGAATCGCAAAAAGCGCAAGACCGCAGCCCTCAGACCTCAGCCCATCGTATGTTGGTACCGACATCCAAAGCCGAGGTCCAAGGTTCAAAGTCGAGGGTCCGAGGTCTGAGGTCTAAGGTCCGAAAGCCCGAAGCCCCGTGTTCCAGAAGCCGAGAGCCCCGAGCCCGAAGCCGCTCTCTAATGTGCCGTCGCCTTCTCCGCTCCCAGCCCCGTGTTCGACCGCACGAGCAGCTCGTTGAACTTGTGCTGCGAGGTTGGCTCGTGACTGATCATTGTTCCGATGAATGCCCCGATGAATCCTAGGGGGATACTCAAAATCCCCGGATTCTCCAGCGGGAACCAGGCCTTTGCCTGAATCAAATGCCGCGCCGTTCCTACGACCGTCGGAGGATCGATGGCCATCAAGCTAGGACTCAACAGGATCAGCCCGATCGAGGCGAGCAGTCCGACCGCAAGCCCGGTCACGGCTCCCGCTGTATTGAACCGGCGCCAGAAGATTGAGAGCACGATCACCGGCAGGTTCGCCGACGCTGCCACCGCAAATGCCAGCGCCACCAGGAACGCCACGTTCGCCGTCGGACCAAGCACAATCGCAATCGCGATCGCTACCGCTCCCACCACGAACGCCGAGATCCGCGCCACCAGAACTTCCTCTCCCCGCTTCCGCTCCACTCCGTTATGAATCACGTTCGTCCAGAAATCATGCGAGAAGGAGGTGGTCGCGCTAATCGTCAATCCGGCCACCACCGCCAGAATCGTCGCAAATGCAATCGCCGAGATGAACGCGAAGAAAATGTCTCCCGCCAGTGCCTGCGCCAGCAGCGGCGCGCTCATGTTCGTTCCGCCATGTCCCTTGATGAAATCCGGACCAACGATCGTCGCCGCCCCGAATCCCAGGAACGTCGTCATAATGTAGAAGCTGCCGATCAGCACCATCGCCCACACCACGCTGTGGCGAGCAGTCTTCGCATCCGGCACGGTGTAGAACCGCACGAGAATGTGCGGCAGACCGGCCGTCCCGAAGATCAATGCCATCCCCAGTGAGATCAGGTCCAGCGGCCCGTACGGAGGCTTGTATCGCAATCCCGGCTGCAGAAAATCCTTCACCACCTGCTGGCCCTTTGCGTCGTGATAGGTAACCTGCGAGATCTCGCTAAAAAACTGTCCAAAGCTGAAATGAAAATGCGCCATCACCAGGATACTCAGCAGAATCGTTCCGGCCATGAGCAGGATCGCCTTGACAATCTGCACCCAGGTCGTCGCCAGCATTCCGCCGAACACCACATAGACAATCATCAAGATTCCAACTGCCATCACGGCCTGGTTGTAAGTAACCATGCTGCCGAGCAGCAGTTTCACCAAGGCCCCGGCGCCCACCATCTGCGCGATCATGTAAAACGTACTGACGGTCAACGTGCTCACCGAGGCCATCGCCCGCACCGGACGCGGCCTCAGCCGGTACGCCAGCACATCCGCCATCGTGTACTTCCCCGCATTCCGCAGCGGCTCCGCGATCACCAGCAGCACTGTCAGATACGCCACCAGCCATCCCACGGAAAATAGAAATCCGTCATAACCCTGGAACGCGATAATCCCAGCAATCCCCAGGAACGATGCCGCGCTCATATAGTCGCCGGCCACGGCAATCCCGTTCTGCCATCCTTTAATTTGCCGGCTGGCGGCGAAGTAAGCCGCCGATCCTGCCGATCGCCGTGACGCCCAATACGTAATCCCCAGCGTGACCGCGATAAACACCAGAAACATGACGAGTGAGATATTCATGGCCTACTTGCCTCCCTTGCCGTTCTTCTCAAGGATGTCTTTCGCGAGCCGGTCGAAATCGCTGGCCGCCTTCACGTACAGCCCGGCGATGAGCCACGCGACAAAGAATTGCGACAGTGCAAACAGGTACGCCAAATTTACGTGTCCCACCTTCGTCGCCATAAACTGTGGCGCATATCCCACCAGCACCGGCAAAGCAAAGTAGTACACGACGAAAAAGATGAATGCCGGCACGATGAACACTTTCTTCGTCGCCATCAAATCCTGGAATTCCTTGCTGCTAGCGATCCTGTCCCATACGGACTGAGACTCGTCCGGCTCCGAAACCTGCGCCGGTGTTGGAATTGCCAGATTGCTCGCGGCATTTGCCATAATGCTCCCCTTCCACTGTTCTGTTGTTGGAATCGATCACAGCCCCTCCGACTGCGGAAGCCGTCCTATACCCGAGCCAAGGCTGACCGACAGCTTACTCCCACCTGTCAAGTTCCGCCGGAAATTGATGAGCCAGGCGCCCGCTCACCCTCCTCATCTTGGCCATCCGTTAGAACGTGAACGTCGGTCCAATCTCGGTCCGGATATCCTGCCACCGCCGTGACGGCACTCCCCGGTAGATTGGGTAGGGTATGGTCCCGGTCGGGATCACCTACCACCCGCACCCCGCCGAGCATGGCTATGCGACCCGGCAAAGTTGGAGTCGCCGTGCCGGGAGCAGAAGCCGATGTCGTCGATGAAGACGGCAAGCTCGTCCCACCCAACATTGGTGGACGGCTCGTGCTGAAGCGACCCCTCCCGTGCATGCTGCGCACAGTCTGGCGCGATCCGGCGCGCTGCGAGCGCGATTGGCAGTACTTCCCCGGATGCTACGTCACTGGCGACGTCGCCATGAAAGATAAAGATGGATACATCGCTGTCCTCGGCCGCTCCGATGACGTCCTCAACGTCGCCGGACACCGCATCGGCACCGCCGAAGTCGAAAGCGCACTGGTCAGTCATCCGGCAGTAGCAGAAGACACCGCCATCGGCGTTCCCGATACGTTAAAAGACGAAACGATCAAAGCCTTCGTGCAAGTAAGATTCGATCACGTCCCGTCCGAGTCCTTATCTGCAGCATTGATCGAACACGTGCGCCGCGAACTCGGCCCGATCGCAACTCCATCAAGCCTGGAATTCGTCGCATCGTTGCCGAAGACGCGCTCGGGAAAGATTCTCCGCCGCTTCCTCAAAGCAAAAAAGCAGGGCATCGACGCCGGCGGCGTCAGCACCATGGAAGGCGAAAAGGGTTTATTTCTGGGAGGACGCATTTCGTCCGTCCCGCTGAAGCGAAGCGAGGCGTGGCTCCGCATCAGCAGGCACGCAAGCCACTGCTTGGCCGATTCTCTGTGTCATCCTGAGCGAAGTCGAAGGATCTCTACCCGCTCGACCACAGCATCGGACGATTCCGTAAGGTAAACGAGCAGAAAAAGGCGTCCCTTCCCGGGACGCCTTTCAAAAGCACGAACTGAACCCTAAGCCTTTGCCCCTTTCGCATTCTTCCCTAAAGTCGCCAAGTCCGCCAACGATGGCACCGACTCTGGATCAGTTTTCTTTCTTTCCGGCAACTGCGCACCCGTCTTAAAAGTTTCCACCAGCATCTCGATGGCAAGGTCTGTATTCGGACGTATGAAGATCGTCGCCGCCAGCGATCCGTTCTTCACCCATGCCTGACCCGTCTTGGGCATCCCGTCGCAGCCCGTCACTGGAATCTTCATCCATCGCGCGCGATCCGCCTCCGCGATTTCACCGAATGCCTTCCGTGCGCCCATCGCCATGCTGTCGTCCTGCGCTCCCACCAGGTCGATCTTGCTTTGTTTCGAAGTCTGCAAGCGCAGCCACGAACTCACAGCTTTGTAGGCACTCTCCTCCGTCCAGTTGGCCCGCATAGACTTTACCTGTATATTCGCCGGCTTGGTCCGCTGCATCCCCAACGTGCGCTGCTTGGCTGCGGAACTGTTCGCCGGACCTTCGATGTAGAGCATCGACCCGCCATTGGGAAGCAACGCTGCGAACTGTTTTCCTTGAATCATTCCGATTTCCACGTGGTCGGCGCTCACCGCGAAGACCGGCACCTTGTACATGCGCCGCAATTCCAGGATGTAGTCGCCTTCGTGATTGAGTACAACCCATCCGATGCCCGCCGCAGCTGCTGCCCGCGCCACTTGCGGAAACGCGGTGCCTCCCGCCGGTTCAAACATGATCGCATCCGGTTTGGTGACTGTTGAATCCTGCACGTAGTGCAGTAGGTGCTGGCTTTGCGCCAGGGGATCGTTGTTCGCGTGAATGATCTTTACGTCCACTCCCAGCCGCCTCGCAGTCTTCTCCGCCGCAGCCGCCTGCGCCTGCTGATAGTCGTTGTCGTTGTTCGTAAGCGAGACAAGAAAATTAAGCCGCTTCATGGATATGGTTCCCTAGCTCGCATGTTAGGCCGACCGCGAAAATAACCAAGGTAACCAGGGTAACCTCAGAGATCAGAGGAACTCCGACGAGCGTCGAACACCGCTGGCTGCCCCATTTCTCGCGCGTCCTTTGCGCGAGAAGGGGGATTTTCGTGCAGCGGAGCAAACCGCCCGATACAAACAAGGCATGTTTGCGGAAAACGTGCCTAAAGCAAGAAAACGTCCGCCCAGGATGACGAGAACTTTTGGATGCACAAACTTCTACACGCCCGCCGCTGCTAGGTTCGCGCCCCCGATGAATTCTTTCAACTTCTCATCCAGAGTCACGCGGCTCGCTTCCGCCATATCCACAAACCGGAACGGCTGCATCCATCCCTGCGTCGCCCACATGGGAAACAGCATCTGCGCCTTGCCGCGAATCGTCGCCTTCTGCAGATGGAAGATCAACTCTACTTCCAGCTTTTCATCGAGCGGCTTCTCGAAGTGAATCACGCCACCAGAGGTCGAAAGCTGATGGATCGCGGCCCGTAGGGAACGCTTGTTCGGCAAACGCACCAACACAAGCACCGATCCGCGCAGCTTCACGCGAAAGGGACGATCCGCCTGTTTATTCACCATAACAGGCTTGCTCTCGGTGCGTTTCTCTTCGGCTGGCTTCACCTCCACTGGCTTCTCTTCCGCCGGTGGCAGCAGTCGCGCCGATGATCCGTACTCGTCTTCCATAGGCTGTGCCTAGAGTATGTCAGTAGCCAAAGCCCCCGCGAAGTTACGGAAGAACAAGACCGAAATATCAATTAAGAAACTTAAAGTTTTTCTTGTGATTGAAGCGCATGCAGCACCAACAAGCCATGTGGGTACGGCCGCCTTCGGCCGTTTTGCGGCCCAGTCGTACCGAGCCGCAGGGCTTTCTGTCGGTTCAGAAGAATCCTGACGCTCGGCCGGAATAGTGATATGTCCTTGGAATCGACCTGCGGTTTACTTCCGCCCCAAAGGCGCTTCAGCGCCCTGCGCGAACACGTTATACGGCCAGGCTTTCTTCTGTACCGTAACTTTCGCAGCACTCGCTGCAGCTGCGGCCTTAGTCTGCGGCGCCACCGGATCATTCTTCGCCGCCACATTCCAGTCTTCTGGCGGATTCGCGATGCCCCACACATTTCCGTGCGTGTAGAGCGCAACGCCGATAAGAAACTGCTTTCCGTCACTTCCCAGCGGCAAACAGTTCGCCACACGCCCCGTCACACTGCCGCCGGCCGGCAAATCGTTGATCATCACTGGTGTCTCCAGTTGCAGCGCTCGCGAACTGCGAAATCCGCATCCCTGCGCGCTCACTACCAACACCATGCACTGCTCGGCAAACGGACGCATCCGGTCGAGACTCGTCACACTTACGGGAATCTCCACGCGCAGCCGCGTGCTGCGTCGCATCGCCTTCGGAGTATGAACTTCCATCATGATTCGCAGCCCCTCAATCCTTCGGCTGCCCTACAGCAGAACCTCAAATATTGTGGCAGATGGATGCCTTCACGAAATGGTGACAAAAGTAACCCGGTAGGACACACGCGAGTTGCTTGGCCTGATGAGAATATGTGGCGCGGGCTCCCGCCCGCGAAAAGCCAAAAGCTCCACAACTCTATACTCTTGCAACGCCACTCACCCCTTCGCATTCCTCCGCGCCTGCCCAATCCCCGCTGCCAATCCCTTCGCCACGGCACGTCCGTATCCTGCCTTATCCATTGCCGCCATGGTCGCGGCCGCAATTCCGCCAGGCGTTGCGGCCTCCTCCAACAACTCACCGAGACTCAATCCACTTTCACGCCAATACAGAATCCCGTCGCCCAGCGCATGCGCCGCAGCGGTCAACGCGGTCTCATCATCGAGCCCCGCCTCCCGCGCTCCCTTTGCCAGCGCTGCCAACGCGTGATACCCATGTGTCGAAGAATGCGTCGCGGTAATTGCATCCATCTGACTCTCCGGAATCTCAAACGTGGGCCCGACCTTACCAAACAACTCCCGCACCAGCCGCTTCTCACGCGCGGACACCCTCGCGTCAACACAAACTGGATTCAATCCCTTTCCAATCCGGCATACTGGACTCGGCATCACGCGCACCCACCGAGCGGAAGAAAGCCACTTTCGCAAATTCTCAAGCGGAATCCCCGCAGCGAGACTCACCCACAGCCTAGGCAGTTTCGCGCCGCAAGCCGCCACCTCGCCAAGCGTCTGCTTCACCGACCCCGGACGCACGGCCACGATCACCATCTCCGCCGACTCAATCGCGGATTTCAGATTGCGCGCAATCTGTACGCGCGACTCGCGCCGCATCGCCCGCACCTTCTCCGGATGCCGATCGTAGACAACAACCCTCCTCCGATCCCTCGCTAACCGCAACCCGGCACACAGCGCCCCAGTAATCCGCCCTCCACCCAGAAACACCGTCGCCTTCATGCTTGGCCGCTGCATAAGTGGAACCGACCGCAAGTTAGAATGGTCAGGCACGAATCGTGGAAGAGCGGTTCTTCCAGAACCGCGTTAGCCGCTCGGCGCGGTGAGGCTTTCAGTCCCTATGGTCGTATTCCTGTCCGGCGGCCCTCACCGACTCGCCAGTCCCCCCGCCGTCTCTCCACCATCAATCGTGTACACATGTCCCGTAAGGAACGCCGCATCATCCGACGCCAGGTACGCGAACATCGCGGCCACCTCCTCCGGCGACGCGTGTCGCCCCAGCGGAATCTTCGCATTCACCTCTGCCAGCATCGCCTCCGAATATTCCGCGCGCTGCATCGAAGTCATCACATATCCCGGAGCGACAGCACACACTCGCACCTTTGGCGCTAACTCCAGTGCCATCGACTTAGTAAGTTCAATCACGCCTGCCTTAGTTGCGTTGTAATCCGCATAATAGGGATACCCCATCACGCCATTCGTCGACGCCGTCTGCAGGATCACTCCCCTACCGTTCTCCCACATATGCCGCGCCGCGGTCTGCGCAACATAAAACACCCCGGTCAGATTGACCGCGATTAAGCGATCCCACTCCTCCGGTGTGATCTCCAGAAATTTGTGCCGCACGCTGATGCCCGCATTATTCACCACCACATCCACGCCATCCATCAGCCGGATCGCCTCCGCAAATGCCGCCTCCACCTGCATGAGATCCGTCACGTCGGCAATGATCGCTTCACCCAGCCCGGGCAACTCATGCTTGACGCGCTTGCCTGCCGCTTCATCGCGATCGAGCACGCACACCCGCGATCCCTCTTCGAGAAACCGCGCCGCCGTGGCTGCCCCAATCCCCGACGCACCACCCGTGATCAACACCCTCTTATCTTTCAATCCACGCATGGAGTCTCCTTGTGAGTTCCGAGCCGCGCGTTTGGCTCGCATCCTTATTCACTCGCAACTCGCGGCTCAGAGCTCGCGACTCATCAGCATCCCTTTGCCCGCACCGCAATCGTATGCGGCACCGCCCGCAGCAGCCCCATCAACTCCGCGTCACACGGACGATTCATGTCATAAATCGCATATCCCAGAGTGCCGCGCGTGTTCAGCGACTGGCGCTCAATGTTAATGCCGCGATCGCCCAGAATGTCGTTGATCGCCCGCAGAATGCCCGGCACGTTGTCATGAATATGCATCAGCCGGTACGATCCTTCTTCATACTGCAGATGACACGACGGCAAGTTTACGCTCAGCGTCGAATCGCCCGTTTTCACATATTCAAGTAGCTTGGCCGACACAAACGAGCCGATATTCTGCTGCGCCTCTTCGGTCGATCCGCCCACGTGCGGTGTCAGGATCACGTTCGGCAATCCCTGCAGCGTGCTCTTGAATTCCGCGCCCGACCCCGGTTCTGAAGGAAACACATCGATCGCCGCTCCCGCAACCTTGTCCGATTTCAAGCACGCGGCCAGGGCCTCATGATCGACCACAAACCCTCGGCTCAGATTCAGAAAGCACGCGCCCTCTTTCATCGCCGCGAACTCATCCGCACCGAAAAGATTTTTATTCTGCGGCTTGCCGTCGACGTGCAGCGTGACCACGTCTGCCGTCTGGAGCAGCTCGTGAAAGCTCACCGAGCGCGCATTGCCGCGCGCCAGTACATGCGCGCTATCGTAAAAGATCACGTGCATGCCCATGGCCTCGGCCAAGTCCGAAAGCTGCGAGCCGATCTTGCCGTATCCCACAATTCCCAGCGTGAGCCCACGCACCTCATGCGCGCCCGCTGCCGACTTGTTCCACACGCCCTGATGCATTTGGGTAGAAGCAAAGAAGGTTCGCCGCAGCAGCAAGATGATCTCTCCCATCGCCAACTCGGCCACCGATCGCGAGTTCGAGTGCGGATCGTTGAACACCGCAATGCCATGCTCGCTCGCCGTCTTCAGATCGATCTTGTCAACACCGATACAGAACGCCCCCACCGCAACAAGCCCGCTGGGTGCCCCATTTCTCCCTGCATTTGGGAGAAGTGGGGATTTTTCTGTCCCGGCGCAAGCTGCTCCCAGCACAGCCTTCGACACTCGCGTCTTCGAACGCACTCCCAGAACCGACACGCCTCGAATTTTCTCGATCAGCTCACGCTCGTCCAGCGCGGCTTTCAATGATTCGACTTCGTATCCCGCGTCGCGAAACACCTGTACCGCGACCGCGCTGATGTTCTCCAGCAACAGTACCTTCAAGCCTCCTCCGGGATGTTAGGGATCAACCAAGAATTATCTCAGACGACGCCTGTCGTGTGTGGAGGCGGTGCACGCCCTCGTCCGCCCGGCGGCCCAGGTTCATCGCGGCTGCAGCGGGGTCGCATGCGCCATAAAGCCCAAACTGGTTTAATGATTCAATGGCTCAAGTTTTTAATTGATGCAATGACCAAATGTCCCCATGTCTAGATGGGTCTTCCCTTGAAGAAGTAGATCAGCTCGATCACCAGGATGATGACCACCATCAGTTCGAGCACGAAGGCGCGGGATTGGTTGAACTGCTCGATCATGAAGCGGTAGAGGTCTTCGGCGGTCTGGAGCTTTTCTTTGACCAGGTCTTTGTAGTCGGGGACTCCGACTTTTTGCGCGCACAGCTTGTAGAGGCGCGCGGAGAACATGTCGCTGAGGAACTTGATGGCGTTGTCGGCGTGCTCGGTGAGTTCGGTGACGTCGAGTAGCACCGTGTGCAGCTTGGACGCGGCGCGCGCCGTGCGCCAGCGCGACCAGAGGCCTGTGCCTCCGGTTTCGAGGAAGTCGTAGACGCGCTCGAGCTCAGCGCTCAGCAGTTCGTCGTAGTGGCGGAACTCGAGCAGCTGCGAGTTGGCGTATTGCAGCAGCTGGATGGCGGTCTCGGCTCCGGCCTGCGTGTCGTAGATGAAGGCGGCATTCCATCCGATGACGGCTAGGTCGGTGGGATAGTACGAGATGCGCGAGGAGAGGATCTCCTGGCGCTCACCTTCAGAGAGCGTGGCGGTTTCTCCGCGGACGATCTGGGAGATATGGTCACCTTGTGCGGCCAGCAGGTCGTTCGCCGGGGTCGAGGTCGAGCCTTCGATCTCGCGCACGTGGAAGATGAAGTAGTCCTCTTGCAACCAGTTCTCTTCTTGATAGGGCTTGATCAGCGCGGGAGCGGCGCGCTCGAGGCGCTGGCGGATCACCCGCGACGCCAACTTCTCGAAGGTGGTGTCGGAGGTCCAGCGGGCGGAGAGTTCGACAAGCTTCTCCCAGTCGCCGGCGAAGGGTAGCTCGAAGACCAGGCTCACGACGCCGTAATCAAAGTACTTGATCTCGCCGGCAAGGCGCTCGCCGGAGTCGAGAGCGAGCGGCTCAAGACGGTCGGCCACCGGAGGCCGCTGGTAGCGGACGTATCCCGGAGCTTGACTGCTCTTAAATGTCGCTTGCGCATTCCGGGCCTGCAGAAGCTGGCGGATGACGTCGAGCCGGATCTCCTCGCAGATGTCGTACTGGATCAGGACCAGGATGGATCCGCGGACCGGGCAAACCGGCGTGGCCTGAGTCGTCTCCTGCACCTTGACGGTCAGGTCCCGGGCGACGTCGGGGGTGACTATGGTTGTGACTTCGCGGTCCATGGCGGTTATCAGTTCTCAGTGAACGGCTGGAGACGCAGGCGGCGAGAACTAGAGCGGGAGACCTGCCAGCTCTGGATATATTGTCCCAGATTGGCGTGGATTGGGATAGGGTGGTTAAGTGATTGAGGGATATAGGGTTGTAGGACCAGGAATCCGCGTTCCAACCCCAAGACTTACCCCCGAGGACGCGGACAAAGGCCGCAGAGAACGCAGAGCAGACCTCTTTCCGTTTAGAGTTGGCCGAAGCCGTACCTCCGAAGCCCGAAGCCTAGAGTCCGCGTTTCCGGGTCAAGGCATAGGCGAGGAGTCCGACTGCGGCTACGACTCCGACGCCCTTTGCGGCACGAGTCATGGAGGCCCGCACCGCTGCATCCCGCTCTCGCACGAGGCGCGATTCCGGATAAGGATCGTCTTTATCCAGCAGAGATGGTTGGAGCGCCATCTGCAGGACTTCGGCGATGTGGAGGGCGTGGCGGCTGGTGCCTTGGGCGATCTGCTCGCGGCAACTGAATCCGTCCGCGACGATGAGCCAGTCTGGAGGGGCTTGGCGAACTGCGGGTAACAGTTCTAGTTCTGCGATGGCTTGCGACACATGATATTTGTCGTGCTCGAAACCGAACGATCCGGCCATGCCGCAGCATCCGGGAGCGGGGCTGGTGAAGTCGACACCGAGACGGCTGAGGAGCGACTCTTCAGCTGTCATCTTCATGAGCGACTTGTGGTGGCAGTGCCCGTGGAGGAGGGCTTTGCGCGGGAGCTGCGGGAGTGGGGCTCCGTTGGCGTGGCGTTCTAGGAACTCGCTGAGCAGGAACGTCTGGCGGCTCAGGGCCTGGGCGCGTTCGTCGTGCGGGAAGAGGTTGATGAGTTCGTCGCGGAAAACGGCTACACAGGAGGGCTCGAGTCCGACGACCGGGATGCCGGCTTCGATCTCGGGTTCGAGCTGGTCGAGAATTTCGAGAAGCAGACGCTCGGCGCGGTCGAGCATGCCGAAGTCGTAGAGGGGGCGTCCGCAGCAGAGGTTGGCGCGCGGGACGAGGACGCCGAATCCGGCAGTCTCGAGGACTTCGACGGCGGCACGGGCGGTCTGCGGGAGGAAATAGTTGTTGAAGGTGTCGGCCCAAAGAAGGACGGTGGTGCCCCGCACGCCTTCGTGCGGGGAGTTGATTGGAACCCTGGTAGAGCCGTGGCGCCCCCTGGGCGGACGAGTGCGTCCGCCACTCCACGAACTTGTGCGGAAGAACCATTGTTTGAAGGTTTCGGGGGAGAACGGTGGAAGGCGGCGCTGCGGGGGGATTCCGCCTATGATTTTCGCGATGTCGCGGAGGAAGGGGAGTTGTGTGGTCAGATTCACCAAGCCCGGCGCGTTCGACGCGAGGCTCGCCCAGAGATCGATGTTGCCGAAGGCGTAGGCGTTGAGCGGGCGCGTGCGGCCTTCGTAATAGTGCGAGAGGAATTCGGCCTTGTAGGTGGCGACGTCGACGCTGACCGGGCAGTCGCTCTTGCATCCTTTGCAGGCTAGGCAGAGGTCGAGCGAGTGTTTGACTTCTTCGCTGCGCCAGCCGTCGCGGATGACGACATCGTTGCGGTCTAGGCTCTGAGTCATCTCCCAGAAAAGATGAGCGCGGCCGCGAGTGGAGTGCTCCTCTTCGTGCGTGGCGCGCCAGCTCGGGCACATCACGCCGCCTTCTTCGCGGCGGCACTTGCCGACACCGACACAGCGCAGTGCGGCGTGCGACAGGCTGCCGTGATCGAGCGGGAACTGGAAATGTGTCTTCGGCTCCCACGGAGCATAGCCCGCGCCGAGACGTAAATTCTCATCGAGTTTGTTGGGCTCGATGAGTTTGCCGGGATTCATCATCCAGCCGGGATCCCAGGTGGTTTTGAATTTGCGGAAGGCCTCCATCAGTTCGGGGCCGAACATCTTGGGCCAGAGTTCGGCGCGGGCTTGCCCGTCGCCGTGCTCGCCAGAGAGAGATCCGCCATAGCTGACGACGAGCTCGGCGGCTTCTTCGACGAACTTCCGATATTTCGCAATTCCCTCCTTTGACTGGAGATCAAAATTGAGCCGCGTGTGGACGCAAGCGTGGCCGAAATGTCCATAAAGCGAGCCCTTGTATCCGAACTCGGCCATCATCTTGCGGAGGTCACGGAGGTATCCGCCAAGCTTTTCGGGATTGACGGCGGCGTCTTCCCATCCTTCCCAGTTGAATGGTTCCCCAGGCACATGCGATGTGGCGCCAAGGCTGGACTCGCGGACTTCCCAGATACGCTTGGCTTGTGCGCCGGAGTACAGTTGCACGTTCGGCGGAGTCGCACTGTGGTTCAGTGCTTCGATGAGTTTGAGAGCCTTTGACTCGGCTTCGGAGAGCGTCTGGCCGCCGAACTCCACCATGAGCCATCCCGCGCCTGCGGGGAGAAGCGCTAGGCCTTCGGTGTTGATGCCCTTTTTGCGTCCGTAGTAGACGAGAAGATCGTCGAAGCCTTCCAATCCGATGGGCTTGTGCTGCATGATTTCCGGAACGGCATCGGCACATTGATAGATGTCTGGATAGGCAATGACTGCGAGCACGCGCTGCGGAGGACTCTCGACCAAACGGCACGTCGCTTCAAGAACAGTGACGCAGGTTCCTTCGGCGCCGACTAAGGCGCGGGCGATGTGGAATCCGTTTTCCGGGAGAAGGTAGTTGAGGTTGTAGCCGGAGACGCGGCGCGGGATGTTGGGAAATTTTTGGCGGATCAGGTCGGCGTATTGGGCGGCGATTTGCTGGAGTGAAGTGCGGATTTGATCTGCGCGAGCAAAACCGCTGCGGCCCGGTACTTCCGGCCCGCCGGACGGGCGAGGGCGCCCGTCCCCACATGGTTCCGCCCCTCCACAAGCGGTAGCACTTACTGCTTCGATTCGATCTCGGCCTACTCTTAGGCGCGTGCCATCGTAGGTGACTACTTCTAATTCTTCGATGTTATCGTCGGTCTTACCCGCCATGACCGAGTGCACGCCACAGGAGTTGTTGCCGATCATGCCGCCGAGCGTGCAACGGTCGTGGGTGGCGGGATCGGGACCGAAAGTCAGGTGATACTTTTCGGCGGCGTTGCGAAGGTGATCGAGGACGACTCCCGGCTGGACACGGGCAATGCGGGGCGTGGGATCGACCTCAAGAATGTTCGCCATGTACTTCGAGAAATCGAGGATGACTGCGACGTTGCAGCATTGTCCGGCAAGCGAGGTGCCTGCGCCGCGGCAAAGAAGCGGCGCGCCGAATTCGCGGCAGAGAGCGATGGCGGCGAGAACATCGTCAGGGTCGCGCGGAAGCACGACTCCGACGGGTACCTGGCGGTAGTTCGATCCGTCAGTGGCGTAGAGGGCGCGACTTTGATTGTCGAAGCGAATATCGCCGCGAAGGTTCTTGCGCAGGGCTTCAGCCAGTCCCAAGGGATCGGCGAGAGAAGGTTGTGAGGCTGGAGCGATGTCTGTGAGTTTTTCGTGCATGGCCCAGTTGAGTGGAGCGACTATTTCTTGGCGACGGTGCTGATTTGAAATTTTGCACCGCTACCTCTTGATTCTACGTTGATGGTAGTCACATTGGGCGGTGCGGTCGAGACGATGGTGCAGTGATTCTCCTCGGATGTGCTAACGTTCGCGTTGGGGAACCTGGCCTTGTAGAAGCTGCACACTTTGTCGACAGAATCCGAACTCTCGAAATTCGCGCTCACCGTGCGCATGTTTCCAAAAACAGCAGAGGACGCGCCATCTTTCTGGACTTCGGCTCCGGGATAGATATCGATCCCCAGATTCTTGGCAGCTTGCTCGGGATCTTTTGTGCTTTCCACCGTGCCGAACGGGGTTTCGACCTTCACCCGGTCGCCTTCTTCGTGTACGCGGGTTCTCTTGGCCAGGTGCACGCCAACGATTGTCAGCGCGCCGAGGCCTAAGATTCCGATCACGATGACAGCGCCAACGACAATAAGAACGACCTTGAGACCATTGCTGCTGCCCTGAGGGGCGGCTTGCGTCGGAGTCGTATTTGGGGTCGGAGAGGAAGGAGCGGGAGCGCTGCTGGGAAAGCCTGAGGCGAGAATGGGCGCTCCGCACTTGTTGCAGAATCGCGTTCCCTGGGTGATGGCGGTGCCGCATTTATTGCAGAATGCCATAAGCCACCTCACTGTCGGATTCATCCCGACGCGCGAGTATATCGCAGATGGGAAAAAGGCGAGGTTTCAAAGTTTCAGGGTTTCAATGTTTCAGAGTCTTCCCGTGAGTAGCTATTGTTTGCGCCAGGCAAGGCGATCGAGGCAAGGGTGTCCGCCCGGCCGAGGCCCTACAATCTTCATCATCGAATCTATGATCTAGCTGAACGAGCGGGTACCGTAGTCGAACATCGAGAGCGCGAGCAGGATGATGAGGAAGAAGATGGTCGAGACCACTACGAGTTTGAGAAGCTTTTCGCTGGCACCTTTGAGGTGCATGAAGAATAGGGCGACGAGCAGGGCTTTAGTCGTCGCAATGATGAGGGCCACCGCCGCGTTGAAGCGGCCAAGGTCGATTAGTGCGGCCCAATAGGTGAGTCCCGTGCCGGCTAGTAGAGCGATCCAGACGGCGAAGTAAGTTTTCAGCGGAGATGAGTGTGCGTGATCAGACATTTGAGAGCCTCAAGCACCCGGTTGCGATGCGCGCGAGATCCCTCGCTCCGCCTGAAAAACGGCTCCGCTCAGGATGACGCCGCTCGCCTGTGCATACGTAGCTCAAAGTGGCATCCTACGGGTGACGATCAATCAAGTAGAGCAACGGGAACAGATAAATCCAAATGATGTCGACGAAGTGCCAGTACAATCCGCCGATTTCTAGTGGCGTGTGATAGTGCGGCGTAAACAGACCCTGCCAGGCTTTGATTAGTAGCCAGGTAAAGATGCCCAGACCGACGACCATGTGGAGGGCATGCAGCCCAGTCATGATGAAATACAAAGCGAAAAAGATCTGAGCGTGCTGGGGATTGGCGTATTGCTCGGCATGCCCCGGAATCGGAACGTGCTGGAAGCTGAAAGACGGTCCGGGAACATGGTGCTCGTCGAACTTGTCTTTGTATTCGATGCCTTTGATGCCAAGGAAAGCGAGGCCAAAGAGCATGGTCAGAATCAGCATTGCGATCATCATGCCGCGACGCGCGGTCTGCGCGGCCCAGATCGCAAGAACGACGGTCAAGCTGCTGCAGATCAGAACGGCGGTGTTGGTCGCGCCGAGCGCGGCGTTGATCGATTTGCTGGCGGCTCCGAAGTCGCCGAAATACATGCGGCGATAAATCAGGTACGCACAAAAGAGTCCCCCGAAAAACATGACTTCGGTCCCGAGGAAGATCCACATGCCTAAATCGGAGGAGTCGCGCTGCTGCTCCTCGGTCGCGAAGTGGTGCAGCAGGGCCGGATTGTGGAGACCCTCGCGTGGGTGAACGGCAGTCTGGCTATCCGACAACTGGGACCTCCTGTTTGTGGCCGGCGTCGATCTCGTCGTAGTTGTAGGCCTCCCAGGTCACGACCGGCTCCCGCTCGAAATTGAAGGTCGTGGGCGGAGACTGTGTTTGCCACTCGAGACCTGCGGCATTCCAAGGATTGTCAGGCGCAGGCTTGCCGTAACGCATGGACCAAAGGAAGTACATCATCGGCAACAGGTATCCGATGCCGAGCACCGTCGCACCAGCGGTCGAAAGCACATTCAGCACCTGAAACTCCGGCGGATATTGATAATACCGCCGCGGCATGCCGACATATCCGAGAATGAATTGCGGGAAGAACGTTAGGTTAAAACCAACAAACACAATCAAAGCAGCCAGTCGCGCCCAGCCTTCGGGATAAAGTTTGCCGGAAATCTTCGGCCACCAGAAATGCATGCCGCCGAGGTATCCCATGAGCGCGCCGCCGACCATGATGTAGTGGAAGTGGGCAATAACGAAATAGGTATCGGTGACGTGGACGTCGATGCCGAGTGCGGCGAGGAAGAGTCCGGTAAGGCCGCCCATGGTGAACAGACCCAGGAAACCGAAGGCGTAAAGCATGGGCGCGTCGTAGTGGATCGATCCTTTATATAAGGTAGCGGTCCAGTTGAAGACTTTGATGGCCGACGGGACCGCGACGGCGTAGCTGAGCAGCGAGAAGATCAGGGCAGCATACACGGAGATTCCGGCGACGAACATGTGATGCGCCCAAACCAGGAAGCCGAAGACAGCGATCGCAATGGAAGAGAGTGCGACAAAGGTGTATCCGAAAATACGCTTGCGCGAGAAGCAGGCGATGATTTCGGTGACGACGCCCATGGAGGGCAAAATCATGATGTAAACGGCAGGATGGGAATAGAACCAGAAAAGGTGCTGAAAGAGCAGCGGATCGCCGCCGAGTTTTGGATCGAAGATGCCGAGGTGCAGAGCACGTTCGGCAACCACGAGGACGAGCGTGATCGCGATAACTGGAGTGCCGAGAATCTGGATGATGCTGGTGGCGTAGTGAGCCCAGATGAACAGGGGCAGCCGCGACCACGTCATGCCCGGAGCGCGCATGCGGTGGATGGTGACGACGAAGTTCAGGCCGGTGAGGATCGAGGAGAATCCGGCGACAAAGATCGCGAGTCCGGCTTCGATGACCTTGGTATTACTGAAGGCGGTGCTGAAGGGCGTGTAGAAGGTCCAGCCGGTATCGACGCCGCCGGTCAGCATGCAGTAGATCATCATGATGCCGGCGATGATGTAGAGATACCAGCTCAGCAAGTTGACCCGCGGGAAAGCGAGATCTTTGGCGCCCACCATCATGGGCACGAGGAAGTTGCCGAGCACGGCGGGAATGGACGGAATCAGGAAAAAGAACACCATGACCTGGCCGTGCATAGTGAAGAGCTTGTTGTAGGTGTCGGCCAGAACCAGGTCGCCAGCGGGCGTAAGCAGTTCGAGGCGGATCAGCAGAGCGAAGAATCCGCCGATGAAGAAGAAGAATGTAATCGAGATCAAATAGAGGAGCGCGATGCGCTTATGGTCGGTGGTGAGCAGCCACGAACCGATGCCGTACTCCTTATTCAGATAATTTTCGCGCTCGACTTCTGGAACGGTTACGGTTGCCATAACTATTGCACCTGATTTCCCTTGGCCGGCGCGCCATCGGACGCGGGTAATGCTGCGGTGTTGACGCCGCCCGGGCCTGACTGGCTCAACGACTTCACGTATGCCACCAGCGCGTTCAATTGTTCCTCACTGACTAATCCTTGAAACGTCGGCATGATCGGCTTGAATCCCTTGACCACCTTGGCGCCAGGATCGAGAATCGACTCGCGGACGTAGTTCTCATCGACGGTCACGATGCGGCCATCTTCAAGTTGCACGGGCTTGCCGAAAACACCCAGTAAATTCGGGCCCCGGCCCTGGGAATCCGTACGATGGCAGGTGGCGCAGCCCAGTTCCGCGAAGATCCTCTCACCCGAAGCAGAGAGGGGGCCATTGCTGCCGCCGCTCATCCATGCTTCGTATTGCGCCGGCTCCTGCACGACGATATCGCCGATCATTCCCGAGTGCTGCGTGCCGCAATACTCAGCGCAGAAGAGGTGATATGTTCCCGGCTTGATCGCGCGGAACCACAGCACCGTGTACCGGCCGGGGAGCACGTCTTGCTTCACACGGAAGGCAGGGACGTAGAAACTATGGATCACGTCCTGCGAAGTCATGATCAATTTGACATCGCGTCCCACGGGAACGTGCAGTTCGTTGATCTCACGCTGTCCTTCGGCGTGTTCGAGCTTCCACATCCACTGCTTGGCGACAACGTAGACTTCGGTGGCGTCGCGAGGCGGCGTGCGGCCCTTGAAGTAGACCACCGCGCCCCAGGCAAAGATGACCAGGAAAACACCGAACGGAATAATCGACCAAGTAAGCTCCAGCGGAGTGGAACCTTCGATCTGTTCCGCCAGGACGCCCTTGCGATGGCGGTAGCGCGCGGCAAAATAAACGACGGCGGTGAAGATGAGCAGCGTCATCATCCCCGACACAATCAGCAGGAAGATGTACAGGGCATCCACATTGCCCGCCGTACTTGAGGCCCTTGCGGGCCATAATGGAAAGTTATCGAACATATCGCGTGTGTTTCAGTCCTGACTGAGGCGCTTCTGATTTGTCCCAACCCTGGTGCGGAGCGACGCGATCCAGACGGATCAGGATCAAGAGCATACCGCCGAGCAGAAAAATCGTGAGGCCGGCGCCGACCTTCAGCATGTTGCTGACGACCGCGCCGTATTTTCCCGCGGCGGGATCGTAGTGATAGCAGTACAAGAGAACCTGGTCGACAGGATTCCCGATCTTGCCTTGCGAGGCTTCGACCAGCCCCAACCGCAAATCCTTCGGCGGAAAATCCACGCCGTAGAAGTAGCGCGCGATGCGGCCTTGCGGCGTGAGGACCATGATCGCCGTGGCGTGGGCGTACTGGTCTTTGCTGGCGTCGTATTGATACTGGAAGCCAACGGCCTTGGTCAGGGCATTGATCGACGCCGGCGGTCCGGTAAGGAAATGCCATCCGGCAGCGGCGTTGGGACGGCCGTACCGCTGGAGATATTCCGCTTTCTTGGCGGCGGCGATTTCGGGCGTTTCCTTTGGATTGAAGCTGACCGTCACCACCTCGAACTGGTTGCCGACATCGAACTTGATCATCTTCATAGAGGCGCTGAGTCCAGCCAGCGCTTCTCCGCACAGCATCGTGCAGTTGTAGTAGACAAGGTTCAGGATCAGCGGCTTCTTGCCGAAGTAGTCGCCCAGCTTGACGGGATGCCCGGTGTCGTCGACGAAGGAGAGATCAGGTGGAACTTGTCCGTCCAGATGCTGCTCGATGCCGACGTTCGTGAGATACGGCGGGCGCACGTTCGCCGGCGGCGACATGATGCCCTTGGACATGGACTGGGCCAAGGCGACCGATCCGAGGAGCAGGGTCGCTGCAAGCAAAAAGCTTTTCCCGCAGAGATCGCCGAGGGTTCGCAGAGTTCGCCGAGAAAGATTCTGCGAGATATCCGCCGCCAGCCTCGAGCTTCGCCCGAACGAACCGCCGAGGGCGGCTGTCCCCACCTGACCAGCGGCGATGATCGAATTGTGTTTCTGATACCTCACTGCCTGGTTTCCTTTTTCTGCTCCGGCTGCGACTTAGCGGTTTGAGCTGCCACACCGCCCGCCTGCGGGAGCACGGGAAGTCCTTGCTGAACGAGGAGATCCATGGCGCGGTCAATGGGAATGCGAATGGTGCCAGCATTCTTGTCGACGTAGCCGTAGGTGCCGAGGATATCTTCTTCGCGCAGGCGCACTTCATTCAACTGGGTGCGCTCGTCGGTTTCCAGCTGAGGCGCGGGGAATGCTTCCTGCAAATATTTCGCGTAGTCTTCGCCGTATTGCGGCGGAAGGCGGCGCGTATCTTGCTGAGCGTTGGTAACCAAAGGACTGACCGGAGCCTGCTGTGCTTCGAAGTGCTTCTGGAGGAAGCCGTAGAACACGTCGACGACGAAGTAAGAGATCACGATCATTGCCGCGAGTCCGACCAGGAAAATGACGACACCATTCACACTAATGTCCTTACGCTCAAAGTCGGCGTGGCCGTTCGGTTTCGCGGAATGGGTGTCGTGGTTCATGCGTTCTCCGGCATGCCGGGATTGTGATGATACGACCCGAAGACGTCTCCGGCAGAGACGTCATAGGCCGGCAAGAGCGGCAGCGCGGCCAGGTTGCGGCAGAAGAAAAAGAGCCAGATCGCGCCGATCGCAATGGGCACGACGATATCTGCAATGGTTACGGTGAACGTCTTTGAGAAATTCGGCTCGATGATCCAGAACAGATCCACGAATCGCATAAACATCATCCACACGGCCAGCCACACCAGCTTGCGGATCTCGCGCTTGAATGGTCGCGAGAGGAGGATAACGAAGGGAACACAGAAGTGGAACAGAGCCAGGAACAGCCCGACGTATCCCCAACCACCGTTAAGCCGCCTCAGGTAGAACGTGATTTCGTTGGGCAGGTTGCCCGCCCAGATAATCAGCCATTGCGAGAAGCTGAAATAGGCCCAGACCATGATGAAGGTAAGGGTCCACTTGCCGTGGTCGTGTACGAAGTCGGGCCTGAGCATCTCCGACATTGGCTTGTACTTGACCAGGATGCGCTCGACTACGATCGCGAAACACATTGCCGAAAGTACTTGGCCGATGAGAATGATCAGACAGAAGATGGTGGAGATCCAGCTGGGGTCGAGCGACATGACCCAGTCGATGACCGCGAAAGAAATCGTGAATCCGTAGAGGATGAGGCCCGGTCCGGCCACCGCTTTGAATTTCTGGGTGTTGTCTGGAGCGCCTGGCTTGTCGGTTTGCTTGGACCACATGGAGAGCAGGAACGAAAGCAAGTTCCAGATGGCGAGGTAGATGATGGCGCGGATGATGAAGCCGGACGGATTCAGATACGCGTCTTTGATGAAGCTATGCTTCTCGAGATGCTCGCGGATGTGCGGATCCTGAATCGCATCGAGCGGCATGAGCCACGGATAATTGCGATGCTGCAGCACGCCGATGATGATGGGGATGAACAAAATCGCCAATACCGGCAAGGTGCGCATGGCGGCACCGAGGACACGACGAATCACAGTTCCCCATCCACCACCGGTGAGGTGACGGATCATGACAATGGCCATGGAGCCGAGCGCGACCCCGAGCCAATCCATGTAGCCAAGGAGATATCCGCGATAGAACTCGTCGGGACGAGTAAAGGCCAACGCGATCGCACCGAGGGCGAAGATTATGCCGATAATCAACGATCGCTGACCGATCGTCTTTACGACGGGCGGGGCCGTGAGATCGATTTGTTTACCGGGCACCGCGGTCATTGGTTCTCTTCTTTCTTTCGTTCAGACTCAGATTCGGATTTCGTTTCATTTAAAACCTGGGGCAACGTAGCTCCTGATCCGGGCTCGGCGAATTTCGGAGGCTCGGAGGGAATCTTCTGGCCTGCCGGTACGTCAGCTTGCGTCGCGTTCTGGCTCAGCTGGAGCGCCCGGATATAGGCAACGATCTTCCAGCGATCATCGGGCGGAATCTGCGACGCGTAATCCGGCATGATGCCGAAGCCGTTGGTCATGACATCGAAGAAATAGCCCAGCGGAGCCTTCTGCAGGCGCGGGATGTGATACGAAGGAGGCATCCGCGAGAATCCGCGGGAGGGCACGAACCCCTTCCCATCGCCGACGCGCGAGTGACAGGGAGCGCAGTAAATGTTGTAGCGTTCGCGTCCGCGTTCCAGAACTTCTTTGGTGACCGGGAACGGCATGTAGTCGCCGGGATTCGCCCCGATTTTGCCGGTATAGAAATAGGCGTCCGCATTCAGTTGGCCGCGGGCGACCGTGCCCTCGACCAGTGGGCGGGCGGAGCGATGGTCGGAGTAGAAGTCGCTGTAAGCGAGTGGATTGATGCGCGGCTGGACGTGCATGTCGAGGCGGCAGGCGGTGGTGAGGGCGATCAACAGCAGTAATGCTGCAGCGGAAACCGCGGCGGAGCTTCGCTCGACACGGACGGGCGAGGAGCCCGTTCCCACAGGAGGCTTGCCGCTCCCTACCTTCGAGAATTTTCTCGTGAGGCGCATTCTAGCTTGGCACCTCCGAGACTGTGCGCGGTTCGAGTCCTTCGAGGAAGCGACGAGTTTCGACGGCGTTGTATTGCTTGTCGGACGAGAACACGATCAGGAAGAAGCGATCTTTCGACGCGAAAGCGAAGCGCGGAACATTGAAGACCGGATGATAGGGCATAGGCAAGCCGTTGAGAGCGAGCATGCCCAAGAACGCAGAAATTCCGGCAAAAAGAATTGTCATTTCAAACGTGATCACAATGAAGGCAGGCCAGGAATGCGGGGGCTTGCCGCCGATGTTCAACGGGTAGTCCACAGCGGCCATCCAGTACTGCATCAGGTAACCGGTACCTCCGCCAATCAGGCCACCGATCAACACCACCAGCGGAACTGCGTCGTGATGGAAACCGATTTCTTCGGCAAGACCTTCGATGGGAAACGGGCTATAGGCGTCGAGCTTCTTGTAGCCGGCCTGATGCGTCTTGCGGGCGGCCTCGAGCAGGGCCTGCGCCGAATCAAACTCAGCCATGATGCCGTAGATGGGGTCGCGCTTGGCCATTATTCCTTCACCTCCGCCTCAGGCAGAAGCGTGCGCATTTCGAAAATGGAGATCGCCGGCAGCAAGCGCAGGAATAGGAACATGAGCATGAGGAACATTCCAATGGTTCCGAAATATGTCATGTAATCCCACCGCGTCGCGTAGTACATGCCCCAGGAAGAAGTGAGGAAATCGCGGTGCAGGCTGACTACGACGATGATGAAGCGCTCGAGCCACATGCCGATGAGAATCACGCCAGAAATCAGGAACAGGGCCAGTGGACTGCTACGCAGTTTGCGGATCCACAGCACCTGCGGAATAAAGATGTTGCAGGCGAGCAGCGAGTGGTACCAGAAAGCGTAGGGACCGTGCAGGCGGTTCCACAGGGTGAAGGCGTCGTAGCGATCGCCGCTGTACCACCCCATGAACGCCTCGATGCCGTATCCATAGGCGACGATGAGTCCGGTAGCCAGCATGACCTTGGCGGAATTCTGCAGGTGGCGCAAGGTAATGAAATCTTCGAGGCCGTAGATCTTGCGGATCGGAATGGCCAGCATGAGCACCATGGCAAAGCCGGAATAGATGGCACCGGCGACGAAATACGGCGGGAAGATGGTGGTGTGCCATCCGGGCACGATACCAATGGCGAAGTCGAAGCTGACCACGGTGTGAACGGAGAGTACCAGCGGCGTAGCCAGTCCGGCCAGCAGCAGATACATCGTCTCGTAGCGGTGCCAGTGACGTGCGGATCCCCGCCATCCGAACGAGAGCATGCCGTAGATGACTTTGATCCATCGCTTCTCGGTACGGTCACGAAGGGTGGCAAAGTCGGGAATCAATCCCCCAAACCAGAACAGGGCGGAAATCGTGGCATATGTGGATACCGCGAAGACGTCCCACATCAGCGGGCTGCGGAATTGCGGCCATACCCGCATCGTGTTGGGATAGGGAAAAAGCCAATAGGCTAGCCACGGACGGCCGACGTGAATGGCGGGGAAAATACCGGCCGCGGCGACCGCGAACAACGTCATGGCTTCGGCAAAGCGGTTGATCGAGTTACGCCAGGACTGCCGCAGTAATAAAAGGATGGCAGAGATCAAAGTGCCGGCGTGACCGATACCGATCCACCAGACGAAATTGACGATGGCAAAGCCCCATCCGACGGGGATGGTGACCCCCCAGATGCCCGTGCCCTTGAGAAAAAGGTATCCGATAGCGTAAAGCATCATCATCGTCGCCATGAAGGCGATGCCGAAACCAATGAACCATCCATTGGTGGCCGGACGCGTCAGGACGATGGCGCTGATTTTTTCGGTGACCGTACCGAAGGTATGGCCAGGGGCGATGACGGGTGTGGGCTGAATCTCCGTCGACGATTTGTATTGCTCGGGCATGCGTCAGCTTCTAGCGGCTAGCTTTTAGCTCCTAGCTTTCCAACTCGGGGTTCGGGTTTTTCACTTCGGCCAAGTACGTTGTGCGTGGACGCGTGTTGAGTTCGCCCAGCAGACTGTAATTGCGGGATTGCGCTTTCCACTTGGAAACGGCGCTGTTGGGGTCATTTACATTGCCGAAGATGATGGCATCGGCCGGACAAGACTGCTGGCAGGCCGTCTGCAACTCATCTCCAATCTTGATCTCTTTGCCCTCAATGACCGAAGCCCTTTCCGTATCAATACGGCGTTCACTGATGCGCTGCACGCAGTAGGTGCACTTTTCCATGACGCCGCGACTGCGCACGCTCACGTCGGGATTGCGCATCATTTTGTATTGCAGCGTCTCCCAATCCTGAAAAAGCAGGAAGTTGAAGCGACGCACTTTATAGGGGCAGTTGTTCGAGCAGTAGCGTGTGCCCACGCAGCGGTTGTAGACCATGTCGTTCAGGCCTTCGGTCGTGTGACTGGTGGCTCCGACCGGGCAAACGACTTCGCAGGGCGCGTTCTCGCACTGCATGCAGGGAACGGGCTGGAAATAGGCTTTCGGGTTATCGCGGTCGCCTTCGTAATAGACGTCAATACGAATCCAGTGCATGTGGCGGCCAAGCAGCGTTTGCTCGTGGCCGACGACGGCGATGTTGTTCTCCGACTGGCAGGCGAGTATGCAATTGTTGCATCCGACACATTTGTTGAGGTCGATCGCCATGCCCCATGCGTATTTCTGCTCTTCATACAGAAAGTTCGGATAGAGCGTGAACTCTCGCGGAACTTCGGGCTCTTCTTCGTGCGCGAAGTTCGGATTCTTCTTGTATTCCTCGAGAGTCGCTTCGCGAACCAGGGGACGAGTGGCGCCGTTAGGCGTCTCCATCGATTGCATGCCCTGGGTGGAGGCGAGTTCATAGATATCGCCAGTCTTGCGGATCTGCAGGCCGCTTGCGGTCCAAAGATGGGCGGTGGTACGGAATGCGTAGGCGTCGAAACCTTGTCCGGTACCGACGCGGCCCGCGCGCGTGCGGCCGTAGCCGAGCGTAATGGTGACGGAATGGTCCGGATGTCCAGCTTGAATCCAGATCGCGCCTTTGGCCTTTTTGCCGTCCAGTTCAAGTTCGACGACATCCTTGGTTTCGAGGCCGAGACGGCTCGCCATCTTCGGACCGATGAGGATGGCGTTATCCCAGGTGAGTTTCGATAATGGCTTGGGCAGTTCCTGAAGCTAGCCGTTGTTGGAGAATTGGCCATCCCAAATGGTGGGATCGCGGCGGATGTTGAGCTCGATGGCGTTGGCGAGCTCACCACTTTCCGAGGATGTCGGGGCGGAAGCCTTTGCCGTGAGCGTCTTTGGAGCAAATGCCGTACCCTCGATCCAGCCCTCATGCAGGGATTTCCGCCAGAATTGTTCGAAGTCGGATCCGGTGTGTTGCTTCTGCCAGTAGGCGCGAACCAGGTCATAGCCTGAGGCGTCGGATTGACCGGAGAGCAGCGCGACAAATTCGATGGCGCTCTTGCCGTTATAAAGAGGAGCAATCAGCGGCTGAATGATGCTGACGGTGCCGTCGTAGGCGCGGGCATCGCCCCATGATTCGAGCTCGTGGGTTGCGGGGACGTGCCACTGGCAGAGTTCGGCCGTTTCGTCCTGATAGAGGCCGTGATGCACGCGGATCGGGACTTTGCCGCTTTTGAGTAAGTCGCCAAGGTTGAGATCCGCCGGGGCATCATACACCGGATTGCCGCCAAGGATGATCAGCACATCAACCTTGCCGCCCTGCATGTCGGCGACCAGCTGCTTCAACGATTCGGTCTGATTGACCGGGTTCGCGTCGACCGGATCGGTGTAGAAGACGGTTTTGCCGACATTATTCTTGTTCAGTGAGTGAGCCAGAGCGTGAAGAGTTGCCGGCTGATGATCACCCACGATAAACAGTGCCGACTTGCTCGAAATATCCCGGGCGAGCGTCGCTGCGAACCGCTTCTCGATTTCCGTAAAACCGGCCGCCAATTCACTCGCCGCTTGATTCGAGTTCATCGCCGTGGTCATCATCAGGCGAACGAAGCGCTCGATATCCGGAGCGCGCAGAGGAAGCCGATGATCCGCCTTGGCCCCGGTTGAACTTGGCGTGCTCTCGATGACGTAGAGGCGGTTCATGTTGCCGCTGTCGGGATCGCGGCGGCTGGCGAAATCACGGATGTAGCGCGTGTTGCCGGGGTATCCGGCGTAGAGGAAATCGGCGTCCAGCGAAACCACGACGTCCGCTTTGGAGAAGTCGTAGCGCGTCTCTACCGGCTGACCGAAGGCCATCTTGGCCCCTTCGAGCACGTTGTCGCGGTTGACCGGCTCGTAAACGTGCCACTTCGCCTGCGGATAGAGCTTGAGGAAATTTCGCATCTGATCGGCCAGCGTGGGCGATGAGATCGTCGTCGTGAGAATGCGGATGCCCGCGCCCTGCAGAGACTTTTGCGCGGTCAGCGGGCCGCGGATCGCAGCCAGAAATCCTTGCCACGAACGAACATCGCCCATCGAGTTCACAGTCTGTGAGCGATCGGGATCGTAAAGACCGAGGAGCGAGGCCTGGGCGAAGATGTCGGTGCCCCCCATCGACAGCGGATGCCGGTCATTGCCTTCGACTTTGGTCGGACGACCAAGGTGACTCTCAACCAGCAAAGGATTGGCGTAGCCGCCGAGCGTCATCGCGGTGGCGTAATACATGGGCCGGCCAGGAATGACATTCTCTGGCTGGCGCACATAGGGAACGATCGGCTCCAGCGGAAGCTTGACGCATCCGGTCATGCCCGCGAGACCGAGCGACGCGCCCATGACCTTAAGGAATCCGCGGCGCGAGGCTTTGTCGAGCCATTCCGAAGCGCCTTTGGGGAATTCGCGGTGCAGGGCTTCCTGAAAGGCGGGGCTGCCGGCGAGTTCCTCGAGTGATCGCCAGTATTGCGGACCAGTTTTTTCAGCCGCGTCATGCGCCGTGGCGGCGTCCATTTTTTCGCGCACGGTCGCGAGGTCCAGCTTTTTGCTGGGGCAAACCTCTTCGCGCGTCTTGATCTGAATCAGTCCGTCGTTATGTTTTTCGTCGTTCGTCATCCTTATCGCCAGATCGCAGTGCCGTCCCTACCGGACTCGTTTTCCTTTGCTGAAACTCCCCCATGGACCTACGTCCCGGGCTCACCCATGACGCCGCTACGCGGCTGCCGCCTCGGACCTACGTGCTTTTTTCGCGCAATCGCCCGCATTCAACATCAAGCCAAGAACCTAGCGGTGACACGTGCTGCAAGTGGTAATGTCGCTCAGGCTGACCTGACCGGCGGCGTTTTTTATTTTCCCGACCCGAACCTGGTATTTCGTGATCAGGTACGCTCCCAGCGAATCCTGATCCGTGAAAGTTCGCCCATCCACACTCACTGGATGACTCCCCGCAGGCGGCTGATAACGCATGTTGAAGACCTGATCACGAGGCCGAAGATTCTTGCCGGGGTCGCGATGGCAGCTCAGGCACCACTCCATTTGGAGCGATGCGTATTGATACATAAAGGGCATCTGGTCGACCGGACCGTGACAGGTATTACAGCCGACGCCCTTGGTGACGTGGATGCTGTGATTGAAATACACGAAATCGGGGAGCGCGTTAACCCGCGTCCATTGCAGCGATTCTCCGGAACGGTAACTGGCCCGAACAGGCTCTAGCAGCGGGGCATTCCTCGTCCAGATCTGCGAGTGGCAATTCATGCAGGTCTTGGTGGGTGGAATACCGGCAAAGCTGGAAACTTCGACCGATGTGTGGCAGTAACGGCAATCGATGCCGAGTCCGGCGACATGATGCTGATGGCTGAACGGAACCGGCTGCGGCTTCCGCACGCCCTCATAAGTGACATAAGGAGACCCTTGCACGATGTAAGCGACACATCCTAATGCGGCAACTATGAACATGGCGCCGAAAATAGAGGCGCGGGACAGCGAGTTCGTGCTGCGATGAAAGATCTGCGACATTCGCTTATGAGATCTGGCTCGAAGAGATCCGGCGGAGCATTTTGTGCCGATCCGGGTTTTAGTGCGTCAGTTTTGGTTCCGAGTGAGAAAACCACCCACAGAGGTTTTCGTTGTGTCTGCGAAACTGGAAATTATAAATATTTCTAGGAACTTTGTCGCGTGATTTTGAAAATTCGCCCAAGAAAATTTGGTAGGAGAGTGACGCACACGCGATGGAGCGTTGTGTTTTTCAACGAAAAGAGCTTCTAGCTCCTGGCTGCTAGCTTATCTCAGAGCCGCACGAGGGATAATGCATGCAACTCAGGAGAGGAACTCCACATCCTAAATCATTTTTCTTGCGACGCTGAAAGCGGCGCTCTTCGAAGGTATTCCGAGGCACGCCGAATCGCGTCAAGAGCTGAGTTCGGAAACGCGATGTGGACGCGAGGACACCACAAGATAAATCACAAGCATGCGAGATCGCAGTTAGGCTAGAGGCTAGCAGATGGGAGCTGTCGGCGTCTCCGCGTACGACGCTCTATGGATCACAGACTAGCGCAGGTTCATCACGAGCAGTTTTGGTTCGGTCATTTCTTCGATGGCGTAGCGCAAACCTTCGCGGCCAAATCCGGAATCTTTGACACCACCATAAGGCATGTGATCGATGCGAAAAGAAGGAACGTCTCCGGCGATCACGCCACCGACTTCGAGTTCATCATAGGCCTGGAACAACAGCTTCGCGTCGCGGGTAAAGATGCCAGCTTGCATACCGTAGGCGGAATTGTTGACCTGGCGCAGAGCTTGGTCGAAATCGCGGTATGGCTCAACAGTGACGACCGGGCCGAAGATCTCCTGACAGTTCACCTTCATGTCGGGCTTGGTCCCGGTGAGAACGGTGGGCTCGACGATTAACTTGTTGCGGTGTCCGCCACAGAGCAGGCGGGCTCCGCCTCGCACGGCTTCTTCGATCCAGGTCACGGTGCGAATGGCATCACTCTCACGGATCAGTGGCCCCACATCCGTCGATTCATCGAGTGGATCGCCGGTCTTCAACTGCTTTACACCTTCGACTAGAAGATCGGTGAATTTGCCATAGACCGAATGCTCGACAAGAATGCGCTGCACCGAAATGCAGGTCTGGCCCGCGTAGCCGAAACCTCCGGTGATGCAGCGGTCGGCAGCGTAGCCAAGATCGGCGTCGCTATGAACGATAACGGCGGCGTTGCCTCCAAGTTCGAGAACAACTTTCTTTTTTCCGGCGCGGCGCTTGATGTCCCAACCAACCGGAACGCTGCCGGTGAAGCTGATGAGCTTTATGCGGTCATCCGTAACGAGCAGGCCTGCGTCTTCGTTCGAGAGTGGAAGCACGTTCAATCCGCCGTCGGGCCAGCCTGCCTGTTGCACACACTCTGCCAAGAGCAGCGAGCAAAGCGGAGTTTGCGGCGCGGGCTTGAGAACCATCGGGCAGCCCGCTGCAATTGCGGGAGCAACTTTGTGGGCAACAAGATTGATCGGGAAATTGAACGGCGTGATCCCTGCGATGGGCCCGAGCGGAAAACGGCGGACGATGCCCCAGCGTCCGGCGGTGAACTCTTGCCAGTCGAGCGGAAGGAACTCACCGTAGATGCGGGTGCTTTCTTCCGCGGCAACGTTAAAAGTAAAGATGGCTCGATCGACTTCCGTACGAGCGGCCTTGATCGGCTTACCCGCCTCTTGTGCAAGGGTGCGGGCAAACTCGTCTTTGCGCTCAACCATAAAGGCCGAAATCTGGCGAAGCACACGCTGGCGCTCGAATGCCGGGAGGCGGCGCGTTGTACCAAAGGCTTTTACGGCGGCGGCGATGCCGGCTTCGGCGTGCTCCTTGCGTCCTTGGGTGACGCGGGCGATGAGGCTGCCGTCATATGGGGCATGAATTTCGACGAGGTCGCCCTCCTGCTGCCATCGGCCATCCACAAAAAAACCGTGTGTCGCAACAGGCGCGATCGTCATCTCTGCCATGATTTTTTCAGGCCCCCAGGAAACTGCTTTTTTATTATAGGACTATTCGATGCGAGGGCAGCTTCGGAGGGTCTAGAAAAACAGCCGATAGAGCAACACCAAAAACAGAACCACAGCGGGCACGGAGGGGCACAGAGGTTGGCTATACAATGACACGCTGCCTATGAATGTAATCTCGAGCATCTCTGACCTTGCACCGCGTTTGCGGAGACGCGAAATTTCGCCCGTTGAGATCACGCGCGAGTGCCTGAGGCGGATTGAGAGACTGAATCCATCGCTCAATGCTTTTATTACAGTCACGGCCGAGTCGGCGTTGGCGGAGGCGCGGGCTGCCGAAGGTGAGATATCACGTGGGAAATGGCGAGGTCCGCTCCACGGAGTTCCCATTGCGCTGAAAGATCTGATTGACACGGCTGGTGTCCGGACGACCTCCGCCAGCGCGCTACACGAAAATCGAGTTCCCTCGCAAGATGCAGAGGTTGTTCGCCGCTTGCGACAGACTGGAGCAGTATTCGTCGGGAAGAATAATCTGCATGAGTTCGCCTACGGTGGCAGCTCGCTCGTCAGCCATTTCGGTGACGTTCATAATCCATGGGATGTGAACCGAATCGCTGGAGGATCTTCAGGAGGCTCGGCGGCTTCTGTCCTCAGCGGCATGTGTTGTGCTGCCATCGGTACCGATACGGCAGGATCGATCCGCGAGCCTGCGGCGCTATGCGGGTGCGTTGGACTCAAGCCGACCTATGGGCGCGTGCCCAGCCGAGGGGTTATACCTCTGTCTACTTCCTTGGATCACGTTGGGCCTCTGGCCGCCACCGTGAGCGATGCGGCGATCGTTCTGCAGACGATTGCCGGCTACGATCGGGATGACATAACGTCGGAGGATGTTTCGGTTGCTGATTACGTTTCAGCAGTAAGCGCAGACATAAAATCACTTCGCGTCGGCGTATTGCGAGAGTACTTCTTCGAAGATCTCGACGCAGAAGTTGCGTCAGCGATGGAACATGCTCTCCGGGGAATTGCGACTTTAGTGCGAGAGGTCCGCGAGATACGCATTGAAGTACCAACGGACCGGACGCTGCAAGCAGCCGAGTCCTATGCCTATCACGCCGAAAATGTTGCGAAGAGCGCCGACGAATACAAGGCGGAAACGTTACGTCGAATTCGCACCGGGGAAAAAGTCTCGGCGGCAGACTACATTCAGCGGCGAAGCGAGTTGGATCAGGCGCGGCGCACAATACGCGACATATTCTCAACCGTAGACTTGCTGATCACTCCGACGACGCCCATCCCGGCTCCGGAGATTGCTCCACTGAAAGGCCATCCTGAGGCGTTACGGCCGGCGGAGTTGAAATTGCTTCGAAATACCAGGCCCTTCAATGTGTGGGGACTGCCGGCGATTTCACTTCCTTGTGGATTTACGCAAAATGGGCTGCCGATCGGATTACAGATTGCCGGACCGCACTGGCGTGAAGATCTGGTGCTACGCCTCGCTTACGTTTATGAGCAGGCGACGGCATGGCACAAACGACCAAATGTCGATGTGTAAATCCGCAAAGTGCATTCGTGCGAAAAATTCCGCTGCCCGAATTCGCAGTCCGGGCAATGGAATCGGCCGACCTCGTGGTGGCTGGTCAGTAATCATTCACAAAGCGAAGGTTGCTGTTGCGCAAGCTTGTTTCGCGGTTTCCCGTTGTCAGGGTAATGCAGGTTTGCAAACTTTTTTGCTTCTCCGACGTCCTATATATAAGAGTACGGCTCAATCAGTCTCAGTGCAAAAAGGCATTTGATACCATCCCGCCTCAGGGAGTTCCTGATGAAGACTTTCCTCAAGTTCTCGAAACTTGCAGCGGTCTGCACCATTGTCTCTGCGCTCGCCTGTTCTGCCCAGCCTGCGCAGACTCAAGACCACGGCATTGTCCTTTCCAGCATCGATCGCTCCGTAAAGCCGGGAGACGACTTCTACCGGTTTGCCAACGGCGCTTGGATCAACCGCGCAGAGATTCCTCCGGATCGCGCCGGAGTCGACGTTTGGACGAAGCTGGGTGATCTAAGCAGCCAGCGCATGGCGGACCTGATTAAGGAGATCTCGGGTTCCAATCCGCCGGCGGGTTCGGAATTGCGCAAGGTTGCCGACCTGTACAACTCCTACATGGACGAAGCGGCCATTGAAGCGAAGGGCTTGTCGCCGATTCAGCCGCACCTGGAGGCAATCGCCGCCATTCGTGACAAGAAACAACTAGCGCGAGCACTAGGGGCAACTCTGCGCGCAGACGTCGACGCACTGAACAATACCAACTTCCACACGCCGAATCTTTTCGGATTGTGGGTTGCACCGGGATTCAACGATTCCGATCACTACACCCCGTATCTGATGCAGGGCGGAGTGCAACTACCCGACCGTGAGTACTACCTTTCCGATAGCGAGAGTATGAACAAGATCCGCATTCAGTATCAGGCCCACGTTGCCGCGATGCTGAAACTGGCCGGCATGTCGGACCCGGAAGGCCGCGCAAAACGAATTTTTGACCTCGAGAAGGCGATTGCACAGACGCATTGGACCTTGGCTGAAAATGAAGACATTAGGAAGGCGAACAATACCTGGACGCGTTCCGATTTTTCAGCAAAGGCACTGGGTCTCGATTGGGACGAATACTTCAAAGGAGCGGGGCTCGATCACGTCGGCAGCTTTATTGTGTGGCAGCCGGATGCATTTAGGGGCGAGTCTGCATTGGTCGCTGCGACACCGCTCGATACCTGGAAAGATTGGCTAGCTTTTCATTTGATCGAGGCTTACGGGGGCGTACTGCCAAAAGCCATTGAGGACGAACGCTTCGCGTTTTTTGGTAAGGAGATGGCAGGCGTAGAACAGCAGCGCCCGCGCTGGCAGCGAGGCATTTTTATTGTCGATGGGCTGCTGGGCGATGACATCGGCAAGGTGTATGCGGAGAAGTACTTCCCACCGGAGGCCAAAGCCAAGGCGCAAGAAATGGTTGCGCGCTTGATCGCGGCCTTTCGCAAGCGGATTGAGGGGCTCACTTGGATGAATCCCGCAACAAAGGCCGAGGCCGAGGCGAAACTAGGGACTTTGTACGTCGGTATTGGATACCCGGAGACCTGGCACGATTACTCTAACTACGCAGTGAAGCCAGACGACGCTTTTGGGAACATCTTCCGCGGCGATCTCGCGGAGTATCAGAGACAGGTTGCGCGCCTGGGCAAGCCGGTCGACCGAAAAGAATGGTCCATGACGCCGCAGACGGTGAACGCGGTCAATCTCCCGCTACAGAATGCGCTGAATTTTCCCGCGGCAGTTTTGCAGCCGCCTTTCTACGACCCAGAGGCGCCTGCTGCGGTGAATTACGGCGCGATCGGGACGGTGATCGGACACGAGATCAGCCATACGTTTGATACGGAAGGGAGCGCCTTTGATTCGAAGGGACGCGTGCGCAACTGGTGGACGCCCGAAGATCTGAAGCATTTTGAAGTAGCGACCGCACGACTGGCGGCGCAATACGACACCTACAAACCATTTCCGGATCTCGCGATCAATGGCAAGCAAACGCTCGCTGAGAACATCGCTGATGTGGCAGGAGTCTCAGCCGCTTACGACGGCTACAAGGCGTCTGGCCAGGTCGCTCCGACGGTCGACGGCTTTTCAAGCGACCAGCAATTTTTCATCGCCTTCGGACAGAACTGGGGCGAGAAGGCACGTGAAGCTGCCTTGCGTCAGCAAGTCATGACCGATGAACACTCACCCGGCGAGTTTCGCTCGGCCACGGTGCGAAACATCGATGCATGGTACCTGGCTTTCGATGTAAAGCCTGGAGACAAGCTGTATTTTGGGCCGGGGGATCGGGTGAGAATCTGGTAAAGAGCA
>Ga0126371_10000384_pt1 | contig 35936 bp, 31 predicted proteins | sample PanSoiMetaPlot_4_FD_110145 | JGI IMG/M metagenome (GOLD analysis project Ga0126371, IMG submission 110145) | Tropical forest soil microbial communities from Panama - MetaG Plot_4 | ecosystem: Environmental > Terrestrial > Soil > Tropical forest > Bulk soil | place: Panama | collected 2016-02-17
ACCGGATGGAGGTGAAGGGTAGCGAAGGGCAAGGGCGTCACTGTGAGGTGGGGTCTGAAGGAAGCGTAGAGCAAACACGGGGGCCGATGAACAAGAACCGGATGAAGAGGCCTAGGGCGCGGGGCGAGCGAGCAAACGATCGGGAAGCCCATATCCATCAAGGGCAGTGGTGGTAAATCCGGCGGTCGTGCGTGGAAAGCGGTCGAACTTATCGCGGGAGATCGGTTGGGTGTCACGGAATCGTGACTGAGGACGGGCCGCGCGTTTGCTCGCATTGATGCAAACCCCGCACCGCTTCCGTAGCAAACGACAACTGTGGACCTACAGCGGGCTGGGGATTGAGACGCGCGACAGTGCGCAATACCGTTTTGTCGGCGGACAACTGCAACGTGCGAAAAAACCGCAACAGATCCGTGGTCTGAATCGGAATCACAATCATGAGATGAAAGAGATCTTTAAAGGAGCCGCGAACCGGGCGAGCTGTGGGTGGGCGTTGCACGACTTCTATGTGGCCTTGCTGGACAAAGGCATGAAGCCAGAGATGGCGCGTCTCACCCTAGCGCGCAAGATCGCGGCCATTGCTTTGACGCTTTGGAAGAAGGAGGAAGGTTTCGACCCTGAACAACTGAAACCGCAAGCAGCTTGAGTGTTACACAGAACTCAGGGGATCCTGGGTTTTCCTGCCTGAAAAGCATCGCTGATGATAATTCGTCGCCAATTAAGCATTACAGGTATCACGCACTGAGTTCGGGCTCTCTACGTTTGTAGGTATTGGTAGCAGGCGTTAGCATGAGTCGGCTCACCTGTTTGATCCGGACTGGCAAGATATGCTTCAGCTCACATTGGCGAGGGTTTTTACCGCGATGTCAGACTGATTGCGCAGCTTCTTCACTGATTCATGAATGGATTGGCCGGCGGGGCGGGAGCCGCCTTGCTCGGCGCTTTTCGCGACGCTGCCTGCTTCTTCTGTTGCAGTGTTGGCCATGTCCAGGAGAACGACTACGGAGTCAGCATGCAGCTTCCAGAGAGATGACATCTTCTGGCTGCGCTTCAGTTCCTCGAGTTCCGTGCTGATACGCGCCGAGATCGAAACCATGCGGATCAGTGTGCGCGCGATATCGGCTCGCAAACTTTTTTCTTCCAGGAAGGCCGCACCGTAGGCGTCGGCTTCGGCTGCCGTGAGCGTCAGATTGAAAAAGCGCATGGGAACAACCTGCCGGTACTTCGGATCGGCCACGCGTACGAAAACGCGAATCGATTCCTCGACGCGACGCAGCTTGGCTTCTTCCGCGGATAACTGTTGCGCGGTAATGGCTGGAGGCTGGAACACTGCGGGCGCAGCTGGAGCCTTCGCAGCGGCCGCCTTGGCAGCTTTTGTCGCGGCTGCAGCACCGGATGCGGGCCGTGAAGCCTGAGCCGCGGGCGTGAGCAGCGAACGCCGGATTGGCGGACGCCGGTCTAGTTCCTTCTTTAGCTTTGACACGCGGCGGAATTTCTCGAACGTGCTGCCGTAGTCGGCCTGCAAGAGCTGCTTTTCTTCAATGGCAGCGACGTGTTCGACCGTGACTTCAACGCCATCAACGGTCGTCAGAATCGTCCCGCCCATCTCTTCCAGAGCTTGCCCAAAATTCTTGATCTCGCCTAACGCCTTTGCAAACAGTTCGTCGAATTTCTTTCCGAACGATGCGTTGTACGCCGAAACCGTGGCCAGGACACCGGGATGGTAGAACGACGAGTCAAGCCACTGCTTCAGCTCGCGCACGCGCGCGATCATGCCGGAATCCATCAGCGCATTGAAATCGCGGAAGCGCGAGACTTCTTCCAGAAACGGATCAAACCGCCGCAGGAGTTGCACGTGTTCTTCCGGCAGAGAGGGCACATCGGTGTCAGCCAGAATTTCAATCAGCGCGATCTCAAATGGCGAAAGCGGAAGCGCACCGTCGAGTCCGTAACCGCTCTGCTCCCACTGTCCCGGCACGCGCGGATGGCGATAGAGAAAAGTCGCGATCAGATCCGTCTTGTCGCGGTTTACGTCGTTGGCCTCTCGCCTGCGCACGAAATATCGCAACAGCGCTTCAGCCACCTCAGAGTCCGTGTCGGACGTAAGTCCTTGCCGCAGCATCGCAGGTGTGATCGCCATATCGAGCAGGTGAAGCCAGCGGTACATCCGCGAGAGCGTATTCGGCAATTCGCGCTCAGAGTGGCGTAAAGCGTCTTCGTCGAGACCACTCGGAATCGGCACGTCGCCGCCGAGTGTGTCCCGCAGGAGCTTCTGATAGAAGCCCTGGACAGTCGCCAAAATAGCGAGTTCAAACCGAAGATCTTCGGCCAAAAATGCCCCCGCAACCACGTGTCCTCGTTAAGACTGTACTAATCCACAAGTAAAGCCGAAAGGTTACTAACGGTGCAAGTTACTACTGGAGAGGGTTCTGCCCAGGAAACCACTGGGAAATGATCGGAAGTGCATGTACTTCCGTGGTTTCTTTTACGATGACCGTACGTGAGTCCGCAGTGTTGGTGCAGTAAAGAGGATTATCCTTTCTGCTGGCAGCATAACTAGTCCTTCTCTGCTGCCTTGTCGCGATCCACTTTCATACGGTGCCTCACCCGGCTTGACGCCGGGTTCAGGATGACAAGTGCAGGGGGGTGCTCAAAATACGACGGTCTTATTTCCATACACCAGCACGCGATTCTCGACATGGGATCGTACGGCGCGCGAGAGTACGACTTTTTCCAGGTCACGGCCCTTGCGGATGAGGTCCTCCACCGTGTCGCGGTGCGAGACGCGCACCACGTCCTGCTCGATGATCGGCCCATCGTCGAGGACTTCGGTGACGTAATGGCTGGTCGCACCGATCAGCTTGACGCCGCGTTCGAACGCTTGATGGTAGGGGCGAGCGCCCACAAAAGCTGGAAGGAAGGAGTGATGAATGTTGATAATGCGCTGCGGGTGTCGGTTCACGAAATCGTTCGACAGAATCTGCATGTAGCGCGCCAGCACCATGAAATCGGGCTTGTGCTCGTCAATCAGGCTTTGGATCTTGCTTTCAGCCGTTTGCTTGTTATCTTTCGTCACCGGAACGACGACGTAGGGAACCTTGTAAAAATCGGCGAGGGCCTGATTGTCCGGATGATTCGAGATGATCAGCGGAATTTCGCAGGAGAGCTCACCGCTCTGATGGCGATAGAGCAGATCTACCAAGCAGTGGTCGTATTTCGAAACTAGAATGATCATGCGCGGCCGGTGGGACGACTGCGCTAGCCGCCACTTCATTGAGAATTTCTGAGCGACGGGAGTGAAGTGCCTCCCAAAATCGGCGAGCGGAATGTCAAAGTCTTTGGGATCGAACTCCACGCGCATCAGGAATAGCCCTGATTCTTCGTCGGCGTGCTCGTCGGCGTGCAAGATGTTTCCGCCATGTCGATAAACGAAGTCCGCGATGCTTGCGACTTCGCCCTTGCAGTCAGGACAGGAGACAAGGAGGATGGCGGAAGGCTTCATTCAAAACCGTTTCGGATGAGCTGCGGAGTCCTCAAAGAGACGTTCCCATGCGTCAAGGAGCGAGCTTAAATTCGGAACCATACTCAAAATCTCCACCGGATGGCGTCGTATCCTAGAGTTGCCGGAAGAATCCATGGTTAGGGAGCCGAAGATCTGGTACTCGGGAATAACGTACAGAATGGTTTCTTTGCCGGCCGGACTAATCTCGAATATTACCCCGCAGCCATTGCTCGAGCAGCTTCGATTACATACAGTCCCTTGACCGGCAGAGCCACCAAAAACCGTAGTGCCGTAGAGATTCCCCTGCGTGTCCCTCAACACGCTAGCCTCTGGGCTGTTTCCGTCCGGCATGCCCTTAAAGCTATAAAGGGTGGTACAGGTCTGTCCTGCTGCGAGCTGCGCGAATCCGACTACCGGGCCGGCGGCCATCACGAATAGCCACACCGCAGCGCCTAGATGTCTGGGGGCAATCTCTCGGATTCGAACCACAGCGTTCTCCCGACGCGAAGCGTAGTGCAAACCGTCGACGCTGCGCAGTGTCTCCTGCGCTACGTCTTCAAACCCTTCAGAATCTCCCTTGCCGCGTTTGCTCCCGATCCCCCGGTCAGCCCGACGCCCGGATGCGTGCCACTTCCGCACAGGTATAAGTTGTCGATTGGAGTCCGATACCGTGCCCAATCCAGCAGGGGGCGCATCGTGAAAAATTGATCGAGCGCCAACTCGCCGTGGAAGATCTGTCCGCCGGTAAGGCCATATTTCTCTTCCAGATCGAGGGGCGTGATGATCTGGTGCGTCAGAATCAATTCGGGCAGATTCGGCGCATATTGGGTCAGGGTCTGCACCACCGTTTGTCCGAGAGCCTTGCGTTGCTGCTCCCAATCGCCCTTCAGTTTGTAGGGAGCGTACTGCATGTAGACCGACATGACATGCTTGCCTTCGGGGGCCAGGGTCGGATCGGTCAGAGAGGGAATCGTGGCTTCGAGATAAGGCTGACGTGAGAAGTTACCGTACTTCGACTCGTCGAATGCTCGTTCGAGGTAGTCGATCTCATTGCCGATGTGGATGCGCCCGCGCAGGGCAGACGAGTCGCCATTAGGAAGCGCGGTGAACTTCGGCAGTCCGGAAAGCGCGAGATTCACCTTCGCTACAGTTCCATTTCCGCGATAGTGCTGAAGCTTTTGCACAAAGTCCGGCGAGAGATGAACCGGGTCAGTGAGCTTCAATAGCGTGCGCTTCGGGTCGGCATTCGAGATCACGGCCTTGGAGTGGATCTCTTCTCCAGTCGAGAGAACCACGCCAGTCGCCGCTCCATTGCTGACCCAGATCTCAATGACCTCCGCTCCGCTTCGAATCTCCACGCCAGCAGCTTTCGCAGCAGACGCCATGGCCTGTGTGACCGCGCCCATGCCTCCAGCGGCAAAAGATGCACTGCCTGCGGGATGAGAGTCGCCGGCCGCACGAATCAGCAGAACCAGTGTGCTGCCCGCCGACCATGGGCCCAGAAAAGTTCCGAAGACACCGCGGGCGGCAGTCACAGCGCGCAAGAGCTCGGTTTCAAAATATTCCGCCGCAAGATCGGCTACCGCCATCGGCCCCCAGCGCAGCAACCGAAACATGTCCTTCTTGCCCAGCTTGCGGATGGCGCGCCCAGTCTGCAGCATGCTCCACCAATCGCCCCGGCTCGGGTTGTCGATGTCCGGAGGCGAGGTTGCGAGTGCGTCCGCGATAACTTTGCTGATCTTGCCGAGGGACTGCTGAAATTCTGGGTACTTGGCTGCATCTTTCTGCGAGAACGCCCTGATCGCTTCCGACGATATCTTCGCGTCTTGATAAAGAGAAAGCGCGCGGCCGTCGTGGGAGAGCGCGGTCACGCAGACATCCGGCGAGATCATCTTCAGGCCATGCTTTTCTAATTGCATGTCGCGCACCACGTCGGGACGAATCGGTCCGGCCGTGTGGGCAAGAGTCGAACAGCGGAATCCGGGATGAAATTCGTCGGTGATGGCCGCGCCGCCGACTTGTGCGTTCCGCTCAAGAACAAGCGGCTTGTATCCCGCCTTGGCGAGATAGAACGCGGTGACCAGCCCGTTATGACCGCCGCCGATGATGATTACGTCTCTTTTGTCCGCCATAGTGTTCGGTGTTTCGTCTCAGTTACACAGCCAAGCGCTTACGTGAAAAAGCTTTACCGCTGAGCGCGCCGAGAAAGGCCGCTGAGGTCGCGGAGGGACTATGCATTTCAGGCCGCGCCCTTGATGTCTTTGAGAATTTCCAGTGCTGCCAGACGGCCGTTCGCGCCCATAATGCCGCCTCCCGGGTGCGTGGCCGATCCACACATATAGAGATTCTTGATCGGCGTACGGTACTGCGCCCATCCTGGCACCGGCCGCAGGAAGAAGAGTTGCTCCAGCGAAAGTTCACCTTGGAAAATGTTGCCCTCGCTAAGTCCCCACTCGCGTTCCAAATCAAGCGGTGTTACGACCATCTTGTCGATGATGATGTCCTTTAGATTCGGGGCGTACTCCGAGATCGTGTCGATGACGGTGTTGCCGAATGCCTCTTTCTCCGTGTCCCAGTTAAGTTCAGGTGTCAGCTTGTACGGCGCGTATTGCACGAAGCAGGACATCACGTGCTTTCCGGGAGGCGCGACGGAAGGATCTGTCAGCGACGGAATGACCATATCGATATACGGACGCCGCGAGAAGTGGCCGTACTTTGCCTCGTCATAGGCCCTCTCCATGTACTCCACTGTGGGAGAAATGGAAATCGCTCCGCGAAGATGCGCCCCCGGTCCGGGCATGCATTTGAAGTTCGGCAGGGCATCGAGCGCGATGTTCACTTTGCCCGATGAACCGCGGAACTTGTAGCGATTGACCTCTTCCAGAAAATCACCCGGCAGATGTTGAGCTTCGATGAACTTGGTGAACGTAAGCCGAGGATCGACGCTCGACGAAATTACATCGGCGTAGACCTCATCACCGTTGGCAAGCACCACGCCCTTCGCCTTGCCGTTCTTGACCATGATTTGCGAAATGCCCGACTTCGTGCGGATCTCGACGCCTGCCTCGCGTGCCGCGTCGGCAATGGCATTCGAGATTGCGCCCGTTCCGCCGCGCGCGAACCCCCAAGCGCGGAATGCTCCGTCAATCTCGCCCATGTAGTGATGAAGTAGCACGTAGGCAGTTCCGGGAGACCGCACGCCGAGAAACGTACCGATGATTCCCGAAGCAGACATCGTGGCCTTGAGCACATCGGTCTCGAACCATTGGTCCAGGAAGTCAATGGCGCTCATCGTCATGAGTTGGACCTGGTTGTACTTGTCGTAGCTCGACATGTCCTGAAAGCGGCGTCCGATGAACAGGAGTTTCATCAGTTCGCGCGGGTTCAGAGTCGTGGGGTCCGGCGGCACCATGCTCAAGATCGGCTTCACGAAGCGGCACATGGCCTGCATTGCCTTGCCGAATTCGTCGTAGGCTTCGGCGTCGACGCGCGAGTGGCGCGCAATTTCGCGGTGTGTCTTGCCGTGGTCATTCACACGCCAGAGGTAATCGCCACTCGGCATCGGCGTGAAAGTTCCGTCAAGCGGGAGGATTTCCAGTCCATGCCTCGGCAGATCGAGATCACGAATGATTTCGGGCCGCAGCAAAGAGACGACGTAAGAGCACACCGAGAACTTAAATCCTGGGACGATTTCTTCTGTGCAAGCAGCGCCTCCGAGCACGTACCGCCGCTCGAGCACCAATACCTTTTTCCCGGCGCGTGCCAGATAAGCCGAGTTTACCAGCCCGTTGTGTCCGCCGCCGATGACGATGACGTCGTATTGGTTGGAACCAGACATTCGCTTGTGGGCTCCTAGCAGCTAGCTCCTAGCCGCTAGCTTGCATGCTGAGATTTGAGGAAAGGCAATGATACTCGTGCCGAGGAAAAGTCGGGAATGAAGATTAGAGACCGCTAGGGAGTACGGTCCAACTGCGAAGAAGTCCGCACGAAATTGGCAGAATGGCGCGCATCAGGGATACCAGTCGAATTGGTATTCTATCGGGAAAGCCCGATCTTGTCTGCCTTTTATTGCGAGAATTTGTCAGCGGACTCAGCGGTAAAAAGCCTTTACCGCAGCACCCCAAGGGATCGCAGAGAGCGCGGATAGAACCAGTTCCTGGTTTGTACGCGGTCGCCAGTTTCCGAATATCGGTTGCCGCGCACTCTCACGAGTGAATATAATCCACCATTCTGGATTTCCTTTGTGTTCCTTGGTGTCCTTCGTGGTTAGTGGGCTTTTCAACCACGAAGGACCCTAAGTGACACGAGGAAGATTGAGGACCTCACTTTGCCCATCGGAACCGCATTCCACGAGAGAACGTTCCCGCTTTGCCACAGCCTGAATTATCGCGAGTGGTCGGGGTACTACACCGTCAGCGTCTACGAAGTGCACCACGAACATGAATACAATGCGATCCGCAATGCGTGCGCGCTCATCGACATTTCGCCGCTCTACAAGTATCTGATCACCGGCAAAGACGCGACCCGTCTCGTCAACCGTGTGATCACGCGCGACATCAACAAGGTGAAGGTCGGACAGGTGATCTATTGCTGCTGGTGCGACGAAGAAGGCAAGGTCATCGACGACGGCACGATTTCGCGCCTCGAAGAAAACGTGTATCGCTGGACAGCTGCCGATCCAAGCCTGCGCTGGTTCCGGCAAAACGGCCTCAACATGGACGTTCAGATCGAAGACATTTCTGAGAAAGTCGCAGCTCTCGCGCTGCAGGGACCGACATCGGCAAAGCTGCTAAAGGCCGTCGCCGAGGCCGATATCGCGAATCTGAAATATTTCCGCGTAACTCGCGGCAAGATCGCTGGCATTCCGGTCGACATCTCGCGCACTGGTTACACAGGCGATCTCGGATACGAAATCTGGATGCCCTGGAACGAGGCCGTCAAAGTGTGGGACGCGCTCTCGGAGAATGGCAAGCAGTTCGATCTCCACGCCGCGGGCATGCTCGCACTCGATGTGGCCCGTGTCGAAGCCGGCTTGTTGCTGATTGAGGTCGATTACATCAGCTCGAAGAAGGCGCTCATCGCGTCGCAGAAGTACTCTCCGTACGAACTGGGCTTCTCCAAGATGGTGCACCTCGAGAAGGAAAATTTCATCGGCAAGCGCGCTCTGGAGCGCGACGCGAAAGAGTGCGTCCCGCGCCAGCTAGTAGGCCTTGAAGTCGACTGGACCGACGTAGAGCGTCTCTATGAACGCTATGGCTTGACCCCAGCAGCTCCGGCACAGGCGTCGCGCGTCGCCGTACCTGTCTACTCCGGAGAGAAACAAGTCGGCAAAGCAACCACCACCTCGTGGTCACCAACGCTCAAAAAGATGATCGCGCTAGCGAGCCTTGAGACGGAGCACTCAAAATCCGGAACATCGCTGCAGATGGAGGTCACGATCGAAGCGATAAGGCTAAAGACGAATGTAAGGGTGACGACGCTGCCTTTCTTCAATCCGCCGAGAAAGACAGCCACACCGGTCTAAGGTTGTGGAGCGCCTTCGTCGCCCGAGCCGCGAAGAGACGAGTCGAGACGGCGGAGATTGCCTCGGAATCTTGCCTTGCCGAAAAGAGCCTGGATTGCGCGCTCTCGCTACCTGCCCGGACGAAGGCGTCCGGAGTTCCAGTAGAGCTTCCAACTACCTGAGCTTGGCCCGACGCTTTCCTGCCAGGTAGATCCATACTCCGATCAGTAGTAACGCTCCACATCCGCCGACCACCTTAAATACTTCGAGGGGCTTGTTGGGCTCGTCCGGTTGCGGAATGAGAGACAGCACAATGGTCAACGTGGTCGTGCAGAATCCGACCGTCGCTACCAGTTTCGCGATGATGGTGCCACCGGGCACGCGGATCACATCGGGTCCCGCGGGCTCGCCTTGCAGTTTGATCATGGCGGCGAACAGATACAGGTAAGGAATGAAATAGGTGATGACTCCCATGCTGACCAGCACGTCGTACGCCCCCTTGACGCTGGTGCCTGCCTGGCCCAGAAAAATAAACACCACACCGAGGACGAATTGCGTGAGAAGTGCTACCCATGGAGTTTTCCATCTTGGGTGCAGCGAGCCAAAAGCTTTAGGTAGGAAGCGATCCAGGCCTGCCACGAAGGGAAGGCGTGCTACCGCGGCGAGGTACGCCCCGGCGGCACCAATGTTGCTAAGAGCAATGAGGAATGCCGCCAGCGGAAGAACTCCAGGAAAGCCCACACGAGTCGCCGTTGCCGAGACTGCCTGCACAAGCCCTTGCAGACTGTTCACCTGCGGTGAGGGTAATGCCAGCAGAACACAGACGGTGCCAAGGACGTAGCAGACGGTGACCGTTACTCCGGCAAAGAGCAGCGCGAACGGAATCGTTCGACGGCCATTCTTGATCTCTTCTCCCATGAATGAGGCCGTTTCGCACCCGCCAAAAGCAAACGTCAGCACGGACCAAAAGATGATGTCGTTGAGATGCGTGCTTGGCGTCATCGAATGCAGCGTGAATGCCGTCGCCGATCCATAGCGATGCCAGGCAACGAATCCCATGACAATAACGATTGCCACAGGTATCCACATGGAAATCGCGCCGACGTTGTGCAACCATTTGCCGACGTCGAGCCCAACAATATTCAGCAGGGTGGCTGCACTCAAGGTCAGCAGCGCGAAAACGATGTAAAACGTCGCATTGCCCGAAAGGTGTTGCCACTTCGCTTGACGCATGAAGAGAACGTTGCTGGCGGCGAAATAGAGCACAGCAGGGAAATACGGCAGGTTGCTCGTCCAGTATGTCCATGCCGACATGAAGCCGGAGAAGTCTCCGAATGCCCGCTTGCTCCAGACGTAGAGTCCGCCCTGGTGGGGATAGCGCGACGACAGTTCCAGCACCGAGAGTGCTAGCGGGGTGTAGAAGCAGAACCACGCGCCGACCCAAATAATGATCGAATTCGGTCCCGCCGCTGCGGCTGTTGCGATCCAGCGCAGACTGATGCCGGTGATCACGTAGAACAACACGAGATCGCGGAATCCCATGACTTGCTTTGGACGGTTGGGATCTTCTGCTTCAGCGATCGAAACGCCGGGTGTGAGAAAGCCGATGTTGTCCGATATTCGCTTCGAGTTGGGTTCGGTCAAAGCGTGTCCCCGGGTCAGGCTCGCATCAACGAGAAAGAGAGGAATATCACCGGACGCCAAGTGCCGCAAGGCGAAAATCAGAAGCTAGGTCATCTCCGGATACGATGAGGAGAAAGAATTGTTTTGGATGAATCGTTCGCAACACTCCAGGCATAGCCAGCTCCGTCTGCGACGACCGGTAGTGGCTTGCTTCATAGCGCGCGAAGAAGATCACTCGACGCGCTTTCTCGGTGTACCGCTCGAACATCGGCTTACTCCACTGCGGCCGGGCTGCGGTTACTGCTCTTCCAATACAAATACCCCGGAACTCCGATGAGAACAATCGCCGTCCCCCAGAATGCCTCCGTGGGGCGTGTGATAATTGTGTTTAGAGTCCAAGCCCCACCAATCAATACATAAATTGCAGGCAGCCATGGGTAACCTGTGCACCGATATGGACGCGGAATGTCAGGACGCTTCCAACGAAGCCAGAACAGTGCAATAACAGTCAGCGTATAGGAGAGCACCATCCCATAAATCACGTAGGTATAAAGCTGATCATAGCGTCCGCTGACCGTCAGGGCGGCTGCCCAGATGCCTTGCCCGATGAGGCTGAAGGCCGGCGTCCGCCATTTTGGATGGATGACCGCCATGCGCTTGAAAAAAACTCCATCTTGCGCCATCGCGAGATAGACGCGGGCTCCAGAGAGCGTGCATGTCGCCGCCGCACTGAAGCACGAGACTGCAATCATCAGCGACAGCCATACCGCAGCCCTCGGAGAGAACAGAACTGCCGCCGCGGCATGGGCGATCGTTTCGTGGGCCGCAATCTCCTTGAGCGGCAAGGCGTACATGTAAGTCAAATTCATCGCGATGTAGATCACGCCCACCGCGAGGACGCCGAGTACCATCGACAGCGGAACATTCTTTCTCGGCTCTTTCACTTCGCCTGCGACCCACGTGATGTAGACCCATCCGTCATAGGCCCAAAAGACCGCGATGAGTCCGACACCCAGAGCGGAAATCAATTGCGTTGGGCTCAGTCCCATGGTCAAGCTGACGCCATTTGAATGGAAGTTTGCCCAGTTGCCTTTACCGATCAGGAATCCCAAGCACACGAAGGCAGCCATCGCCGTGAACTTCGTCCAGGTGGAAACGTTTTGCAGAAGTGCACCCCAGCGCAGTCCGACAACATTCACGTAGGTCAGGATCGCAATCAGACACAGACCTAGCAGGTGGGCCCGCGTCAGCACGATCCAAGAGGATGCGAAAACGATGTGCGCTTGCGATACGGCTGGAAACACCTGGCCTACGTACGCAGCCGACGCTACCGACAGGGCTGCGATCGTGCCGCCATTAGCCACGCTGAAGAGCATCCAGCCGTAAAGAAACGCGGTCAGGTCGCCATAAGCTTCGCGCAGAAAAATGTACTGTCCCCCTGAGTCCGGATACATCGACCCTAGCTCGGCAAAGGCGAAGCAGGCGCACAGCGAAATCAGTGCGCCCAAGACCCATACCAGCAAAAACAGAACCGGCTGCGGAAGCGGCGTGGCGATATCTTTCGCCGTCAAGAAAATCGACGAGCCGATGATTCCGCTTACCAGCAACAGCACGGAATCAAGCAATCCAAGTCCGCGCCATAATGTGGGTTTATTTTCGGGGGAAGCTGGTTCTGACCGTGTCCGGGGAGGCGTCAAAACGGTGGTGGGGTCCATTTATCCGATTCCGAGCTCGTCGGGAGACTCCAGCGGTGTGCCGCAGCGGCGACAGATCACTGCCGCGCAGTCGCCGCAGGTCAGTGGATCCGTCACTTCTTCGGCGCAATTTGGGCAATAGAGTGCGCCCGGCTCCGGTGCTGGCGTCTGAGGATTTGTCGCCATGAGGAAGAAACTCTAGCACATAGGCCCTACCCCCGTCCCCTGTCAGTTGGGAGCTACAATTGATGGGTATGCCCGAAAAACCTCAAACTCCCGACGAAAGGCTACACGAAGAATTCAACCGCTGGGCTGCTGCCGGGGAAGGCGAGAAGATGCGGAATCATCATCTCGATATTACCGAGAAGACGATCCGGCTCATGAACCTACGTCCGGGCGAGCGGGTGCTTGACCTTGGATGTGGTTCGGGATGGGCGACTCGCTTGCTGGCACGGTTGGTTGGCGATGGCCCGGAGGGTTTCGGTCAGGTCGTCGGGCTAGATGTTTCGGACGAAATGATCCGCCGGGCCCGCGAGGAATCGAAAGACTTTGAGAACACCTTGTACGTTTGGGGATCCGCCCAGCAAATCCCTTGGGAGGAGAACTTTTTCGACAAAGTGCTGTCGGTCGAGTCCTTCTACTACTACCCCGACCAGGATCGCGCTCTGATGGAGCTATTCCGCGTGATGGCGCCGCGAGGCAGGCTGTTCATTCTGATTAATCTCTACAAGGACAACCAGTACTCGCTCCAGTGGGTGGACAAGTTGAAAGTGCCGGTACTCGTGCGCTCGGCGGCGGAGTATGTCGAGCTGTTGAAGAAGCACGCTTTCGAAAACGTGCAAGCCCGGCGCGTCCCGGACGATACACCCACGCCCGACGATTACAAAACTAAATCGTTCAAGAATCTCGACGACTTGCGCGCGTTCAAAAGGGAAGGGGCACTGCTATTGATGGCCTCCAAGCCTGACCTGCGCACACCGGCTCCGGGATACACGATTTACTAGAAGAGGCTCGCCGTCAGTCGGAGACTGACGGCGTCAAGGGCCTAGATTGTGCTGTCGTCGTCATCATCGTTGTCATGGTGACTGCGATCTTTCACCGGGCTTATCGCCCGTCCATCTTGCGCATGGCGGATTTCGATTCTTCCATTGACGTTCGCAAGCTTAATGTGCGCCCCGCCATTGCCTAACTCACCGCGCAAATCGTGTCCGACGACGCTGTGATGATTTACGTGCAGTCCGAAATCGTTGCCGATGTTACCGGAAACTGTATTGGCCTCGATCTCTGCGTTGGCGTCTGACGGGATCGTCAACGATAGCGACCCGTTCACCGAATTCAGGTCGACGGACTGTCCGGCAAGCTGGTCGAACTTCGCCTCAAGCCGTCCATTCACGGTGGAAAGCTCTGCACGACCCGACAGGCTCTGGGCTTGCAGCCTTCCGTTGATGCACGATGCTCTCACTTCGCCGGTCATTCCTGTAATGTCGAGCGCGCCATTGATCAGCTTGATCTCATCCAACTTGGCGGTCCGTGGCACAGTAAGTGTGTATTCCACGCTGGCCGGATTATTGCGCGAGCCCCAATTCCAGTTATTGCTGTGGTCCGGATACTTCGTCCGGATCGATAGATAATCTTTGCCGGAATCAATCTCGATCTTGGCTTCTTCCAGCCGCTCCTTCGTGTCGGCATACTTCACTGCATCGACCTTTACCTCGTTGCGGTCCCAACTCGAAATGTGGACGTCCCCATTGATGTTGTCCAGTTCAACACGGCCGTCGGCGCTGATCGCGTAGGTCTGATGGAATTCTTCTGTGAGGGCGCCACGGCGATCGGCTGCATGTGCTCCCAAGGCAAAGGTCAACAGGGCGCACAGTGTTCCCAGCGCGGCTCCCAACCAGGTCGCAGACTTACGTTGGCGGTTCATCTCTCACTCCTCCGTTTCAACGCTTTAGACGTTAAGACCCTGGAATCGTGAGGCTCAGGCTCCAACAAAAAGTAAATTCGGTTGTTTTGTTGAATAAGTTACCTCGGTGACGTTCCCCCGGTTCCTATGCTGAAGGACAATCTTCCCAAGAGCTTACGAGGGGTTTAACGTGTCGTACCTGTTGGCAAAAAGCGTGCGGATTCGTCTGCAAAAGTGTGCCCGGCGCACTGCGGTGTCTTCTCTGGCACTGGTCATCCTCACTTGCGCGGCACTATCTCAGACGTCTGAGAGGCCTGTCCCAATTCTGACCGGAAACGTCGGCACTTTCAGTTTTGTCACCGGCGGGCATAACGTGATCGATACGCAGATCAACCCGGTGCTCTTGGTTCCGCTGGGCGATCATTGGCTTATCGAATCACGCGCTGAGTTCGAAGGCGAGTTCCAGCGACCACCCGCGGGAGGCGGTTATGGTGGTCCTGTCGAAAAGCATGTCGACTATGCCCAAGTTGACTACATCGCTAATCGCTACCTCACGATCACGGCTGGCCGATTCTTAACCCCATTCGGAATCTTCAACGAACGCCTGTATCCGGTCTGGATTCGCTTTCTGCAAGCGGATCCGCTGATATTTCCTATTCGCACGGCGCCCAGCGACGGAGCCATGTTCCGCGGAGGATTCTCCGTGAGCTCACAAGCGAACATGAACTACGCCGTATATGTTTCCGCCACGAGCATCGGCATCGACAGCGTGAACTCCGAACGGCACCTGGGTGGCCGTATGGCATTCTTTTTCCCCGGGCCGCGTCTCGAGATTGGCGGTTCGTGGCAGAGAACGCTGCAGGATTACAGGAAAAATGCCTTTGGCTTTCATATGGGATGGCAGCCCTCGAAAGCTCCATTAAGCATTCGTGCCGAGTACGCCCATGCCTTCGAAGGCAGCGGATACTGGGCTGAGGGCGCATACCGGCTGAGCCAGGCGCATTTCTGGCGCAAAGCTATGCGGCGTACAGAACTTGTGGCTCGCGGTCAGCAGTTCTTCGTTGGCGCAATCGGAGCTGATGCCGACGCCAACTTGGAACTTCCGTCTGCAGAAACTCGAGAAATGGACTTCGGAATCAACTACTTCTTCCGCGACGGATTGAAGGGTGTCGCCAGCTATGGCCAGCAGTTTAGTTCAGCAGGCAACTTCAACCAATGGAGTTTCGGATTCGCTTACCGATTCCTCCTTCCACTTGGCCGCATTGCGGAGCCTCGGGAGGCGCAATGAGGATCCAGGCCTCGGTCACGGTGTTGCTGTTCAGTCTCGCGCTGGCTACTTCGGTCTTCGCGGGATCTCACTCCGCTAACAAGGAAGGTACTCCGCCGCCCGTAGTTCGGCAGCAGGATGCGGACTCGATGCGGATCGAAGCAGAGAAGCGTTTCCATGCGAACTGCGGCCGCTGTCATGCCGCGCCACAGAAATTTCCGCCGCGCATCATGGCAACCGTGTTGCGCCACATGCGCGTTCGCGCGACTGTTACCGAAGATGACCAGCGATTGATCTTGTTCTACATGACCCAATAACCAAAACAACGCGATCAGCATGAATATGACAAACCCAGAACAGATCCGTCGAATGCTTGTTGCGCTTGCGGTCGCCTGCCTCACAGTTGCAGTGCCTTACGCAAGAGCCCAGCATGTCATCGAAGTGACTGCTGACAGCGACAGCCGCTACAAAATGGCAGGCCAACGCGCGCCGGAAATCACTGTGAAGGCCGGTGAGCAGATTCTGCTGCGAGTGACTGCCAATCGCGCGAAGTCTTGGAATCGCGACGGCTCGATCCACGGATTCACTCTCTTGCGTGCCAAGGATCGCACCCGGGTCGAGGGATGGGATCTGCTTTTCAAACCAGGCCAGCAGGAGTTTCAGTTGACAGCGCCCAGTGAACCCGGCGCCTATGAAGTTGTTTGTACGGTGATCTGCAGCGAAGACCATGAAGGCATGCACATGAAATTTACGGTGCTGCCGTGACAAGGCATGGAGCAATGACGATACAGCGATTCAGCGTCCTGTCCTGCGCGACCGTTCTTCTGTTGACCATCGGACTGTTCGGCCAGAACGCGCAGATTTTTCACGGAGAAGTCTCCGACAGCCAGTGCGCGCTTAACGTTCATTCGCTAACGCGCTCGCACCAGGAGATGCTTAAGTCCAAATCCATGGGCGGCACGTCAAATACTTGCGCCGTCTATTGCATCGAACGTCTCGGCGGGTATCTGGTGCTGTCGTCAGGCAAGAACGTCTATCGTCTCGACTGCGCCGACCTGGTCCACGGATTCGAGGGACAGCGTGTACTCATCAAGGGCGTGCTCGATATCAAGCTCAATCAGATTCATGTAATCAAGATTGACTTGGAACAGAAGCCGTAGATTGCTTGCCCGCTTCGGTTACCAGGAATACGCACAGAATCGTCATCAAGGGTTCAATGGGAACGCGATAGCGCTGTCCTGGATAAACAAAGTAGTACAGCGCTGGATAAAGCAGAATCAGCCAAAAGAGAAGCCAGGCACCGGGTTTGCGCTGCCGCAAAGCTCGAACCAACCCCCAAAATGTAAGAATCGAAGAGGCGAAGAAGAATGAGTTCTTTACCTCGCTCATCCACGGCGGCACTGTCGTCTTCGGAGTGCCCGCCCAGAAGTAAATAAATCTCTTGACCGAGAGTCTTATAAATCGAGCGTAGTCAGCTTTGATGTAATCGACCGCTTGCTGCTTCCGCATCGCGATGTACGCAAGTTCTCCCATCTCCTGAAACTGGCGCATGGCGCGAGGATCATGCGGAGGGTCCAGGTACAACATCAATGTTCCGTCGGCGCCATTGCCATTTCCCAGCCGAAGCTCGGCTCCGAAGTTATCGCGAATGAAAATGAATTTCCCGAAGACGCGGTAATTCCGGATCAGCCATGGTGAGATGCATGCGAAAAATATGACGGATGACAGCACCACTCCGACGAGAGAGCGCTTTCCAGCTTTCGCTCGGTGATACCAGGCCCACAACCCCGCAGCCGGTAAGAACGAAAGAAGGGAAGCGCTGTTCAGGGCGACGATTCCCCACAGCAGCCCAAACTCAGTCCAGGGCCGGAGTCCGTCACGATCCTCCATCGTCAACGCGAGCCACAGGACCACTGCCAGCAGCAAGGCGGACAGAGTGGTCTCCCAGATCCAGCGTGTGGACCAGAACATCGCGTTGGGCAGCAATGCCCATGCCCATGCGGAGCCAACAGCAACATTCTCAGAAAAAATTCGTCGGGCGATTTTGAAGATCGGTGCACACGTCAGAGCCGACAACGCACTGTTTAGCGTGAGCAGAACAAATGCAGATGCCTTGGAATAGATGCCAAACAGCAAGAACGCGCCGGCAGTCAGACACGGGTACAGCGGTGGCTCCCACGCAGTCGGGCCCGTTGGAGGGCCAAACTGGTTGGCGAAGCCATGGCCAGAGGCGATGGACGCCGCGATCCGGCCCATCTCCCAGCCGAATCCAAAATTCTCGTCTGTCGGCTTAATTCTGTACGTGTGGCCGATGATGATCCAGGAGAGACGCAGAAGAAACGCGATGCCGACGATCCAGACCTGCGATGTTCGAATCCTGGACCAGACGTTGCGTAACGAAAAACAATTTACCTGCGCCGCGTCGGCGCCTGATCTGGATTCCATGCTCCGTCTATTTGTAGCTGAGCCTCTCGGTGACAGCAAGCGCAGCCCCAACTCCACAAAATAGTTGCAATACTATCAATCAGTTATATGGATATCCACAGGATGCCAGCAGATTTCTGTTGACATGAAGTAACCGTGAGCAGTAAGTTAACGGTGTTAAGTTAACGCAGTTAACCAAGAGACCACTGTTTATGGGAGTCAAAGAGAGGCGAGAACGCGAGAAGTCCGAGACGCGAGACAAGATTCTCGACGCCGCCCGCGAGCTCTTCGTTACGGAAGGCTACGAGGGTGTCTCGATGCGCAAGGTCGCCGAGAAGATCGAGTATTCGCCGACCGCAATCTACGTTCATTTCGCCGACAAAAACGAACTTTTCCGCGAGCTGTGCCATCAGGACTACGCCCGGCTAGCCGAGGTTTTTCAGAGTTCGGTGATGTCAACCGATCCGCTGGAGCGGCTCAGACAAATCGGCGCCATCTACATCGACTTCGGCACCCGCTTTCCCAACCACTACAAGTTCATGTTCATGACGCCGCATCCGGCGCACGAGCTCGACGAAGTCGACCGCGAGATGAAGGACAATCCCGAGAAGGATGCTTATGCGTTTCTCAAGTGGGCGGTTCAGCAGGCCATGGATGCTAGCTGTTTCCGCGAAGAGATCGGCGATGTCGAGATGGTTTCCCAGACTCTGTGGGCATCCGTGCATGGCGTGATTTCCCTAAACATTGCGAAAGGGGATGACGAGTGGGTCGACTGGCGCCCTATGCGCGATCGCGCCGAAATGATGCTCGACATTACCCTTCGTGGACTGAGGCGCGAAAGCAAGACCGGAAAGGACGAGTAGCATGCCACCGCTAGCGCGACGAAATCTGTTTCACGACAAAGTGCGGCTCACGGTCACGCTGACGGGGATCGTCTTCTCGGTGGTCCTGATCGTCGTGCAGCTGGGACTTTTTCTGGGATTCACAACGGCCACGTCGAATCTGATCGATCACTCCAACGCGGATCTTTGGATCACCTCGAAGAACGTACCCTACGTAGAACAGGGAGTTCCGTTCAGCGAGCGCAAGCTGAATCAGGTACGAGCCGTACCCGGTGTCGGAGATGCGCAAAAGCTTATCTCTCGATGGACTCAGTGGAAGCGTCACGATGGGGGCCAGGACTCGGTGCAGATCGTGGGCATCAATGTTGACGATTCTCTCGAACGACCCTGGAACCTGGTTGAAGGCAATGTTGCCGATCTGAAGTTTCCGGACGCCGTAATTCTGGACGAACTCTACAAGCAGAAACTCGGGGTCTCGCACGTCGGAGAAGTCTTCGAGATCGGGGGCCATCGCGCTCGGGTCGTCGGCTTCACGCGCGGTATTCGTTCGTTTACGACCTCGCCCTACGTATTCACGACGTTCAAGAATGCGCAGGATTTCGCCAACATCCCCGAAGATCAGACGATGTTCATTCTGGTGAAACTCGCTCCCGGAGCGAATCTCGAGCAGGTGCGGAACGAGCTCCTTGACCACGTGAAAGACGTCGAAGTTCGCACGAGCTTCGAGTTCAGCCGCATGACGACCTTCTACTGGATGTTCACCACCGGAGCGGGCGTTGCCGTTCTGATCGCTGCGGTCCTCGGCTTGGTCGTCGGATTCGTCGTTGTAGCACAGACCATTTACGCGACGACGGTCGATCACATCCGAGAGTTCGGCACGCTGAAAGCCATGGGCGCACCGAATGGCTATGTCTACAAAGTCATCATGAACCAGGCTGCGATCAGCGCTGTGATCGGCTACGTTCTTGGCATGATCGTCAGCGTCTTCGTGGTTCACGGCAGCCAGAAAGGCGGGGCCGCCATCTTAATGCCGCCATCGATGGCCGCAGGAATGTTTTTTCTCACGCTGCTGATGTGCGTGGGAGCAGCGCTGGTTTCTATCAACAAAGTGACGCGGATCGATCCAGCGATGGTGTTCAAAGGATAGTTTTGTCATTCCGACGATGAGCGCAGCGAAGAGGAGGAATCTGCTTCTTCGTGCGGAGGAGAGGACAGCAGATTTCTCGCCGCATTCGCTCCTCGGAATGACAAATGGGATAGGAGAAGCTCAATGCAGTCCGCAATTACAGTCCGGCAGCTTACGAAGAAATACGAAGAAGGAGCAACCGGAATGCTCGCCCTGCGCGGCGTAGACCTCGACGCCCACCCCGGCGAGTTGCTGCTCCTGATGGGTCCTTCCGGCAGTGGTAAGACCACGCTGCTTTCGATCATGGGCTGCATTCTGACCGCAACTTCCGGTAGCGTCCGCGTCGCCGGAAGGGAAGTGGTCGGACTGAGCGAAAAGCAATTACCCGCGTTACGCCTCGAAAATATCGGCTTCGTATTCCAGGGCTTCAATCTCTTCCCAACGCTGAGCGCAGGTGAAAATGTCGAACTCATGCTTGACCTGAAAGGCCTTTCCAAGGCCAGAGCGAAAAAGCGAGGGCAAGAGCTGCTCGATCAGGTCGGCCTCGGAGAGAAATACGACAGTTTGCCGGCCGACCTCAGCGGCGGCCAGAAGCAGCGCGTCGCCATCGCGCGGGCACTGGCGGGGGATCCCGGCATCATCCTCGCCGACGAGCCGACCGCCGCTTTGGATTCGCACACTGGCCGCACCGTGATGGAAATGATGAGCGATCTGGCGCACAAGCGTGGACGAGCCGTGGTCATCGTTACGCACGACTCGCGAGTTCTCAGTTTCGCCGATCGTATCGTCACCATCGAAGACGGCGCGATTGCTGACAAGAACGACGCGGATGCTATTCCGCCCGCACTGCTAGCGCATCCGTTGGTCCACGCCGTTCCCCGCTTGGCTTGATCATTAACGTTTCGAATCGCAGTTCCACCGGACTGGAGAAGTGGAGAAGTTTATGACAACGCAATTCTCACGGGTAGTTCTGACGAGCCGCACGACCTTGGTCGTCAGTCTCGGCGTTTTCCTGCTGACGGCAACTCTAGTGCTCGCTTCGCGGCGAGCACATGAATCTGTGGCGGCTTCCAGGATCGCATCGGCGAATCACGAGCCATTGCCGATCGCTGGCCCGGGTCGCGTCGAGCCATCGTCAGAAGACATCAAGATCGGTTCCGAGTTGAGCGGACGCTTGAAGATCGTGAACGTCGAAGAAGGCGATACGATCCATCGTGGCGAAGCGTTGGCCGAACTGGAGAACGCCGACTACCGTGCCCAGGTCGAATCCGCACGCGCCAATGTAGTCGCGAAAGAAGCCACGCTGCGCAAGGTGATCAACGGCGCTCGTCACCAGGAACGCGCCGAAGCCTGGTCCTCGGTAAACGAAGCGAAAGCCGTCATGGAGAATGCCCAAGCTGAGTTGCACCGCCGGCAGGAGTTGTTTTCTGCAGGCGTGGTCTCTCGCGAAGAACTCGATCGCTTCGTTCGCGAAGCGGACGTCGCCAAAGCCAAGTACGACTCGGCTGTCCAGCAACATGCCTTGGTGGACGACCATGCGCGTGAGGAAGACCAGTCTTTCGCCGAGGCAGATGTAAAGCTGGCGCAAGCGCAATTCGAAGAGGCCGAAGCACGTTACGAGAAGACGTTTATCCGTTCCCCCATCGACGGCACTGTGCTGCGGAAGCATCACCGCAGCGGTGAGAGCGTGTCGAACTCATCCACGGTTCCCGATCCAATCCTGACCATCGGCGACCGCAAGACCCTGCGCGTGCGCGTCGATGTCGACGAGACCGACGTAAGCAAAGTCAATGTGGGCCAGCGCGCCTACGTCACTGCCGACGCCTACGGCAAACAGAGGTTCTGGGGACAGGTCGTACGCGTGGGCCAACAACTGGGGCCAAAGAATGTCCGCACCGATGAACCGACGGAGAAGGTCGATACTAAGATTCTGGAAACGCTGTTAGAACTCGATCCCGGATCGGCTTTGCCCGATGGCTTGCGCGTTGACGCCTTCATCCTGCCTGTCGGCAGGGAAGTAGCCGACAACCGCTAACGCAATTCAACAACTCAAAATTCCACCCTCCTGCCAGGAGCGCAGCGAGGGTGTGTCTGGAGGATCCTATGACTCGAGAAGCACGCACACTCGCCGGAATTATTCTGCTCACCATTCCCACCATTCAGTACGGTGGATTCTTTCTGCTCACTTCGCTGGTTGATCGCAACAGCGGCTACATGGATAACCCTCTCCGGCAAAACTTCTTCCGTGCCGGCCACGCGCATGCCGGAGTTTTCGTGATCCTTTCGCTGTTATGCCAGATTCTGGCCGACTTTGCGACCTTGCCGACGCCGTGGCTTTGGTTGGCCCGGGTGGGCGTTCCTATCGCAGCCATCCTCATTCCGGCAGGATTTTTCTTCTCCATGCTGTCTGCGGCAGCCACCAAGCCGAACGGATTTATCTCTTTGATTTACCTAGGTATTCTGTTCCTCGCGGCTGGAGTTTTGACCTTGGGAATCGGCCTGCTGCGCCGTCCTGCAATGTGAACGGGCGAATCCGGTAGAATAGTTCGTTCCGCGGATTGCTCAATTGATCGCTGATCTCACTTTAACTGCGCTTTTCGCAGACCTGAACGGGCCCAAGGGGATTGTGCCCTACGTTCGCCAACATTTTTTAGATACGACCTTTCGTGGGATCTATCATGCGAATGCCTTCGACATAGCACTGCTAGTTCCTTATTTCATTGTCCTGGTATTGCTGGCTGGCTACGGTGCGCACCGCTACGTTCTGGTGTATCTGTACTACAAGCATCAACGGAATCGTACGACAGAAGCGGCGGCACGGTTTGCGGAACTCCCGCGCATTACCGTCCAATTGCCGATTTTCAACGAGCAGTATGTGGTCGAGCGCCTGCTCGATGCTGTTTGCAGACTCGACTATCCGCGGGAAAAGCTAGAAATTCAGGTGCTCGATGATTCAACCGACGAGACCGTCGACGTCGCCCGTGGCCTGGTCGAGCGCTACGCAGCGCTCGGAAATCCGATCAGCTATCATCACCGCACCAATCGCCACGGCTTCAAAGCAGGAGCGCTAGCCGCCGGACTGGAGTCTGCCAAAGGCGATTTCGTTGCTATCTTTGACGCCGATTTCACTCCTCCGGAAGATTTCCTGCTGCGCACCATTCACCACTTCGCTGATCCGCAGATCGGCATGGTGCAGACGCGCTGGACGCACCTTAACCGCAACTATTCCTTCCTGACCGAAGTAGAGGCCATTCTGCTCGACGGCCACTTTGTTCTTGAGCACTCCGGCCGCGCGCGCACGGGATTGTTTTTCAACTTCAATGGAACCGCCGGCATGTGGCGCCGCGCCGCAATCGATGAAGCTGGAGGCTGGCAGCACGACACGCTGACTGAGGACACCGACCTTTCCTACCGCGCGCAACTCAAAGGGTGGAAGTTCATTTACCTGCAGGACGTCGAATGCCCCGCCGAGCTTCCGGTCGAAATGACGGCATTTAAGACGCAGCAGGCGCGTTGGGCCAAAGGCCTTATCCAGACGGGAAAGAAGATTCTGCCTCGAGTCTTGCGCAGCGACGCTCCACTGCACACCAAGATCGAGGCCTGGTACCACCTGACCGCCAACATTAGCTATCCGCTGATGATCATGCTTTCCGTGCTTCTGCTGCCGGCGATGATCATTCGCTTTTATCAGGGCTGGTTCCAGATGCTTTACATCGACCTGCCGCTGTTCATGGCATCGACGTTCTCGATCTCGAGCTTCTATCTCGTGTCACAGCGCGAGCTTTTCCCGCGAAGCTGGCCGCGCGCGTTGCTTTACCTGCCTTTCCTAATGGCGCTGGGCATTGGGCTTACGATTACCAATACGAAGGCCGTAATCGAGGCGCTGATCGGCAGACAGACCGCTTTCGCGCGTACTCCGAAATACAGCGTCGTCTCGAAGTCGGACAAAGTCGGTGCCACAAAGTACCGCAAGCGCCTGGGATGGGTTCCGTGGGTCGAACTTCTCATCGGCGCCTATTTCGCGATGACCATCTACTACGCCGTCGAGAACGAGAACTTCATCACCGTGCCGTTCCTGATGTTGTTCGTGGTCGGGTACTGGTACACCGGGCTGATGTCTCTGTTGCAAGGCCGTTTTGCAGGAGCCTCGACCAGAACCAGCGCGCATACGAAGCCATTCCCCGTGGGCGTGTAGGTTCTGCAGCGGCTGCCTGTCGTTGGCCTTGATTTGACCACTCATTTACAATCCAGTCGCCGAAAAAATCCTGCGTGCGATCGAACGATACGAGGAGGATGCGATGCTCCGCTTGCATAGAATTCTCCACTCGGCTGCCGCGATCGCGGCCTCCGTGGTGCTTCTCAGTTGTGCCAGTACTCATGACTCTGATGAGTACTTCGTCTTCGTTTCCACAAACCTGCAGATTCCTTATTGGAAGACGGCAGGTAACGGGTTTGCTCATGCTGCGTCGGAGTTCAAAGTACGCGCGGATTTCACCGGACCGCAAACCTACGATCCAAAAGCCGAGCGAGACGTGCTAGATCAGGCTGTGCAGAAGAAGGCCACTGGCATCCTCGTGGCGGCAGCCGATGCCAGCGTTCTCAAAGACAGCATCGACAAGGCTGTCGCCGCCGGCATTCCGGTAATCACGATTGACTCCGACGCACCCTCAAGCAAGCGTCTCTTCTTTATCGGAACGAATAATTATCAGGCGGGCTTTACAGGGGGGCAGCGCCTCGCCCAAGAGCTGCACGGGAAGGGAAACGTTGTCGTCTTCACCATGCCGGATCAGGCTAACCTGCAAGACCGCTTGCGTGGATATAAAGATGTTCTTTCCAAGACCCCCGGCATCAAAATCACCCGTGTCGTCGACATTCAGGGTGACCCGCGCATCGCGTTCGACACCACCACACAAATCATCGGCAAAGAGCGCGACAAGGTCGACGCCTTCGTTTGCCTCGAAGCGCAGTCCGGGAAAGAGGTCGCGAGTGTGCTCAACAGCTATCATGTGACCGGAAAAACCGTCATCGCCATGGACACCGATCAGGAGACGCTCGACTGGATTCAGAAAGGCGTCGTCGCCGCCACAATTTCGCAAAAGCCCTACACAATGGCATTTGTTGGCATGCAGATGCTCGACAACCTCTATCACCACAGGCCGTCGTCGCTCAACACGGACTGGTCCAAAGATAGCTATGCGCCCATCCCGAGTTTTGTCGATACCGGTTCCGACCTGATCGACAAAACCAACGTTGCGGCGTTCATTGAAGCTGGCAAGAACCTGGCGGCACCCCAATAAGCGAGTGATTCGAAGCTCACTTTGATCATCAGAAATCAAGGATTGATTATGCGAAAGCCGTTGCTCGGCCTTGTCACTATTTTGTTGCTTCCTTACGTGGGAAGTGCCCTCGACCGCCAGCCTGGCACTGACTACCGTGCCCGCCGTGACGCTCTCGCCAGGAAGGCCGGGGGTGTCGTCGTCTTGGTCGCGCCCCTTGAGGGGCCCGACTCCGAGTATGGCTTTCGCCAGGAAGATAACTTCTACTACCTTTCGGGCGTGACAGTGCCGGGAGCGGCATTGCTCATCGCTCCTGCTGTCGAGGCGCAGGGCGAAACGCCGGCGCGTGCTTATACCGAGATTCTCTTCCTCCCGCCTCGGAACCTGCGCCTCGAGAAATACACCGGCCCTCAACTTGGTGCGGACGACCCGCAGGCAACCAAGCTCACCGGTTTCGATCGGGTTGAAGAAATGGGCAAATTGCCCGATGAAGTAGCCAGGCTCCTGGCTCATGGTCGCCCCATCGTCTCTACGGATGTTCCTTCAAACGGCGGAAGCTCACCGAGCCTGGATGCCCTCGCATTCCTCAAGCACAGTACCGCCGTGGTCTTCTTTCAGGACGTGAAGACGATGATTACCAATCAGCGCACGGTCAAGGATGCCGGTGAGATCGCTCTGCTCCGAAAAGCCGTCGACGATTCCGTAGCCGCTCATCTCGCCGCCATGAAGGCGGTGAAGCCTAATGTGAAGGAATATGAGATTTCCTCGCTGATGGGGTACGAGTGGGGACGTCGTGGGTGTGAACGCCCCTCGTACTCACCCATCGTTGGTTCCGGGCACAATTCAACGGTCCTGCATTATTCCGATAACACCAACACGATGAGGGCCAGCGATGTCGTTGTCATCGATGCCGCGGCTGAATGCTCGATGTATGCCGCCGATATCACCCGGACGCTTCCCGTAAACGGCCATTTCACGCCCCGTCAAAAAGAAATCTACGACATCGTTCTCGGCGCGCAGGAAGCTGCCATGGCGGCGTTCCAGTCGGGCAAGTCGATGCTCACAGGTGACGGCGAGAATTCATTAAACAAAGTTGCCCGGGACTATATCAAGACACACGGAAAGGATCTCCACGGACAACCTCTCGATCAGTACTTTATTCACGGGCTAGGCCACTACATCGGCCTCAACGTCCATGATCCCGGAGATTACAAGGCTCCCCTTGGTCCGGGCACGGCATTCACGATCGAACCAGGTATCTACATTCCGGAAGAAAATATCGGAGTGCGCATCGAAGACGACTTCCTGGTGGACCCCGATGGAAAACTGATCAAACTAAGCGCAGCGTTACCATCGAACACAGAAGAGGTCGAGAAAGCCATGTCTGGAAAGTAATGTGTCGTGCTGAGCGAAGTCGAAGCATCCCTACTCAGAGTAGTGTGTCGGCCATTGGGGTTCCTCGCTTCGCTCGGAATGACAGGGTGTGTGGAACGGCCGAGAGCTACGAGATGTATTCGCGAATGTATTCGTCTTTCGTATGCGCCAGTTGCCGGACATCGCCATCGAAAACAACCTTCCCGTCGCGCAGAATCAAAAAACTCATAGGGACATCGCAGTACTGACCGCGGGGCGTGGCACGCAATTGATTCGTTTTCGGATTGAATTCGTGGGTCGCCATGGTGAATGCATCCTGCAGACGATGCGTGACCAGCAGGGAACTGGTTCGGTAGACGTCGCGTTGCTTCATAATCAATTCCACGATCGTGTTCGATGTGACTGGGTCCAGTCCGCCAGTAGGCGAATCGTAGAGCAACAACTCTGGCTGTGTGATGATCGCTCGCGCAATGGCAACGCGCCGGCGCATGCCCCCGGAGAGCTCGGAAGGAAACAAATCGAGTGTGTGCTCGAGTTCCACGAAGCGCAACGATTCCCGCACGCGCTGGTCGATGTCATCATCGTAGATGCCATGTTCTTCAGTGAGCCGGAATGCCACATTTTCCCGCACCGTGAGCGAATCAAACAGAGCGCTCTCCTGAAAAACCATGCCGAGACGTCCGCGCAGTGGAAACATATCCTGCTCATGCATCTGAGTGACTTCGTTCCCCAACACCGTGATGCGTCCGGCATCAGGCGCGAGCAAACCCAATGTCAGTTTCAAAATCGTGCTCTTGCCAGATCCAGCAATGCCAAAAAGAGCTTTGGTTTCTCCCTGGGGTAATTGAAACGAAACCCCGCGCAGCACATCGTTATCTCCGAAGGAGAGGTGGACGTCCTCAAAGACAACGGCCGGGCCTGAGGGCTGAGCCGGCCTAGCAGGGATGCAATCGTTGGGCAGCGAAGACGATGACATCGCTATTACCTAAAAGACAACAACGAGATCAACAGCTTGGTCACAAAAAAGTCGGTCACAAGAATCAGGATGGATGCCGCCACAACCGCCTGCGTTGTTGCCCTCCCCACGCCTTGCGTTCCGCCGCGTGCGTTCATTCCATAAAAGCAGCCGATGGTCGCGATGATGAAGCCGAACAGAACCGGTTTCAACAGCCCCATAAATACATCCTGGAACACTAGCACCTGCCAGGCATTGCTCCAGTATTGACGGGCATCCAGGGCCAGAAAAAGTTTGGCAACCATCAGTCCACCCGCGAGGCCGACAAGATCGGAGATGATGCTCAAGAAGAACAGCATGAACACCGTTGCCGTCACACGGGGTGTGACAAGCTTCTTCATCGGGTCGGTGCCGAGCGCGCGCATGGCATCGATCTGCTCGGTTACGACCATCGAGCCCAGTTCGCTCGCCATGCCAGAAGAATTTCGGCCTGCCACCATCAGCCCCGTCAGTACGGGACCGAGCTCGCGCACCATCGACGTAGAAACCAACTGTCCGATCAGAGTGATCGAGCCGAAACGTTGCAGCGTATTCGCCGTTTGAAGGGCAAGCACGCCGCCGGTAAAAAAGCCAGTAAGCACAACGATTGGCAGCGACCCGACGCCAATCAGGTCCGCCTGCTGCACCATGTCGGCAAAATAAAGTGGCTTGCGGAAGAGACTCGCTACCGACGCCGCGGCCATCACGGTGTAATCCTGAACGGCCTGGACTTTTTCTTTGGCGAACTCGGTAGGCGAGATCAGTTCCATGCTTGTCGAAAGGCCCCGCTGCACAAGATGCAGGGCTTGACCGAAATATAACAGATCAGACCTCTGACCTCAGACCTTGGACGTGTGCAGTGTGATTCCACTTAGGAGATGGTTGATTTCGAAACCGCAAGGTCGATTCAAGATTTGTTCGACAGGATGGGAACAGCCGAGGCCTGACCGCTACAAGGGCCGAGGTCGGAGGTCCGGGGTGCGCTACCCGCGCCCCTTTTTCTTGATCTCAATATTCAGGCGCCGGATTTTCTGATTAAGCGTAGATAGCGGTACGTGGAAGCGCTCCGCAGCTTCGGTCTGATTCCAGTTGCAGCGCTCCAGCATGTCAGTGATGACACGTCGTTCCACGTCTTCCACGATTTCGAAGAGGGAAGCATCCGTTGGCGTGTCGTGCAGCGTGAGCGAAGTTCCGCGGCCCAGGAGCGAGTCTGGTAGTAACTCCATACTAATTTCCGGACCAGATGACAGCACCACGGCGCGCTCGATAACGTTTTCCAGTTCGCGCACGTTCCCTGGCCACGAGTACGCCATCAAAGGACGCAACGCCTCAGGTGTGATTCGTGGCGTCGGGCGGCTATTTTCCTCTGCATATTTTTTGAGGAAAAAGTCCACCAGCAGAGGGATGTCTTCCTTGCGTTGCCGCAGTGGAGGCAATTCAACTGTGATCACATTCAGGCGGTAGAAGAGGTCCTCGCGGAACCGGCCTTCGCGCACCATCTGCCGCAGATCGATATTCGTAGCTGCGATAATGCGTACGTCGACCTGGATCTCTTGAATTCCGCCCAGGTGCATAAACCGCCGGTCCTGCAGTACGCGCAGAATCTTGGCCTGCGTCTCGAGGCCCATCGTCGCGATCTCGTCGAGGAACAACGTTCCTTTATCGGCAACCTCGAACAGTCCTTTCTTCGAAGCGATCGCGCTGGTAAAGGCGCCCTTGACGTGTCCAAACAGAGTCGATTCGAGCAGGTCGGCCGGCATCGAGCCGGTATTCACCGGGACGAATGGCTTGTCGCGCCGCGGAGAATTAAGGTGAATCGCCTTGGCGATCACTTCTTTCCCGGTTCCACTCTCGCCTTGCAGCAGCACGGTTGAGCGGCTGTTCGCAACTTGCGCCACAAGATCGAAAATCTTCAACATGGGCTCGCTCTTGCCCACGATGTTTTCGAAGTTGTAGCGCTGTTTCAATGCGCGCTTGAGTTGGACGTTCTCTTCTTCTGCCCGTCGCCAGCCCACTGCGGCGCGAACATCGGCCAGCAGTTTCTCGTTATCCCACGGCTTCTGAACAAAGTTGGCCGCGCCCGACTGCATCGCCCGTACCGCGTTTTCTACCGTTCCGTACGCCGTAATCATGATGACCGGCAATCGCGGATCGTGCGCGCGAATCTCCGACAGAATCTCCATTCCGTTGCGGCCGGGCAGGGTCAGATCCAGCAGCACCAGGTCAAACGGACGCTCCGCCATCTGTGCGAGCCCTTCCTCGCCGCTGACCGCGGTATCGACCTCAAACCCTTCGATCTCCAGCAAGGTCTGCAAGGACTCCCGAATCTCAGCCTCATCGTCCACAATGAGCACCGAACCGGCAGGTGACGGACTGCCGTGGGTGATTCCCCGCGAAATGACTGCTGCTTCAGACATGGACTGCCTTCCTGCTTAACGGAAAGTCGAGAGCGAACGTCGTACCTACTCCCGGCTCGCTCTCCACGCGAATCTTGCCGGCATGTTCCTGGATGATGCCGTATGTAACCGACAGCCCAAGTCCGGTACCCCGGCCCTGTCCCTCTCTGGGAACTGCCTTCGTCGTGAAAAATGGATCGTAAATGCGTTGGATATGTTCCGGCGCGATGCCTGATCCCGTGTCGCTCACGCGCACGCTCACGAAATCTCCGTTGCTCGTGGCAACCCTGAGTTGGCCGCCACCCGCCATCGCATCCTTCGCGTTCAGGAACAAGTTCAAAAACACCTGCTGAAGCCTGCCCGCATTTCCCTGGATCGGCGAGAGCTCCGGATACAGCTCGGAGTGCACCTGAATCTTCGCTGTCTTGAATTGATGTTCGAGCAGCGCCAGCGTGTCGGTAATGACTTTGTTAATGTCAACATTGGCGAATTCAGTGCCGCTGGTCCGCGAAAAATTGAGCAGGTTGTTTACTATTTCTGATGCACGGAATGTCTGCCGGGTGATCTTGTCGAGCAATCCAGATTTCTGCGGATCGCCTTGCAGTTGCTTGGCCAGCATCTGCGTGTAGGAAGAAATCACCGCCAACGGAGTGTTGACTTCGTGCGCCACTCCAGCCGCAAGCAGCCCGATCGAGGTCAGCTTATCGGCTTGCGAGAGCTGATTCTCCAGTTCGACGCGGTCGGTGATATCATCCATGATCACCAGACGCCCGATCACCTGAAACTTTCTCGTCACCAGCGGCGCGATCGCGACGTTAACGGTGCGTGTTTCGCCGGCTGGGGTAGCCAATCGGAACTTGTAAAGGTTGTTGATACCGCCGTTCTGCCGGACGCGGTAGAACTCTTCCGCAAATTCAGACGGGAAAATATCTTTCAGAGACTGCGTCAAAACCTGCCAGCGCGGCAGCGCATACATGACTTCCATCTGCGCATTCCAGCTCTCGATGCGGTCTTCCATGTCGAGAGCCATGATGCCGACGTTTATCGACTCGACGATATTCTCGTTGAAGTCCTTCAGCCGTTCGTATTCCGCGACCTTCTGTTGCAATGAGGCGTACAGCCGCCCATTCTGGATGGCGATTCCGAGATAACCACCCAGAGTCTCCAGCAGTTCCACATCTTCGCTAGAGAGGTAGTCGCCTTTGGTCGTTTTGCCGAGGCCAAGCACGGCCACGGTCTTCTGTTGCGAGCGACAGGGAATGTAGTAGTTCAAATCCAGCCGCGCAATCGTCTCTTGGCAGCTGGCAGTCTCCCGCGGAACCTGATGCGTATTCTCGAAGAACATGTGGCGAGCGAGTTCAGGTCGCGGCGTGCCCAAGAACGTCAAATCAAGCTTTCCGCTGGCGCTCAAACCCATCGATTGGGCAACGAAGAACTGCTCAGACTCCTCACCCGCGCGTAGAAAAATCGCGACTCGATCCACAGCCAGAGTCCGCGAGAGACGATCGACCACCGACGATAGCAGCGCGGTTAAGTCTGTTTCGGAACTAAGTTCGCGCCCGAACTCCACCAGCGTGCGCCGGTAGTCATACACCGTCCGGTAGAAAAGATGGTCCACGCGGTCCTGAATCCATTTCCGGACTGGATCAAACAGCAGAGCAGTGACGACCACCGCTAGAATCAACCCCAGTGGCCCCGTACCCGGTTGCCGTGAGTGAACCAGCGTCGCCACCCCAGCGACCAAGCCAAAGTACAATCCCACGACCGTCGCGGCCGCCAGCGTGTACACCACGCCCCGCTTGAAGATGAGGTCCACATCCATCAACCGGTAGCGGAAGATGGCGTACCCGAAGGTCAGTGGCAGTAAACCAAGCGAGAGCACTGAGAGCTTCATGCCTGTCCCAGGCATAGCTCCCATCAGGTACGGCACTACGTAGAAGAGCGTGTAGGGCACGACCGCCAGGATCGTGCCGCGCGTCACCCACTTCAACTGCTGGCGAAGAATGGTCGTCGTCGCGCGTCGATAGCTGTACGTGAGTACTGCTGCAGCCACCACAAACAGCACCGCGCCATATGCGATTTCCTGACGGTCCATGTCCCAGCGCAAATTCCCGCTGGCCTCCGCGAGGCGGAGAGCCATGATGTGGCGCCCCAACAAGACGACGCCCGGTACATACGCCAATGCCAGCAGCCACGGACGCTGTCGTATCGCCTTCGGTTTCTCCGGGAACGTCAGTACAAAATGCAGGAATAGTGCCGGCTGCAGCACCCACGCAACGATGTTGCTCCAATAGATTGTCCAGTCGAAATCGTTCAACTTGCCGGTGTACTTGAAGGAGTACGCAACAAAAGAGACCAGACAAAAGATGTAGAAATGCGTGGAGCCGGGAGCCGTCCAACGGCGCAATAAGACGTAAACGCCAATGCCTAAATAAATAAGTCCAATCAGCCGCAGCCAATTGTTCAGAGAGCGGTCTGCAGGTGTCAGCAAGACCTTTGAGTCGAGAGGCACGGAATCCCGAACTAGCGAATAAGTAGCTTTGTGCCAGACACCCGTCGCGTAGAGCTGACGAACCAGACCGGACGTGTTCGTGATTTCCTGTCCGTTGACCGCAATCAGTTCGTCATTTGGCTTGATGCCAGCCTGAGCACCTTGCCCGTGGCTATCAACCCGGTCGGCGACAAGATGGCCTCCGCGCTCGGTCCACCACACCCCGTCATCCGGAACCGGCAACTGCCCTTCCTTCTGGAAGTTGAAGCCAGCAAACACGACGGCCGCGACGGTCAGCAAGAACAGCAAAACGGCTACGAACCGTGCTTGGCTTTCTCGATTCATGGACTGGTGTTTTACTCCCGGCCCGTGCTTGGGTAGGGAGGGGGTAGCCAATCGCCCCCGATCACTAATTAGCAACTTCGCTGCCACCACACGGCTCCTTGAATCGTCGCTAAGTCCCTCACCCGAAAAAGACTTCCAAAATTATAGATGCATTTTCAAACACAAGTTATGTCTTTTTGGATGTTGCTGTGAGATTTGGAATTACGATTATCTTTGAATTTGTTGGGCTTACGATGGAAGCCTTATTTGTTGGATGCGGGTTACAAGCGGGAATAACGGAGATATGGTGTTCGAAAATCCATCGAAGCGTAGGAACTACGCGGCGGAACCCTGCGCTGGCTCAATTTGGTCCGGTCGGCGCCTACTTCTTCTTGGTTCGTTCAACCCGCCTTGCGGTCATCCTGCTTGGAAATCTCGAGCGGTTCATCGTCCCATTCGAATGACAGCGTCCGCGCGGTCTTCTCGATCGGCTCGACTTCGGGAATATCCTCGGCCACTGGTGCTCCTAACTCGGCAAACTTGCGCGCTGAAACCAGTACGCGACTCTCCAGCGACCCTACTGCCTGGTTATAGGCCTCGACCGCCCGATCCAGATTCGTTCCGACGACAGTGATATGTCCGGCGAGCTTTTTCAGACGCTCGTGCAATTCTTTCCCCAGCGCGCTTATCTCTTGCGCATTCCGAGCCAACTTCTCCTGATTCCATCCATAATTGATGGCTTTCAGCAAGGCAATCAACGTTGTTGGGGAGGCTGGAATTACCTTGTTCAGTACTCCGTGCTCGATGAGTCCCGTGTCCTGCTCCAACGCGGCGCTAAAGAAGGTTTCTCCGGGAAGAAACATAACAACGAACTCAGGTGTGGATTCGAGCTGCTCCCAATACTTTTTCCCGGAGAGAGTACTAATGTGGTCGCGCACTTGTCGTGCATGAGCGCTTAGGCAGGCTCGGCGTACTTCTTCATCGTTTGTTTCAAAGGCGTCCAGAAATGCTTGCAAGGGCGTTTTCGCATCCACCACCACGCACTTGCCTCCCGGTAGCTTTACCACAAGGTCGGGCCGCAGCCGCCCACTTTCGGCAGTAATCGTTTCCTGCTCGGCGAAGTCGCAATAGGGAAGCATTCCCGCGATCTCCACAACGCGCCGCAACTGGATTTCTCCCCACCGTCCCCGAACATTCGGGGTGCGCAATGCGCGCACCAAGTTCCCGGTCTCCGATTGAAGCTCTTTCTGGCTGGTAATTAACGAATCGACCTGTTGCCGCAAACCTCCATAAGCATCGATGCGCTCCTTTTCCATCTGTTGGATCTGCGCATCCACCTTGTTGAGTGATTCGCGCACCGGAGCCACTAGATCGGCGACCGCCTTTTGCCGAGCCTCCAACTCGCCACTGGCCTCGCTCTGAAACCGCTTGAGAGTCTCCTGTGCAATCTGCAAGAACGTCGAATTGTTGCTCTTGAGGGCGTCGGCTGCCAGCGCCTTAAACGCATTCTGCAAGTCCTCCGCCGCGTGCTCGTTAGCAGTTGTTAACCATTCGATCTTTTCGTTGCTGGCCTTTCGTTCCAATTCCAGCGCCGATTGCAGCCTCGCCCGCGTCTCCACCAGAGTCCGCTGATCCTCCAAAAGCCGTGCCAGATCAGCCTTTCCGGCCGCTAATTCCTTTTCTCTCAAGGACAACAACGCTTCCAGCCGCGCCGTCCGTGAACGCAGCGCCAGCCAAGCAAGCACGCTGCCAAACACCAGGCCAATGACCCCACTGATCCCTAGTTCCATAGACGCAGGTAACTACTTTCCTCCCAGGCCAGCTCCTAGCCTAGCACCAGCCCCGTTGGTTTGGCCGATATGACTTCAAGGCCGTATTGCTTGAGTTAAATCGATCCCTCCCAGGGTCCGAGGTAGGCCAAACTGGATGCATAGCGCCCGCAGATTATTGTTGGCCCTTCTGCTTGGGACAGGAGCCCTAACGGTTCACCCGGCAATCCGCCTGATGGCTTCCTCGGCCGACGGTCCGGGAACTGCGGGCCGAAGCACCCAGCACGCTACCCTAAAGCCGGCATCAGCCAAAGCCCCCGCTATTCCATTTCACGAGTACGAATTCCAGGCCGAGCAGGATCTTCTCCAACTGGCCAACCAATCGCGTCGCCAGGCAGGTGTGGGTCCATTGAAACTCGATTCCGGACTCTCAGAAGCCGCCCGCGCACACGCCGTGGCCATGATGGATGCCCAGAAACTCTCGCATCAGTTTGCTGGTGAGGCCACCCTCCCCCAACGCCTCGCGCACACCATCAATCTCCAACTTGACCAGGAAGGAGAAAATGTCGCGCTCGACTACGATGCCGAGCACGGCCACGAACACCTCATGCTTTCTCCTCCCCATCGTGCCAACCTGCTCAACTCGGCCTACAACGTGGTCGGGTTGGGCGTGGTTCGGAGCGGAGACCGCCTCTATATCGTGCAAGATTTCGGCCATGCCCTCCCCAGTTATTCGACGGACGAAGTGAAGGAGAGGGTCGCGGCAGCAGTGGCTCAAGTCCGTCGCTCGGCTTATGTCCGCGACTTGCCGCGGCATGATGCCCTCGAGGCGGACGAATACGCCTGCTCTATGGCGCACGCCGACAAACTCGGAACCGATCCGGTTGTGAGACTCGCCAAGCAGTTCACCGTGCTGACCTATACGACCCTGCACCCGGAAGCTCTGCCGGCCGGCACTACTCGCGCTATCACCAGCCGTGATCTCCGCAGCTTCTCGGTAGGCGCCTGCTACGCCCGCACTGAGACCTATCCAACCGGTGTGTACTGGATCGTCCTCTCGCTCGACTGATTCGCCTCGGCGATCTTCTGCGCTGGACTGAACCACAAAGGACACGAAGTATCACGAAGGGAGCACGCAGTTTCCTTTGTGTATCTTAGTGTGGTTGTGGTGGTGAGAGGGCATGCCTGAAAAGCACAATGACTGGTGGAGATATAATAAAAAGATTCTTTCTCGGCAAAATGCGACTCTGTATAGCCTCCGGACAAGTGTCAGGCCGTAGTCGATCCATTGTCGAGGACAGAAAGTGTCCTAAATGCTCGTTATGCTTCGCGCGAGGCGAATGCTCTGGTCCAAGGCTAAAAGCCAAAAGCAAAGAGGCAAAGCCAAGAGCCAAAAGCAAAACTGAAGACCTGAAGCCTGAGGCCCGA
>Ga0126371_10000385_pt1 | contig 35903 bp, 28 predicted proteins | sample PanSoiMetaPlot_4_FD_110145 | JGI IMG/M metagenome (GOLD analysis project Ga0126371, IMG submission 110145) | Tropical forest soil microbial communities from Panama - MetaG Plot_4 | ecosystem: Environmental > Terrestrial > Soil > Tropical forest > Bulk soil | place: Panama | collected 2016-02-17
CGTCCCACAGCGCGAGACGATCGGGCTCGATCGCCAGCGATTTCACCGTCTTCATGCCGAAGATGGATTCTCCCAGCACCGACGATTTCGCGGTCTCGCTCAGCACGACCTTGGCGTAGGCCGCCCGCAGCGGCCTCAGCCACAGCAGGATGATCATCGCCACCAGCAGCGAGCCGGCGACGACGAGCCACGCCAATGTCGCGTTGAGATAGAAAAGAAACGGCAGGAGAACCAGGAGCGTGAACAAGTCGAGGAAGGTAGCGAGCAGCCTGCCGGAGAGGAATTCGCGGATCTTCTGGAGCTGGTTGATCTTGTACATGGTTTCGCCGGCGGGGTGGCGTTCGAAATAATCGAGCGGCAGCCGCATCAACCGGCGAAACACGTGCAGGCTCAGCTTTGCATCGATCCGCGCGCCGACCACGACCACGATGGCGCGCCGCGCGTGGCCCAACAGCGTTTCATAAGCTACTCCGATGGCAAGCAACGCGGCGAGGAGCGCGAGTGTCGACCAGCTCCGGTGCGTCAGGACCTTGTCGACCACGGTCATGACCAGCAGCGGCGGGAAGATGGTGAGGAAGCTGAGCGTGAGCGAGGCAACGCCTACGTCGCAGAGGGGCCGGCGCTCCTGCATCACCAGGGCGGCGAGCCAGCGCATCGTGAACGGCTCCTCGGCGCCGGCGCCCCGGCGATCGGCGCGCAACAGGATCGCCTCGCCGGTCCAGATGCGCATCAAGCGCAGCTCGTCCACTGCAATTGCAGGCGCGGCGTCTTGCGCGAGCGGATCCTTGAGCATGGCCACGCCGCGATCCGGATCGGCGCCGGTAAGCACCCCGGCGCCGCCCTCCGCCAACAGGAGAACGATCGGGCCGGCGCCCGCCAGTCGCATCAAATGCCGCCAGTGCAACTGCGCCACCCGAGACCAGAGTCCCGCATCTTTCGCCCAGGTGCTCAACGATTGCGCCGAGGGTGTTGTCCCGCTCCCGTGGCGGCGCAGGCCGATGGGATCGAGTTGCTTGCCGTAAAACCGCGCGGCCGTCATCACGGCCAGGATGCGCGGATCGATTTCCGCCTCGCCCGATCCGGGCATCATCTCGTCTGCCGCGCTCGTGCAGCAGCGAGCCTCGACATCCGGAGACCGTGGCGCCGTCGCGGGCCCGCCCGGTGTGACCGGCTCCGCCTCCTCAGGTATGTGTGATGATGATGCCATTCGTCGGATCCGCGGCGACCTGGAAGGTGCCGGTTCCCAAGCTGGTCGTCTGGAAGCTCAGGCTCGCGACCTGGTTGGCGCTGTTCGAGAGCTGGAGGATGCCGCTCTGCGAATCATAGTTGAGGGCCACCCCGGCGGGACTGAAATTCTTCAGATCGACGGACGCGCCGGCGGCGAAGTTTTGCAGCTGCGGCCCCGCATAGGACGTGGTGCCCACGTTGGTCCCGAACGACGTCGGATTGTCGACGATCAACGCTCCTCCGGTGATGAAGCTCATGCTCGTCAGCGTGCCGGTATCCGCCGCCACTTCGAGCGTTGCGCCCGTTCCGAGCTGAAACGAACCTGTGCTCCCTGGATCGACGGAGCCGGAGACGCCGAGCGAGCCCGCGATCGCCAGCGCGCCGTTGTCGACAAGCGTCGCAATGGCGTTCGCGCCGTTCAGGGTCCAGTCCGCTCCGGAGTCGACGTTGAGATTCTGGAAGTTGTTGAATGCTCCGCCGTCGATTCCGGCGATGGTGCCTGTTCCGCTTGCAAGCTCCAGCGTGCCTCCTCCGCCGTTGACGCCGCCCGGGAAGGCCGCACCCGGCTGGACGATGAGCAGATTGGTCGGGCTGCTCGTGAAATCGACGGCGTAGCTCCCGCCCGAGATCGTGCCGGCATTCGCGATCGTTCCGCCGCCGTTGAGAAACACGCCGAACGTGCTGCCCGAGATCGAACCTCCGGCATTGTTGGCGACGCTGCCGCCGGCCTCGATGTCGGCGCCGGTGCTGCCCGCCGCGGTGGCGCTGATGCTGCCCGAGTTGGTGATGGTCGCGAGCCCGCCGCCGGACGAGATACCGACGCTGGTACCCACGATGTCGCCGCCCGTGAGATTGGTGAGGCTTCCGCCGGCCTGGAGTCCGACGCCGTGTGCGCCGGTGATGGTCCCGGCATTCGTTACCGCGCCGGCTCCGCCAGTAATAAAGATGCCGAAGGCATTGCCGGCAATGGAGCCACCCGCGTTGTTGGTGACGCTGGCCCCGCTCTCGGCGTCGAGGCCGGAGTCGCCGGCCCCGGTGATCTTGCCCGAATTGACCAGGGTTGCGGACGCGTTGTTGAAAATCACACCGGTGGAGCTGGCACTGATGGACCCGGACCCCGCATTGGTGAGGCTGCCGCCCGCCAAGAGCCCGACGCCATGGCCACCGTTGATGCTGCCGGAATTCGTGACCGTCGCGAGACCACCGGTCATGAAGACCCCGAAGAGATTTCCGGAAATGGTCGCGCCAACCTCGTTCTTCACGCTGCCACCGGCCTCGGCATCGACTCCGGAGTCGAGGCTGGCCGTGATGCTGGCGAAATTGTCGAGATTTCCCGCACCTCCGGAGAAGAAGACCCCCGAGGATTGGCCCGTGATGACTCCCTTCGCCGCGTTCGTGATGCTGCCGCCGGCCTCCAGGCCCACGCCGTGTGAGCCCGAAATGCTTCCGGCGTTCGTCACCGTGCTCGCACCGCCGGTCATGAAGACGCCGAAAGCGACCCCTGAAATCGACCCGCCCGCTTTGTTGTTGACACTGCCGCCGCCCTCGATATCGGCTCCGGCTCCGGTCGCGTCCGTTGCGCTGATGCTTCCCGAATTGACGAGGTTCACGGCGACGTTGGACGCAAAGACGCCCGCGATCTGCGACGCGATGGGCCCGGAATTCGTGATCTTGCCGCCGGAGGTGAAGAAGATGGCCTCCTTGCCACCGACAATGCTGCCGCTGTTGTCCACCGTGCCGCGCCCGCCGGTGATGAAGACAGGGGATCCCTTCGTATCGAGAGCCGAAATGGTGGCGCCGGCGGCGTTCGTCACATTGCCGCCGGCGAACAGCGCAACGCCGTCGTCGACCGTTGCCGTCATCGTGCCGGTATTCGTGACGGTACCACTCCCTCCCTGCACGATGACCGCATCCTCGGCCCCGCTGATCGATGCGCTGTTGGTCACGACTCCGCCGTGGCCGAGCGCGACCCCGTATGCGCCGCCCGAGATCGACCCGCTGTTGTTCACCGTTCCCGTGCCGCCCGTGATGTACACGCCACTTCCGACTCCCGGACCGCTGCCGACGGTGCCGGACCCGGAGATGCTCCCACTGGACATGTTCGTCACGGTGCCGCCGGCCCGCAGCGCCAGCCCGTCGACCCCCGACATCGAACCGTAATTGGTGACGATCCCTCGCCCCGAAAGCCTCATGCCGTAGCCGCCCGCGGATGCGACCGTCCCGGCATTGGACACGGTCCAGATCGTCCCCGACGCTCCATCGACGCCGTCAACCCCCGAACCCGTCGAAAGGACGGCGCCCGTCGCCGTGATGGTGAGAGGGTTGTCGGTCGCCGGCTGGAGAACGACCGGGCCGATCGTCGTGCTGCTGATTGTCCTCGCCATCCGCGTTACTCCCTCGATTGTCGGAAGCCAGATGCGCGACGCCTCGCGCTCGCAAATCCTCTTTCGTTCACGTCCTCGGCAGCGGATTCGATGTGGCTGCACGTCGGTGCAACGCCGGCGTCAACGGCAGCTCGCTTTCGATTCCGAGCCAGCGCGGAGCGCGCCCGACGACGACCAACAATAGGGTCGCGACGATGATCCGCAGATCCGTCAGATTTCCGAGCTCGTCGCGGTACCGGCGGTAGTAGCGAAATTTGATCGGCATGATGTGTTTGCGATAAACCTCGACCGGATCGCCGGCCCCATCGAGCATCGCGCTTTCGTCGCGAAAAAGGATGGCGGCGAAATCGGTTATGCCCGGTCGCACCGACACGATGATCGCCCGTTGCTCCGGCGAGTAGAAGTCCATGAACTCGGGCACCTCCGGGCGTGGGCCGACGAGCGCCATATCGCCGACCAGGACGTTGATGAGTTGAGGAAGCTCATCGAGCTTGGTGCTGCGCAAGAAGTGCCCAACTCGCGTGATTCTCCTGTCGGCGCGCACCGTCAGCGCGCAGCCGCGGCTCGGCGCGTCGACGCTCATCGATCGGAACTTGAAGATGCGGAACGGCCGGTCATTCCGCCCGACCCGCTTTTGTCGGAAAAATACCGGACCGGCGCTGTCGAGCTTGATGGCCGAGGCCACCAGGAGAAAGAGCGGCGACAGCAGCACCAGGCCCAACAGCGAGCCGACCACGTCAAGTCCGCGTTTCAACGCCATCGTGGCCGGAGACGGCCTTTCTGTGCGGCGCTGAAGTTGCGCGCGCATGGCATCACCCGAGGGTCCGGCGGAGAACGTCGGCGACCCGGTCGACCTGCGCTTCGGTCATGCCGGGGAAAAGCGGTATCGTGACCGCGCCGGCGAAGTAACGGTCAGCGACCGGGAAAGCACTCGGCCCCGAAGGCAATCGAGCCTTCCAGTACGACATCTGGTGCAAGGGCCGATAGTGAACGGAAGCGCCGATGTTTGCTGCCTTCAGCGCCGCGATGACATCGTCGCGCGTCGCGCGCGCGGACTCGTGGATGCGGATCGGGAACATGTGCCAGGCATGGAGGCTCCCGGCCGGCGCAGGTGTCGGGCAGTCGAGCGGCAGGCCGCGCAACTGCGCGAAATAGCGCGCCGCGGCGCGTTGGCGTCCCGCCTGCAACGTCTCGACCCGCGCGAGCTGGACGATTCCGATGGCGGCGGCCATGTCGGTCAAGTTGTATTTGTACCCGGGCGCGACGACGTCGTAGTCCCACGAGGCGCCGACTTTCCGGAAGCGATCGAATGCATCGCGATTGAGACCATGCGCTCGCATCGTCCGCACGCGTTCCGCGACGCCGTGGTCGCGGGTGACGACCATGCCGCCCTCGCCCGTCGTGATCGGCTTGGTCGCATAGAAGCTGAAGACGCAAGCTTCCGACTCCCAGGAGCCGATCAGCCGGCCATCGCACCGGGTCGGCAACGCGTGCGCGGCGTCCTCGATGACCTTGAGGCCGTGACGGCGCGCGAAGGCGAGCACCCGCGTCATGTCGCAAGGATAACCGCCGAAATGGACCGGGATGATCGCCTTGGTTTTCGTGGTCAGGCGCCGTTCGGCCTGCGCGAGGTCGATGCCGCGACTGGCCTCCTCCACGTCGACCAGCACGGCCTCCGCGCCCAGATAGCGGATGACCGACGCCGTCGCCGTGAACGTCAAGGTGGGCACGATGACCTCGTCGCCCGGACCGATCCCGCACGCCTCCGCCGCGAGGTGCAGTCCGGCGGTGGCTGAACTCACCGCCACGGCCTCGACGCCGCCGCCGAGAAACTCGGCGAACTTGTGCTCGAATTCCCGCACCTTCGGACCCGTCGTGAGCCATCCCGATCGCAGCACCGCGACCGCCGCGTTGATCTCGGCCGTGCCGATGACGGCGCGGAAACAAGGAATGCTCCCGTCATCGATCCGCGCCGACGGCACCGCCGGCGTCTGCATGCGTCTCGGCTTGCTGCCGGTTCGGGCGCGCGCCTCCGTCTGAGAAAGGGGCGAATGTTGCATGACTTCGCCCCTATGCCGCCACAGACGCGGCCGCGGGCGCGATCCGATCGATGTTCATCAGATCGCTCTCCCAGCCGGTCAGCTTGAATTCGCTGAAACCCTTGGTCCCGCTCTCCTTGAGATAAAGGAGATTGCTGTAGATCGGCAGCGAATGGTGGCCGACCTGATTCGACCGGACGAGGCCGACCACCTGCGCGATTCCCTGCTCGAGGGTCCAGGCTGGCTCGAAGCCGAGCAGCCCTCGGATCTTGTCGAATCGAACGCGATAGTTGCGCCTGTCGGTGAAGTTCGCGTCCAGCACGATCCTTGCGGCCGGCACCTGCTCATTGATGAGCTCCGCAAGCTCACCGAGCGTATAGTTTTGCGCGTTGCTGCCGACATTGAAAGCTTGGCCGCGTACCAATCCGACCGGCGCCCGCAGCGTGATCGCGATCGCGCGCGCCACGTCCTCGACATGGACGAAAGGACGCCACTGATCGGGTCCGAACACGGTGATCAGACGCTCGCGAACCGCCTTCGCGCATAGCAGGTTTACGACCAGATCGAACCGCGTTCGCCCCGAGAACCCATAGATCGTCGCAAACCGCAGGCACGTCACGGAAAACTGCGGACAGTTCAAGGCGCCCAGGACGACCTCGGACGCGACCTTGCTGCGCGCATAGAGCGATTGCGGGTTGAACCGCGAGGTCTCGTCGACAATCTCGTCGCAAGCACCGTACACCGAGCATGAGCTCGCAAAGACGAGCCGCCTGACGCCCTGCGCCTTGGCGATTTCGCCGATCAGCCTCGTTGCCCTGATATTGACGTCGATCGTGAGCTCCGGATCGACCGCGCACGCCGGATCACCGACGAGGCCGCCGAGATGCACGACCGAGTCGACACCGCTCATCGCACGCGCAAGGACCTCGATGTGGCGAAAATCGTCGCGGATCAAGGTAAGATTCGGATTTCCGATCGCTTTCCCGAGCGCGTCTTCCCCGAAATGCATCGCGTCGAGAACCGCTACTCGCATCCCCATTCCGAGCAGCTGGGCAACCAGGGCAGATCCGACATAGCCGCCGCCGCCGATCACCAGCACGCGACGGTCGTCGACCTTGCCATTGTCGTGTCTGCCGTTCTTGTGGTTTTTTTCCTTTCGACTGCCGTTGGTTGCCTTGACGAGACGCGCTTTGGTGGATCGTTCTTCCGAACTCACCTGGTAAGAGGCCATTTTCCGTCTCTCCTCTCGAAAGCCACCCCCGGTTTGTCGGACCAGCGCAATAGCTTCCCCCTTGCGCGGCACGTTCCACCCGACGTGCCCGGCACTGGACGCATGATGATGGGGACCGTTGAGTCGACGTAGAAACAAATGATACCCCAATCCGTCCGGCGCGCCGCTGCGCAACAGCGTTACCACCTTCGGGGGAACGGAACGCGTCACCCCCATTGCATTCCGCCCGCGGTTGTCTCGAGAAGATCCTGATCAATCCGCTCTTTTTGGTTCGAAACGAAAGCTACCGATCGATACTCCGACCGTAAAACGAGCCGAGATATTCGATCCCTCTTTTGGATTACCTCCACCGCGAACTTAGTTGGCGTCGATACACAATGCTAATTGTGACCAACACCCAATGTGTCTCCGGAAGCGCATCACGGGTTGTGCCTCCACCATCGACGACGAGGTTGCGTGCGCGAGGGTCCGCATTTGCTGTACATCGGGGGCGAGGATCATGCCCTTCGCATTCCGTTCATGCAGGCGCTCGCGGCGCGCGGCTTCCGCGTGACCGCAGCCGGGACCGGCGACCCGGCTCCGTTCGACCTTGCAGGCATCGACTATCGGCGTTTCGACTTCGATCGGTTCATCAATCCCCTTGCCGATTGGCGGACGATAGGCCGTCTGGCGAAAATTCTTGCCGACGTGCGCGCCGACATCGTTCAGAGCTTCGATACCAAGCCGAACTTGTTCGTGCCGTTCGCGGCGCGCGACGGTCGCGCGGGGCTGGTCGTGCGGACGATCAACGGGCTTGGTTGGACCTATTCGTCGCATTCGCCGCTGGCGTCGGCGCTGGCGCCCGTTTACCGCGCCCTGCATCGCGTGGCGGCGCGTTCCACGGCTTTGACGATTTTTCAGAACCGGGACGACAAGATGTTCTTCGAGCGCCATCGCCTGGTTGGGCGCGGCACCGCGCGATTGATCCCCGGATCAGGCGTCGACGTCGAGCGGTTCGAACAAGCCGCCGCCCACGGACCTCCCCCGTCCGTCCTTCGCCAAAGCCTCGGCCTCGGCGCATCGCCGGTCGTGATGACGGTCACCCGCCTGACCCGAGAAAAGGGCATCCGCACGCTGCTCGAGGCCGCCGCATCGGTGAACGCCGCACGGCAGGATGTCCGTTTTCTCCTCGTCGGCCCGCGTCAGAGCGAAGGGCGTTTCGCGGTGGCGCAGCAGGAGATCGATCGGCACAGGCCCTATGTGATGCCTCTCGGACGGCGATCGGATATTCCGTCGCTGCTTGCTCTCGCCGACGTGTTTGCTTTTCCAACCGAGTACCGCGAGGGCGTTCCTCGCGTGCTTCTGGAGGCCGCGCTGGCCGGGGTGCCGATCGTAACGACGCAGATGCCCGGTTGCAGCGACGTCGTCCGCGATGGCTGGAGCGGCCTTCTCGTTCCGCCTCGCGCGCCTCGCATTCTGGCGGAAAGGATCATCACGCTGCTGGACGAACGAGAGCGCGCGCGGAGGATGGCAATGAATGCGGCCGCGCTCGTGCGGCGAGAGTTCAGCCTGGATATCACCGTCGCGCGCTACGCCGGATCGTACGAGGAGCTCATGCGGCGGTGCGCCGGCCCCCCGTCGTTCCCGGTGGACAACGCGCGCGTGTCGGATTTTCGGCGAGCGACCGCAATCAAGCCTTGAGGCGGAGCAATGAGGATACGAAACATCGACGACGTAACAGTGAGATCGTTCGGCAAAGAGTGGTCGGCCTACGATCAGAGCTGCCTGTCCGACGAGGAGGCGACACGTCGTTTCGACGAGTATTTCGACATCTTCCCGTGGAATCGCCTTCCGCAGGATGCGACGGGCGCCGACGTGGGTTGCGGCAGCGGGCGCTGGGCGGCGCAGGTCGCGCCGCAAGTCGGCCTCCTGCATTGCATCGATGCGAGTCGGGCCGCACTCGAGGTGGCCCAGCGCAACCTTGCCGCCCAATCCAATTGCCGGTTCCACGAGGCCAGCGTCGACGCCATCCCGCTGCCGCCTCGAAGCCTCGATTTCTGCTACTCGGTAGGCGTCCTCCATCACGTGCCCGACACGCTGGCCGGGATAGCGGCCTGCGTGCGGCTTCTGAAGCCCGGGGCGCCGCTTCTGCTGTACCTCTATTACGACCTGGAAAACAGGCCATGGTGGTTCCGCAAGATATGGAAATGCACGGACCTCCTGCGCCGGGGAATTGCGCGTCTTCCGTTCTGGCCGAAACGCGCACTGACGGAGGCAATTGCGGCCACGGTCTACTGGCCGCTCGCACGGCTTGCCGCGTTGATCGAATACCTCGGCGGAAATCCCGCGAACCTGCCGCTCAGCGATCACCGCCACGACAGCTTCTACACGATGCGCACCGACGCATTCGACCGCTTCGGAACGCGGCTCGAGCAGCGATTTTCCCGCGCGCAAATCGAGGCCATGATGCGCCGGACGGGGCTCGATGAGATTCGATTTTCCGAAAGGCCGCCGTATTGGTGCGCGGTCGGCTGCCGCTCGCGGGCCGAACCGCTGCGCCTCGCGCCGGCGACCGAGGATGGCGATGCGCACGCCGGCGGCGATCGACCGCCATCCGCGCGCGGCGCCGTCCGGGCATTCATGGTCGCGACCGCCTGCATGATCGCGAGCTGTACGGGCGGCGGCGATGCTCACGCCGCACCGAAAACGGCCCTGCACCATGCGCCCAATCGCAATTTCGATTCGAGGGGCCACTATGTGCCTGGACGGGCCGGTTTCAATCTTGCGGACGTCAGCAGCGTCGCGCAGATCAATTCTCTCCCCGACGGCGTCAAGGCCTTGGTGTGGGTCGGCCAATGCCGGGGTGCCGATCCGATCTTCATCAAGACCGTCAGCCAATACATCGGCAACCCCCGGCTGTTCGGCTTTTTCCTGATGGACGATCCCGACCCGACAGGCAGGTATTACCCGCGCTGCACGGCGGAAAACCTGAAGGCGGAATCGGATTGGATTCATGTCAATGTTCCGGGCGCCAAAACGTTCATTGTCCTCATGAAGATGTCTTCTTCCAAAAAACCCTCTTTCATCGATACCTATAATCCCGGCAATACGCACATCGACCTTTACGGAATCGATCCCTACCCCTGCCGGACCGAACTGGCGAACTGCGACTACGACATGATCGATCGCTACGTGGCCGCGGCGGAAACGTGGGGAATTCCTCGTGACCGCATCGTGCCCGTCTACCAGACCTTCGGTGGCGGCGGCTGGATGGACGACGGTGGCGGCAAATACGTCCTGCCCGGCGTCGACCAGATGAAAGAGATGTTGGCGCGCTGGGGCCGGCTCATTCCGACGCCGGTATTCGACTTCGCATACAGCTGGGGATCGCAGCGCAACGACCTGGCGCTCGAAAGCGCGCCGGAGCTGCAGGCGCTGTTTTCCCTCCACAACAAGGCGGCGGCACCCTGAAAATCGTCGCCGGCAACAGGCGATATCCGAATGAGGTACCTCCAATGCAGCCGCGTTCCGTTATGTTTTGCTGGTAGCCTTCGCCTGCGCGAACAAGCCCAAACACACGGTCGCGTGTGATTTCCGACTCCGGCACGAAAGAGGCCGAAGGGTTGGGCCTTCGCGGCGTCGAAGGCTTTACGCATGGTATCCGACGTCCTGCTTGCTATCGGCCTCTTGCTGTCGACGGCATCCCAACTACGGCCGACCGGCGCGCCCGTTGGTCCTGGCGAATTGTGCCTGATGGCCTGGGTCGTTCTGATGCTCGGCAAGGAGTTGAACCGGCTCGGGCCCCCGCTGACACCGGCGCTGTCCAGGCTGCTCCTCTTCTGGCTGGTGTTCGGCGCCGCGCTCAGCATCGGGACCCTGGCCGGATACGTCATCGGGGACGTGCACGACCCGGACCTGTTTCGCCACGATGCAATGGCCTATCCGCTTCTTGCCCTGGTCAGTTGCCTGAGCGTCGTCGAACCCGGCGCCGCCTTGCGCATGCGTCGCGTCGCCTGGCTTCTCGTCGGCTTCGGCACCGTGTCGCTCGTTCTGCAACTCGCCGGCGCTTCAGGTCTCGCCCTGGCGCACACCGATCCGTGGTACTGGGACCGCTTCCGCGGATGGTCGGCCAACCCGTTGCAGCTCGCGCTCCTGTGTGCCGTCCTCGCACTGACCGCGCTCCACCTTGCCGACGTGGCCGCCAGCGCGGGCGGACGGCTCGTCGCGATCGCTGGCGCGATTGTCGCGATCCATGTCGGCCGCCTGACAAAAAGCGATTCGTTCACCCTTGCCATGGTTGCAGCCGGCCCGATCTTCATTGCGCTCAAGCTGCGGCAATGGGTGCGCACTTTCGAGTCGCGGTTGCCCCTGCGCTCCGCGCTGGCCTTGATCATCGTTTTCGGCGCGCCGTTGATGCTGATCTCGGCGCTACCCCTCGGCTCTTCCGACGCCACGGATGTTGTCCGCAAACTGGCGAAGGACGACGGCAGACAAGTCAGCGACGAGGCCGATCTGCGTTTCGGTGCATGGCGTCAGGCGATCGACCGCGGAATCCAATCGGGGTTCTTCGGACTCGGCCCAGGGCCGCATCTCGACATACCGCCCTTGCTGGTTGCGGCGAGAGCGACCGAAATCGAGCCTGAATATGTGGACCATCCGCCCGCCAATGGCGTACCCGACTTCGAGGCGCACAACACGCTCCTCGATCTGTTCACGCAAGGCGGGCTGATTGCCGTCGCCGGCCTCGTCGCGCTTACGGCGACGGCTTTCTTCAGCACCTATGGGGCCGGATCGGCAGGGCTGACGACGCTGCTTTGCGGGGTCGCAATATTTGCCATACCGAACCTGATCATTCGCCACCCGATCGTCTGGTTCGCGATTGCGATTTGTCTGGTCCCGAAGGTCGCGCCGGGTTCGGCACCCGCGATACCGACTGGGAGGTGATCGGATGTGCGGAATTGCCGGCCTCTTGCTCGCTCCGAACGCTGCCGACCCGCGACGGCTCGCGGCGATCAACACGATGACGGCAACGCTCCATCACCGCGGTCCCGACGGCGAAGGCATCTGGACCGACCGCGACGCCGGCATCGCCTTGGGCCATCGTCGGCTGGCGGTGGTCGATCTGTCCGAGGCCGGCCATCAACCCATGACGTCACAGGGCGGGCGTCTGGTGATGACCTTCAACGGCGAGATCTACAATTTTGCCGACCTGCGGCGGGAGCTCGAGACGGAAGGGTACCGCTTCCGCGGCCACAGCGACACCGAGGTGATGCTTGCCGCGTTCGAGCGCTTCGGCGTCGAGCCGGCCTTGCGGCGCTTTTCGGGAATGTTTGCACTCGCGCTCTGGGACCGTCATCGGCGCACTCTGTACCTCGCCCGCGACCGACTCGGGAAGAAGCCGCTGTACGTTGCGTTGGATCGCGGCGCGCTTCTCTTCGCCTCCGAGCTGAAGGCGATCAGGGCTTTCCCGGGCTTCAAACCGGAGGTCGACGCCGCTGCACTTGCGATGGTCCTCCGGCGCGGCTGGGTCCCGGAGAACCGTTGCATCTTCGAGGGCGCCTTCAAGCTCGCCGCCGGCTCGATGCTTTCCATATGCGCAAGAGATCTGCCCGATGCGGCAGCGGACGATCTGCGCGAGCGCGCGCGGCCGTGGTGGTCGCTCGCCCAGATCGCCGAGAGTGGCCAGCAGGCCGCGCGGACGCCGAAGGTCGCCGCGCTCGACGACGAGCTCGACCGGCTGCTGCGCCTCGTCGTGCGCGAGCGCATGGTCGCCGACGTGCCGCTCGGCGCTTTCCTGTCGGGCGGCATCGACAGCTCCGCGATCGTTGCCCTGATGCAGGTGCAATCGCCGCGCCCGGTGCAAACGTTCACGATCGGATTCGGCGAGGCCGCCTATGACGAGGCCGCCCACGCTTCCCGCGTTGCGCGCCATCTCGGGACCGAGCATACCGAATTTCGCCTCACCCCGGCCGAGACGCTTGCCGCGATTCCGCGGCTGCCGGAGGTCTGGGATGAGCCGTTCGCCGACGAATCGCAGATTCCGACATTGCTGCTTTGTCAGCTGGCGCGCCAGCACGTCACCGTGGCGCTTTCCGGCGACGGCGGCGATGAATGTTTCGGCGGATATGCGCGACATTTCATGCTGTCTCGCCTGGCCGGCGTATTTGGGCTTCCGCCCGCGGCACGCCGGATCGCGGCATCCGGATTGCGGGCGCTCGGGCCGCCACGATGGCAGCGGCTGCTGGCCGCCGTCCCTCTCTCGCCCGGGCTTCGCGCCACGTTGAACGGCAATCGCGTCGACAGGCTTGCTCATCTGCTCTCCGCAGCCAACGAAGACGAATTGTACGAGGGATTGATAGCCGCCGATGCCATGCCGGCGCGGCCCGTGACCGCCGCGTCCGACGCGCACGCCGTCCCGCCGCTTCGCAACCTGGTCGACCGGCTGATTTATCGCGACATGGTCGACTATCTGCCGGGCGACATCCTGGTCAAGCTCGACCGCGCCAGCATGGCGGCAAGCCTCGAGGCGAGGTGCCCGTTTCTCGACCACCGGATGGTCGAGTTCGCCTGGCGTCTGCCCACGGCCCTCAAGGTCCGCGCCGGCCGCGGAAAGTGGCTCCTGCGGCGGCTGCTTCGCCGGTATCTGCCGCCGGCGCTGTTCGAGCGGCCGAAGCAAGGGTTCAACGTGCCGATCGGGGAATGGCTCAGAGGCCCGCTGCGCGACTGGGCGCGCGACCTGATCGATCCTGCGCGGATCCGCCGTGACGGGCTCCTCGACGCGCCGTGGATCGAGACCTGCTGGCGAGATCATCATGGCGGAAGCCGTGACCGGTCACGGGAGCTTTGGGCCATCCTGATGGTCCAGGCGTGGCTGGACGCGATGCGAAAGGCTCCTTCACGCCTGCAGCCGTCGATCGGGAACGAACCGGTGTTTCTGGCGGCAGCGGCAGGCCAACGACCGAATGCGCGGCCGCTGGATCGTCTGCGAGTCGTTTGAAAGCTGGAGCCGAATGATGCACCCGATGGAAGTCAACGGTACCCGGTCCGTCGAATATCTCCACGCGCATCGGCCCGGCGCGCCCGGAGCTTCGCATCCGCGTTCCGGTAAAGGGGAAAACCCCGATCTGCATTTCACGCAGTTGCTGAGCATCCTGCGCCGTCACAGCAGGTTGATCATTGTCGTGACGTTAGCCGGCACTGTACTGGCCGGCACCGCCGGCTTGATTCTCCCGCGCCGATATACGGCCACCGCGGAGATCGTGGTCGATTCTCAGCAGGCGGACGCGCTCCGCGGCTCTGCCGCCCGCAGCCGGGAGCCGGACGAGACTGCCATCGATACGCAGGTCGCGATGCTGAACGCACGCGATCATCTGCGGCAGGTTCTTGAAAGTCTTTCCGGAGAGCACCGATTTCCGCGAATCGAACCAGGCACGGCTTCTGCCGAAACGGTGCGGGCGCTCGATGAGCTCATCCGGCACCTGCGCGTCGCCCGGGTGGGCCGATCGCGCGCCATATCGATCAACTTCACGGCGACGAACCCGCAAATCGCGGCGGACGTCGCCAATCGGATCGCCGATCTCCACATCGCGGGTACCGTCGACGACAAGCGAGCCCTGATCCGCCAGGAGTTGGCGCGGCTCGAGACCCGAGCAACGGATCTCAAGAAGACCATGGAGCAGGCCGCCGAGGCCCTGCAGCGCGCGGCCGCGCATCCTTCGCCCGGCGTCGACGAAGCGGGTCTGCCCCAGATCAAACGCAACGCGACCGCGGCCGGCCAGGCTTACGCCGGCGTGCTGCAGCGACAGGCGGAGCTGCGCGAGCAGGGCGAAAGAGTGACGCCGGAGGCGCATATTCTCTCGCGTGCGGCGCCTCCCGACCGTCCGAGCTCTCCCAGCCCGATCCTCTTCATTTTCCCGGCGCTGATTGCGTCTTTGGTCTGCGGTTGCCTGCTGGCCGTGCTCAGGGAGCGTCTCGACCGCGGATTGCGCAGCGAGCAGGACGTCGCCGACCTGCTCGACCTTGCATGCATCGGCCTGGTGCCGCGGTTGCGCGCGCCCATCTGGACCCGGCCTCATATTTCCATGTTGCGCAAGCCGTATTCCCCTTATGCGGAGGCCATACGCTCCTCCGCTGCCAGGCTGCAGCTGGGCGAAACCGCCGCTCCGTCGAGGACCATATTGATCAGCTCGAGCGTGCCCGGCGAGGGCAAGTCGACCTTGGCGATGAGCCTCGCGGTCTACACGGCGCGGCTTGGACGACGAACGCTGCTCGTCGATATCGATTTCAGGCGCCCGTCATTCTTCCGCAAAAGGCATGCAAGCCACGACGACGCCGTCTGCGAGCTGCCACCGAGCGCGGCCGCGGAGTTGATACGCCATGTTGCCGATCTCGGTTTCGACTACGTGGCGATCCCGCGTTCCTCGATCGACCCTTTGAAGCTGTTTTGGGGCTCGGATCTCGAGCGCTTCCTGCGAAGAATGCGCGACAAGTACGACTGCATCCTCATTGACGGACCGCCGCTGCTGGGCGCCAGCGAGGCGTGGTTGCTTCGCAAGATGGCGGACAGGGTCCTTTTCCTCGTCAAATGGGGAAGCACGCGGCAGGAAGTCGCGCGGCATGCCCTCAATCTCCTGCGCGATTCCAACGACCCGAGCGGCAACGCAGCCGCCGGTGAAATAGTGGCGCTCGTCACCCAGGTCGATCTGCGACAGCACGCGCGCTACGGTTACGGCGACACCGTCGAGGCGCTCGTAAAATACAGGAGTTACTATTTCGGCCGCACCGCCGCCCGCCAGGCGCGCATCGTGCGTGCCAAATGGCGGTCGGTCGGGCGCAGTGACGTTCAAGGCGACCGCCGAGCCACGAGCCGACTGCAACACATTGCGGCTCGGGCCCGCCGCGTCTTGATGCATCCCTTCCGCCGCGCCAAGGACCTCCCGGATGCGAGTTGCCCGGCCAACCCGCCGGAGCACCAATGCTGAAGATCGCCAAGCCGCTCGATCACCCCGCCGCAGCTTCGCGCCGCGCGACATCCGGCATGCTGCCGATTCTCGGCGACCTTCTTGTCGACTTCATCCGGCAGGACATCCGTTGCTGCTACTGGAAGAGCACCCGCCGTATCCATTCGGCTCTGGCGGGCGATCACGATCTCGATCTGCTTGTCACGCGACAAGATCAGCACCGTGCCGAGATGGCTCTGCTCGCGACCGGCTTCAAGCGGTTTCCCGCCGTCGCCAACCGCGACCATCCCTCACTCTCGAGCTTTCTCGGTCATGACGAGCTCAGTGGTCGCCTTGTGCACGTGCACCTGCACGCCCGACTGATCGTCGGCGAACCCCTTTTCAAGAACTACCGCCTCCCGTGGGAAGAGATCATCCTGGCCAGGGCCGAATTCGACGGCGAGCTGCCGATCCGCGTTCTCGACGCGGCCACTGAGGCCCTTTTGCTGGCCGTGCGCAGCTGTCTCGAGTTGACCCGGCTCGATCCCGTCACGCTCAGGAGCTGGCATGCCGCAATCCGCAAGTTCGCCCTCGAGCGCGCCGACGTCGCGGCCCGGGTCGACCGAACGGCGCTGCACGAACTGGCGGCGGCACTGTTGGACGAAGAGCTCGCCGGCATGGTCGTCGCTTGCGTCTGCGGCGAGCAGGGTCGTGAGGAATGGCGCCGCTTCCGCCGGCGGCTGACCCGCCACGTCGCGATCTACCGCACCTACAACCGGTTCGAATCACGGCTGCGCAGCGCATGGAGGGCGGCGCTGTGGATCGGTGGCACCCTGAACAAGCGCTATTTCCATCTTGCGCGGCCCTGGAGCCGGCGCGCGCCGGGCGGCGGATGCATCGTCGCGATAGTCGGCGTCGACGGAAGCGGCAAGACCACCGTGACGGCGGCGCTCAGGGCCTGGCTCGGGTCGGAGGTCGACGTGATGCCTGTCTATTTCGGCACCGGAGCGGGCCGACCGTCGCTGCTGCTCAGGCCGTTCAAACTGATGGTCCCGCTCATCCGGCGCATTCTCCGAACCAAGCCCAAAGGGTCGTCCCATGGCAAAGTTTCCGCGCACCCGCCGGGCCGGCTCTACAGTGCCTGCATGATGGGTTGGGCCATGCTCGTGGCACACGAGAAGCGTGGCAAATTGCGGTCGGCTTGGCGCGCGGCCGACCGCGGTCTGGTGGTTATCACCGACAGGTTTCCGCAGCATGAAATCACCGGTTTCAACGACGGGCCGCTGTTGACGCGACTGGACAAAGTGCCGGCCTGGCTGCGCAGGCTGGAGACCTCGGCCTACGCCCTCGCGCGCCGTCGTCCGCCTGATCTCGTCGTGAAGCTCGATGTGCACCCCGAAACCGCCGCGAGACGAGAGCCGGACATGGATCCCGATCTGATCCCGCAACGCACAGCGGACTTGCGGCGCCTCACCTTTGCGAGCGCTCGCGTCGTGACCGTCGATGCCGAACAGCCGCTCGAAGGGGTAATCCGCGCGGCGAAGCGGGAACTCTGGCAACTGCTCTGAAGCGCGCTGACTTTTCTTCGGATCGTCATCGCGCTTTGGCTTCTTTGTTCGAGGTGAGCTTTTCCGAAGGCGCGTATCCACCCCGGATCAGGTCCGGAGCGGGCATTTTCGGAATGATGCCGCAGGCGACCACAACGGTTCGACGCATGATCATCGAGCTATTCGGGCCCCCGGGAGCCGGCAAGACGACGTTCGCGCAAGCGCTCACCAATCGCCTGCGCAGAAACGGGCACACCGTCGAACTGGTGCTGAGCCACAGGCCGGTCGAGGGCCACAGGCAACGACAATCGGACCGGGACCCGGCGTCAGACGGCTGGATTGCCCCAGCGGCGGAACGGCTGAGCCGGCCCCTGCTCGAAGTGCTTGCCCTTGCGCGTCATCCCCGCGCCTTGTCGCACGAGATCGGCGCCGTTGCGGACCTGTTCAGGGCGTTGCCGCCGCGGAACAAGATATGGGGGGCACGGTTCGCCCAGTATGTCCTGCGTCTCATGCATTCCTGGACCCGTGCATCCGCGGCCCGCCACATCGTGCTGTTCGACCAGGCGTTCGTGCAGATCATAGGCACGCTTGTCCAATTCGGACGAGCCGCCGACGAGGCTGTGATCGCGCGGGCACTGGACTGCTCGCCCCGTCCCGATCTGCTGATCCGGCTCGACGCTCCACCGGAGACCCTGGCGATCCGCTTGAACGAGCGGACCCGCCGACAAAGCGCGTTGGAGCGTCTGTTCGAGGTCGACCTGGCGGTGAATCTCGATTCCATTCGGATCATCGACCACTTGCACGCACTGCTGCGGGATCGGGGGGAATTCGTCATCACGGGCTCTTCGCTCGACGACCGTTCGCTGTGCCAAAGCATCGAGCGTATCGAAAGAGAGTTGACCGGCATGTTCAGCGCCGAGCGAAGACCGGTGGCGTCATGAAGGCCGTTGGCGGCAAGGAGCGTGAGGATTGTCCCGGGTCGGCCGACCAGAGCGTCTCGAAAGCTGCGGCCAACGAGACCCTCAGGCGCGTCGCCCGCGGCAGCGTCGCGGCGTTTGCCATCTACGTCGTCAGCATCGGTGTGACCTATGTTTCGCAGCTGTTGATCGCCCGGATGGTGGGCGTCGATATCTACGGGATGTACGCCTATGTGTTCGCGTGGGTGACCGTGCTCGCCTATTTCTCGGCGCTCGGCTTCGACGTCGCCATATTGCGTTTCGTGCCCGCATACGAAGCCGCGCGTGACTGGCGCCTGCTGAAAGGCGTGATTCGGTATTCGCAACGACGCGCGGCGGCCGTCGGCACGGTCGTGGTGCTGGTGGGACTTCTGATCGTTCAGTTTCGCGCATCGAGCATGTCGGTCGACCTGCGCAACGCATTCGTCGTCGGACTGGTGCTCGTTCCGGTTTGGGCGCTGCTGTGGATCCGTTGTTCGGTCGTGCGCGCATTCGGCGGGGTCGTGTGGGCCATCGCGCCGGATCGGCTTGTTCGGGATGGAATGCTCGTGGCGATCGTCGCCGCCGCCGCGATATGCTTGCGCTGGCGGCTCGATGCGACCGAGCTCACCGTGGCGACGCTGGCCAGCTCGTTGCTGGGTCTCGCCTTCACGCGCCGCGCCATGCGGCGGCTTCGCCCGCCGCCGACGATCACTGCCGTTCCGGCATACGCCGCCGCGACCTGGCGTGCGGTCGCGCTGCCGCTGGTCCTGATCGGCGCGATCGAAGCCCTGATGAATCGCACCGGCGTTCTGTTGCTCGGGTGGATCGGGGACACGACGGCGGCCGGAGTCTACAGCATGGCCTTCAATATCGCTTTTGTCGTCGCGCTGCCGCGGACGGCGGTGAATATCCTGTTTGCCCCGGCCATCGCGAGCCTTCACGCGCGCAACGAGGGGGGCATGCTGCAGGTTCTCGTTGCGAGGGCGGCCGCGTGGACGCTGTGCGCGGGCGCGATCGTCGCGCTTGCTCTTGCGATTGTCGCCGGACCTCTGCTCGCCTGGTTCGGGCCCGGCTTTGAATCCGGCGCCTCGGCGTTGCGCATCCTGCTGCTGGGCCAGGTGATCGTATCCGCCGCCGGCTCTCAGCAACACGTGATGCTGATGACGGGACACGAGCGCGGCGCCGCCGCGATCCTCGTGTCGTGCGCCGCCGCCAACGCGGCCGGCTGCATCGCCCTCGTGGGCTGGCTGGGACCGACCGGCGCAGCGATCTCCGCGACCGTCGCACTCGTTTTCTGGAATGCCGCCATGGCCGCCTTCATATGGCGCCGCCTGCGCCTGCGCCCAGGCATCATTGCGGCGCTGCCCTTTCGGGGCGGGCGACATGGGGTGCTCGCCCCGGGCGAAGGTGCGCTAACGTGACGGATTCATGGGAGCTGAGTGGAATTTCCACCTATCATCCACCTGCAACAACGCCGGCCTTGCGTGCCGAACGGAAGCGATCAAGTTGCATCGCGCGACGAAGCGAACCCCCACACAGAATGGCGTGGATTGTTGGCAGGAATGTTCTTCCCCATCCACCATCGCTGCCGTAGTTCTCAATATCAAAAACGGCATTGAAGAGCCGCGCTCGGCGCTCGACGACACCTGCAATGGGCGGCGAGTGTTCCCGGCAAAACTTGGTAGCGGAGGAGGGATTTGAACCCCCGACACACGGATTATGATTCCGCTGCTCTGACCAACTGAGCTACTCCGCCAACCGCCGGTGACCGGGAAGCCGCGTTATAGAGAGCCGCCGAAACCCAAGTCAAGCTGAGGCCGGGGGCCGTTTGGCCAACCAGCTCAGCAACGGATCTTGTAAATCGCCTGTATTTTACAGGCGGACAACAACCAAACGCGGGAGATCGCATGAGAGCGGCCTCGATCGGCTCTTGCGGCGGCCGAGGCCGGTTTGGCAGAACGAACCTAGATTGTGCAACGATTCCAGTCGGCGCCCAGCCGGGTCCGGCCGATATGCCGAGGGAGCGTCCGCTCCGCAGACCCCACGCGCAGAACAAAGCCATGACGGGAAACCGCAGCGATTTCAATGAATCCCGCTGCCGGCGACCGTCCCGGCCGTCAGGCACCGTTTTGGCAGAACGAACCTAACTGGGATAACAGCAACGATCTCAAGGTCCTCGGACAGGATCTCACGCCGCCGCCGCGAGCGCGTCCTTGCCGAAGCGGATGAGCGAGAAGTGACCGAGCGGCGGCATCGGGCGGCGCTCGATCAGGCGCATGGTCGGGGCGCGGTCGAGCCAGCCGGTGAGCCGCCCCCAGGGAAACTCAGGCCGCCAGCCGAGCTGGCGGGCGACCGGCGCAAAGCCCTGCTCGAAGGCGCGGCGCAGGCCGGTCTCGGCGCCGATGTGGTTGACCAGCACGATCTCGCCGCCCGGCTTGAGCACGCGCGCGAACTCGTCGAGCGTCGCCTCGGGGTTCGGCACCGTCGTAATGACGTATTGCGCGACCACGACGTCGAAGCTCGCGTCGGCGAGCCCGAGGCGCTCGGCATCCATCACGGCGAGCGCTTCGACATTGGCGAGCCGCTGCGTCGCGACGCGCTCGCGCGCCTTCCTGAGCATGGGCAGCGAGAGGTCGACGCCGGTCAGCTTGATGTCGGGCCGGTAGTGCGGCAGCGAGATCCCGGTGCCGACGCCGACCTCGAGAATGCGCCCGCCGATGCGCTCGGCCGCCGCGATCGCGGCCTGGCGGCCGCGGTCGAACACCGCGCCGAACACGATGTCGTAGACCGGCGCCCAGCGCGCATAGGCCTTCTCGATCGTCCCCTTGTCGAGATCCGTGGCGGTCATGGTCGTCCCACGCTCAACTTACACAACAACTGCAAGCTCTGAGGCTCAATGCTCAACCTGCACAATAACTGCAAGTTCCCGGCGCGTCGACCTGCACCACGACCGCAACGGCCCGCCGCAAGTCCTTGGCAAGGATTCGGTTTTTTGCCTGGCGGACGACGCGTCAGCCGCGCACCGTTGCGCGCGCGCGCTCGCGCGCACCCGCCGCGAGCGCCTCGACGGGCGCCGCCACGCTCCTGATGAAGCCGCCGCCGAGCACGCGCGCCTGCCCGTCGCGCGCGTCGTAAAAGACGCAGGCCTGGCCGGGCGCGACGCCCTCCTCGCCCTCGACGAGCTCGACCTCGACGCCGTCCTGGGTAACGCCGAGCCAGGCCGGCTGCGGTGGACGGGTCGAGCGCACCTTGACGAAGACGTCGCGGCGCATGACCGGGCATTCCTGCGCGATCTCGCCGTCGCCGAGCCAGTTCACGTCGCGCAGCTGCATGCGCATGGTACGCAGCGCCTCGCGCGGGCCGACCACGACGCGGTGGTGCTGGGCGTCGAGCCGCACGACATAGAGCGGCGCGCCCGCCGCGATGCCGAGGCCGCGGCGCTGGCCGACCGTGAAGTGCACGATGCCGCGATGGCGGCCGAGGACGCGGCCGGTGAGATCGACGATGTCGCCCGCCACCGCCGAGCCGGGCAGCAGCCGCTCGATCACGTCGGTGTAGCGGCCGGCGGGGACGAAGCAGATGTCCTGGCTGTCCTCCTTGTCGGCGACCGCGAGGCCGAAGCGGCGCGCGAGGTCGCGCGTCTCCGCCTTGCTCTTGTCGCCGAGCGGGAAGCGCACGAAGTCGAGCTGCTCGCGCGTGGTCGCGAACAGGAAGTAGCTCTGGTCGCGCTCCTCCTCGCGGGCGCGGAAGAGCGCGCGCTCGCCGCTCGCCAGCCGGCGCGACGCCACATAGTGGCCGGTCGCGAGCGCCTGCGCGCCGAGGTCGCGCGCGGTGCCAAGCAGGTCGTGGAACTTGATCGACTGGTTGCACTCGACGCACGGCACCGGCGTCTCGCCAGCGGCGTAGCTCTCGGCGAAGCGGTCGATCACCGCTTCCTTGAAGCGGTGCTCGTAGTCGAGCACGTAATGCGGAATACGTAAGTCGGCGGCGACGCGGCGCGCATCGTGGATGTCGCGTCCGGCGCAACAGGCGCCCTTGCGATGCGTCGCCTCGCCGTGGTCGTAGAGCTGCAGCGTTACGCCGACCACGTCGTAGCCCTCGGCCTTGAGCAGCGCGGCCGTCACCGACGAGTCGACGCCGCCCGACATGGCGACGACGACGCGGGTGTCCTGTGGCGCACCGGTGAGATCGAGACTGTTGCGCATCGAGACCAGCGGCCCGGCAAGCCGCACTCCTGGGCCGGATAACGGGTTGGGGCCGATTGAGCGTTCGCTCGAGCCGCCGGCCGGCGGCGACCTCCGATCGGGGGATGAGGCGTCATTCTTACTATAGGAAGCGCCGGCGCCGGCGCAATGCGCCGGGACGGATGGGTAAGCGGCAGATCTTGCCGGGCGGACCGGAAGGGGTTGCCCGAGCGGCTGCGGATACCTCTGGCGCGTTTTCGCAACCAATTGAAAACACGGTGTTTTTTTGCGTCGATCGACTGGCCCGGCGATTGCAAGCCGTTGGCGTGCCAGTTTGCCGATCGAGGTCATCTTCGTGTCTGCCGTCGCGTCACCCGCTCCGCCGCCGCCGTCGAGCCTGCATTCGACCTTTGCGCCCCCGACGCCGCCGGCTCAGGGCGACGCGCCCGCGACCCCGTTTTCGGAACTGATGGACGCGGCCGCCCCGCCGAGCCCGCCGCCGGCACCGCCCCCGCCCCCGTCATCGCAGCCTTCGCCGGCGCCTGCACCCTCGACGCCGTCTTCGTCGTCCTCCGCGGCGCCACCGCCGACCTCCCCGGCCGCGCCGCCTGCGGCAACCAGTAACGCCACGTCGACGACGACCGCGAAAAGCAGCGCGACGGGCAGCAGCTCTTCGGCGGGCACATCGTCTGCCAAGGCGCCTGCGAACACCTCCGGCGCGACCGCGTCCGACGCGGCGCCGATCGATCCGACCGCCCCCGCCGGCACGGCCGATCCGACCGCGCCGGTCGACCCGAAACTCGCCGCGCTGGAAGCCGCGATCGCGGCAGCGCTCGGCGGCAAGTCAACGCCGGCACCGTCATCATCGAGCACGAACCCGACGACGACCACCGATCCCAACGCCAAGCCCGACGATCATCACGACGGCGATCCGCCCGCGGCCGTCGCGGCGGTGCCGACCGTCATCGCGACCGCGATCATTGCGCCCGTGACGCCGCTCCTCGCGGTCGCCGCCGCCGATGCCGGTGGCGGCGCGAGCGCGGCTCCGGCCACCGCCGCAACCGATGCGATCGCGGCGATCGGGACTGGCGTCGCCGCCGGCACCCAGGCCGCGGCCGCGGCGCCGAAGGCCGACGGCAAACTGATCCCGACGGCGCCCGCGCCGGGTGCCGACAAGACCGGTGGCGACAGCGCGCAGCCCGCCGCGCCTGCGACCGCCGATGCGGGCACCAACGCGCAGGCCCAGCTCGCGGCCGGCATCCAGACCGCCAATGCGACGACCGACGCCCAGGCCGCAACCGGTGCGCATGCGACGGCGCATCCGGGCGCCGACGCGGCCGCCACGACGCAGGGCGGCGGCGCCAACCGCACGGACGACAGCAGCAGCAACCAGCCGAGCCAGCCGACGCCGTTTGCGTCCAACCTACTGGCGCAGCCGAATCCAACGGCGCCCGCGAACGGTCCGGCCGCCGCCGCGTCGCTGCAGCCGCTCGCCGCCAATGCGGCGGGCGCGACCAACGCAGCGGCGCCCGCCGCCGCACCGACGCCGACACAGAACGCCGCCGCCACCGCGATGGCGATCCCGCTCGCCGGCGTGCCGATCGAGATCGCGGCGCGGGCGCAGGCCGGCACCAATCGCTTCGAGATCCGGCTCGATCCGCCCGACCTCGGCCGCATCGACGTCCAGCTCAGCGTCGACAAGCAGGGCAACGTCACGTCGCATCTCGTGGCCGATCGCTCGTCGACCCTCGACCTGCTGCGCCGCGACGCGCCGCAGCTCCAGCGCGCGCTGCAGGACGCCGGCCTCAAGACCAGCGGCGATAATCTGCAGTTCTCGCTGCGTGACCAGAGCGCGAACACGCAGAGCCAGCAGCAGCAACAGCAGCAGAATTTCCAGAATCCGGCTGCGACGCGCACCGCGCGCATCGCGCTGCCGACCGACGATGTGCAACCCGTCGAGACCGCGCGTTCTTACGGTCGCCTGTTCGGCGTGACCGGCGGCCTCGACATCCGCGTATGAGGCCAAGGCCATGACGACGACCTCGCTGCCCGCAACCACGTCCAGCCTGCCGGTGACGCCGACGACCGGCGCGGCCAACTCGATCAACACCACGTCGCCGGCCGCCAGCACGTCCGACACCACCAGCCAGCTCAACCTCAACAACCAGATCGCCGGCAACTTCAACCAGTTCCTCCAGCTGCTCACGACCCAGCTGCAGAACCAGAACCCGCTCGATCCGCTCGACACCAACCAGTTCACGCAGCAACTCGTGCAATTCGCGAGCGTCGAGCAGGAAATCAACATGAATACCCAGCTGCAGACGCTGGTGAGCCTGCAGCAGACCGCGCAGGACACGCAGGCGCTCGCCTTCGTGGGCCAGACCGTCACGGTCAACGGTTCGACCGCAGCGCTCGCCAGCGGCGGCAAGGCGCAATGGACCTACAATCCGACGAGCCCCGCCACCGCGACCTTCACGGTCACCAACTCGACCGGCCAGACCGTGTTCACCCAGACCGGGACCGTGCAGCCGGGCAGCCAGCAGTTCAGCTGGAACGGCGTCGGCAACAACGGCCAGCAGAACCCACCCGGCAACTACACGCTCAACATCACGGCGACCAACACCAGCGGCCAGTCGGTCGCGATCCCGACCACGGTGACCGGGGTGGTCAGCTCGGTCGACGTGAGCAAGAACCCGCCGCTCCTGAACATCGGCGGGCAGAACTACACCGTGAACCAGATCATCAATGTCACTCAGGGCTCGAACAGCCTGAGCAGCATCCAGAGCAGCCTCAGCTCGGTCACCAGCCAGCTCGGCACGCTCACCAGTCAGCTGAGCTCGCTGCTCTGAAAAAGGGGGAGCCCGCGGCCTTCGTGGCAACGAGGCGGGCGCGCCGCGCGCCCACGCCGGACGGACATTTCCCAATTAGCCGGGCCGCTTAGGCAAATCTTAAGCCGCCAGGGCTAGATTTCCGGGACGTGTATGTCTGTCCAGTGCGTGAGAGTACCCATGACCGAACCTCATCGCCCGAGGGTCAAGTATGTGATCGGGCCGGACGGTAGCCCGCTCACGATTTCGGACCTGCCCGCGCCGGGGACCAAGCGCTGGGTGATTCGTCGCAAGGCCGAAGTCGTCGCAGCCGTGCGTGGCGGCCTCCTGTCGCTGGAAGAAGCTTGCAGCCGCTACACCCTGACGGTCGAGGAATTCCTCGCCTGGCAGTACTCGATCGACCGGCATGGCCTCGCCGGCCTGCGCACTACGCGCATCCAGCAGTACCGGCAGTAAGCGCTTCGCGTCCGACGATCCGCCAAAAAAATCTACCGGCGCCAAGGAACGGGCGCCGGGTTATGGCGTTTGAGTCACAGTCGGACAGATGCCCCCCCATGCCCCCCCAATCTGTTCCGACAGCGCCTTGATCCTGTGTGGCCATAGGCAGGGCAGAAGGTCGCCGTTTTCGGCGACCTTCTTTTTTGTGGAACCGCGATCGCGTGCGCCGGCGGCGCACCGGCGCTCTCCTCGCAATTTGTGGCCAGCTGGCTACGCGCCGTTCGCCATCCACACCGCTTTCCCGCCTCGTTAACCGAATGGAAACCATGAACCCGGCAAAACTTGCCGGGTCGGGCACGTCCTGCGTTGGACCAAAAGCCAGACGATTCAGGGGTTTCGCGGTGAAAGGCGTCGTCGACTTCATCAAGGCGCTGGGGCCAACACGCATCGCCGCCATGTTCGCGGTGACGATCGGGCTGGTCGGCTTCTTCGCCTTCATCATCCTGCGCTTCACGGCGCCGCAGATGACCCCGCTGTTCACCGACCTCACGATGGAGGACAGCGCCGCCATCATCAAGGAGCTCGACCGCCAGGCGGTCACCTACGAGCTGAAGAACGACGGCGCGATCATCATGGTGCCGAAGGACCGGGTAGCGCGGCTGCGGATGAATTTCGCCGAGGCCGGCCTGCCCAAGGGCGGCGGCGTCGGCTACGAGATCTTCGACAAGTCCGAGGCCCTCGGCACCACGAGCTTCGTCCAGAATATCAACCACTTGCGGGCGCTGGAGGGCGAGCTTGCGCGCACCATCCAGGCGATCGACCGGGTGCAGGCGGCACGCGTCCACCTGGTGATGCCGGAGCGGCCGCTGTTCTCGCGCGACAAGGTCGAGCCGTCCGCCTCGATCGTGCTCAAGGTGCGCGGCCGCCTCGAAGCCTCGCAGGTGCGGGCGATCCGCCATCTGATCGCTTCCGCGGTCAACGGACTCAAGCCCGAGCGCGTCTCGATCGTCGACGAGGCCGGCCGCCTGCTCGCCGACGGCGCCGCCGACGACCAGACCGGCGCGGTCGCCGACGAGCGCCAGGTCGGCTTGGAGCGGCGCCTGCGCCAGCAGGTCGAGGACATCGTCTCCCGGGTGGTCGGGCCCGGCCACGCGCGGGTCGAGGTCGCGGCCGAATTCGACTTCAACCGCATCACCCAGACGTCCGACAAGTTCGATCCGGACGGCCGCGTGGTGCGCTCGACCCAGACGCGCGAGGAGAGCGCCGCCACCGCCGACAACGCAGGCCAGGTGACGGTCGGCAACGAGTTGCCGGCAGCGCCGGGCGCCAACGCGAACGCCGCGGCGCGCGAAGCCAGCAAGAAATCCGAGGAGATCATCAACTACGACATTTCGCGCACCACCGAGACGCGGGTGACCGAGGGCGGCCGCGTCAACCGCATCTCGGTCGCCGTGCTGGTCGACGGCAGCTATAGCAAGAACGACAAGGGCGAGCTCGTCTACCAGGAGCGCTCGAAGCAGGACCTCGACCGCATCGCGACGCTGGTGCGTTCCGCCATCGGCTTCGACCAGAAGCGCGGCGACCAGGTCGAGGTCGTCAACCTGCGCTTCGCCGACACGCCGGCCGCCACGTTCAATGAGCCGACCGGCTTCTGGTCGATGCTGCAATTCACCAAGGACGACATCATGCGCTTCGTCGAGCTCGCCGTGATGCTCCTGCTCGGCATCGTGGTGCTGCTGATGGTGGTGCGCCCGATGGTCCGCCGCATTATCACGCCGGACAGCCCGGCCGAGGAAGCGCCGGCCGCGCTGCCCGAGGCCCTGAACCTGCCGCAACTCACCGACGACAAGCTCCCTCAGGCGAAGCCGAGCGCCACCTCCAAGATGATCGACATCGCGCAGGTGCAGGGCCAGGTGCACGCCCAGTCGGTGCAGAAAGTCGGCGACCTCGCCGACAAGAATCCGAACGAGACCGCCGCCATCGTGCGCCAGTGGCTGCACGAGCAGCCTGCCTAACGATGTAGAGCCCCATGGCCGCACCGCCCGCCAACGCCAACGCAGACATCGAGAGCGTCGTCGCCGCGCTCGCGAGCCGCCAGGCCGCGGCCGGCGGCAAGGGGCGCGCGCTGACGGGACCCGAGCGCGCCGCGGTCTTCATGCTGGCGCTCGGCGAGCAGTACGGCGGCAAGGTGTGGAACCTGCTCGACGACGACGAGCTGCGCCAGCTCTCCATCACCATGTCGCAGCTCGGCACCGTCGACGCCTCGGCGGTCGAGGGCCTGCTGCTCGAATTCGTCTCGCGCCTCTCCGCCACCGGCGCAATCATGGGCAATTACGACGCGACCGAGCGGCTGCTGCACCAGTACCTGCCGCCCGAGCGCGTCACCGGCATCATGGACGAGATCCGCGGGCCGGCCGGGCGCAACATGTGGGAGAAGCTCTCCAACGTGCAGGAGCAGGTGCTCGCCAACTACCTCAAGAACGAATACCCGCAGACGGTCGCGGTGGTGCTTTCCAAGCTCAGGCCCGAGCATGCGGCGCGCGTGCTCGCGATCCTGCCGGAGGACTTCGCGCTCGACGTCGTCAACCGCATGCTCAAGATGGAGTCGGTGCAGAAGGAAGTGATCGAGCGGGTCGAGGCGACGCTGCGCACCGAGTTCATGTCGAACCTGTCGCAGACCCGCCGGCGCGACGCCCACGAGGTGATGGCGGAGATCTTCAACGGATTCGACCGTCAGACCGAGACCCGCTTCATGACCGCGCTCGAGGAGGCGAACCGCGAAAGCGCCGAACGCATCAAGAACCTGATGTTTACGTTCGACGACCTGGTGAAGCTCGACAACGGCTCGGCGCAGACGCTGATGCGGCACATCGACAAGGACAAGCTCGCGGTCGCGCTCAAGGGCGCCAACGAGGCCGTGCGCGGCTTCTTCATGCAAAACATGTCGTCGCGCGCCGCCAAGATGCTCGCCGACGACATGCAGGCGCTCGGGCCGGTGCGGCTGCGCGACGTCGACGAGGCGCAGGGCCTGCTTGTCAACCTTGCCAAGGACCTCGCCGCCAAGGGCGAGATCATGATCACCAAGAACCGCAGCGACGAAGAGCTGGTCTATTGAGGGCGCGAATGGGCGCAACGGCGAAATTCCTGTTCGACGTCGACTTCGGCGCCACCGCCAAGGAGGCGACGCCGGCGGTCGCCGCCGCCGAGCACCAGGCCGCCCTGGTCGAGGCGGAGCAGCGCGGCTACCGTAACGGCGTCAATGCCGCCGAGGCCCAGGCGCGCACCGAGGCCGAGCGCCGCACCGCCGCCGCCTACGAACGCATCGCCAGCGCGCTCGACCAGCTGCGCGGCAGCCTCAAGAAGGTCGAGGACCGCTTCGAGGCCGAGGCCGTCGAGGTCGCGCTCGCGGTCGGCCGCAAGCTCTCGGCCGACCTGATCGCGCAAGAGCCATTCGCCGAGATCGCGGCGCTCGCCGACCAGTGCTTCCGCGAGCTGATCGCGGCGCCCCACATCGTGGTGCGCGTCAACGGCGCGCTCTACGGCACCGCCAAGGAGAAGCTCGAGGGGATCGCCCGCGCGCGCGGCTTCGAGGGCCGCGTGGTGGTGATCGCCGAGGCCGAGATCGCGCCGGGCGACTGCCGCATCGAATGGGCGGACGGCGGTCTCAAGCGCGACCGCGCCGCGACCGAAGCCGCCATCACCGAAGCCGTCGGACGCTATATCGCGTCGCGCCGCGGCGAGACCGCGCCGCAGACTTTCCGGGAGTGACCCAATGGCCGACAAGGTCCCGTTTCCCAATCTCAACGAGAACGCCGTGGTGGACGACAGCACCGAAGCCGCGGCAGCCGGCGCGGAAGCGCGCGGCGCCGCCGATCTCGAGGCGGTGTTCGACGTTCCCGTCCAGGTCTCGGCGGTGCTCGGCCGCGCCCACATGGATGTGGGCGAACTCCTCAACCTCGGCCCCGGCACCGTGCTCGAACTCGACCGCAAGGTCGGCGAGGCGATCGACATCTACGTCAACAACCGTCTGGTGGCGCGCGGCGAAGTGGTGCTGGTCGAGGACAAGCTCGGCGTGACCATGACGGAAATCATCAAAGCGGACCGGACCTGATGGGCGAAATCGTAGCCCGGGTTGAACGAAAGCAACAAGAAAGAAGGAGCCAACCATGCGCCTCCTGATCGTCGGAACCCTGAAGGGCCAGCTCACCACCGCGACCAAGATCGCGATGGACAAGGGCGCGGCCGTCACCCACGCGGAGAGCAACGAGCAGGCGATGGCGGTGCTGCGCTCGGGCAAGGGCGCCGATCTCCTGATGGTCGACGTCGCGCTCGACATCCGCGACCTCGTCATGCGCCTCGAGGCCGAGCACATCCACGTGCCGCTGGTCGCCTGCGGCACCCAGACCGACGCGCGCGCCGCCGTCGCCGCCATCCACGCCGGCGCCAAGGAATACATCCCGCTCCCACCCGATCCGGACATGATCGCGGCGGTGCTCGCCGCCGTCGCCAACGACACGCGCGAGATGGTCTATCGCGACGACGCCATGGCGCATGTGGTCAAGCTCGCCCAGCAGATCGCCCCGAGCGACGCCTCGGTGCTGATCACCGGCGAGTCCGGCACCGGCAAGGAAGTGCTGGCGCGCTACGTGCACGCCCGCTCGAACCGCGCGCGCGGTTCCTTCATCTCGGTCAACTGCGCCGCCATCCCGGAATCGCTGCTTGAGTCCGAGCTGTTCGGCCACGAGAAGGGCGCGTTCACGGGCGCGGTCGCTCGCCGCATCGGCAAGTTCGAGGAGGCGAACGGCGGCACGCTGCTGCTCGACGAGATTTCCGAGATGGACGTGCGGCTGCAGGCGAAGCTGCTGCGCGCGCTGCAGGAGCGGGTCATCGACCGCGTCGGCGGCACGCGGCCGGTGCCGGTCGACATCCGCATCATCGCGACCTCGAACCGCAATCTCGGCGAGGCGGTGCGCGAAGGCGCGTTCCGCGAGGACCTGCTCTTCCGCCTCAACGTCGTGAACCTGAAGATCCCGCCGCTGCGCGAGCGGCCGGCCGATGTGATCGAGCTCGCCCAGCATTTCGTGCGGCTGTACTCGCAGGCGAACGGCGTCGCGCTGCGCCCGCTGTCGACCGAGGCCAAGCGCCAGCTTGCGCTGGCGCGCTGGCCCGGCAACGTGCGCGAGCTTGAAAACACCATGCATCGTGCCGTGCTGATGGCGAACAGCGACGACATCGGCGCCGACGCGATCCTCTCGCCGGACGGCGCGCGCCTCGACCAGTCGAAGCCGGCCGCGGTCGCGCATGCGGCTCTTGCCGCGGAGGCGGTGACCCGCTCGCTCGTCGGCCGCACCGTCGCCGACGTCGAGCGCGACCTCATCCTCGAGACGCTCAAGCACTGCCTCGGCAATCGCACCCACGCCGCCAACATCCTCGGCATCTCGATCCGCACGCTGCGCAACAAGCTCAATGAATACTCGGCCGCCGGCGTGCCGATCCCGTCGCCCAACGGCGGCGAGGTACGCGGCGCGGCATAAGGCGGCGGCCACACGCAATTCCTCATGGCGAGGAGGCGCGCGCATCGCGCCGTCTCGAACCATGGACCGCATGCATCCGGCCCGCTTGCATCCTCAGCCCATCCTTCGAGACGCGTCGCTGCACGACGCTCCTCAGGATGAGCAGTCGTTTGTTGTGGATGACGTGAGCGGATTGAACCTCGGAGAGTTCTTCAGCGACTAAGCTTGGCAGCCTTCCAGCGCCCAGGGGACCTCATGCCGCCTGCCTGCCGCCCGCGCATCGCGCGACGCCTTCTCGCCATTGGCCTCTTCGCCTGCGCCGCAGTCGCGGCAGATCCCGCCGCCGCACAGATGAAGGAATTCCGCGACTGGCTCGCAGCCTGCGACAATACGCGAAGCTGCACGGCCTATGGCTTCGACACCGACATGGGCGGCTACGCCTATGTGCGGCTGACCCGGGACGGCGGCGCCGACGCAGACCTGCGCGTCACCATTGCGGTCAATGTGCAGGAAGGTACCAAATTCAAAGTGTCGTTCGACGACCCGGCGCTCGGCGGCCTGCCCGCCGAGGCGACCGCGGGCGAAGCGAGCAACGACGACGATCTCAGGCGGCTCGTGATTTCCGATCCGAAGGCGGTCGAGACGCTGGTCGCGAGCCTGCGCAAGGCGAAGAAGCTCATCGTCACTCGCATCGACGCGCCTGGCGCGGCCGCGAGCGATCCGGCGACGACGGAGATCGCGCTCACCGGCGTGGTCGCCGCCATGTTGTGGATGGACGATCAGCAGAAGCGCATCGGCAACGTGACGGCCCTGGTCAAGCGCGGCGACAAGCCGGCTACCGCCGTGCCGCCCCCGTCCGCGCCCCCGGTGGTGACGGCGGCAAAGATTGCCCAGGGAGCGAAGCCCGACAAGGCGCCGGCCGCCGCGATCGCCAAGGCGCGCGCCGTGTGCGAGGACAGGAAGATCAGCGAGGCCGAGGACGCGACCCGGCTCGGCGCCGACCAGGTGATGTATTGGTTCCCGTGCAAGGAGAAGAGCGGCGCGTACAATTTCTTCTATGCCTTGATCATCGCCGAGCGCGGCAAGCCGGTGCGCGAGGTCGAGTTCAAGCTGCCGCGCGAACTCGCCACCAAGAGCGACAACGGCGTGGAGGCGAACATGAATCCGGGCTTCGACGAATCGACCCAGACGCTGTCGTTGTTCAACAAGGGCCGCGGCATCGCAGACTGCGGCCAGTCGAGCGACTGGGTGTGGGACGGCCGCGCGTTTCGCCTGATCAGCGCCAAGTCGATGCCGACCTGCAAGGGCGTCGCACCGAGCGACTGGCCCGTGCTCTATCGCGCCGAGCGAAAGTGAACAGCCCCAAAAAGCCGATGGCCGGGACAAAGCCCGGCCATGACATACTCAACTAAGTCTTTGGATCTCTCAGAACGAAACGCCCATCGACGCCAGGGCATTGCGACCAGCGTCCTTCTGCTCCTCGCTGAGCGCGGCGATCAACGGCTGCGCCACGCTGCGCAGACGCTGCATGGTCATCGCGGTCACCGTATAACCGGCGACGCGCGCCCGCGCGCGAGCAACGTATCCGTCGGCCGAGGCCACTTGATACTGCGCCTGTGCGTGGCCGAGCCGGCGCAACGTGGCCGCAACCGGGTACCAACGACGCTCCTGCGCGGGCGTCAGGCGCAACGCTGCGTGGAGACGCGCAATCTGCGCTTCGGTGACGACGACTTCCTGTGCGAATGCGGGAGAAATCCCAAAACCTTGTGGCGAGAACGAAAACGGACCCACCAGCGCGAGCGCAAAAGCGCCCACGAGCGCTGCCTTCCTCATTCCTCTCTCCAATTTGTTTGCTGGGTGTGGCCGCGGTGTAACGGCTGCACCACACGATCGCAAGCACGAAGCCTGCTCAATCGCGGCATTCATAAGGTATTGTTGGGGCATCGGAACTATTCAACCTTAACGACCGCGGGGCGTCATAGTTGCGTCCCATTAAACATTCGAGCCCGCATCTGGTTCCATGGCCCAATCGGGCAAAAAAGGGCCGCGCATCGCGGCGCGGCCCGGTAATCGCGAGATAAATACAGGATCGGGGCGTGAAATACGCGCCAACCCTCACCCAACGTCAGTCGAATGAATCCGCCGCGTCGGCGCGCCGACCGACTCGAGCTGGCCGCGCTGACGGCGCGCCATCAGCTTGTTGAGCGCACCGAGATAGGCCTTGGCGGAGGCGACCAGCGTGTCGGGATCGGCGCCCTTCGAGGTGACCGAGCGGCCGTTCTCGGAGAGGCGCACGGACACTTCCGCCTGCGCATCGGTGCCTTCGGTGACGGCGTGCACCTGGTAGAGCTCGAGCGTCGCCTCGTGCGGCACCATCGCCTTGATGCAGTTGAACGTCGCGTCGACCGGGCCGTTGCCGTCGCACTCCTCGATCATCGTCTTGCCTTCGACGTCGACCTTCATGGTGGCGCGCTGCGGACCGCGCGTGCCGGCGATGACCGACAGCGAGACGAGCTTGATGCGGTCGGCCGCGGTCGCGATCTCCTCGTCGACCAAAGCCTCGATGTCCTCGTCGTAGACGTGCTTCTTGCGGTCGGCGAGCGCCTTGAAGCGCACGAACGCATCTTCCAGCTGGTTGGCGGCGAGCTCGTAGCCCAGCTCCTTGAGCTTGTGCACGAAGGCGTGGCGGCCCGAATGCTTGCCCATGACCAGCGAGGTCTGCTTCACGCCGACGCTTTCGGGAGTCATGATCTCGTAGGTCTGCGTGTGCTTGAGCATGCCGTCCTGGTGGATGCCGGACTCGTGCGCGAAGGCGTTCCGCCCGACGATCGCCTTGTTGTACTGCACCGGAAACGAGGTCGCAGCGGAGACGAGCTTGGAGGCGCGGGTCAGCATGGTCGCGTCGATGCCGGTCCAGAACGGCAGCACGTCGTTCCGCACCTTCATCGCCATCACGACCTCTTCGAGCGACGCGTTGCCGGCACGCTCGCCGATGCCGTTGATGGTGCATTCGATCTGCCGCGCGCCGGCGCGCACGCCAGCGAGCGAGTTCGCGACAGCCATGCCGAGATCGTTGTGGCAATGCACCGAGAAGCGCGCCTTGTCGGAGTTGGGCACGCGCTCGCGCACCGTCCGGAAGAGGTCGAAATACTCGTCCGGCACCGTGTAGCCGACCGTGTCCGGGATGTTGATCGTGGTCGCGCCGGCGTTGATCGCGGCCTCGACGCAGCGGCAGAGGAAGTCGATCTCGGTGCGCGTGCCGTCCTCGCTCGACCACTCGACGTCGTCGGTGTAGTTGCGCGCGCGGGTGACCTGCGCGATGACGAGCTCGTAGACCTTCTCGGGCTCCATCTGCAGCTTCCACTTCATGTGGACGGGCGAGGTGGAGAGGAAGGTGTGGATGCGGCTGCGCTTCGCCGGCCTGATCGCCTCGGCGCAGCGGTCGATGTCCTTGAAGGCGGCGCGCGAGAGGCCGCACACCACCGCGTTCTTGGTGCGCTTGGCGATCTCGTTGACGGCCGCGAAGTCGCCATCCGAGGCGATCGGGAAGCCGGCCTCGATGATGTCGACGCCCATCTGGTCGAGGAGTTCGGCGACCTCGAGCTTCTCCTCGTGCGTCATGGTCGCGCCCGGGCACTGCTCGCCGTCGCGCAAGGTGGTGTCGAAGATGACGACGCGGTCCTTGTCGGACTGGGTTGGCGTTGTCATGGATGAGTTCCTTCTGTTCGGGAATGCGCCCGCGGTCGTGTTCCTTGGGCGCTCTTGGGGTTCGGTCGGCTCACCCCCTGAGTGCCCAGGCGCAAATGCCCGTCCGGCCCTCAGGGGCAGGTAAGCAGAAGGAGCGTCCCAAGAATGAGGGCGGCACCGGGGGCGGTACCCCGGGCGATCGCGCAGCCATGGCGGCGAATCGACATTGCCTCGAATCCCTCGACGGCTGCCAGGGTCGCGAAGAAGCGTGAAAGTCGCGTTAACCCAGGGGCCGTGCCCTTGTTTCTAGTCGCGCGGCTCGGCCCTCGCAAGAGCTTTTGCACGCTTCTGCCCGGATGATCTATGATACAGCCTTACGGAGCATCACGAGCGGCGAGGAATTCCTCATGCGGCTCAATCATTTGGTCCTGGCCCTCCTAGGCATCCTCGCGGCCTCGGGCGCCGGCGGACAAACCCTGCAAGAGAAGATCGGGCGCGACCAGACGCTGTGGATCGTTGATGGCGACCCCGACATGGCCGCCGCGATGCAACAGGCCCGCGCGACCCTTCCCGAGTTCCTGGCGCTGGCGGATGCTCCGCGTCCGTCAACCTCGCTCTTTGCCGTCAAGGTCGGCATTCGCGCCGACGCCCGCCACGTCGAGTATTTCTGGATCGGATCCTTCACCCGCGCGAACGGACGCTTTTCCGGCAAGATCGACAACGAGCCGGAGCTCGCGAAGAACGTGAAGCTGGGCGACACCATCACGTTCGGCGAGGACCAGATCGTCGACTGGCTTTACCTCGAGAACGACCGCATGAGGGGCAACTACACCGCCTGCGTTCTCTTCGGGCGCGAGCCGCGCAATCAGGCGGAAGCCGCGATCGCGCAATACCGCATGGACTGCAAGCTCTGAGCGGTTCCGGCAGGGCAAATCTCACGACCGTTTGCGCAGCGCGGCCTCCGACTTC
>Ga0126371_10000387_pt1 | contig 35849 bp, 29 predicted proteins | sample PanSoiMetaPlot_4_FD_110145 | JGI IMG/M metagenome (GOLD analysis project Ga0126371, IMG submission 110145) | Tropical forest soil microbial communities from Panama - MetaG Plot_4 | ecosystem: Environmental > Terrestrial > Soil > Tropical forest > Bulk soil | place: Panama | collected 2016-02-17
AGCGGTATCAATGGCGGTCGTAGCCTGCGCTTTGCTGATCTCGCATGCGCCTGCGATCTTGTCAACTAGATCGGCTTTGTTCATAGTTTCTCCTCGCAGGTTTCATTCATACCCAGCGTAAACCGGGAGGAAATCTGGCTATGGCTGAGTTGGGAAAACCTGACCGCTCGTATTTTGCTCCGTCTATGGAGAATGTCAACTGTGAAAATCCGCGCGGGAAGCCTGTTTTGCAACCCGGCGGCCCGAAATGGGCCTAGGGGGGCGGCTTTGCGTTGTTTTCCTCCGCCCTCCACAGGAGCTCCGCATCCTTCACAGGATGTACACAGCGCGACAGCCGTTCCGGCTTGCGCGAAAGCTGCCCGAGGGTGCAAAGTCGAATCAGGTTTTATGTAGGGACCGGACGCGTTTCGTCCGCCCCTCGAAGCGAAGCAAGCGAAGAAAGGCTGCGTCGCCTCTTTTATTGAAGCGAGGATTTGTCAGGTGATCAAGGCCCCAGCGGAAGTTTGCCCGATTTGTGAAGGTACGGGATGGAAGACGGTAGCGGCCGGTGCTGGTGTCGCTCGCAGCATTAACGATCGGCGGGTGACACGCTGTGACTGTCAGCTGCGTGCGCGAACTCAGTCGGTGCTGGAAGCCGCGCGCATTCCACGGCGGTATGAGCACTGTGAACTGGGCAACTACGACACAGATTTCCCGGGAGCACATCCGTCATTGGCGGAGGCCCATTTTCTCGCTTCGAATTTCGCGAAAAAGTGCGATCCGCGAGGCGATAAGGGACTCTTGATTATCGGCAAGATCGGAACAGGAAAGACACATCTCGCTGTAGGAATTATTAAAGAGCTCATCCTCAACCGCGGCATTTCCTGCCTCTTCTACGACTATCGTGAGCTGCTGAAGGAGATTCAGAATTCTTACAATTCGACGGTGCAGACGACCGAGTTGGATGTGCTTCGGCCCGTGTTTGAGACTGACGTTCTGATCCTCGATGAGCTCGGGGCCGTGAAGCCGACGGAGTGGGTGTGGGACACGGTAAGCCTTATCCTGAACACGCGGTATAACGACAACCGTACGACCATCATCACTACTAATTTTGACGATCAGCCGGCAGCCGCTGTTTCCGGCTCTCTATCGCCAGCAAGGACGGCCACGCGGGGCGAGACTCTCGGAGACCGAATCGGAGAGCGCATGCGCTCCCGACTTCATGAAATGTGCCGCGTCATTGCCCTCGATGGCGCCGACTTCCGGCAGAAATTTCGCAGCGCCAGCTTCCGATAGCCTCCCAATCGATGGAGAGAGATATCGAGTTCTTCAGTGTCTCTGTGCCTCTGTGGTGAATTTACAATCAAATTGTGCTGACTGAGCACATTGAATTCGTTCCCGAACGTGACACCGAACTTCTAGCAGGTGTACCCGCAGGCCCAGCCGTGTTTCTGCTGCGCGGAGAGGACGTCCAGGCGGAGCCCTATGTCAGCAAGACGGCCAATCTACGACGGCGCTTGCAACGCTTGCTGGGCCCCGTTGAGGAACGAACCAAGAAGCTCAATTTGCGGGATCGCGTTCGCTTCATCGAGTATTCGGCGACCGGCTCCGACTTCGAGTCAGGCTTTCTGCTTTACTGGGTCTTGCGCTCGACATTTCCGAAGACTTATCAGAAACGGCTGCGTTTTCGATTTGCGCCGTTCGTAAAGATGCATCTGGACAACGAGTATCCGCGTGCTTCGATCACTACGCGGCTCAGCAAGGCCGGAGGACAGAATTTGTATTACGGTCCCTTCGTCTCGCGGATCGCCGCCGAGAAGTTCATGAACGACTCTCTGGATTTTTTCAAGATGCGCCGGTGCGTCGAAGATCTTCATCCCGATCCCAAGTTCCCCGGGTGCATTTATTCCGAGATGAAGATGTGCCTCGCGCCATGTTTCAAAGGCTGCACGGACGACGAATACTCGACAGAGGTAAGGCGTGTGCAAGACTTCTTCGATTCCGGCGGAGAGTCTCTGGTTCGCGAATTCAGCGAGCAGCGCGAAGCCGCCTCGGCCCGCCTCGCCTTTGAGGAAGCGGCAGCGATTCATGCTCGGGTGGAAAAGTTGAAGCCGATTTTGAGCGGGGTGCCGGAGATCGTTCACCGGCTGGACCAGCTCTCTGCGCTGATGATTCAGCGCAGCCACCTGGAAAACTGCGTTACTTTCTTTCGGATCGATGCAGGTCGCATCTCCGGGCCTTGCCCATTCAATACTCAACCGTCAGAACATGCAAAGTCGCAGTCGATGGAAGCCCGAGTCCACGAACGCTTGCAGGCTCTTCCTGCGGCCGCAGCGAAATCTGCATTGGAAACGATGGAACAAGTGGCATTGCTGAAGCGGTGGTACTACCGCGGCAGCCGTACGGGGGAAATCTTTTTTGCGGACGCCAAGGGCGAATTGCCAATGCGGCGCATCGTGCGCGGAATCTCCCGCGTGTTTCGGGGAGAAAAGCCCGAAGCCGAGAGGCTTTCACCTAGTCCGGCTTCGAGCTAGTTCTGTGCTGTTCCCTCAGCGGGCGATCCGAACCAGCGAACTGCGATCCATCGGACGGTCTTCCACGAAATGACGAGTCCGATCAGAATTGTCCCCATCCATAGCACGACAGCAGGTAGATAAAACAAAATCGTGACCATCGCGGTGGCATACGTCGCGATGCTCTCCAATCCGTCGCGCAGGGCAACCTTCAGCTGATACAAAGGCCGCCAGTTCGGGCCAAAGGTTTGGGCTTCGGCTTCCGTTCTCAGCGAGATCGCGATTGATACCGTCTCAATCTGTCGCGACAGAGCATGGAATTCGGCTTCCTGCGTCTCGATCTGGCCTCGTACGTCGCTCAGTTGCGCGCTGACGGCGAGCATATCTTTCACAGTGGACGCCTGCTTCAGAATCGTGAGGTACTGCGCCTCTTCCGCTCGGAGGTTCCGCAGCCTGGCATCTTGATCCACGTACTGCCGCGTGACGTCTTGCGCCTCGACTCTCTCTCCGGTGACGCGAATCCCCAGCTTCCGAATCTCGTCTCGCGCCTGCTCGAAGCGGTCGGCGGGTACACGCAAAGTGAGGCTCGCCGAGGTCGCATCCGGTCCGCCGTTTGAGACCGCTTCGATAAATCCGCCGAGATTTTCTGCCAGAGCAGTGAGCTGGTTTGTGCTTTCGGTGGGATGCGCCACAATCATCTCCAGCGAACTCGTGCGAATGATCTTCCTCGGGGGCGCGGCCTCCGTGTGTGCAGCGTTGAGGATGGTCAACTCTCTTTTGTCGAAGTCAGCGCCCGCGATCGCGCGCAGCTCCTTTGCCTTCTGGGGAGAAACTAAATAGGATTCCGTGAGTTGCGGGAGAGGCATCGTCTGTGGGACAAGCGCAGTACCAACCCGGCGAAATGCCGGGATTGCAGCTGCAATCCATACCAGCAAAACTGCTCCGCCGATCGCTGCCCACTGCCAAGGCTTCCTGATTTCCTTTACTGACTGCGCCAGGGTAGTCATAAGTGATCCTCTCTGCGATAAGGAACGTCGTACCACGAGCAGCTTGCAGCCGACTTGATTGTGGAATGAGTACACATGGAGGGATGCCTGACGTATCCCACCGTGGAATTACTGGCTTCTTGGCTTCCCAGAGCCGAGCAGCCAACCTGATCGCGCTTCGTGATCTTTCTTGGGATTGCGTTTACAATTTCTTTCCGGCAACCGGCCACTGAGAACGTCACCTGCCATCCAAGAATCCGATTTCTGTCGCCGTCGTCGGCGTGGGCGTTTTTGGACGCAACCATGCCCGCGTGTACAAAGAACTCGAACAGCAAGGAGAGCCGGTCCGGCTGGTGGGAGTGGTTGACCCCGATGTGAACCGAGCCGATACCGTTGCGCGAGAGTTTGGGTGCAAAGCCTTCGGCTCAGTGTTACAGCTCGTCACCACCCATAGCGAAGTTCAGGCCGCATCGGTGGCGGTCCCCACAGTGCACCATCTGCCAGTAGCGCGTGAGCTGATGGAGGCTGGCGTCGATGTGCTGATCGAGAAGCCTTTAGCGTCCACTCTTGCTGAGGCGGATGAGTTGGTCTCAGTGGCTGCGGCGCGCAAGCGAGTAGCGCAGGTCGGACATCTGGAGCGGTTCAATCCAGCGGTGCGAGCCACGCTGCCTATTCTGACGCAGCCTATGTTTTTTGAGGTCCACCGCCTGAGCGTGTTCACACCGCGATCATTGGACGTCGACGTAGTGCTGGATCTGATGATTCACGATCTCGATATCGTGCTGGCCTTTGCCCAGTCTCCGATCAAGGAAGTTCGAGCCGTGGGCCTTCCAATTCTTTCAGGCAAGGTGGATATCGCCAACGTCCGATTGGAGTTCGACTCTGGGTGTATTGCAAACTTCACAGCAAGCCGCGTTTCCACCGAGCGGGTTCGCAAGCTGCGTTTCTTCCAGCCTCGGCAGTACGTCTCACTCGATTACAGTCGCCAGGAAGTACTGGTCTTCACCGTGGGCCCTGACGGGTCAGCTGGTGTGCCCAGCGTCAATCCGCAGATCGGGGTTAGCAAGCCTGCCGTGGCCTCCGAAGAGCCCCTCCACGCAGAGCTGAAGTCGTTTCTGAACTCCATCCGGGAGCGCTCGACCCCGGTCGTATCCCTCGATGATGGGCGGCGTGCCCTGGGGTTAGCCTTGGAGATTCTAGCTGCCATTCGCGAGCACGGAAACAAGGTCAATCTCGCTGGCATTGCCCGCGTCTGATCCCCTAACCCGACATCCAATACCACCAGACACAACTCACGCCCCCCATGATTTGTCCGCGGGGACGAGCACTGATCGGAGCGTGCAACTGTCCGGATTTACATATGTTTACACACCGAGGTCGACGTAGAAATGTAAGCAGCGAAATGAAGGGAAAGATGCGAAAATAGAACTAAGTCGATTGGTAGAGCGTCGCGCGCCGTCCGCAGTTCTTCCACGGGAGCCGGGATGCAACGCCGCGCGTGTATTTCGGTGTCTAACGACAGGCGGGACCCAGTTAGGGGCTAGTCAAAATCAGCGCATGGCGATTACGCAAATACCATTTCAGGATCCGGTAGCCCCGCCTGAAAAATCTCAGCCTGAACAACTTGGGCTCTACGACACCCAGGACTGGGAAACGGCTTACCGGGAACTGGATGCGCGAGTTCCGCACCTGCTGGTTCAACTCCAGGACGATCTGGCGCGCTCGCGCAAGCGCGAAGCCGTCTGGATCTCGATCATCTTCCACCTTGTGCTAGCCATCCTTCTCTGGAACTTCAAGTTCATCGAAAAGTTCATCCCTCTCCACACCGCGGTCGTGGTGCCGCTGAACGCCAACAAGGACAACACGACCTTCCTGGCGTTGCCACCGGACTTGCAGAAGGTGCCGCGCAAGCCGAACACGAACGTCTTGTCGGATAAGGACCGCATCGCGACGTCGCGGCATCCGGAGTTGGATCCGAAGGAATTGCGGAAGATACTGGCGACCCCGCCTCCGGGTGCGCCCGGTCCACGTGGGCCGCGGGCAGCGCAACCTGCGCCACAGTCTCCTGCGATTTCGCCCAGTCCGGCTCCGCAGTCTCAGCAGGGAATGCAAGCAACGCAGCGCCCACAACTCGACACAAATCAGACAGCGCAACTACAAGTGCCTGCAAAACCGAACACCAATCCCTTTAATAAATATGCTGCGGGCATGAGCGCAGGCTCGGCCATTCAGCAGGCTGCCCAAGCGGCAGCAGCGCGCCGTGGCGGCGGAGGTGGGCAGGAAGGCGACTTCGGTCTGGGAACGGGAGCGCATGGACGCCAGCTTGGAGCGCTCGACATTTTGAGTGATACGCAGGGCGTCGATTTCGGTCCGTACCTGCAGCGCATCCTTCAGAACGTGCGGGAAAACTGGTATCACCTGATTCCCGAGTCTGCTGAAATGAAGAAGGGCAAGTTAGCGATCGAGTTTGCCATCACGAAAGATGGTCAAGTTGCCGATATGCGTCTGGTCGCTTCGTCTGGGGATGTTTCCCTCGATCGTCCAGCATGGGGAAGCATTACCGCTTCGAACCCCTTTCCCCCGCTGCCCGGCGACTTTACCGGACCTTACCTGGCGTTACGTTTCCGCTTCTACTACAACCCTGAAAAAGCTGATCTGCAATAGTGGGTGTCCACCGGAGCGGCAGCGTTCCCGCACCTTCTTGGGTGTTCACCCGGTTCCGCTGTGTGCAATTATGGTGAGCAGGGCGTTGGCTCTGGCGGGAGTCGAGCCGAATGCGTTGCACGACCATCGCGACGTCAGACTCTATTGCACTCGTGTGGTTAGTTCCTCGCGGAATCGGCTCTGTAGGTGCTGCGTGAGTCCAGGGCTGTCGCCTGCCTGTGCAATTGCCGCCGTCGCGATCGAAATACTTTGGCGACAGGGGCCGGTCATTTCTCTTTGAAGCGCAATCCTTTGCGGTAGAGCCCATCGCTGCCAACGTCGAACACGCGGTTGTTGCGCGCGCGAAAGTTTTCCAGAGCGGCGGTCGCAGCCAACTCGATCAGTTGCTCCTCAGAAAAATGCTCGCGCAAACTTGCGTACAGGTCATCACTCACGTTCGAGGGAGTATCGGCCATCGCGTCCGCCATCCTCAACAATGCAAGTTCGGCGGGTGCAAAGCCTTCCAACCGTCCTTCGCGAATCGCCGCTATTTCGTCATCGCTCAATCCGTACATTCTGCCTCCGGCAGAATTTGCGTCGATTCAAAAGGGACAACCGACTCGCGTCGCCGTGCGGAGGGTTAGAAGCATCCGTTGTCTCTGGGGCACCGCCGCTTTCTGACCCAACAGCCGCTCTCCCAGGGCACCGACCCAGCATACCCGTGGCAAACGAGCTGCGATCTTTTGTGGCGTTAAATCACGACCTAACATCTTGCGGACTTTCTTGAAGACTTGTCGCATCAAGAACGAGGTCTGCTTGGGATCAACACCCTCGACTCTTGCCATATTGAATCCTCCAGTTTCGTTCCTGCTTTTGGTCACGATGCCTTTACGTGGGCTTGGCATAGGTTCCCGGGACTTTTCTCCGTGGTTTGGAAGCGCGGGCCACGCTTCCGACCAGCCAGAGCCAGAGCAGCGACCACTCCTTCGACGTTGTGGTCCGCTACGAGCGCATCGCGGATCGCGCGGGAAATGGTATGTCGACGATGCCGCCGGCGGAACCTATCCAATCTCCGCATTTCCGAAGTGAAATTCCTTAGCTCCGAAGCGGTGCGGGTGAAGTGAAACTCCGTTCCACGATGAAACCTGTTCCACAAGCTGATCAACAGTCTTCATTAATTTTGAATCCTTCATTACAGCTTGGATGGATGCCCGAATCTAGACTCCTGATTCAGGGCAATGAGACGAGGTGATCTCTGCCTAGGTGACAATCCTCTGCCTAATGGACCTTTTTTGAGTTTTGCAGGTCATGCGCGCCGCGAGAGGGATTCTTCGCCCACAGCGAAAGCTACTAGCGTTTACACCAATTGCTGTATAGACCCACGCTCCTATTTTCCTCAAGATCGGCTTAATAGTTTTTTCACGGAGGTTGAAGGTGAAAGCGGTAAGTTATGAAGGTGTTCGAAAGATGTTGGTTTCGGATCATCCGAAACCGAAATTGAAATCTCCAGCCGATGCACTCTTAAGAGTTACCACCAGCGGAATTTGCGGCAGCGATCTTCATATGTTCGACGGTCGCACTCCGCTCGACGAGGGGACAGTTGTAGGCCACGAAATCATGGGCGTGATTGAAGAAGTGGGGGACGCTGTTTCCAGTATTAAGAAGGGAGATCGCGTCGTACTGCCGTTCAACATCGCTTGTGGTTTTTGTTACAACTGCCATCGCGGTAACACGCATTCCTGCCTGACGATGAATCCTGAGGGCGCGAGCGCAGCCTATGGCTATGCCGGCATGGGACCGTACGCTGGAGGACAAGCGGAGTTTGTTCTAGTCCCATATGCTGACTTTAACTGCTTGAAGCTTCCGGGCACGCCCGGCGACAAGTGGGAAGACGATTTTCTTCTTCTTGCCGACGTATTCCCGACCGGGTATCACGCGACCGAATTGGCTTGCGTAAGTCCGGGGAAGACAGTTGCGATTTTTGGAGCGGGTCCAGTCGGATTGTTGGCCGCTTACAGTTCGATCCTGAAGGGCGCTGCCGAAGTCTATGTCGTCGACAACATTCCCGAGCGTCTGGCGAAGGCAAAAGAACTCGGCGCGATTCCTGTGAACTTCAGCGACGGCGACCCAGTGGAGCAAATTTTCAAATTACGAAAAAAGAATAAGGGCATTCAGCAGAGTTATCGTCCTGGCGAGGAAAAGCTGGAAGGAGTCGACTGCGCCATTGACGCGGTCGGATACCAGGCACGCGATGACACGCGTCCCAACAAAGAAAATTCGACCCAAGTTTTGGAGAACGCGATTCGCGTCGTGAACCCGGCCGGAGCCGTTGGTTTGATTGGTGTCTACCTCGCGCCAGATCCCGGAGCGGGGAACAAAGACGCGCAGAAAGGAATCTTTCCTTTTCCACTTGCCGATTTCTTTGACAAGGCCCTTAGCCTCGGGACGGGGCAGGCTCCGGTCAAAAAATACAACGAGTATCTGCGAGACCTGATTGTTAATGACCGTGCCAAACCTAGCAAGATCGTGAGCCATCACATCGACATCGATCAGGCTCCGCAAGCCTACGACAAATTCGACAAGCGAGTCTACGGATACACGAAGGTCCTGATCAAGTTCGGTGATATGACGAAAGCCGCCTGATTCGGGAGCCGGGTGACATTTGTCGCCGGGCTTTTAGCCGTAACGTGGAATCGTGGAGGTAGTGAGCATGAGTTCAGTAATTCTGACCTTCTTGGTCATTTCCCTCGGCACTTTTCTATTTGCGATAAACCCCCACTCAAAGCAGCAAGAGGACGCGACAAACTTAAAGCCGCGCACACGCTGACATGCTCTGGCAAAGATCACAGTGCAGAGTTCTGCTGCCAAGACCTACGATCAAAGCGCGAACCCGGCGTTAATGGAGATTGACATAAGCGAAATGTTCAGCGGGGACCTTGATGGGCAATCAACGGTTCGTGCGTTACAGGTCCAACGAAAGGACAAATCTGCTCGAATGGTGAGCCTGCAACGATTCCGCGGAAAGCTGGGCGGACGCGAAGGCACCTTTGTGCTTCAAGGTTCAGAAATCGTCGAGAACGGCAAGATCAAAGCCAAAATGGTTCGTTGTTCCCGGATCGGGGACAGGTGATCTTTCCGGGCTGCGCGGCGAGGGCGGCTTCCAAGGCAGCTTCGGAAAGGGCTCCGACGGAACGCTTGATTACTGGTTTGAATGAAGTAGCAACGATTTCAGGGTGATCTCATGATCAGAAGATTCCTTTCGCGCTGGCCCTTGATTCAGCAGATCCGGACTGGAACTGATGGAACCGGCATCGAGGCGATGTCGGAACGTACTAGAAATCTCCGTCCGAAAACGGATGCCGCCGAGGTTGCCCGTTCTATCTGCCCGTACTGCGGGGTCGGATGTGGCCAGCTCGTGTACCACAGGGAAGGAAAGCTGATCTCCATCGAGGGCGATCCGGAATCGCCAATCTCCCGGGGACATCTTTGTCCTAAAGGCGCCGACACATTCGAACTGCATACGCATCCGGGGAGATTGAAAACGGTCAAATATCGCGCACCTTATTCGTGTAAGTGGCGAGAACTTCCCCTTGAAGACGCGATGGACATGGTCGCTAAACGCGTCTGGGATACGCGGGCACGGAGCTTTGAAGAATCCCGTGACGGCCAGTCGTTGATGCAGACGACGGCACTTGCTCACCTCGGCGGCGCCACTCTCGATATTGAAGAGAACTATCTCATCAAGAAACTATTCACCGCAGGGTTAGGAATGGTATGCCTGAGCAATCAGGCACGAATATGACACAGCTCCACTGTGCCCGGTCTGGGCACATCATTTGGGCGTGGCGGAGCAACGACCGCACAACAGGACCTGAGCAACTCTGACGCTATCCTCATCATGGGATCGTCGATGGCCGAGAACCATCCGGTCGGATTTCAATGGGTGATGGAAGCGCGCGAGAAAGGCGCGAAGATCATCCATGTTGATCCGCGCTATACCCGAACGTCGGCGATGGCCGATGTTTGGGTACCATTGCGCGCCGGGAGCGACATTGTTTTTCTGGGCGCGTTGGTTCGCTACGTTCTGGAAAACAACCAAGAATTTCGCGACTACGTTGTCCATTACACCAACGCGCCGACTATTTTGCGCGAGGACTTTCGAGACACGGAAGATCTCGACGGGCTGTTCTCTGGCTGGGATGAAGAACACAAAAAGTACGATCCCGAGTCGTGGCTTTACGCAGGCGCACCTCCAAAGAAGGAGGTGGGCGGCGTACCAGGACACTCTGAGGCTGGCGGCGGGCATGGAAAAGATCGCGGAGGAGAAGCTCAAGACGCGGGCAAGTTCGAATCGGACCCTACCCTCGAACATCCGCGCTGCGTCTTTCAAGTGTTGAAGCGTCACTTCTCCCGCTACACGCCTGAGATGGTGGAACGGTTTTGTGGAGTTCCTCAAGACACCTTTCTCAGAGTGGCAAAGATTTTCTCTTCCGCATCCGGACCCGACAAAACGGCAGCCATTTGCTATGCGGTCGGCTGGACGCAGCACTCCAAGGGAGTGCAAATCATCCGCACGGCTTCGATTCTTCAGTTGCTTCTCGGGAATATCGGACGCCCAGGAGGTGGCATTCTCGCCTTACGCGGCCATGCCTCGATTCAGGGATCGACAGACATTCCCACGCTCTACGATATCTTGCCTGGCTATCTGCCGATGCCCTTCTTCGGTGAAGACTCTCGCACCCTTGACGCTTACGTGAAAAAACACAGTGCGCGCACGGGGCTCTGGTCAGGATTCGACAAATACTTCATCAGTCTGATGAAAGCGTACTACGGCGACTCTGCGACGAAGGAAAACGAGTGGGGATTTCACTGGCTGCCGCGCGTTACTGGAGATCACTCTCATTTCGGTTATTGGTTGGATATGGCGGACGGCAAGATGGATGGCTTGTTCGTCATGGGGCAGAATCCAGCGGTTGGTGCTTCCAACGGTCGCCTTGAGCGCAAGGCGCTGGCGAAGCTCAAGTGGCTTGTGGTGCGCGACATGGTAGAAACGGAGACCGCATCCTTCTGGTACGCCTCACCGGAAGTACAACGCGGCGAGCTCTCGCCGGACTTGATCGCGACCGAAGTTTTTCTGTTTCCGGCTGCGGGTACAGCTGAAAAGTCAGGCACGTTCACAAATACACAACGGCTCCTGCAGCATCGGCAGAAAGCCGTTGATCCGCCGGGTGAAGCCCGAAGCGAGGCCTGGTTCATGGTTCATCTTGGGCGGCGTTTGAAAAAGATGGCGCAAGCAAACCAGGATTCGCGCGACCAGGCTCTTCGAGCGTTGACCTGGAATTACACGACAGACGGTGCGCAGGCAGAACCCCGAGTCGACGAAGTGCTGCGCGAAATCAACGGCCGGTCATTGGCTGACCGCAAGCAATTGCAGCAAATCAAGGATCTAAAGAAAGACGGTTCCACCGCCTGCGGCGCTTGGATTTATTGCGGCGTCTTCCCCGAAGAAAATCGGAACCGCGCCAATGAACGGGCTTCGAAAGATCTGCTTGGGCATGGGTGGGGATTCTCCTGGCCAAACGACTGCCGCATCATCTATAACCGCGCCTCGGCTCGTCCCGACGGAGAGCCTTGGAGCGAAAGCAAGAAACTGGTTTGGTGGGATGAGTCAAAACAGGAGTGGACGGGACTCGACAATCCCGATTACGACAAGAAAACGCCTCCCGACGCTCCCGCTGATCTTCACATGGGACATGGCGTTAAGGCACTCGGGGGAGCGAAGCCGTTTACGCTGCACCCGGACGGCGTAGGCTGGTTGTATGTGGCGAGCGGTCTTAAAGACGGTCCACTCCCGGCGCATTACGAGCCGCTGGAATCGTTGATTGAAAATCCGCTCTACGATCAACAAACCAATCCTGCCGCCCAAAGAAAAAAACGGGAAGATAATCCTTATGCCGCGCCGCACGATGCGCGTTTTCCCTACATACTCACGACCTACCGGCTGACCGAACATCATACGGCTGGGGGAATGACTCGTCATCTATCGCATTTGAGCGAATTGCAACCCGAGTTGTTCACCGAGGTCTCACCCGAATTAGCAGCCGATCTGGGACTAAAACACGGCCAATGGGCAACGATTGTTACGGCTCGCTCGCTGATTGAGGCGCGCGTACTGGTTACGCCGCGCATGCGACCGTTGCGCATTGCTGGGCGCGACGTTCATCAGGTCGGACTTCCTTATCACTGGGGATATCAGGGCCGCGTGACCGGCGACGTCGTGAACGATCTGCTTGTGATCAGCGAAGAACCTAATGTCCGGATTATGGAAACCAAAGCTTTAACGTGCAATGTGATTCCGGGCCGGCGGGCGCGCGGACCACAGGCTCTCGATCAAATGAAATCAGAAATAGGACAACCAGCATGAGCGTAACTGCATTCCTGACCGATTCGACTTTGTGCATTGGATGTAAAGCTTGCGAGGTTGCTTGCAAAGAGTGGAACGGCATCGACGATGACGGCCTGGAGTGGAGCGGATTTTCCTACGACAACACGAAGTCCGTGGGCGCGTCGACCTGGCGGCACGTTAAATTTGTCGAGCAACCTCCTGTTCCCGGTTTCGGTGGGAATTCTGGAGAGCAGACTTCGTGGACATTCTCATCCGATGTCTGCAAGCACTGCGAAAAAGCGGGATGCCTGGAAGCGTGTCCCACAGGTTCAATCGTTCGAACTGAATTCGGCGGCGTGTTCATACAGCCGGATGTCTGCAACGGCTGCGGATATTGCGTGACCTCATGTCCGTTCGGCGTGGTTGAACGCAATCCCAAAGACGGGCGCGCTTTCAAATGCACCTTCTGCTATGACCGCCAGAAGGCCGGTCTGCAGCCGGCATGCGCGAAAGCTTGTCCGACGGGATCGATCAAGTTCGGCGAGATCGAGCAACTGCGAGCGGAAGCGACCAATCGGCTGCAAGAACTGCGTCAGCGGGGCATCGACGATGCAACCGTGTATGACCCGCGTGACACCTCGGTTGGCGGCACTCACGCCATGTTCATCGTCCGCGGCGACCCGCGCAGTTACAATTTGCCGCCCGCTCCCGAGGTGCCTACCGCCTATCTGAAGAAAGCATGGATGTCATCGGCAATAGCTGCGGGCCTTCTTCTCGGCGGTACGCTGCTGGCGTTCTGGTCGGACGGCAAAAGTAACGGGAGATAGTTCCGAAGATAGAAGTGGCGGGGAAATACTATGAGCAATCGCTTACCACCATCCGTTCCAAGCGCCGATCTAGGTCGGGAGCAGCGTCTCGAGGAAATTCGCCGTCAGGCCGAGCAACAAGGACGGTTGCAGATTGTCGGTGCTCGCCCTGCTGCTGCACCGTTTCCACAGGCCTCGCCCGAGGATGGCTATTACCAGATCCCGTTGCTGAAGGAGCCTCCCTGGACTTGGGGAATCCCGTTGTACTTCTTTGTCGGCGGGGCAGCCGGTGCAGCCGCCGTCGTTGCCGCAGTCGCGAACTACACCGGAGCGGATCGCGAACTAGTGCGCGATGCCCGCTGGATCGCGGCCGCCGGTTCCGTCATCTCGCCCGCATTGCTCATCTCGGATCTCGGCCGACCGGAGCGATTCTTAGCAATGTTGCGCGTTTTCAAACCGCAGAGCCCAATGTCGGTTGGTGCCTGGACGCTAGTTGGATTTTCCACCGGAGCGATTGCAGCCGCATTTGCCGGGCACTTGCGAGATCGTTACGGACCATCCCTTCCGCTGCGTGTCATCGAAAATGCTGGGCAAGCTGCCTCACTTGCTTTTGGCTTACCGTTTTCGAACTATACCGGGGTATTGATCGGGGCAACAGCAGTGCCGGTATGGAATCGTAATGTTGGCAACCTCCCACTTCACTTCGGCGCCTCAGGGCTGGGCGCGGCGGTCGGACTTCTCGAGCTGCTCGGACATCGAAAGAGCCGCGCGCTTCAAGCTCTTGGTTTGGGTGCAGCGATCTTCGAAACTCTTGAGGGAGCCCACATCGAATCGCACGATGGTGTGTATCTAGATCCCCTTAAACATGGCCCGAGTGGCTGGATTACGCGGACAGGTGGTGCACTGGCCGGTCCGGTTCCCACATTATTGCGAGTGGCAAGCCTATTTTCCAGCGAGAGACGTTCACAATCTTTTCGGCGATGGGCCGCGGCGTCTTCCGTGGTCGGATCGATCGTTACTCGGATCGGGTGGATGCAGGCAGGGCGTGTGTCAGCGCGGGACTGGAGGCTTTCTCTGGAAAGAGATCTTGTCTAAACGAACTTGGATGCAGCCAGGCTGCTCTTGCCTACTTCAGCATCTTTGCAAGCAGTTGCCTTCTTGTGACCGCGTCTGGGTGGCGCGAAATTCCCCACACTCCGCACGGATTTAGGACCACTTGCAAATCCCAACTAAAGGGCAGGTCATACCGCCGGGTGGGGATATTCTGTTAGCCATGCTGGCGCTAATAGTGGCGGCTGTAGATAATGGGGGCTTGCTACAGCGTGCCAACTGGAGATCATGGCCTACAGAATTCTCGCAGCTCTCCTCCTGTTACCGTTATTGTCGTTCATGACCGCAGCTCAGGTTCGCATCTGGCAAAGCACATTGACCCTGCCCACATACGAAGAGGGCGCACCTGATCCTAATCCTGCATTCGATCAGTATGCCAATAGCCGGTTCAACTATCCGTACACGCTGCGCAACAATTTGACCGACCGGCGCGCGGATCACGCGTGGCGCGCTGTATTCATGGAAAACGAGTATCTGAAGTGCTCGGTGCTGCCCGATCTGGGAGGTCATCTTTATACTTGCACGGACAAGATCAGCGGCCAGCCGATGTTTTACGCGAACCCGTCTATTAAGAAAGCGGCCATTTCATATCGCGGGGCGTGGGCTGCTTTCGGAATCGAATTCAACTTTCCGGTTTCGCACAACTGGGTCAGTCTGTCGCCGGTGGATTTCGCGTTTGGGCAAAAGAATGACGGCAGCGCGTTCGTCGTCGTGGGCAACGTGGATCGCGTTTACGGAATGCAGTGGTCGGTGGAACTTGTGCTGCGGCCACACTCCACCGTTCTGGAGCAGCGAGTGACGCTGAACAATCGCAATGATGTTCGGCATCGCTTTTACTGGTGGAACAACGCTGGAGTCGAAGTGTGGGACGATTCGCGAATCCAGTATCCGATGCGCTTTACGGCAAGCCACGGTTTTCGAGAGGTCGCACCTTGGCCGGTCGAGGCGGATGGAACCGATCTAAGTGTTGTGAAGAATCAAACCCAGGGGCCCGTTTCTGTATTCGTGCACGCCAGCCGCGAGCCGTTTATGGGCGTCTGGCATCCTCACACAAATACGGGAACGGCGCACTTTGCCGATTATGCCGCGCTTCCAGCCAAGAAAATATGGTCGTGGGGTACCGACCCAGACGGATTGGACTGGCGCAAAACCCTCTCTGATAACAATAGCGCTTATGTCGAAATTCAAGCAGGGCTCTTCCGCGATCAGGAGACGTATGCCTTCCTTGATCCTCGGCAGACCATCAGTTTTTCCGAGTTCTGGATGCCGGTACGCGACATTGGCGGAATTTCGCGAGCGAACCTGGACGGCGTGGTGCATCTCAGCCGGCAAGACAATGCGCTCGTGGTTGGGCTGAATGTGAATGAGGTTGTTCCTGGCGCGACACTGCGTGTCTCGCTCGGAGATCATGCCGTCTTCCAGGAGAAAGCTGATCTCACTCCTCAGCGTACTTGGAAGCACCAAGTAGCGAATGCGGATCCGCAGCAGAAGTACACGTTCGAACTTCGGGACAAAAATGACGCGGTTCTCATTCGACAAACGGAAGGACAATACGATTGGACGCCCGTCGAACAAGTTCATGTCGGACCGCAGACCCAGTATCCAATGCCAAATCCCGAGCGTCGCAAGGAAGACGATTGGCTGCAATTGGGGAATCAGCAGGAACTTGAGGGCAATGTGTTAGCGGCAATGGTGACGTATCAAGATGCATTAGGCAGATATCCCGAGAGTTTCGAACTGCGTAAGGCCGCAGGACGGCTTTCTGCGGGTTTGCTTCGGTTCGATGAGGCGAAACGATGGCTAGAACCGGTGCATGCGCGCAATACATCCGATCCTGAACTCTCGTATTACCTGGGAATAACCTACGACGGTCTCGGCCAGAACCGGGAGGCGCGCGAGTCTTACGAATCCGCCGCGCGGATGCCGGAGTTCCGGGCCGCCGGTGCCTTGAAGCTGGCCGAACTCTGGGCGCGAGATGGAAACCTACAAAGGGCGGAGGCTAATCTTCAGCTCGCGATCGATGCTGCGCCGGATGATGTTCGGGGTGCTGAAGAGTTGATTGCGGTTCTGCGAGCGGAAGGTCAGAAGGAGAAGGCGCAGAAGCTGGCAGAGGAATGGCTGGCACGATTTCCGCACAGCTATTTCCTGCTCGAACAGGTCGGGCGACCTGACCTGCATCATCTCGCGAACGATACCGATCGAGTTTTGAACCTCGCATCCGAGTACATGCGGCTCGGTATGTATCTGCAGGCTCTGGACGTGCTCTCACGCCACTATCCTGCATCAGCCGCTGATGAAAGCGAACCCGGCCAGTTGCATCCCAACCAGCATCCGTTGGTCGCCTACTATCGGGGATATTGCCGCGAGAAGATGGGGCGGTCGGGTTCCGAGGATTTTAGCGGGGGTGCGAAGTTGTCGACGGCATATGTGTTCCCCAGCCGTGCGGATGATATGCAGGTACTAAAAGCGGCTTTGAAGTCGAATCCGCAAGATGCTGGCGCACATTACCTGCTCGGAACGCTGCACTTTTCAAAGGGTGTGACAGACCAGGCGCTTGCTGAGTGGGATGAGGCGCGCAGATTGAACCCGCGGATTCCCGTTCTCCACGCCAGTCTTGGGCGGGCTCTGCTACACATTAAGAACGATCCAGAACAAGCATGGGTAGTTTTTCAGGAAGGTCTGCGCACGGATCGAGAGAATATCGTGCTCTACACCGGAATCGATCAGGCGCTGAGCATCTTGCGTCATCCATCACAGGAGCGAGTTGCCGCGTTGCAGCAGTATCCCGACCAGGCGAACATGCCCACTTCTCTTGTCTATGAGCTGATTCTGAATCTCGCGGAAGCGGGTGAGTTCGAAAAAGCGAGTGCCTTGTTTCACAATCGGTTCTTCCCGCGAGAAGAAGGCGGCACCAACGTGCGCCAGGTGTGGCTCGAGGTACAAATCCGCCACGCATTGGCACTGGCGCAACACGGACAATGCCCGCAAGCGATCAAGATTGTTGATCACCTGGGAGAGCTTGTGCCCGACTTGGTTTTCACGCATGATGGATTGGAGCCCTTTCTTCGATCTGCCAGGATGAGCTATGTGCTGGGTGATGTATACAAAGCCTGCAACTTGCCAGAGAGCGCCCAAGCTAGTTTCAAGCACGCGGCTGAGAAGTCGAACTTCGAAGACGCAGTGTGGGCATGGAAGGCGTCGCAACAGCTTCCAAAATTCGACCCTGGTACGGCAAAGCAGAAGTTGCAGGATGTTCTCGAGCGCGCAAAAAGCTCCGGTGACCTTAGTTCACCGAGTGGTTGGTGGCTTTACAATACCGCTCTGCTCGATGCCGTTCTGGGAAATTCTCAACAGGCAGATAAGGAATTTCGAGAGGCGTTGCTGTTGCCTGATCGGTTAATGACGTATCATCTGACGCGGCTTGCTATGTCGGACAGCACCCTTTAGTCTGTGACACTCCAGGCTGAAAGATTTCGCATGAAAGATCTTCTTCGAACACTGGTTCTGCTGGTCTGTTGTTGCGCTTGTGCGTTCGCGGCTGATGACGTCATCCAGAGCACGTGGGCCGCATCTGATCCGCAACTTGACACCAATCCAGCCTCTTCCTTTTGGCGCGGCTTTAAAGTCTCCTACATGGAGACGGGTGCGCAGGGCAAGCCGGATCCGAAATATCGAACGGAACTCCGAACGCGCTGGACTGATCGGAATCTCTACATTCTTTTCATCTGCCCGTACGAAGAACTCAACCTTAAGCCAAATCCCAATGCGTTAGCTGAAACGTACGGGCTTTGGAATTGGGACGTCGCGGAGGCTTTCATCGGTTCCGATTTCAAGAATATCCGCCGCTATAAAGAATTCGAATTGTCACCGCAGGGGGAGTGGGTCGATCTGGATATCGATCTCGACAAGCCGCATCATGAGGAGGGGTGGAAATGGAACTCGGGTCTGGAAGTTTCAGCCCGGATCGATGAGGCCGCGCACGTGTGGTATGGGGCGATGCGAATTCCGTATGCCGCGATCGATACTCGTCCGGCAGCGGTTGGTAATACCCTCCGTATTAATCTGTTTCGCTGCCAGGGCCCGTCTCCTAGGCGGAAGTACCTCGCCTGGCGGGCGCCTCTCACCGACAGCTTTCATGTTCCTGAGCGGTTTGGGATTCTCGAACTCGTGAAGTCTGACAAAGAGATCCATGAATCTCCCCCCCAGCATTGATATGTGTAAAATGCCTGCAAGCAACAGCTCCACCCAGCAACTTACCTATGTTTCAGGCTACGCGTAGAGTTTGGAGTCCTTGGCTCTGGGCGATTGTCGTTTTCGGGCTCTACGTCGATGGAGCCTTTCCTGTCTATCTCCCGAGATCGAGGGCACAGAATTCGCACCCAGTTGGCACAACGATGGCAAAGGTTTCCTTGATGAGGTAAGCGATGAAGCCGGAATCACACAGGCGACACGCGATGTGCTCAGTTTCGGCGGCGGCTTCATCGATTATGACAATGATGGCTTGCTGGATATTTTTATCGCCAATGGGCACGTGTACCCGGAAGTGGAGCAGGCCACGCCGGGTACGCACTACAAACAGCTCAATTCACTGTTTCACAACGATCGGGGGGAAGTTTGTGGAAGTAAGCAAGATCAGCGGAGACGGTTTTCTGACTCCGCACCCAGGCCGTGGGGCGGCCTTTGCCGATTATGACAATGACGGCTTCGTAGATGTGGTAGCCGCCAATAACGCGATCCTCCGCACTTCAAGTTGATTGTAAGAAAAGTAATCGCGATGCGATGGGCGCCCGCATTCGTGTTGTCAGCGGAGCAACATCTCAGATTCGTGAAATTGCCGGGGGCGGCAGTTATCTTTCGCAGAGCGACCTCCGAGCCAATTTTGGCTTGGGTAAGGCCAAGCGTGTGGAATTGGTCGAAATTGCATGGCCCAGTGGGCAAAAGCAGAGCTTCAAGGATGTAGAGGCGAACAAGTTGTATTTTGTCGAAGAAGGAAAAGACGAATTACAGATGCAGCACTTTTCGGAACGTAAGCCTTGAAGGGCGCCGACTCGAGCCATGCAGAGCTAGACTGTCGCCGCCTTGAGAACCTCCCCTAGACGCTTCGCCACCACAGTTTCTTCTCCAGGCTGCAGCATCCAAACACCGACCACGATTGTATTTGGTCCCCCAGGCAATCCCGCGCTTGCGGGGGCGCCACCTGTGGATGGATTCAGCTCAATACGCGGATTACCTTCTCGCATTTTTTTCATCACTTCGGCGCCCGTAGTCTTCACTCGGTTCTGGTCGTAGGTGATGAGCAGGTGGGGAACGTGATTGGCAACCTCCGGGACGAAGATCTGCGTTTGCAATGTCGGAATCGAGGTGAGTTGCTTCGCGATCACCTCTGCGCGGCGCCGGTACTCCGCTTCCATCGCAGTGTCATCTTGCTTCAGGAACCAGTCCACGGCGGCTACCAGGCCTACGATTTCTTCTTTGGCGACTTTCATGCCCCGCCCCATCGTATTTGAATTCGGCGAGTTGTTCTTCTTTGCTGCTTCGATCAAATCTTTCCGGCCCAGTAGCAAGCCGCTGCATTGCGGCCCGCGAAGTCCCTTGCCTCCCGAGAACGTCACAAGATCGAATCCCATTTGTGTGTACTTCCATAAATTCGAGATGGGCGGAACATCCGCGGCAGCATCGTTGAAGCAAGGGACCCCATGCTGATGGGCCACGCGCACCCAATCTTCGCGGCTGATATTGCCTGCTCCCGCATTGAAGTAGTGGGCCATCACCGTACGATCGTTGAATGCTTGTTCGTACTGCTCAATCGTCTCTACCTCCACAAAGCGAATACCGCAATTGCGTAGCGCATGGTCATAGCCATAACGATGCGACTTCTGAACAATGACTTCGTTCTTAAGGCCAGATGTATCAGTCGGAATGCCCAGGATGGCTTGATCATTTCCCATCGTCACGCAAGCTGCTGTGCCTACGGCGAGCGCCGCCGCAGCGCCGGAGGTGACGAGAGCAGCCTCGCAGCGTAACTGCCTCGCCAGATATGCACCCGACGCCTCGAGTAACTCGTTCAGATTTACTGGTCTCTTTGCCGCCCGCGCGACCGCAGACTGTACTTCATCCGGCATGGTGGAAGCCGAAAGCACCGTATAGGTACCCGCGGCATTGATCAGCGGAGTTACTCCCAGTTTCTGATAGTAGTCCGTGCCTGCTGCGGACTCTTTGCCAAAAGCACGCGTCTGCAGAGTGGGCAAAGCAGTGAGAGCGCTCCCCGCGGCAATCGTTTGTGCTCCCCCACTTAAGAGTCTCCGTCGAGTGATCCGTGCCATAGATAAACCTCCCAGATTACGTTGGACTTCAACCTTCAGTCTCGCGGATAATCGTCGGCCCGCGCGGGCAACGAATCGCCGCGTTCTGGGCTCGAGAAATATTGCGGTCGAGCTTTCTCCCAATCCACCATGCTGAGACCGGCAGGATCGTACAAAATACGGCCAGCCCGAATCGTCATGCGCCCCACTAATCGCTCATTTGCGTCCATCTTCGCGACGCCGCAATCGATATAGCTGAAATGACCTTTGATCAGTTCGAGCACCGCGATGTCGGCGTCTTTACCTACCGACAAAGTGCCCAATTCCGGCCTGTGAATCTCCGCCGCCGGATTGACGGTCGAGCGGCGAATCACGTCGTCCAGAGGCGCACCCATGGCGAGGAATTTCGACATTACGTTGTCCATGCTGAGCACGTTGTAGTCACCCGTGTGTAAGTCGGTCGATATCGAGTCGGGGATGAATCCCTGTTTAAAAGCTGGAACCGCGCTGCGAAACCAGAAACTGCCCGCCCCGTGTCCTACGTCAAAAATAACCCCGCGCGCACGAGCTTCGGCCAAGGCGGGGTTTATTTTGCCATCGGCAAGAATGATCGGGAATTGCTGAGCAAAGACGTGAGTGTGAATGTCGCCCGGGCGCATTTTCTTCAGCAGATCTTCATAGGTTCGGTCCGGGCGAGGCCAGAAATCGTACATCACTGGAACATTCGCCAGCGTACCGCATTCGATCGCTCGGTCGACGGCAGCCCAAGGCACATGCTCCGCATCCCAGGGTTCTTTCGTCCAATAATGCGCAGTCTTTACGCCCACGATGATGTCTCTATACCTCGTTATTGTGGCGGCACAAAGTCTCGAGTCCATCTGGTCCAGACTTCCTTCGAGACCGCCACCCATGCCGTTGGCCACAATATTCAAGAAAGCCAAGACGCGCACCTTGGCGCGGTCGATGACTTCTTCTTTTTCCTCGAGGAACGTCTCAGCCCCCGCCGTACCGGCATCCACGATGGTCGTGACTCCAGACTGCAACGCCATATCGGCAGGAATACCCAGGGGCAACGCATGCGCTCGCGCCTCGGGAGTAAACCAATTCAGCGGCGCTCCTCCATGGCCGACGTGGTAGTGAATGTCGATAAAGCCCGGCGTAACGTAGAGCTTGGAGACGTCCACGACCTTTCCGGCCTGGTCAGCGGGGATATTCTTTTCGACGGCTGCGATTTTGCCCTGCAATACCGCGACGTCGCGTACTTCGTCGATGTGATTCGCAGGATCGATGACATGTCCGCCTTTCAACAGCAAGTCGTAATGAGGCGGCGTTTGCGCAACAATGGCGAAAGGAGATCCGAGAACGATCGTGAGCACCGCAATAACCGCGAATGATAATGTGATCCGTTTGTGCATGTCACCTTCTCTGGTTTTGACGAAGCGAAAGTGTATCCACTGGCGACGAGATTGTCACCATCGCGACAAGTTACCGGCCGCCGTTGTCAACCAGAGACTCGCTATCGTAATCTGATCGCGCCTTGAAGCTTAGGGCCTCACAAGCGCAGAGCGTGATCCGGAAGGACCTATGGACCGTCGTACTTTCGTGAAAGCCGGCTGCATCGGAAGCGCTTCCCTGCTGGTGCAAGGGCTGGATCCGATGATGCGAGCAGATTCGGTTCCTGTGATGCCGTCTGTTGAATTGCATGGCCTGCCGGACTATAAACCCTCGCCGCTCGGACTGCCGGGATTGTTCCCAGGGCGAGTGGTTGAGATTCGCGACCAGAACGCGATCGTACGAAACCGCATCTCTCAGCCAATCGTGCGCCGCATGCTCGAACAGGCGATGAAAGAGCTAACCGGGGAGACTTCGGTGCGGGAGGCATGGGCAAAATTCATCGAACCCAAAGACGTTGTTGGCATCAAGATCAATCCATCGGGTGCGCCTGCCTGCTGTTCGTCTCCCGAGATCATACGAGAGATTATTGCGGCAGTACGGGCAATTGGTGTGCCTGCGCGCAGCATTCTGGTCTACGACCGCTATTCATATGAGATCGACGTTGGCAGCTATCAGGCGCTCTTGCCGACTGGAATTCGAATTGTGGGTATCCAGGACGCTTTCACAAGTGCCATCGCCGGCTATGAACCGACTGTTTATTGCGATGCCAATTTCTTCGGCGAGTGGGAAACCCGCTCTTACATGGCCAGTATTGTCGCTCACGAGGTAACAAAGATTATCAACGTGCCGACGATGAAGGACCACTCGGCTTCCGGTGTCACCGGAGCTCTCAAGAACCTTGCCTACGGGACCTTCAATAACGTTGCGCGCACACATCGCGCGCCACATTCTTTTACGAATCCGCTGGTCGGGATGATGTGCACCGTGGAACCATTACGTTCAAAAGCCGTCCTCCACATCATGGATGGCATGCGTCAAGTGTGGCACGGCGGGCCGCTGACTCAAGTCCAGAATTTTATCGAGCAGCCTGGGATTCTTCTTGTGGCGACGGACCCGGTAGCGATGGACACCATCGAACTGGAGGCGATCGAGAAGAAACGACGTGAACACGGCGCTCCCTCTCTGTGGCAACACGATCCGGCCAGTATCACGCCGGACACCCGCGTGTTCTTTCACGATGCCTCGAAGAATTTGTTCTTCCGGCAACCGGGACACATTGTGGCGGCCGGGAAACTCGGCCTGGGAGTCGCCGACTTGAAGCAGATCGATCACCGTGTTCTCTGACCTTGAGATGACTACGCAAATTGCGAAGGAAAAATCCCCGCGCGATTGGCCTACGCTGCTGGGTGACAACGCTCGTACCGCAGGACAGGGTCTACGTCCACTAGGCTCACCAGAGAAAGCGGTTTGGCAATTTCGCACGGGCAGTGCAGTACGTTCGGCACCTGTACTTCACGACGGCATTCTGTATGTGGCATCTGTCAACGGAGCGCTGCACGCAATTGATGTGGCGGCCGGAACATCAAAATGGAAATTTGAAGCCGCGGGCCAGGTGCATTCCACGCCTGCGCTCTTTGGAGATGCGATCCTCTTCGGTTGCGATAATGGCAAGGTGTACGCCGTCGACCGGCATTTGGGAAAAAAGTTGTGGGACGCGGCCAGTCAGAGCGAAGTCTGGTCATCGCCCGTTGTTCGAAATGGAGTTGTGTTTTTCGGAAGCGCAGATGGGAAAGTCTACGCGATGGACGCGGAGAAGGGTCACTCAAGATGGTCCCAGGAACTCGGCGGAAGGATTTATTCGACGCCATATGCTGCTGAGCATCAGGTCTACGTAGGTTGTGGAGACGGCAAAGTTTATAGTCTCGAGGCTGCTTCCGGAAAGGTTGTGTGGAGTACTCCCACAGGAAATGGCATTGACTCGTCACCTGCCGTAACGGAAAACGTGGTCCTGATCGGCTCCGAAGATTTTTTTGTTTATGCCCTGAACGCGAGCACCGGAGAAGTGCGCTGGAAGTACGAAACAGGACTTGGCATCGCGTCTTCGCCGGCAGTCTCGGGTGATTTTGTCGCAATCGGTAGCAAGGATGGACTCCTTTACGCCTTTGACCTCCAAACAGGCCAGTTGCGTTGGAAGACTGTGGTTGGGGAAGTAGTAACAGCGTCACCCGTGATGGCAGACGACTCGGTCTGCATTCAAGCGGGGGCTACGCTTGCCTTGGATGTGGCAAGCGGAAAAGTCCGGTGGAGAGCCGATCTCGGCGGATCAATCCAGTCGGTCCCCGTACTTGCAGGCGACACTATTTATCTGGCGAGTCTGAACGGTGAGATTTATGCGCTTCGATAAGCGAGTGGCGGCAACGCTGGTTGTTTTATTCGTTTCGTTCGGCTCAAGCGGGCAAGTTTCCGGGAAGAAGCACTTTGTCTATCGGAAGAAGTACATCATGGGCACGGTCTTCGAAATCGCTGCCTACGGAGAATCATCGGAGCAGATTTCGATTGCCATGGAAAAGGCATTTCAGGAGATCGTCCGTATCGATGATGTGATGAGTAATTACAAGCCTGGGAGCGCGCTGAGCGCGCTAAACCGATCCGCGCAATACCATACCGAAAAAGTCCCGCCCGACTTATATCGCGTTATCGAACAAGCCATACAGTTCTCCAAGTTGTCGGATGGAAAGTTCGACATTACCGTCGCTCCTCTGGTGAATTTGTGGAAGACTGCTTTGTCGGGTGACTCCATGCCTTCATCCGGCCAACTACGGGAAGCCCAGGCTTGCGTTGGTTACGAGAAGATCGAGTTAACGCCGCCGGATCACATCACGTTTCACTCCTCCTGCCTGCAGGTGGATTTGGGTGCGATTGGAAAAGGGTACGCGGTTGACCGCGCTGCCGAGGTACTGGTTTCGCTGCGAATTCAAGACGCATTCATCAACGCCGGAGGAAGTACGATCATGGCGATAGGTTCTCCTCCAGGGCAGGCAGGTTGGCGTGTGAACCTGCGAGACCCTTCTTACACAATCGATCCATACGTCATGCTCAAGAATGAGAGTGTTTCCACATCGGAGCAAACGCCGCCATCTCTGTTAGGCCGCGAGTCGGCGGGACACATTATTAACCCGTCGACGGGAAGGCCCTTGGAGACGCAGTTTGCGGTCACCGTCATTGCTCCAAATGGAACGATGTCCGACGGCTTCTCTACCACCATGTTGCTGCTGGGTCCGACTCAGGGCAAGGTCTTAGTCAGGCACACATCCAATGTCTCTGCCATCTGGCTTTCACCAAAAGCCCAGATCGAAACGGCGATGAATGGCCCACAGATTTTTTTCGGCGGAAAGTTGTGAGTCAGAAAACTTCACGAACAACCGGTAGGGCCATCGCCCAGACCCTCGCGTTGCTACTCGTATTTTCTCCATCTGCCTGGAGTAGTGTTTTCGTTCACTGGAGCACGCCTGAGTTGCCTCCGGCGAACTCGCTCGGTGTGAGCGATGTTGTGTTTACTTGGAAGGAAAATGTTTCACCGGCACTCGCAGCGGCGCACAAGCAAGGCTATCGAGTGTATGTGGAAGCGCCCATTCGCCAAGCTGGAGCTGCGGCAGAACAGGCGGCCAGGGCCGGCTGCGCTGGAGTCATCCTGGACGCTTCTGAATCGGAAACTACAACATTCGAGAGTGATATTAAAAGCTTGCAGTCGGCATACTCACATCTCACATTCCTGACGCTGAACCCGCATGGCAAGCAACCCGACATGAGGGGCAGCCTTATCATCAAGCGCGATTCTGTTCTCGAAGTATCCAGTCCCACTGCGCAACCGTGGATTGATACAAATCTCGCCTTGATCCGAGTTGAACAACGCTCTCAACATGCGCAGGTTCCACTCTACACGTTTTCGTGGACTAACCAAGAGGAGCAAAGAACGCCAACCGCTGATGATTATTCATTGGCGGTGGCCGAGGCGGCCGCATTTCATGCTAATTTAGTTCTGCCGTTGGATGAACATCTGCAGCGAGGGCTGAGCCATCGAGATGCCGAAGCCTGGGCACTATGGAATCAAGTCCGCTCCGTCTTGAAATTTTCTCGCGACGCGAGCATAGACGCAGTGGAACCCGCTGCGAATGTGGCGGTCGTCGTCGATCACCTTGAGGCAGATGACGAAGTTCTAAATCTGCTGAGCCGCCACAATATTCCTTTCCAGGTATTTCTAGCCTCTGACTTGAAGGAGGCGGAACTTCAAGGCTTTGATGTTTTGGTCGTGTTTGCAAAAAATGACGAGGAAACTGGTGAGCGGATCAACAGTCTGGCAATGCGCGGCAAGATTGTTGTGGTTGTCGATGCACACGGCAAGTCTCCCTGGCAGAGCAGTCAACCAGTGCAAGTCAACGAACACACAACTTCCTACGTGGTGGGAAGCGGAAGGGTGCTGGAATTCTCAGAGCCAGTCACCGATCCCGAAACTTTCGCTCAGGATATTCGCCGGCTCCTAGGCAAGCGCAATGCCCTGCTGAATCTCTGGAACGGTCTCACTACGATCGCTGTGCCTTACAAAGATCGCCGGGGAAGAGTGAATGCACTCGAGCTTTTGAACTATGCCTTAGACCCGGTTCGTGTCCAGGTGCAACTGAAGGGATCCTTTACTTCCATCCGTTACGAATCGCCCGAACGTGGATGTTGCGAGTCACTCGTGCCCATAAAGCATGACGAATTCACCGAATTCGTTATTCCTGATTTACGCATTGCCGGGCGAGTGCACCTCGAGCAATGAGACGTCGGATTCCCTTTCTGAGAAGCTCAAGAAGATCTGCTATCGATATCTGCGAATGAACAGAGTGTGACGGTCTGAGCGATAGAGACCCAGCACATACAACGCGGGCTTCGCCTTTGTGGAATAAATCTGCTGGCGAATCCGGAGTACCGCGGCACTGACCGGAATGCCTAAGAGCCGTGCGGTATAAGCATCCGCGGTTGTAGCATCGACTTCTTCATCGGAGTACGCGATCTGCAGTTCATGGTCGCGCTCCAACACAGAAAACAGCGACGCCCGGTCCAGCCTGGCTCGAGTCAGATCCGTGTACTCATCAGCCGATAAGTAGCAAGTCTCGATTGCGAATGGTTCATCGCCGCCAAGCCTCAGCCGTTCGACCTTCATCAGCCGACTCGTTGCTGGCAAACAGAGGCGCGCAGCAATTTCCTGTTCGGTCTCAATCACTTCAATGGAAAGCAGCTTTGATGAAATCGCCAAGCCCCGGCCTGACATCTGCTCCGTATAACTCATCAGCTTGTTGAAGTGAATCTTGGGGGGCGCGACAAACGTACCCGCACCGCGGCGGCGCACAACCAAACCCTCACGCTCCAGAGTGGTGAGGGCATGGCGTGCAGTCATGAGGCTGACTCGGTGAATCCGAGCCAACTCGCGCTCCGAGTCCACCACGTCACCTGGTTTCAACAGTCCCAGTTCCAAACGTTTCGTAATCGTTCCCTGGATCCGCTTGTACGCAGGCATCCCGTTTTTTCGGACGTGTGACATACAAACGTTTTCCTCGCAGGTGCACCATACTACAAAGTGCTATAGGGCTCCAATAGTGAATCGTACATTATTCGCTATGGAGAACGAGCACCAATCACGAGGAAGGAAACTCCCGCTGGTGGCGTCGGCCGTCGGACCAGAGACGGCATTAGGGCGCGCATTATGTCTAATAAGCGCTTTAATTTTAATACGTTACAGTGATATCTAGCGGCAAGCAGTGCAGGATTCGACGCCCTACCGATGGAAAACACGAACCGTTGAACAGGGCCGACGAAACTGATCTAATACGATCATATTAAAAATTTCTTCTTTGCGTGCATTTTTTTCTTGACGTCGTACTGCAGCCCGCTATATAGCATGACCCATCATTTATTGCTCGGTCTGAGGAGGGCCTTGTGATGAGACGGTCAACTGCGCTTTGCTGCTCGCTGCTTCTCTTCGTAGCGGTAACTGGGACTTTCCATTACGGCTGGGGCCAGGAAGTGACGGCTTCCATCACGGGCACGATCTCCGATCAAAGTGGAGCGGCTGTGCCCGGAGCTACGGTTACGGCAACGTCACAAGAGCGGGGTCTCAGCTACGTCGCCGTGACGAACGACATCGGCCTTTACCGAATCGCCCAACTCCCTGTCGGATCGTACACTCTCAAAATTGAAAAAACCGGGTTCGCTTTGGCGTCGCACCCGCCATTTGTGCTTACTTTGAATCAAGTCGCCCGCATCGACTTAGCGATGAAAGTCGGGCAGGCGAGTGAAACGGTGGAAGTCACCGGCGAAGCTCCTGTGATGGAAACTGATACCACGCAGGTGGACACGATCATTAATGCGGCGACGAATGACAATCTTCCGCTCGCTTCGCGCAACTACGTACAACTCACGCTGTTGGCGCCGGGAGCGGTTTCGACCGATCCCAGCAGCTTCAATAACGGCAACAACACCGGTGGGTACGGCGGGCGTCCGCTGATTAACGGCAACCGCGAGCAGGCCAACAACTTCCTGCTCGACGGCATGGACAATAACCAGGTGTCGGATAACCTGCTCGGTTACACCCCCGCTCCGGACGCGATCCAGGAATTCAACCTGATCACCAATAATGCACCCGCAGAGTTCGGCAATTTCGAAGGTGGCATCGTCAACGCCACCATCAAATCGGGTACGAATGCCTTCCATGGAGACGTTTGGGAGTTCTTGCGCAACGATAAACTGAACGCGAATAGCTGGGAGAACAATCTCGTCTACCCGGCCCTTCCTAAGTCGAAAATACGCTGGAACATGTTCGGCGGGACATTGGGTGGGCCGATCATCAAGAACAGGCTCTTCTTCTTCGCGGATTACCAGGCGCAACGTTTCGACATCCCGAGTTCGGCCTCCGCAAATACGGTATTTACGGCTGCGGAACGTGCAGGCGACTTTGGTGTTCTCTGCAGTGCAGGATTTGACGGTACGGGAAAGTGCTTAGGAGGAGGTCAGCTGTACAATCCGTGCGTATCGTTCGCTGCTCCCTGTACTCCCACGTCCCCGGCGGCGACTGGGCGACAGATTTTCCCGTACAACAGGATTCCAACTGCGATGATCAGTCCAGTAGCGAGCGCACTTTTTGGTTCCTCGCTGTATCCGCAGCCGGTCAATACCGCATACCAAAACAACGCGGTGAATGTTGCCAATTCTGCCTTCAATGTAGATCAAGGCGATTTGAAGATCGATTTCAAGGCCACGCAAAAGGACAACATTTCGTATCGTTTCACCCGGGCCTATCAAAACAACCCGTCGAACAATTCACAGGAACTTCTGGGGAATGGCTATTCGACGACACCGATCTACAACACCGTTGGGGACTGGAGTCGCACCATTGGCAGTAATCTGGTCAACGATGCTCGATTTGGTTGGAGTCATGTCACCTTGAACAGTGGCAACGATTTCGCTTCAGGCGTGGGACAGTTGGGAAACACGCTGGGCATCGGAAACGGTAATCCCGGAAGCCTCCCTGGCTTGCTTGCTCTGAACTTCTCCAATTCTGTGGTTACCAACATCGGTCAGGCGGAACAAACACAGAGCTTCGACGATCATGTTTGGCAAGCCGAGGATGCGGTGAGCTGGAATCACGGACGGCACACCCTCAAGTTTGGTGGCCAATACTGGCGCCAGATCATCAAGACGTTCTATGCCGGAAACAATGGTGAGTTGGGTTTGATGGACTTCGACGGCAGGTTCACCAACGCATCCGCTACCACTCCTGTAACTGGAACGGGCGATGGTGGAGCAGACTTCGTGCTAGGCCTCGATTATCAATACGGTCGCGGCGTAAGCACCGGCAAGACCTGGCAGCAATCCAGTAATGTCATCGGGATCTATGCGCAAGATACCTGGCGCTTTACCGATCGACTGACGCTGAACCTCGGCCTGCGCTACGATGCGCATACGCCGTGGGTTGAAGCCAACAACCAACAAGCGAATTACAACTTTGCAACTGGCAAGATCGACCTCGCCGGACAGGGCGGCGCAAGCCGGGCCCTCTACCAGGGTTTCTATGGAGGCAGAGACTTCCAACCGCGCATCGGATTCGCATGGACTCCTGCGGCCCTCGGCGACCACACCGTGATCCGCGGCGCCTTCACCGTTTCGTCCTATTTGGAAGGAACGGGCACCAACCTGCGCCTGACCCTGAATGCTCCATTTACCACGCCAGAGATCAACCAGATTTACAACAACGTGTCTCTCCCAGCGACGAATACGACCGATGGCATTGTGGGGACCGCATCGTCATCATCGTGCGCCGCGCCGACGTACGACTGTTACGCAGGGGCTTTTCTGCGAGTCTGGGATCCGAAGGTTCAGCCTGCAATCGCGGACGAGTGGAACGTGACCGTCCAACACCAATTTTCCAACAGCACCACCCTTCAAGTCGGATACGTGGGACAAAGGGGAACGCACTTGATGGTGCCATTCGACTATGCACAACGGGTGCTGCTACCGAACTCGTCTTGCGCTACTCCCCCGTGCACAGCAGCGAGCCCTTATTTCTCAGCGAATCCGACGCTCTACAACGTGTTGGGCAACGGCGGCCCGGGCGCCACTGTTTCGGGTACCAAATCCAATGGCACCATGAGATACAACGCACTACAGGCCGTGTTCCAGAAGCAGCCGGGCCACGGTTTGCAGTATCAAGTGGCGTATACGCTCTCACGGTGCATGTCCGACAGCACCGGTTATTACGGCGCGTGGAACAACGCTTTGAGTGCCTCGGCTTACTGGCAGAACGTCTACGACCAGAAAGCGGAATACGCTCCTTGCTACTACGACGCCACTCACGTCGTTTCCGCCTACGCGATTTACGATCTTCCTTTTGGCCGCGGCAAGTTGCTGGGCAAGAACGTCAACGGGGTGGTCAATCAGGTAATTGGAAACTGGGCGGTGAGCCCGATCGTTTCGTTCCGCACTGGCTGGCCAATGCCGGTGTACGGCGCCCAGGACGAGTCTGGTACCTTCGGGCGTGGTGCGCGTGCGGACTGCAGCGGCGTTCCGTCGATTGTGAACACATTTATACCGGGAGTTGGCCGTCAGTGGTTCAACAATACCGGACAGTTCACCAACCCGGCAGTTGGAACTTTCGGCAATTGCTCGCCCCAACTCTCTGATCTGCGGTCACCTCATTTCAGTGACGTCGACCTAAGTTTGCACAAGGACTTCCCCATTACGGAGCGATTCCGATTGCAATTCCGGAGCGACTTCATCAACGCATTCAACCACGTCCAGTACAACGCACCGAACATGGGCTTGGGGAACGGTATGGGTCAGATTACCAGCTCTCAACCACCAAGGAACATTCAGTTGGCCCTGAAGCTCTATTATTGAAGTTGGGAAAGTATAATGATGATGCAGGCGCTCACCACGCCTGCGTCATTTTTCTTTGTGCGAAATTTTTCGGGAAGGGAATCTTCGCAAGCTCCATTCAAGATGTGCACATTCCGCGGGAAGATAGCCTTCATCTTGTTAGCCGCCTATTTGTGGTCAGCAGCAATCGCGATAGGCCAGCAGTCGAAAAGCGGCGCTGCGGCCCAGTCCGCGTTATCTCCTGAGAAAGCGCTCGGTCTCGCCGAGCAAGGACACTGCCGCGAGAGCATTTCTGCGCTCAAGCGGGCGATGACCAGCCAAGCCACTTCCGCTACAAAAAAAGAGATCGGCGTGGTGGGCGTCCGGTGTTCTTTGGCAATGGACGATCGCGATTCAACGCTGGATTTTGTTCACTTCCTTTACCAACAATTCCCGCTCGATCCGGATGTCCTTTTTGTAGTAGTCCATGCCTATTCGGATCTCTCAACAAGAACTGCGCAAGATCTCGGCCGGACGGCTCCTCAATCTTTCGCGGCCCATAAGCTGAACGCCGAGGCTCTTGAAGTACAGGGAAAGTGGGAGCCCGCGCAGGCTGAATATGAATGGATGATTCAGAAGGAACCGAATACTCCTGGTATCCACTTTCTTCTCGGACGTCTGCTTCTCTCGCGACCGGATGCCGGGCCAGACGCAACAGAACGCGCGAAGCAGGAACTCCTGAAGGAGATCCAGATCGACCCCAACAATGCCGGAGCTATTTACATTCTGGGGGAGCTTGATCGGCGTGATCAAAAATGGGATGAGGCGATCTCCCGATATACCCAGGCACTCAAGGCGGACCCCAACCTTGGGGAGGCGTATTTGGGCTTGGGATATTGCCTTGTGAACCAAAAAAAATATGAGGACGCGATTCCACCCTTGCGGATGGCGGAACGCTTTATGCCTGAGAACCCGGAGGTCCACAACTCACTAGGTACCGCGCTCCAGCGGTCCGGGCACAAGGATGAGGCCCAGAAAGAGTTTGCCATCCACGAGACACTCATTTCCGGATCGGGGACCGCCAAACCGGAATAGTCGTGCCCGGCACACTCCGAGCTGAATCAAGGCTGAGTTTCTTCGACCGTAAGTAACTGGTCGCCCGCTACGTCGCGTAAAACCTGTTTGATACCGCTCGGCCAGCGGATTTCCACATCCTTGATGCGCCGGTTCTTTCCGAGCCCGAAGTGTACTCGGTTGTCACTCGATGCCGCGTATCCGACTGCGGTTGTTACCTCATTCCATTGAGACGCGCCATCTTCGGTCGTAATGTGAATCTGCGCGCCGATGCCCATGCGATTGCTCTTCCTTCCCACGAGTTTGAGCAGGATCGAGTGATTGCCGGTCTCGGAGATATTGCGCAGAATCTTAACCGGCCCGCCGAGAACGGTGACGACTGCGTCAATACGACCGTCATTGAAAAGATCGCCGAAAGCTACGCCACGATGGGCGGCCTCTTCCTGAAAGTCTGGTCCGGCTGATGGGCCAACGTCAGCGAACTTACCGTTGCCCAGATTGCGAAAGAGGGAATTCGGCTCAGGATATTTGCGCCTGCCCAATTCGCTGATGTTATCGAGCACATTGGCGCGCGCGACGAACAGGTCCTTCCACCCGTCATTGTCGAAATCAAAGATGCCATTACCCCAGCCGGACATTTCCTTTGTTTCCTGTAGTCCGCTGGCCTGCGTTAGATCATCGAATTCGCCGTTCCCTTGATTGATGAGCAGGGGAAAGGTCTCGTGTTCCACCGCCGTGTACCATATGTCGGGACGGCCATCGTTGTTAACATCTTGGAAATTCGAGCCCATCCCCGACAACGCCACTCCGTCGGGAGCATAAGCCACTCCCGCTTGTGTGCCGACTTCTTCAAACTTCTTCCCGCCTACATTGTGAAAGAGGAAACCCGGAGTAGTATCGTTCGCGACGAACGCGTCGAGGAAGCCATCGCCGTCGTAGTCGGCAAACGATACGCTCATCCCCTTACCCATGCGCGACGAGATTCCGGTCTCTTGGGAGACATCGGTAAACGTGCCATCTCCATTGTTGCGGTACAAGCTGTTATGCAGAGATGCGTAGAGCTTGGGGTGGCAGTAGCCCCGAACCCCACTTTTCACGTGACAGAAAGGGTCCTTGTTGACTTCCCAAACGCAGTAGTTGACTACAAACAAGTCCAGCTTGCCGTCATTGTTGTAATCGAACCAGCCCGCGCCGACTGACCACATTTTCTTGCCATTCATCTCGGCGCCGGCGAGGCCCGCTTTTGCGGTTACATCGGTAAACGTGCCATCGCCGTTGTTATGGAAGAGTTGATTGCCGGTTACATTAGCCAGAAAGATGTCGGGACGCCCATCGTTGTCGTAATCCCCGACAGCGACCCCCATGCCGTAGCCGGCCCCGGCGACCCCGGCGCGCTCGGTTACATCTGTAAAGGTGCCGTCGTGATTGTTGTGATAGAGCCGGTTCCAATACGCCGGCAATTCCTTCTGCAGAGAGGGAATTGCTGCTCCGTTTACAAGATAAATATCGAGCCAGCCGTCGCCGTCATAGTCGAGCAGCGCAACACCTGCGACCATTGTTTCGATCTGATTCTTGTTCGGTGTCGGCGAATTTCGGGTGATAAAGTTGACGCCCGCCTTTGCAGCAATGTTTTCGAACCGGATGGGCGACGGATTGGGCGCGCTGGCCAATCGCAGCGCACCCAACCCGAGAGCAACCATGATGATGAAATAACGCATGAATATGACCTGCGCCCATCAGACCGGCGGAATAGCAGGCAATCCCGTAGGTGCGAGGTCCGCAGTAATCAGAAATTCTACCAAGGTTGCGAGTGGTAGCGGCACCCGGAGGGGGAGTGTCTCGCAGCCTCAGTGCCGTGGAAATAGGCCCCCTACGGAGGCGAGGCCGTTTCCCATGTCGAGTTTGGGAAGCGAATCGGTCAGCTTTGCGGCGTCCGCGTTAGCTCGTTGAACTTGATCTGGGGTCAGAAGCGATGACAGTTTCTTCAGTTGTAGCTCGCCCCTCTTCTCGCCACGGTCAGCAGCGGCTTTGTACCACATGTAGGCGGCGACGTAATCAAGTGACACTCCCCTTCCTTGTTCGTAGAGGTATCCGAGGTCGAGTTGAGCCTGCGCGTAACCCTGTTCGGCCGCCATGCGCGCCCATAGGGCCGCTTGCTGGTTATCCACAGCCAGTCCCGCCCCCGTGTAGTACATCCAGGCAAGGTCCTCCTGTGCAGGCGCATAGCCGCGTTCGGCTGCACTTCGAAACCAGTTGGCAGCTTGGGCGTAATCACGTGCCAAACCCTCGCCGCGGAAGTACATGGTAGCCAAGTTACATTGTGCGATTACTTCTCCGTGATCGGCTGCTTTTCCATACCAGGAAGCCGCTTCAGCAAGATTCTTGCGAACTCCCTGGCCGTGCTGGTACATCGAGGCGAGATTGTTTTCCGCAGTCGAGTGTCCTTGTTTAGCGGCGGACGTGTAGTAGAACACTGCTTGGTGCTCGTCCTTTTTCAAACCCTTGCCATGCTCATGTAGATAGCCCAAGGCAAATTCGGCATCGGCGAAACCCTGTGCCGCCGACTTGCGGAGCCAATTTGCGGCTTCCTTGTAGTCGACTGGACTGCCTTTACCCGTAAAATACGACCACCCGACTTGGTATTCAGCATTGGGATCACCCGCTTGGGCCTTTTCCAGCAAAGATGGAGTTTTAAGTTTGCTGTTCTGTGCGACTGCAACGGGTACAGTCCCAGGATGTCCAGTTGTAACTGCTGCGGAAGCTGAGAACCAAAGTGCGGGTACCAACGTAAATGAAAGAAATGCGCGTGAGCTCATGACCATGTCCTTGGATTTTTCGAGGTCGGCAAGCCCAACACTTGGTCTCGACAAACAAGGAGAGCCTTGTGTGTCTCGTCGCCCTCGTGGCCTATCTTTCCGGGTGCTCATGCGATTCGGCAATGCACCGTGACACACCACAATCACACGCGTAGGTAACCGTCCAAAGTTGTTGAACAAATTGAAATTAAGCGATGTTGCATTCAACAGGTAAAGCGCTTAACGAGGCCACATCACTAACGTTCGTGAGAAAACTACGTCCAATCCGGAGGAAGGCACATGCCGGACACTCGCTTGCCCGCTGCCAAGGTTCGCTTTGACTCGTTTGAGTTTGACTTTCAAGTGGCGGAACTGCGCCGCCAAGGAAAAAGAGTCAAATTACAAGATCAGCCCAGCCGTGTTTTGTTTCGGCTGCTGCAGAGGCCCGGTGAGGTAGTAACCCGCGAGGAA
>Ga0126371_10000389_pt1 | contig 35780 bp, 47 predicted proteins | sample PanSoiMetaPlot_4_FD_110145 | JGI IMG/M metagenome (GOLD analysis project Ga0126371, IMG submission 110145) | Tropical forest soil microbial communities from Panama - MetaG Plot_4 | ecosystem: Environmental > Terrestrial > Soil > Tropical forest > Bulk soil | place: Panama | collected 2016-02-17
CAGGAGCTGCCCAGCATTCCTTGCAACAATGCCGGGGTGGCTGAAACGCTGAGCGTTACCAATGACTTAGAGGAGCTGCCTGAGCTGCTGTGCCCCAGCAGTGCCCCAGAGCCTGCTGAGGAGGGCTGACCTCGGCTGCCGCGGGGGTGGTCGAGGGGGGGCGGCACCCACCACCCCCCCACCCGTCGCGCCCAGGCGGGTAGGGGGGGGGCACCGGCCCTGCATGGGGAACCCCCTCGCGCTGTCTTCCGTTTTCACTGGAGGTTGGGTTTTGTTAGGCAACGTGCCCTTAAACGCCGGGCTGGCATACACCTGGGGTAGAAACGGGCCTTGGAAGCGGCCTTTGTTAGGCAACGGCGCTGGTGTTAGGCAACGGGTCTGGCTATGTTAGGCAACGCGAGCCCACTCGAATGCGAGAACCCTATGATCAGCGCGAGCCCAGTCCAGGGCGAGAACCGAGGTAGCCGCGCGAGCCCTATTAAATGCGAGAGCCCAGACTGAGGCGCGAGCCCAACAAGGGGCGAGAACCCAGAGTTAAGCGCGAGCCCTGAGTAGAGCGGGAACCCCGTTTAGTGCGCGAGCCCAAAGGCAGGCGAGAACCCAGACCCTTGCGCGAGCCCTGTTTCGTGCGGGAGCCCAGGAAAATGCGCGAGCCAATCAAGGTGCGAGAGCCCAAAAGGTGGCGCGAGCCCTATTTGGTGCGAGAACCCGGGGTCATGCGCGAGCCCGATAAGGTGCGAGAACCCCGTTCCCTGGCGCGAGCCCCGTGCGATGCGAGAGCCCAGATATCTGCGCGCGAGCCCTGAGTGGTGTGAGAACCCAGACTTATGCGCGAGCCCACCTTTGAGCGAGAACCCGGGGTCATGCGCGGGCCCGAGAGCAAGCGAGAACCCAGGCCCCCGCGCGAGCCCGAGGAAATGCGGGAGCCCAATTGAGAGCGCGAGCCCACGGAAATGCGGGAACCGAGATAGCGGCGCGAGCCCGAGCGCAAGCGAGAACCCATGCCCCCGCGCGAGCCCAATGAGAGGCGAGAACCCGGCGCGTGGCGCGAGCCCAATGAGAGGCGAGAACCGAGGGCCTTGCGCGAGCCCAAAGCAAGGCGAGAACCCTTTCAGCAGCGCGAGCCCACTCGAATGCGAGAACTCACCATGGTGCGCGAGCCCGAGGAAATGCGGGAGCCCAATTGGCCGCGCGAGAACTGCGTGAGGCCCTGATGCCGCGACCGCCGCTGTGCAAGACGTGTGGGGTACGGGAGTTTGGGCACGTCTGCGGCGGCGCGGGTGCCCAGAGCGCCCCTCCTGCTGCCGCTGCTGTCCCCCAGCTCAGGCGGCGGGAGGGGTGGCGTCGCCGCGGCGAGACGGACGCGGCGGATGATCCGGTTGATCTGCACCGCTTTGACAAGCGGACGCAGACCTACGCGCCGCCGGGTGAGTGCGCTTATTGCGACGAGCGGCGCAAGCGGGCGCGGCACTCGATGGCGGCGCTCAGGGAGCGGGGTGATGGGGTCTGAGGCTCGGGACGATGCGATCCGGCGGCTGGAGGGCAAGGGGTTCACCTTGCTGGAGAGCTGGAACTGGCTGCCGCCGCCTGGGAAGCAGCCGACGATGGAGGACAATGCCGACATCCACTGCCTCAGCACCGTCTGGGGCTATGGCGGGATCGTCTGGGTCAAGCGTTGCCCGTTTTGCAATGGCGAGTGCGACCCGCGGGCGGTTTGTGGGCCGACCTGCCGGGAGTGTGACGCCAGCGTGCCGACATTGACGGCGTGGCAGAAGCGGGTGGGGTGATGGGCATCGAAGTCTTTGGCGTTCAGCCCCGTCGCGGCGTGCTGCAGCCTGCGGTGCCGCCGATTGAGGTCTTGCGCTGCCAGGAGTGCGGCGGGTGGTTTTTGCCCGACGAGAGCAATTTTGGCTGTCCCGGCTGTGCCGAGCAGAAGGAGCTGCAGGATGCCCAAGGGAACCAAAGTCGCCAAGGCTGAAGTTCACTGGTGACCGACCTCCTGCAATTCGGCTGGTTCTCGTCTTCCACGAGTATCCTCTTGCCCTGGAAGATCGATTGCGATGCGCTCAGCGACAATGACATCGAGGCGGTCGCCCGGCTCATTCGCGGCAAGTTTGTCTTTGGTAATGTCATCGGCATCCCGAGCGGCGGCTTGCGGTTGCAACAGGCTCTCACGCCTTATAGCGAACCCGGCAACGCCACGCTTATCGTCGATGACGTGCTGACGACCGGCACCCCTATGAAGGTGCAAAAGACCAAGGTTCACGGTCCCGTCTTTGGCGTCGTCATCTTCGCCCGCGCGCCCTGCCCCGATTGGGTCTGGCCCATCTTCACCGTCAACGACTGGGCGCAAAGCCGTGGTACCGGTCTCGGATGATGGCTCGCGCGCATCGTTGGGTTCTCGCGGGTGCTTGGGCTCGCGCCATCAACTGGGTTCTCGCCTGCCTTTGGGCTCGCGCTGATCATAGGGTTCTCGCTTGGGCAAGGGCTCGCGCCATCAACTGGGTTCTCGCTTCAACAAGGGCTCGCGCTGCTGAAAGGGATCTCGCTCAACAGTGGGCTCGCGCGCACATTTGGGTTCTCGTCGACGCCTGGGCTCGCGCAGTCCGTAGGGTTCTCGCCCTACATAGGGCTCGCGCACTATGCCGGGATCTCGCAATGCATGGGGCTCGCGCTTTCTCCGGGGTTCCCCGCGGCTGGTGTGGCTCGCGCTGCTGAAAGGGCTCTCGCCCTGGGTAGGGCTCGCGCACAAGCTTGGGTTCTCGCGCTGGGTAGGGCTCGCGCAGCCCGTAGGGTTCTCGCGGGTACATGGGCTCGCGCATCGGCACGGGTTCTCGCAGCTCCTCAGGCTGGTATCGGCGGCGGAATGTAGTCGGCGTGTCCCTGGCGCGCGATAGAGAAGGGTGCGGCCGGCTTCTGCCCGGTGCGGGCGAGCCAGACCTCGTTCATGTGCGACAGGAACAGCTTGACCGCCCAGCGCCGCGCCCGGCCGTCGATCTGCGAGGGCGGCAGCCGGCCGGCGGCGTAGTGTTTGTAGGCTTCGGTGGTTTCGCCGACGCGCGGCAGCCAGCCTTTGGCGATGTCGGCGCGCCGGCCCTCGTCTGACATCTTCTGCTCGAACGCTTTGCGGCGGCGATAGTGCTGCCCGTAGAAACAGTCGTATTCGCCCTGTTCGTTTTGGTGCGCGGCCAGTTTCATAAACGACTGGCCGGCATGCCAGCACAGGGTCTTGAGCTGCACGTTGTAGGGGCGCTTCTCGCCGCGCTCCCAGGGCTTCTGGCCATCGGCCGCGAGCCCGGCGAAGGCGTAGATGCGCCCGGCGGTGGGCCTGGGCGTCTCGAGGTGGGCCAGGATGCCGGCGCTGATGACCGGGCCGATGCCGACGATCTGGCGCATCCACTCGCCCATGATGTGTTCCTGGGTGTAGGCGTCGAGGGCGCGCCTGATCTGCGTTTCGAGGATGCGCGACTGGTCGAACAGCCAGTCGATGAGGACGTGCGGCTCGGGCTGCTCGGCCTTTTGCAGGGCGCGCGCCTGATTGGCCGCACGCTTGCGGTTTTCCTGGCTGGTGTAGTAGGCGTCGACGAGGAAGCGCGCCTCCTTTGGTCCCATGGTGCGCGCCGCCTGGGCGAGGTCGCGGGTCAGCCGGATGATGGCCGGCGCGTGCTCGACGATCTCTTCGTCATCGAGATAGGCGGCATAGGTCATTTGATCCTCCTGTAGGCATCGAGAAGAGCGAGCCCGGCGGGCGGGTGGCGGGTGATTGCCGCGATCTGGGCCTCGGCGAGGCCCCGCGCGCGCTCGCGGTCGGCGGGGTTCTTGAAGGAGAGCACGACGGGCTCGGGCCGGCCGCGGTGAAGCACGCCCCAGGCGACCTGGATATTGTCGCGCTCGCACCACAGGAGCATCAGCATGGCGAGCCCGGTGTGCGGCACGGTGAGGCGGAAGCCTTCAGTGGGCTGGCGCGGGTAGCTGGGCTCCAGCGACGCGCCGCCGGGCCTGCGTCCGACCGTCATGGCTGGACCTCCCTGTTCGTTCACCGCGCCCGGCGGTCTTTGTGCCAGTCGGTCATGCCGAGCCCTTCGCGCGCCCGATCCGCAGCTCAAGCTCCTTCGCATAGGCTTCCAGCTCCTCGTGGATCATGTCCATGCGCTTGAGGTCGGCATCGGTCGGCTCGGCGTCCTCGTCGAGCATGCCCATGATCGAGGCGAAGAGGTGCTGCGCGCCGGCCATAAACGCCATCCGCATCTCATTGAGCTGCACCGCGGGGGCGTCGAGCGGGATCGCCGCGAGGCGCAGGCCGACCCAGCCGGCCTCGATGATCTTGCCCTGGTCGACCAGCTCTCGTGTCAGCCGTTCGAGAAACGCCCGGTCAGCCATCGCTACCCGCCGTGCCGGTCATCGCACCCATCCCTCGCCCGGTTGATCGCCAGCAGCATCTGGGCAAAGCCGATATCGGCGAGGATGAGACGCACCGTGACCGCGCCGCGCACATGCCGGCGAGGCGCGGCGATCAGGTCGACGATCTCGCCTCGCACCAGCCGGGCGAAGGCGTCCTGGTCGATCCTGGCGTGAACCTCGGTCATTCGAGGCGCTCGATGGTGTTCCAGGTGCAGCGCCATGCCGCCGCCGGCCTGGGCTCGTCGGCGAGAAAAGCGGCGATCTCGCGCGCCTGTTGGTCATCCTCGGCCTCAACGTCGCGGTAGAAGGTGGCGAGGAAGTGGATGCGATACCGGTAGGGCTCTGTTGCCATCGTGCAGCGCCTCTCTGTTTGTCAACGCATGTTGCGCGACCCAACAAACCACGGCAACCCCCCTATGGCGTCAAAGTTGACTGAGCAAAACACGCCAGGGTTGATGCCGCTGCGTCTGCCGCACAACAACTGGCACCCGCGCTCCTACCAGATGAAGCTCTACACCTATCTGGAACGCGGCGGGAAGCGGGCGATGGCGGTGTGGCACCGCCGCGCCGGCAAGGACGAGGTCTGCCTGCACTGGGCGGCGTCGGCCTCGCAGATGCGGGTCGGCGTCTACTGGCACATGTTGCCGGAAGCCAACCAAGCTCGCAAAGCCGTTTGGGACGCTGTCAACCCGCACACCGGGCAACGTCGCATCAACGAATGTTTCCCGCCCGAGATGCGCGAGAGCACGCGCGAGACCGACATGGCGATCCGCTGCAGGAACGGCTCGCTGTGGCAGCTCGTCGGCAGCGACAATTACAACTCGCTGGTGGGCTCGCCCCCGGTCGGCGTCGTCTTTAGCGAGTTCGCGCTTGCCGACCCCTCGGCCTGGGGCTACCTGCGCCCGATCCTGGCCGAGAACGGCGGCTGGGCGCTCTTCATCACCACCCCGCGCGGGCGCAATCACGCCGCGACGTTCTACGAGGCCGCACGGCAAGACCCGACATGGTTTGCCGAACGCCTGCCGGCGACCGACACCAACGTCTTCACCGCCGAGCAGCTCGAGGTCGAGCACCGCGAGCTGGTCCGCGAATACGGCAAGGACGACGGCGAGGCGCGCTTCCAGCAGGAATACATGTGCTCGTTCGATGCGGGCGTCATGGGCTCCTACTACGGCAGCCTGATGGAGGCAGCCGAGAAGGACGGCCGGCTCACCAAGGTGCCGCACGAGGCGACGCTGCCGGTCCACACCGCCTGGGACTTGGGCATCGGCGATGCCACCGCGATCTGGTGCATCCAGCTCGCGGGCCGCGAGGTCCGGGTCATCGACTACATCGAGAACAGCGGGGTCGGGCTCGACTGGTACAGCCGCGAGCTGGACAAGCGACCGTGGAAGTGGGGCGAGCACGTCCTGCCGCACGACGCCGCGGCGCGCGAGCTGGGCACCGGGCGCAGCCGGGAAGAGGTGCTGCGCAGCCTCGGCTTCCACCGCACCCAGGTGGTGCCGCAGCAGCGCATCGAGGACGGCATCAACGCGGTGCGGATGATCCTGCCGCGCTGCTGGTTCGACGCCGAGAAGTGCGCCCGCGGGATCAGCGCGCTGCAGAACTACCGCCGCTCGTGGAACGAGGCGCTGCGCACCTACGCCGACCGCCCGCTGCACGACTGGACATCGCACGCCGCCGACGCGCTGCGCGCCTTCGCCATGGGCAACGTCAGGAACGCTGGCGCGCCCAAGCCGATCAAGTACCCCGACCTCGCCGTGGTGTAGGTGCGGCGCGGCCCGGTCGTCCGCTTGACCTGGGCTGACATCGAGGAAGCAAACCGGCTCGCCCACTTGCGCAACGACGAGAAGATGCGCCTGGGGCTGCGCTGTGGCGACGGCACCTCAATCGAGCGCCATGTCATGGGGCTCTGCGCCGAGCGCGCCGCCGAAATCTACTTCGATGTCGTCTTCCCCGAGCGCCGGGAGATCAGCCTCAAGGGCGACCGCGGGATCGACGGCTATCTCTTCGGCTACCCGATAGGGGTGAAGTGCTCGCAGCGCTACCAGCACCAGGCGTTTGTCGCGCTCTCGCAATGGCCCTCCAGCGTCTACGCCTATGCGTGGTTTCGCCGGCTCGCGCCGCTCGAACTGGAGTTCGCCGGCTGGCTCACCGCGGTCTGGTTTGGCCGGCAATCGAGGCGGGTCGACCTGCGGCTTGGGCCTGCCCTCGCCATGGACATGGACGCCCTCGACGATCCCTCGACGATGAGATCGACACTAGAGCGGTGCCGCGCCGGCACCATGAAGGAGGACACATGAGCGACTACGCAAGGATGCTAGAGAAGGCGCAAATCCTCACCGCGCTCTTCTGGGACGGCACCCTGACCCAGGCCGAGATCGACGAGGTCGCGCACAAGCGCATGGGGCTCGACCCCAACACCAGCTTCGCCATGGCTCCGCCCGACAAGCCCGCGGACTGGGTGCCGACCTCCTCGCTGCCGATGCCGACCCGCACGGTCATGGTCGGCGACCCGGCCGAGGAGATGGTCGTCGGCAAGGACGGCAAGCTGACGCCGGTCGAGCACGCCCAAGAGGCAAAAACGCCCCCGCCCAGCCAGCATGCCGGCAGCGGCTCCCAGGCGCGCGCTCGGTGAGTTCGCTCGCAGACGCCGCGCGCATCCGCGGCCTTGAGGCGCGGATCTTCGAGCTGGAGCGCGAGATGAGCGTGCTCAGCGACCAGCTCAACGGGTTTGCGGTGCTGCTGACCGAGCTGCGCGCGTCGACGATGCCGTCGACGGTGCAGCCGGTCGGCAAGCAGGGCACGGCATACAAGCGCTGGCAGGAAGAGCGGCAGCAGAAGGAGCAAGGGACCGATGCCGCCTGATGGCGAGCTGTTCCCGTCGCGCCGGCAAGACTTGCCGGCCGACCTGCCCGATGTGCCGCGGCGCGACCCAAACAAGCTCATGGCGGATGACCAGCTCAAGGACATCATCCGCCGCGAGCTGAACCAAGCGCTCGGGGCCGAGAACGGCAAGCTGTCGAACGAGCGCATGGAGGCGATGAAATACTACCAGGGCGGCGAGTTTGCCGACCCGCCCCCTGGTCAGAACCGCAGCCGGGTCGTCATGCTGTCGGTGCTGGAGACCGTCGAGTGGGTGCTGCCGGCGCTCCTGCGCATCTTCTGCGCCTCGCCCCAGATCGCCGAGGTGAGCGCGGTCAAGTCGAGCCTGACGCCGCCGCCGATGCAGCCCGGCGCGCCGCCGCCGGTCGACCCCGAGGCAGCCGCAACCCAGGCCTCGACCTACGTGAACCACATCTTCAATGAGGACAATCCCGGCTTTTTGGTGCTGCACGACTGGTTCAAGGACGGGCTGCTGCAGAAGGTCGGCTGGGTCAAGCGCTGGTGGGACGAGGCCGAGGTCCGCGAGACCAACACCTTCACCGGGCTCACCCAGGAGGAATACGCCAGCCTCCTCAGCTCGCTCAACGCGCCCAACGGCTCATCGGCGGTCGAGGTGCTGGAGGAGGAGAGCTACCCGGCCCCGACCCCCTCAGGGATAAGCGAGGACGCGCCCAATTTCGGCTCGCCGATGCTCTACGACTGCAAGCTGCGCGTCACCCGCAAGCAGGGGCGGATCAAGATCGCCAACGTGCCGCCCGAGGAGGTGCTGTTCTCGCGCCGCTGCCACCGCGATTACCTGCCCTACATCTGCCACCGGCAGCCGGCGACGATGACGCAGCTCCTCGAGCAGGGCTACGACCGCGAGTGCCTCGAAGGGGTGCCGTGGACCGACACCGACGACTACAACCCCGAGCGCCTGCAACGCTTTCGGCCCGACGACGACTTCCCCTACACCAATGACCGCACCGATCCGCCGATGCGCAACTACTGGGTCGAGGAGAACTACATCCGGGTCGACTACGACGGCGATGGGCTCGCCGAGCTGTGCAAGGTGGTGACGGTCAACCGCGCCGCGACGATCCTCACCAAGAAGGGCAAGCCCGACATCGAGGAGATCGACGAGGTGCCGCTCGTCTATCTCTGCCCGGTGCCGATGCCGCACAAGCTGGTGGGCATGTCGGTCGCCGACCTCGTGATGGATCTGCAGCGGATCAAGTCGACCCTCCTGCGGCAGATGTTGGACAACATCTACCTGACGAACAATCCGCGGCACCTCGTGGTCGAGACCGCCGCGACCGATGAGACCTACGACGACCTGCTCACCTCGAAGCCCGGCGGCATCGTCCGCACCCGCGCCGCCGATGGCGTGACCCCGCTGATCACCCCCTTTGTCGCCGAGAAGGCGATGGGGCTCGTCGAGTACATCGACCAGACCGCCGAGATCAGGACCGGCATCAGCCGGCGCAACCAGGGGCTCGACCCCGACGACCTCAACCGCACCGCCACCGGCATCAACCTCATCCAGCAGGCCGCAGCTCAGCGCGTCGAGCTGATCGCCCGCATCTTCGCCTTCAGCGTCGCCAAGCTGGTCTCGGGCATCCTCGGCCTCGTCAAGAAGCACCAGCAGCAGGAGCGCATCATCCGGGTCACCGGCTCTTACCTCCAGGTCGACCCGGCGCAGTGGAAGAACGACATGACCGTCACCGTGACGGTCGGCCTGGGCACCGGCAACCGCGACCAAATCCTCGCGCACCTGATGCAGCTCCTCAATGTGCAGCAGCAGATCGTCACCGCCCAGCAGGGCATCGCCGGCCCGCTGATCTACGGCAAGAACATCTACGACCTCGTCACCCGCCTGACCCAGAACGCGGGCTTCAAGGAGAGTTTCATCACCGATCCCACGGTGCCGCCGCCGCCTTCGGTCACGGGACCGCCGCAGCCGCCCAAGCCCGATCCCCAGGCGCAGGCCGCGCAGGCGATGGCGCAGATGGAGATGCAGTCGGCCCAGCAGAAGGCGCAACTGGACGCCCAGCTCAGCCAGCAGAAGGCGGCGCAGCAGACCCAGCTCGCCCGCGACAAGGCGCAAAACGACCTGCAGATCGACCGCGAACGCGCGCAGCACGACCTGATGCTCAACGAGCAGAAACAGCAGCACCAGTTCCAGCTCAACGACCAGAAGCTGCGCAACGACATGGAAGTGCAGCGCATGCAGGCGTCAGCCGATATCGAGATCGAGCGGATCAAGGCCTCGAACGCGCACGCCCTTGAGATGCACAAGGCCTCGCTCGCCGCGCAGCAGCCCCAGGCGGGCGCATGAGAACCTGGGGCTTCCGCAGACCGACAGCGCCGCCGACCGTCGACGAGGAGCTGCTGCGCAGCGCCCCGGTGCCCGACGAGGATGTGATCCGGCGCGGCGATCAGGCCTCGCGCCTCTTACAAGACCCGGTGCTCGCCGCCGCCTTCGCCGAAATCCGCCAGGACGCCTACCGGCTATGGCTCGACAGCAAGCCCTCCGAGCACGACCGGCGCGAGGAGCTGTACCGCATCGTCCAGGCGCTTGAGCTGGTGCGCTCGAAGCTGCGCACCTATCGCGGCGCGGCCCAGGTGCGCCTCGCCGAGCGCGCTCAACAGGAGGAGAGCGCCGCCTAAATCTCGGGGTAGCGCGGGTCGCACTCGTGTGCCCGCTGTGTCGCGCAGCAGAGGCACAGCAGCGTCACCCCGGGCGGGATCGCGATGCTGGCCTGCAGGTTCGCCCCGCAATCGACGCAATCGCCGCAGGCGGCTTTGCCGGCGCGCAGCGGGTGATTGAGGTCGTAGCGCTCGGCAATGATGCTGTCGGCGTCCTGGTGGCGGATGACCGCATCGAAGGGGCGAGGCCAATTGCGCCCCCGCACAAACACACCATACCGCACAACCAGAAAGCCCGCGCAGCGCCGTTCGTAGAGTTGCCGTTGCCGCCTCGTCAGACCCGCAAGCGGATCCGTCTTCACTTAGGGATTTTCGACCAGTCGATGGCGAGCGGGTTTCGCAGGCCTTTGTTGATCGCGCGCTCCACCCCTTCGGCGCAGGCGCGCTCGCTGCCCCCGCCTTCCAGATTGATCGCGTTCTTGATGGTGGCGAGGATCGCATTGTAGCCGACGTGCTCCAGGCGCTCGGCCCAGCGCCGGTCGGAGAGGCTGTGGCGCTGCGGCATGCGGCGCTCCAGGCTGACGATGCCGCGCAGGATGCGCCCCTGCATCGGCTCGCCCTCGCACAGCTTGGCGATGACCGGGAAGACCCGCTCCGTCGCCTCGCGGCTCTGCTGCAGGAGACGGAAAAATTCGCTGACGCAGGAGATGGTCTCAGCGCTGCTCGGGGCTGAGATGCGCCGCCCGCAGCTCTGCGCGAGGTCGTGCGCGGCCTTGGCAACAGGATCGTCGGCGATGATCAGCGCCTTGAATTGCTCGGCCAAGCTGGGGTGCTTGCGCTCGGTGTTCGCGGCCAAAAATCCGACCGCCTCGTCGCGCACCTCGTCCAGCTCGAAGCAGAGGCACGGCAAGTCCTTGATCGACGGCACCAGCCGCGCCGCTTCCCACCGATGCTGGCCGTCGATGATGAAATACTGGTGGTCGCCGCGGTGCGAAACAATGAGCGCGCCGCACGAGACCCAGCTCCAGTTCGCCGCCATTCGCGCCACCCGGTCGGGCCACAGCCGGCGCTGATAGGCCGGGTCGATGTGCAAGTTGCGCTTGTCGATCTGCAGTAGCTCGCCCGGTTCGTTTTTGACCGGGACGAAGACCTGTTGCCAACGCCCGCCGCGCCTCAGGCCGGCGGTTGTCAACACAGTTGGTTTGCGGGGGGTTGCGGATTGTTGCGCTGCTAGTCCGTCCATCCCTGTTCTCCCTGGGCTGATCTTGACCAGCCTAGCGCGCTCTGTTCGTTCTGCCAACATTGGGCGTTTTAGCCATGACCGGATCACCGAACGTTGACGGCGCTGCCGCCCCTGGCAGCGCTGCGCCGCCGCCTGCGCCCAATGGCCAGGACGCCGGCAAGACCTTCACCGTCACCGACACGCGCAGCGCAGGCGACGCCATCGCCGGCCTGCTCTTTGGCGCGGGTGACGACGAGCCGCCCGCGCCCGGCGCGGGCGACGCACCGCCATCGACCGGCGATGACGCCGGAAGCGAGACCGGAGCTGAGGACGACCAGCCCACCGGGGATGAGGGAACTGAGGGAGAGGGCGAACAGCCGCCGGCTGCCATCGCCGCGCCCCAGTCTTGGAACGATGAAGAGCGAGCTGAGTTCGCGAAGCTCCCACCCGCCCTGCAGCAGACGATTGCTCGGCGAGAGAGCCAGCGCGAGGCCGCGCTCACCAGAAGCTCACAAGAGGCTGCCGAAACGCGACGGCAATACGATGCCGAGCGCACGGCAGCGGTGGCTCTTCGGACGGAATACCTGTCAGGCCTGCAAAAGATGATGCTGCTTGCCGCCCCCGAGGCGGCAGCGCTCAACAATATCGACTGGGTCCAGGTGCAAGCGCAAAGCCCCGCCGAATACACTCGGCTGCAGGCGATGCGCGAGCAGCTCAAAGGTCGATTGGGCGGCATCGAGCAGGAGTATGCGCAGCGGCAGCAGGAGCTGCAGCAGTACCAACTGGGCCAGCTCGGCGAGCTGGTGCAGCGGGAGGGTGCTCAGCTCAACAGCAAATGGCCCGACTTCGCCGATGAGGTGAAGGGCGAGGCCTTGCGCCGCGACCTCGGCGTCTATCTGCGCGACAGCGGCGGTTTCTCGGCCGCTGAGATCAACTCGGCCTACGACCACCGGCTCGTGCTGCTCGCCACCAAGGCGATGCTCTACGACCGGCAGCAGGCTGCGCGCGCCTCCGCCGACGCCAAGCGCAACAACCCCGCTCCCCGCGTCCAACCGCCTGGGACCACCCAGGCCGGCGACCGGGGTCCAGACCAGCGCCTCAAGACAGCCGTCAACCGACTGGGCCGCACGAACAGCGTGCGCGACGCCGGTTCGCTCATCGCGGAACTCCTCTAACTCCCGCTCGCGCCGGGGCATCCCCGGAGCACCACAATGGCGTTCATCGCTAACACCTTCAGCACCTACAGCGCTGTCGGTCTCAGGGAAGACCTGACCGACATCATCTACAACATCAGCCCCACCGAGACCCCGTTTATGACGGGTGTCGCCAGGGGCAAGGCGACAGCCGTCCTGCACGAGTGGCAGACCGACGCGCTGGAGCCGCCCAACGGGGCCAACGCCCAAATCCAGGGCGACGACATCAGCGCGTTCGATGCCGTCATCCCGACCGTGCGCCTGGGCAACTACACCCAGATCAGCCGCAAGACCGTCATCATCTCGATGACCCAGGAGGCGGTCGACAAGGCGGGCCGCAAGAACGAGATGGGCTATCAGGTCGCGAAGAAGGGCAAGTCCCTGAAGCGCGACATCGAGACCATCCTTCTGCAGAACCAAGCCAGGGCGGTGGGCTCGACCAGCGCGGCAGCCAACCTGGGCTCGGTGCTCTCCTTCATCAAGACCAATACGACGAAGGGCACGGGCGGAATTGACCCCACCGGCAACGGCACCAATGCCCGCACCGATGGCACCCAGGCGGCGTTCACCGAGACGATGCTGAAAGCCGCGCTGTCGTCTGTCTGGACGAACAGCGGCGACGAGCCGGACATCCTGCTGGTCAACAGCAGCCAGAAGCAGACCATCACCAGCACGTTCACCGGCAACCAGACCCGCTACATCAACGCCGATGAGCAGAAGCTGGTCAGCAGCATCGATGTCTACGTCTATGACTTCGGCAGCGTCGAGATCAAACCCGACCGCTTCATGCGGCTGCGCGACGCTCTGATCATCAACACCGACCTGTGGGCGGTCTCCTGGCTGCGCCCGATCCGCCTCGATGAGCTGGCGAAGACCGGCGACAACGAGAAGAAGCTGATGGTCGGCGAGTACACCCTCGAAGCCCGCAACGAGGCGGGCTCGGGCGGCTGTTTCGACCTGACCTAGTCAACCGATCCCGCGCCTCCTGGGGGACTACAGCGGGCGCGAGGTAGGTGGGCCGCGCTTCCGGCCTTTCAGCCTCCCTGGGGGCTGGGGCGCGGCCTACCGCTCCATCTGGGTGAGCCATGGCTGAACTCTCCGACAACAGCAATTGGTTCGAGACCGACGCCTCGAACCAGACGCCGCCGCCGAACGGCTGGCCCGAGGGTCAGATGCCGTCGACGGTCAACGACTGCGCGCGCGCCATGATGGGCGCGCTCAAGCGCTGGTGGGGTCGCACCAACCCGACGCAGACGATCACCCCTTCGGGCACGGTGTGGCAGTACAACACCTCGAACGTCAGCTACCCGCAGAGCTACGTCCAGGGCGAGGTCTACAGCTTCCTGGCGAACGGCCCCGCGGTGGGCGGCGACCAAATCCAGATCAACACCCTCGGCGCAAAGCCGGTCTACAAGGCGACCTCGGGCGGCTTTGCCGCCGCCGCGGCGCATGACTGGATCGGCGGGCAGGCCCCGCGCTTCATCTATTTGGGCAGCCTCAACGCCAGCGCGGGCGGCTTCCTCTTGCTCGACCAGCCTTATGTGCCGATCAGTGCCGACAGCTCGGGCAACGTCACCTTCGGCGGCAACCTCACGGTCGGCGGCACGAGCGTCTTTGGCGGCAACGCCAACTTCGACAACGGCCTCCTGGTCAGCGGCGGCAACCTCGTCAGCAATGTGCCCGCCGACCTCAACAGCACGCTCTCGGTGCAGAGCACCGCCGATATCTACGACGCCCTCACCCTCCACCGCACCGGCACCGCGCTGACCTTGACGAGCGGCGGCGCGAGCATCGCTGGCCCGCTCTCGGTCGGCGGCGGCGCGACCTTCACAGGCGGGATCGTGGTCAGCGGCGGCGGCGGCAGCTCCATCGCTGGCGGGCTCCTGGTGTCGAGCGGCGGGCTCAGCGTCAACGGGACGCTCACCGCCAACAATTCGGCCCAGGTCGCAGGCGGGCTCACCGTCGCCAGCGGCGGGCTCACCATCAGTGCGGGCAGCCTGAATGTCTCCGACAACGCCACCATCAGCCAGAACCTGACCGTGGCGGGCGGCGGTAATCTTGCCGGCGGTAATGTCGCCATCGGAAACAACGGCATCGCCTATTTTGGCAACACCGACCAGATCGGGTTCCATTGGGACGGCACCAACCTCCAGGCCTATCAGAACCGCACCGCCATCGGCCCGTTGCTGCTCTCGAGCGGCAGCAGCCCGACCTTTGGTGCCACGCATGTAACCGGCAACCTGACGGTCGACGGCACCACCAACTTCACCGCCAACGGCGTCAACATGGCGGGAGGGCTGAACATCACCGGGGGCGGGCTTGCCGTCACCGGGGCGACGAGCCTGGGCGGGCAGCTCGTCTCCAACGCCGGCAGCGCGCAGGCTATCCTCGCCAACAACGGCGGCATCTGGTCGGTGGGGAACGTCACCGCCTACAACGGGGCCGTCGCCCTCCTGCAGCATGGCCTGAGCTACAATGGCGGCAATCAATTCGGCTTCACCTGGGCCAGCGCGAGTGGCGTCCCCGGTGCCATCGCCGTCTATATCGACGGCGTCAACGAGGGCTACGCCCTCTTCAGCGGCGACATCGTTTATGTCGAGCGCAACACCCTCTCGGGCGGGCCGACCAACCAAGCCCTCGACTTCTTCGACGGCGGCGGCACCACCTACCGCTGCTTTGTCGACGCCGTTTCCGACGAGCGCCTCAAGACCGACATCCGCGACACCCAGGTCGACGCCCTGGCGGCGGTCCTCGCGACCCCGGTGCGGCAATTCGGGTGGACAAAAGCCGCCCGCGAAATTTTTGGTTTTGACCATATTGACATCGGCCTCGTCGCCCAGGAGGCCCAGGTGCATATGCCGGGGATCGCGAGTGCGCTCGCCGGCCAGCGCAACCCAAAGCTTCCGGCCGATCTGCAGTACGTGAACCACGACGCGGCGGTGCCCTACCTGATCCGCGCGATCCAGCAGCTCGAAGCGCGCCTCGCCCAGGTCGAACATGGCTGAGAACGACTGGCGCTTCCTCTCGCGCGATCCCGTCTCGGGCGCGGTCGAGCACTACAAATACGATCCTGACGGCGACCGCTGCATCATCCGCCGCAGCGCCGACATCGAGCCGATCATCGAGGCCAACAAGCGCAGCGCGAACGACGGCATCGTGCAGAACAAAGGCCGCGACATGCGCTTCGCCGCGCGCATCCCGCCCGAGGTGCAGCTCCTGTGGCTGCAGCAGTACGGCGTTCGCGCCTGGGACAAGAACCACAAGGGCGCGGTGCGCCGGCTCCTCAACGACCCCGAATGGCGCTACCTGCGCGTCGGGCAGCACTTCATCATCTGAGGCGCGCCCATGACCATCGACAGCTATTTCAGCCTGCAGGACACAATCATGGACTGGCTGGCGCGGCCCGGCGACCCGCTGATCTCGGGTGCCGTGCCAGAGTTCATCTCGTTGTTCGAGGAAGAGGCGCGCGACCGGCTCAAGACCCGCTTCAATGAGATCGAGACGACCCTGACGCCCGCGCCCAACAACTCGTTGGTGCCACTGCCGCTCGACTTCTGGGAGCTGCGCGAGTTGTACCTGCCGACGAGCTGGGGCAACGTCCACTACACTTACCAGACGCCCCCCAACATGGACACCAACCTCTACCGCGGCTCGATGCCCTACGGCTATACGCCGACCCAAGGCTGGGTGAACCCCAACTATCCCAAGGCAGCCTTCACCATCGAGGGGCTCAATCTACGCCTGCTGGGCGATCCCGGCCCGACCCCCGACCCTCTCACCATGGTCTACATGCAAGGGGTCTATGGGCTGACTACTCAAGTGCCGACCAACTGGCTGCTGCACTACAACCCATCGCTCTACCTCTTCGGCTCGCTGACCATGGCCGAGCCCTACATCGGCAACGACGAGCGCTTCCCGCTGTGGGCGGCGCAGAAGGAGGCCGGCTTCAACCGCCTCCAGCTCAGTGATCGCAAGGCGCGCTTCTCGGGCGGGCCGCTCGTGATCCAGACCGACGTGCGGAACCCGTGAGCCTGTGGGACGACATCACCTCGTGGCTGGGTGACGGCCAGCCGTTCCAGAGCGGCAACCCGGCACTCGACCGGATGATGATGGCGCGCGCGTTGCCCGACCCGAGCGGCGGCGCGCCGCAGCCCCTGGGCCAGTCGATGATGGACTTGGCTTCCACCATCGCGCCCTATCTTGTCGGCGGTGCGCCGGCTGGTTCGATGAGCGCTGGCTTGCGAGTGCCGACGCCTCGGCCCGGCATCATCAGCGACATCAGATCGGATTTGCCGGCACCGAATATCGGCATGGGAACGGCGACGCCGCTGTTCGACCTCTCAAGGCTGACCGAGCGTCCCGATGTGCCGCAGACACCAATCGAGCGGCTGCCGCCGCCAGCCAAGGGCGTCCCCGACTGGTTCAAGGCGCAGATTGAAGACCCAGAGACCGCGCGCCAGTACTTGGCGGTGCTGGCAAAAGGCCGCGAGGTTGCCGGCGACCAGAACGCGCTCGGCTGGTGGAACACCTTCCCGTTGCGCGAGCGTACCATCGGCGAGTTTGGCGAACCCGGCGGCGACGCTCTATGGCGCTCGGACATGAACATGCTGTCGGCGACATCCCCGCGCCACGACTTCCCGGCCAACATCCGGCAAGCCTCCTACTTCGGCAACCTCCTCGCCGAGGGGCAGCCGCTGCCCGAGCTGGTCAAAAAATATCAGGCCGGCAACCCGAACGCCTTCAATCTGGTGCCGACGACATCGGCCCCGCAGGGCTATGCCAACTTCCCGTTGCACATCCAGAACATCCAGAACCTGCTGCAGGACGACGGGACCCTCGGCAACGCCTATCCCCTGACCAATCCCAAGCCGGCGTCGATGGCGCAGAACCTCGTCGGCAACTGGTCGGTGCCGACAATCGATGTCCGCGATCTGCGGGCGATGGGCGCGACGAGCAAGGGCGGCAAGGCGATGCAGTCGGTCGATCCGGCCTCGCTCTATGGCTACACCGAGCAGAACTTCCACCAGCCCCTGGCGGAGAAGATCGGCCTTGACCCGGCCCAGATGCAATCATCGACCTGGGTCGGCGTTCCCGAGTACTTCAGCGGGTTCGACCGCTCGGGGACCAGCTCCGCGCTCGGCACGCTGGATGACAGCATCCGCCGCACGGCTTCGTCGCTAGGGCTCACGCCGGAACAAGCGTTCCAGCGCGGGTGGCTACGGAAGGAGTTCCGGCTGCTCGGAACGGCTGGCCTGGGCGTGCCGGCGGGGTTGCTTGGCTGGAGTGCAAACCAAGACCAGCGTCCCGCCGTCCAATGAATACTGGAGCCGCTTTGTGACTAAGCCGGCGTCGATCAGCGCGTCGGCATCCTCGTAGGCGATCTCCTCGGCCTCCATCAGCGCCTCGGGCAAGTCCTGGGGCGGGCGATGGTGGGCGATGAACCACGCATCGGAGTTCTCCAGCCTCAAGAGGTAGCCGAGCCGCCTGATGGTGCCGAGCGCCTCGCGCTGTTGGGTGGTGATCTGCATGACCCTGACCCTACCACAACCCGCCCCAGGCTGAGCTGCGGCTGGTGAGCGCACTCGCGACCATCCCGCTCTCGGTCGACACCGCGACCGGCGATGTCGTCTATTGGAACAACACGGCGGCGGACTGGGCGATCCTCCTCACCGGCTCTGGGAGCGCCGGCCCGTTCCTGCCGCTGACTGGCGGCACCATCAGCGGCAACCTTGCCGTCACCGGCACGACGACCCTCGGCGTCGCGACCGCGACGACCCCAGCGACGGCGGATAACAGCACCCACATCGCCACCACCGCCTGGGTGAGGAACCAGGGCTACGCGACGACCGCCGCTCTGGGCGGCTATCTGCCGCTGACCGGCGGGACGCTGACCGGCGCGTTGACGATCAATGCCGGGACGGGCACCGTCCTGACCACCAGCGGCGGCATCTTGGTGACGGGTGGGCTGAGCACCACCGGGCCTGGTGCAGGCCTGTTCTTTCATGATCAGGCTGGCGGCACCAACCCGACTTGGGTGTGGTTTGCCAATGCTGGCAGTGCCTATCTCTCCAACCCGACCGGCGGCAACGTCTGGACGATCAACGCGCAGGGCGGGCTGACGCTGCCTGCCATGGCCCTCACCCAGAGCGGCACCGCGCTGACCTTGACGAGCGGCGGGATTACAGCGATCAATGCGACGCTCAGCGGCGGGATCGTCGGCGTCACCAACGGGTCGAATGCGGCGTCGGGCTATGTCGGCGAGCTGCTGACGGCAAGCGCCGCCACTGTCCCGCTGTCATCGGGGGCAACCGTTGTTGTTGTCTCGCTGGCGCTGGCGGCGGGTGACTACGACGTGTGGGGGCACATCACGCATAACGTTGCCGCCGGCACGACGCCAACGCAGCTCACCGCCTCGCTCAATAACGCCAGCGGTTTCCCCGGTCTGGACGATCCCTCGACGACAATGCTGCTGCTGGCATTTGCCGCCGGCCAGCCGCAATGCATCAACACCGGCACCAAGCGGTTCAATCTTGCCGCCGCCGGCACTGCCTACCTCATCGCCAACCCGGCGTTCACGGGCGGCGCGATGACCGCTGATGGCTCGATCTGGGCGCGTCGAGTGCGCTGAGCGCCGCTACCTCAAGAGGAGACACATGACCCAACAGCCGATCCCGCCCAACACCCCGCTCGCCGTCATCCTTGAGGCGCAGGAGTGGAACGCCATCATGGCGATGCTTGGGAAGCAGCCCTATGAGGTGGTCGCGGCGCTGCTCGGCAAGATCGGCGAGCAGCTCCAGACCGGCGCGGCGCAGGTCGCGCAGCCCGCCGGCAACGGCATCGACCGCGTCGGCCAGCCGCTGGTGACCTGATGGGCAAAATCCTGCCCTTTGGCGAGTGGCTGCCCGACCAAGCCGCCTTCGCCAATCCCGGTAATGTCAACACGCTCAATTGCGTGCCGCGCACCCCGTCGAGCTATGGACCGTTCCCCTCTGCGGTGCCGAACTCGACCGCGCTGCCGGCGCATGTCTGCGGCTCCTACGGCTACCGCGCCGCGAGCGGCGTCGTCTCGAACTTTGCCGCGACCCAGCAGCACCTCTACATGCAGCAGACCGGCAGCCCGAACTACAGCGATGTCAGCCGCACGACGGGTGGTGCCTACAACACCGACGCCCCGCCCGATGGTTTCTGGACGATGACTTCGTTTGGCAACCGGATCATCGCGACCAATTACAACGACGACATCCAGACCTACCTCATCGGCGTCGACACGCATTTCTCGCAGCTCTCGGCGGGCGCGCCGCGCGCCAAATACTGCTGCGTCATGCGCGACTTCCTGATGGTCGGCAACACCAACGACGCCACCGATGGCGAGGTGCCGCAGCGCGTCTGGTGGCCGGCGATTGGCAACCCGACCAACTGGCCGACCCCCGGCAGCGCCGCCGCCATCGAGGTGCAGTCGGACTTCCAAGACCTCCAGCAGACCGACCTGGGCGCGATCACCGGGATGACTGGCGGGCACATCTCGGCAGCGGACGGCGCGGTGTTCTGCGAGCGCGGCATCTACCGCGTCTCCTACGCCGGCAGCCCGGCGATCTGGGACTTCGCGGTCGCCGAGGGCGCGGCGGGGACCACCTCGCCGCTCAGCATCGTCGAGCGCCGCTTGATCAGCGGCGCTGGCACCTCGGTCGCGGTCGACTACTACCTCGCCTCGGATGGGTTCTATGGCTTTGACGGCTCCAGCTCGGTGCCCATCGGCGCGGGGAAGATCGACCGCCGGTTCTTCAATGAGCTGGACCCGACCTTCCTCCAGGCGGTCGCGGGCGCGTACCTGCCCGAGCTGAAGATCATCCTCTGGCTCTACCATGGCCCGCAGAACAACGGGCACTACACGCGCGCGCTCGCCTTCAATTGGGAGCTGTCGCGCTGGGCTCCGATTGACCTGGAGCTGACCCCGGTCGACTGGCTCGACGCCAGCACCTACTCGGTCGCCGGCTACACGCTCGATGAGCTGGATGTTTTCGGGCCGCTCGACGGGCTGCCGTTCTCGCTCGACAGCCTCGCCTGGACCGCAGGCAATCAAATTCTCTCCTGGTTCGACACCTCGTTCCGCCAAAACTACGTCAACGGTCCCTCGATGCGCGCCGTCATCGAGACCGGCGAGCAGCAGCTCTTCCCGGGCCGGCGCGCCAGGATCATCAAGACCCGGCCCATCGCCGAGAGCGCGGTCCCGGTCAGCATCGCTGTCGGCACCCGCGAGATGACGCGAGCGCCGGTCAGCTACCAAGTCGACATCCCCGAGAACATCATCGGCGACTGCCCGCAGCGCTGCACCGGGCGCTACACTCGCTTCCGCATGACCGTGCCGGCGGGAGCCAACTTCAGCCACCTCCAGGGCATCGATGTGACGGCGGTGCAGGAGGGCGTGCGCTAGATGGGGCAAGCGACCGTCGTCCTGCCGACCGGATCACCCCCCGTCCCAGCCGATGTCGGCGGCAGCCTGCGCGCGCTCGTCATCAGGATTGCCCAAGCGCTCAATCAGGCGCTGCGCGGCAACATCAGCGCGACCCTCCAGGTCACCCTGGTGGCAAACGATGTGACGAGCGTCTTCAGCGACACGCGGATCGGACCCTGGACCGCCGCCATGCTGGTGCCGCTGACCGCGCACGCCGCCGACCTGTTGCCCTACGTCTCGATCAGCACCCCGCAAAAAGGCACCGCGACCCTCAATCATGCCCGAACCACTTACACTGACTGCACCTATCTCGTTTGCCTCATCGGCACCTGAGATCGAAGTCTTCGCGCCGCCGGTCGACCGGCTGGCGCGGCTGTGGCACGTCATCGAGCCGATCCTCAAACGCGCCACCGACCGCACCCGAGGCTACCTCCCTATCGATGTCCTGCAGCTCGTGATGCTGGGCCGCATGACGCTCTTTGTCGTGACCGAGGATGACGCCACCGTCGCGGTCGCGGTGACCGAGCTTCGCCAGTTCCCGCGCTGTCGCATCCTCGAAGTGCCGTTTATCGCCGGCACCGGGCTGAAGCGCTGGCACCGCCAGCTCCTCGACGTGATCGACGCCCAGGCCGAGGCGCTCGAGTGCGTCGACATCATGGGGTTCGACCGCAAGGGCTGGGGGCGCGGCTTCGGGTTCGAGGTCTGCGGCGCGTGCCTGCTGCGCCGTCTCAAATAGGATAGCTCCATGGGCAAGTCATCGCCTTCGGGCAACACGACGGTCACCCAGAACACCGTCAACCCCGTCAGCCAAGCCCAGCTCCCGTTCCTGCAGAGCCTGTGGACGACGGGACAGGGCAACATTACCGCTGCGCAGCAGCCGGGAGGCTACAGCGACCTCCTCAGCAACCTCATGGGGTACAACACCAACCTCGGCAACGCGACGACGGGGCCAGGGCTGAGCCTCGCCGGCTCGATGTTCCCGGCGCTGTCGTCAATTATCACCGCGGGCAACCCCGCCACCGGGGCGATGGGCAATATCGCCGACATCGCCAGGACGCTCACCACCATGGGTGCGGGTGCGAGCGCCAACGTCCAACCCTATACGAGCTTCCTGCAGAACCTCGGGCCGCAAGCGGTCAATGCGCTGACCGGAGCCGGCACCGCAGCGCAGGGGGCGCTCTCAGGGCTTAGCGGGAGCGCGCTCGGCGCACTAGCCGGCGCGGGCAATAACGCGATCTCGGGGATTGGCAGCTACGCGCCGGCCGCGTTCAGTGCCGCCCAGCCCTCGATCAATTCGCTCCTCTCCAATGCCGGCATGGCGATCAGCGGCAACCCGATCTACAACTCGCTGACCGGCGTCGCGACCGGCGGGTTCCTCAACCCCAACACCAACCCGGCGCTGCCGGGGATGATGCAGGCGGCGACCCAGCCCCTCGTCAATCAGTACATGACGGCGACCGCGCCGCAGACCGACAGCGGCTTCGAGCGCGCGGGGCGCTACGGCTCGGGCGCGGCGGGCAATGCCCAGTCGATCAATCAGTACAACCTGGGCCAGGGCATCGGCACGACCGCCGCCGGCCTCGTCAACAACATCTACAACACCGGGCTCAACGCCATGGTGAATGCGGGCAGCGCCCTGGGCGGTGCCTTCAACACCGGGCTCAGCAATCTCTCCTCGATGCTGACCAATGCCGGCAACCTCGGGCAGCAGGGCGCGACCGCCGCCGGCAATATCCTGTCGAACGCCTACCAGACCGGCGGCAACCTCCTGTCGAACGCGTTCTCGGCGGGCGGCAATCTCGCCCAGAGCGGCTACAGCGACCTGATCAACGCGCTCAACGCCGGCTTCGGCACGGGCGGCAACCTGATGAACGCGGGCGGCAATCTCGCCACCAACGCGCTCAACGCCGGTCTTGGCGGCGTCTCCAACGCCGGCACCGCCTACGGCAATATCGGCAACCTCGCCAACACCGGCACCCAGACCCTGCTCAGCGCAATCGGTCAGGCACCGGGCCTTGCCGGCTTCCCGGCGAGCGCGCTCACCTCGGCGTTCAATGCGCCCTGGCTACCGCTGCAGCTCCAGTCGGGGCTGCTCGGCAACCCGACCGGCGGCTCGGCGAACCAGACGACGACCCAGCCCTATTTCCAGAACACGGCGGCGAACATCCTCGGCACCGGGCTCGGCGCGCTCCAGCTCGGGAATGGGCTCAATAGCGCGCTTTCGGGGGGAGGCGCTCTCAGCGGTCTCTTCGGCGCTGGCAACATCGCAGCGGGCACCGGGGCTGGCGCGGGCATCCTCACCAACCTCGCGACCGGCGTCACCAGCGATGTCGCACCGGAGGCATTCGCGGCTGCCTCAAAGATTTGATCGACCCGACCGATCCCGAACCCTATTGCGATGTCCTCGCGCAGACCCGAGCGCTGCTCGACCGCCGGCACCCCAAGCGGACGATGTGGCTGGCGGCAGGAACCCGCTTATCGCCGATTGCCCCGAGCTTGGTGCTCCCGGCTGGTTGCTTCTACGGCAACGCCAGCGCCACGCGCCGGCTCGCCGCCGATCCGAGCGAGGAGACCCTGGCGGCGCTGCTTGGCTACCTCGAACCCAAATCGTCGATCCTCTTGGCGGCGGCGCTCGTCGTCCAGGCGCGCGACCGGAGCGATTGCGTTGTCGGCGAGATGGTGTGCGCTCCGCTGCGCATCCTCGACGCCGCTCGGGCGCTCGAGGGGTTTGGCCGGATCGAGCTGATGAGCGCCGAGGCGGCGCTGGCGCGGCGTGCTGCGCTGCTGAGGCGAGAGTAGGAGACGACGGATGGGAGCACCGATAAACCCCTACGGGGCGAGCCCCGGCGTTGCAGCCCCTGCTGCCCCGACCTTGGCGAACCAGTCGCTGATGGGCAGAGTGATGCAGATGCTCGGCAATCCATCGCCCCAGGCGCTGATGCAGACGCTCGGCCAGCTCTTCCAGCGCGGCGCGCCCTCGGCGTTGCCGTTCAGTGCCACCCAGCCACAGCAGCCGAGCGCGAACCCCGGCGCACCCGGCGCGCAGCCGCTGAACCTGCCGCCGCCGATGATGGGCACGACCGCGCCCAACGCTATCGGGGCACTCGGCAATCAAGCCCAGCAGCCCGACATCTCGACCCTCCTCCAGGCGCTAAGCCAGTTCAGGAGCCAGTAGCATGGGCGGCATGATCGACCCCACCAGCCCTGGCGGTGGCGGTCTCCTCGGCAACCTCTTTGGTGGTGGCGACCCGAACGCGCTCTACGCCGGGCTGCTCAGCGACCCGGCGACGAAGCGCGCGCTCGCGATGCGGGAGCTTGCGGCTGCAGCCGGCGCGGCAGGCGAGGCCGCAATGCCGACCCGCATGCCGACCCCAATCGGCGCGGTGCTCGGCAAGATTGGCGGGGCCATGGGAACGGCTGGAGACGCCGTCATGGACGCCCGCCTCAAGGCGGCGCAGGCCGGGCTCTACGGCTACCAGGGACAGCAAATCCAAAGCCTGCTGCAGATGCGCAAGGCATTCGCCGATGAGCTGGCGAAGGGCGGGCTCCTCGGAACACCCGGCGGCGACGCCGGCACCGTGCCTGGGGCGGGCGGGCCGACCGTGCCGACGACCGGCGGCGGGGCAGCGAAGGCGGTGGCGAGCGAGACCGCCGACACCACGCTCCCCACCGAGGCGCGGGCGCTGCTCGACACCATCTCGGGCCCCGAGAGCGCAGGCGCGTACAACGTCCGCTACAACGGCGCGGGCGGTGACGCCACCTTCGACAGCTACGGCGCGCACCCGCAGGTTAAAGTCACGATCCCCAAGGGGCAGCCCTACGCCGGCTCGACCAGCGACGCCGCCGGGCGCTACCAGTTCCTCAGCTCGACCTTCAACCCGCTCGCCAAGCAGTACGGCTACAGCGACTTCTCGCCGGTCACCCAGGATCGCGCGGCGTGGCAGCTCGCCCAGGACACCTACGCCAAGAACACCGGACGCAATCTCCTCGGCGACCTGCAGAGCGGCGACACCAGCCGTGTCGCCCAGGCGCTCCACGGTCAGTGGGGCACCCTCAACATGGCGAACTACAGTCCCAACCTCGCCAAGTACGCGGGCGGCGGCGCGAGCCCGACCCAGCTTGCCCAGGCCGCGACCGGCACCGCGACCGATGTCCCGACCGGGCTGCTCGGGCCGCAGACGGCAGCACCGCCCATCCCGCCCGGGCCGCGTCTGCCCGACCCCCGCACGCTGACCGGCACCGCGACGCAGCCCGCGCCTGGGGCGGGAGCTGGGGTCAGCGGCAGTGGCTACGACCAGCCCAACACGGCTGCGGGTCGGCAGCTCGCCGCCGCGCGCGCTGCGACCGCGCCCCAGGCGGCAGCCCCCGGCGGGCTCATCACCCCAGGTGGGGCGAACCCGCTTGCGGTCACCGGGTCTGCGGGCATCCCGCAAAGCCTCTTGGGCACGCTGTACCCACAACAGGGCAGCGCCGCTGCCCCACCGGGCGCGCCTGGAGGCCTCCTGGCACGGCAACCGGCTGCCGCCGCTACCCCAGTAGCCCAACCGGCTCCCGCTCCTGTAGCGCCTCCCAGCGCGCCCGCAGGGGCAATGCCGGGCCAGCTCACCCCGGCGCAGCTCGATCACATCCAGAAGCTGATGATCTACGGCAAGCTCGGCGGGCTCGACATCACCGACGTGTTGTCCAACACGCCGCAGTACAAGGCGGCGGTGGAAGCAGCGACCAAGGCTGCCGCGTTGCCCTATACCCCGCAGGCTATGCGCCCCGGCAGCGGTATCAGCATGGGCGGTCAGCCGCCGACCTCCTACGCCCCCACCACCGAGAAGGTGTTCAACCCCACGACGCAGCGGATGGAGTGGGCGACGGTCACGCCGCAGCCCGGCGGGGCACCGCCCACGGTTCAATTCAGCGGCGTCGCTGCCGAGGCGAGCGCGCAGGAGAAGGAGGCCGGGACGCAGGCCGGCAGATATCAGCCCGCTGTCGTGCCCGGTGGCCCCGTGCAAGCCCCAGCCGGTGCTGCGCCGGTTTACCCTGGCGCGCCCGACCCGACCAAAAATATCCAGACCCAGCGCGGCACCACCATCCCCTCGACCAGCAGCCAGTACCTGCCGACCTCCTACCCCGCCTACCAGGAGGCGCAGGGCAAATGGCAAGAGTGGAACGACAGCTTGGCCGGCGCGCTACAGCCGGCGCAACGCGCCGAGCAGCAGCTCACCACCATCGTCCAGGCGTTCAAGGCGACCCAATCTGGCGCGACCGCATCGATGAAGGCAAACCTGGGGCAGTACCTGCTCGATCTCGGCGTCAGCCCCGGTTGGGTCAGCCAGAACCTCGGCAACGTCAGTGCCGTGCAACAGGTTTTGCACGAGAGCTATAGGCAGGCGCTGACGACCCTCGCCGCCGTCAATAAGCGGTTTACCGGCAATGAGTTCAACATCACCTCGACGAGCGGCGCAAACATCGGGTTCCAGCCCGAGGCGAACCTGCAAATCCTATCGGAAGACCTCGCCAGCGTGCGCCAGATCGAACACCTCGCGCAGGATTGGAACGACGCCCAGACGATGCGCTTCAACGACGGCAGCTACTGGACGAACCCGCAGTCCTTTGTGACCAAGTGGTACGACCTCAACCCGCTCAGCAAGATGACTGAGCAGGTCAAGGCTGAGATCGGCGACCTCAAGGGCCAGCAGCCAGCCGGCGGGGGTGCCAACGCGCCGTCTGCCACCCCCGGCGCGCCGCACTACACCTATGACCCGCGCACCCGACGCCTTATGCCCACGACGCCACAGGTGCAGCCATGACCACGGTCACGCTGCCTGACGGCAGCACTGCGAGCTTCCCCGACGAGATGTCGCAGGACGACATCACATCGGCGATCAACTCGCACCTCAATCAGATGCAGGGGCCATGGCGCGAGCCGGCGCTCGCCGCCAGCAGCGTTGCCCAAGGGGCGCTGGCAGGGGCAGGCGCGCTCGGCGATGTCGAGGACTGGGGCGGCAACAAGCTCAAGACAATCGTCTACGACCCCTACATTCACCCGTTGGTCAACCGCGCCCTGACCGCTGCCTTTGGCCCCTATCAGCCGGACATGCGGCCGATGCCGCCAGGGCCGCTCAGCTCAACCAGCCTCCTCAACGCCGGTCGCGCTGTCGGTGCGGTCGACCGGCCCGACCTCACCCCGCAGAACCAGACCGAGCAATACATCGCCGCGACCGGCCAGGGGGTGGGCGGCTCGCTCCCTTATCTGTGGATGGGCGGCATCAACCCGGTGCGCGCGGTAATCGCGGGCGGTGCCGGCGGTGCGGCGGGCGAGCTGGGCGCGCAGATGTATCCCGAACACGCCGATCTCGCGCGGGCGGTCGGCAACCTCGCGGTCGGGGCAGCGGTCGGTGGTGCGCCCACCGCAACGCCCAACGAGACGCAGCGGGCGTTTGACCGGCTCAATATCACCCCCACCCCTGCCGATGTTTCGGGCAGCCGGTGGCGACAGATGCTCAACCGCAACGTTGCCGACATGCCGATGGGCGGCGCTGTCCATCGAGCCATGAGCAATGCGGTCGACCAGTGGGGCGACGCGCTCGGCAATACCGCCGACATGCTCGGCCCCGCGACGACCGCTCAGCAGGCTGGCGCAGCGCTGCAGCAGGGCAGCCGCGACTGGATGACCCAATTCCGCGCGAACAGCAAACAGGCCTGGGACAGCGTTGACATGCAAATCCCAGCGGGCACGCCGACGCCGGTCACCAACTACGCGCAGACGCTTGGGTCGGTGCGCAGCGCCATGCCGGCAGCGCCAGCGACCGCTGGAGTGCTGCAGCCGGCGCTGACCCGCAACCTCCTCGATGCGCTGATGCAAGATGTCCAGCGCGGCCCGCTCGACTGGAAGACGGTCTCGGGCATCCGCACGCGCATCGGCGAGATGCTCAGCGACCCGAACCTCGTCGGCGATACCAGCGTGACCGATCTGCGTCGCATCTATGGTGCGCTCAGCAGCGATATGCAGCAGACGGCAAACGCCTCAGGCACAAACGCGGCGGCGGCATTTGGCAACGCTGCGAGGATCACCCGCGAAGGGCACGACTACATCGATAACACGGTCTCCAATTTCCTCGGCCCGCGCAGCGCGCCGATTGATCCCGAGGAAGCCTACAACGCCGCCATGACCAACTCGCGCAGCGGCGGGACGCTCCTGCAGTCGGTGCGCGATCAGATGCCTGGAGCTGCTGATCGGCTTGCCGGCTATGAGCTGCGCCGGATGGGCGAGGCGACGCCGGGGCAGCAGGCTGTCGCCGGCCAGGGGCCGACCGTGTCGCCGACCACCTTCGTCACCAACACCAACCGCCTATCGCCCGAGGCGACCAGCGCGCTCTTCCCCGGCGTGCAGCAGCAGCTCGCCGATCTGCGGACGACGGCGGGCGCGATGCGCCAGACGGCGCAGCTCGCCAATACCAGCGGCACCGGGCGCATGCTCAGCGTGCGCGAGATGCTGGATGTGCCGAGGAACATGCTGATTGGCGGCTATGCTGGGCACGAGTTTTTTGGGGTGCCCGGTGCTGTCGGTGGTGCAGCCTTAGGTGCTGCAGAGCCCTTTGCCCCCGGCTGGATCGGGTCGCGTCTGGCGCTGCGTCCGCTTAAGAACTACATACCGGGCATGCTGCAGTACGGCGCGCGGCAATACCCGGCGGTCAGCGGACTGCTGAACGCCCAATGATCTGAAGCGAGGGCGCGATCAGTACACAGGCTGCAACCAGCGCGCAGCCCGCACTGCCCGTGAACACATAAGTCAAGGCGACGAGCAGCAGCACCAGTGCCGCAGCCCACAGCACGCCGAGCACCCCAATAACGACGCGGAGCGGGGCCAGCAAGCGCTGGGTCGCCCGCCCCGCAGGACTGTCGGGCTCAACGCGGGCAAACAAAACCAGCGCCAGCAAAAGGGTCAACCCCGCGTGCATCACCACCATCCCGTCTTCGCCCCTGAGAACACGGTGCGCCACACTTGGTAGGTGAAATAGGTTTGCAGCGCCCAGCCGAACCAGAGGGGCGGACAGACAAATGACGCTGCGGCCAGCGCGATGTTCAGCACGAGAGAACCGACCAGCAGCAAAAATAAGCCAGCCATCACCACCATCCTGTCAGTCAGCGGCACTGCCGCATGCAATAGATGTAAATCGGCAGCCCGGCGATCAGCCCGGCGATCAGCCCCACGATAATAACCATCACCACCATCCCGTCAGTTTGCCCAAGCTGGGCAAAGACCACAGCATCCCGATCATAGGTCGTCGACGTTGTCGAGAATGGCCTTGATCAGCCGCAGCGCCCGCGCTCTCTCGGTCTGCGAGCACCGATCAAGCACCCTCCACAGTTCGGCGGCATCGCCCGGCTGGTGGGTGATTAGATCGCCTGTGGTGCATCCAATCACAGTCGCGTACACTTCGATGATTTCCTTGTGATACGGGCGCTTGTCGTTCTCGATCCGCGACAAAGTCGACTTGGCGAACCCCGTCGCCTTCGCCATCTGCCCGAGGCTTAGCCCGTGGTGTTCACGCCATTCCCGCAGGAAATGTGACGGTTTGTGTGTGGACGGCGTGTCATCCATCGGGCAGCTCCGCTCGGGTCGTGATCTTGGTCATGTTGCCGCCCCCAACATAGGTGCGCGATGCTTGATAATCAACCGCCGTGCCGTTATTGAGCGCTGTCTGCCCCATTCTCCTTGACGTTGGCGAACGCCGTGTCGCAGCCGCCGATGATCTTGCGGGCGAGCCCGGTGAACGCCTCGTCGGGCAGCCGGTCGAGGCGCATGAAGGTCGCGATGTCGACCGGCTTGGCGGTCCAGGCGTCCATGCCCAGGTTGAGCAGCGAGAACAGCACCGCCGCCTCGTCGGGCTCCAGGTGCAGATCGACCGGCTCGAAGCCCTGGCTGGTGAGCGCGTCGCGCAGCGTTGCCGTCATAATTGCCTCCTCGTGGGGTGTGCCCCGGCAGTGCCCCGGCGCGGTCGTTTTGGGGCGTTTTGGGGCGTTATCGATGGTCGTCGATGGGCGGGGTGAAATGGCTAAATCTGGCGGGAATGCTGGGTTTATCGAGCAAAAACAAAGGGGGCGCGCGGCCCCCTCTGCGTTCTCGTCAACAATGTACATGTGAGCAAAAATCTGCATTGGTCTCAATCGGTTGCTGGGATGGGCGTGTGCCCAGTGCCCTGTCAGTGCCTTTGCTATGCCACCGCTCGCAGCGCTGCCCCGTCGATGCCCCAGAAGCGCTTGATCGCCGGCACCTCGGCCTCGGGCATCTTGTGCGCGTAGTGCGCCACCATGCCGAGCTGCGAGGTTGCCCAGCCGCCCGTGCTGCAGGTCTTCATCGGGTCTTTGTAGACCGCATAGTGCCAGGACGCCCAGGTGTGCCGGCAGGCGTGCGGGGTGAACTCCTTCCCCAGGCCGGCGGCGTCGCGCACCCGGTGGAACCAGCCGTCGATCTGCCCGCCGCTGCGCGCCCGGAGATCGCCGGGGGTGCGACCGACCACCGGGTCAGCGTAGGGCGTCCCGAGCGCGGACAGGAACACCCGCCCGGTGGTGCGCCCCGTCCGCTGCTGGTAGGCGCGCAGCTCGGCGACGAGGGCGGGCGGCAAGTGCGCGATGTACTCGAACCCCTGCTTGCGGTGCTCGGCGAGGATGACGGCGGTGCCGTCGTCGAGGTTCACCTTCGACCAGTCGAGCAGCAGCGTCTCGCGCAGCCGCGAGCCGACGCAGAAGAGCCACATCAGGAGCGGGCGCTGCCAGTCCTGGCAGGCGTCGAGCATCTTCCACGCCTGGGCAGGGGTGCAGTTGATCACCTTGCCCTTGGAGGCGGGGGGCATCTTCAGCGTGGGCATGCGGTCGAGCCACTCGCAGATCATCGCGTAGTTGAGCACCGCGACGACCACCGAGAACAGCGACGAGCGGATCGTGCTGTCCTTGACCGGACGCCCATTGGCGAGCTTGTCATCCGGCCACAGGACGCCGCGCACGGCGTTGAACACCGGCTGGTTGAACTCATCGACGCAGATGCCGTCTTGGCCGAGCGTCGCCAGCGCGTCGTTGATGCGCTTCAGGCGCTGGCGGATGCCAGGGTTCAGGCGCACCGCAATCGCATATTCGCGGGCGGCGAGGTGGAACGGCTTGCTCACCTTCCGCTCCCCCCGCGCCTCGGCGAGCTTCTCATCGAGGAGCTTGCGCCCCTCTTCCTCGCGCTCCCGCTTGGTGCGGAGAGTAGCCGTTGCGTTTGGGCGAATGCGATGGGATCGGCCCTTCGCATCGGCCCAACGGATGTCGTGGATGAACCGGCCCCCTTGGGTGCGGAGAGCGTAGGTGCCGGTGACGAAGTTGCTGATGGGCATCGGAGTACTTCCTCGAGGTGGTTGATCGCGTGCTCGTCGAAGCGGATTTGGCTGCCTGTGTTGAGCACCTCGATGCGATGCCGCTTGCAGAACTCGCGCAGCGCACGAGGCGTCAGCGCGTACTTGGTCGCGGCTTCTTCGAGGGTCAGCGCAGGAACGATCTCCCGTCTCGACGGCACCGACATTGTTATATGCTCCAAATGTTGGTGTTTGCAACAAGCTAACAGGGGCACAAAGGGTCTGCGTCCTTTTTGCGCAGGTTGTTGTCGACGGCTAGCCGCAACTGTTTGCGGCGGCGCTCGACGGCGAGCACCTCCGCCATGGTGCGGTGCTCCTCATAGGGCGGTGGGCTTGTCGTCGGCCGCGCCGGCTCGCCCTCCCAGTACCGCATCGCGCTCCTCCTTGAGCCGGTCGAGCAGCAGGTTGCCAGTCTTTGTCGCCTGCCAATCCATGATGTTGCTGTCGACAAACCGCCAACGGTTGTCTGCCATCAGTCCAGGCGCAAAGACCGCTGTCGCCCCGGCAGACCCGTTGCGCAACAGCAGCCCCTGGCCCTCGGCGGCGCGCCGCTCGGCGAAGCGCTTCAGGGCCGGCGGCAGATGATGTCGGTCGAAGCCGGGGCCGACCCAGACCTGGATCATCACCAGCTCGAACTCGATCTCATGGGTCTCGTTGCGCCGGGCGCGGATCATGTCGGGGATGATGTCGATCACATAGCCGGCCCGGTCGGGGCGCGGCTGGTCGGCAGTGTCGGCCTCGGTGAGCCACGCGCACGACCACAGCTCGCACGACCGAGGGAAGCCGAGCTTGCGGTAGATGCCGCAGCCGCGTGACGATTGGTGCTCGCAGCGGGTGTTGGCCGGCTTTGCCAGCTCGCGCACCGGCATCAGCTTGCAGCACAAGGTGCAGCCGCCGCACGTCCTAGGCATGCCCGACCTCGTGCGAGACCGGCGGCGCGTCGTGGAGGGCGTCGGCGATGAGCCGGCAGACCGCCTTGGCTGCCCGGCGCATCCTGTCGTGCCTGTCCTTGTCCTGCTTCTCCAGGTTCTCGCGCAGGTATTGCGCTATGTCTTCGGGGCTGACCTCCGCCTTGTCTTCGCCCACGGCGCAGACCCAGGTCGCAATCACGAGATAGATGTCGACCCGGGCAATGCGCGTTTCGATCTCCTCATCGACGGGGTCGGGGACCGTGAGTTCCGGCAGCGCATCGTACTCGCGCTCGAACGCCTTCTCGTGCCCCAGCGCCGGCCGGATGCCCGACACGAGCACCTCGACCGGGACGCCGCGGCCGGTCTTGCCGATGTAGACCCGACCCGCCCCGAGCTTCGAGCTGTCGGACTGATCTGTCGCGTCGATGATGAGCTTCATGCGACTTCTCCCTGCTCTTCGAGGGTCGGCCTGGGGACGCCCACCAGGGCGGCGACCCAGCTCAGCACGTCGTCCATGCTCTGATTGAAATCGGTGCGGCCCATCGCCTTGTAGGACTGCGACTGTGCGGTCCAGACGCGCACGATCCGCCCCTCGGTGGTGACCACCGCAAAGCTGTCGAGCGGCCGGACAAATGCCGCGGTCTTCCGCGCCTGCTCAGCGTTGCCGCAATCGATGTAGCGGTCGTCACGCCAGCCGCAGGCGATCAGCGCGTGCTTGCGCAAATGCTCTGGGCTCGGGTGCAGCTCCACCAGCGCCTCGGGCAGCGAGTGCCATGCCTGGGCCAGCGCGGCGAAATAGGCCTTGTGGCGGGCGTGGGAGCGCTCGTGGTGCGCCTCCAGCAGGTAGCGCCCATCGGCGAAGAACTGGGCCTGGGCAGCGTCGGGCCGCATCGGGATCATCGCCGCCCCATTCCACCTGTACCAGAGGGGCTCCGCCATCAGCTCAGCCTGTCGATGCGCCGGCTGATCTCGATGTGTCCGAGCGCCAGCCAGGGCGGGTCGCGGAACGCGTGCATCGCGAAGGCGGCGCGCGCGGTGTCGAGATCGCGACCGCGCTCCTCAGCCTCCCGCTTGCACGCCGGCCACAGGATCATCAGATCGAGCCGGCGCATGTAGGCGTGGTGCAGCCGCAGCGGCAGCTTAAAAAGCGCGCTCAGCATCGCACCCTCCTACGCCGGCAGGACGATGAAGGTCTCCTCGCCGAACAACATCTGCCGCGCCCCCTCCAGCGGGCGCACCGTCGCGGTGCCGTCCGCTGCGACGGTGAGCAGGTATTGCCGCTCGGTGCCGGCCGGCGCAGGCGGTGCCGGCGGCGGCTCAGGGCGCGTCGGCACGCTCGGGCGTTGCATCCTGACCAGTTCTGGGGGCATGGCTGTGGTCTCCGCCAGTTTTGCAAAACGAGCCTTCTGTCGGGCGCGCGCATACTTGCAGTCGGGGCAGCGCGCCTTGCTCTGGTAAACTTCCCACCCCATCCGCTCGAACCGCTTGGCAATCATCTGTGGGTTGAGGTTGTCATCCCGATAAGGAAAGCGGGCGGCGTTAGTGCATGCGCAGCACGAGATGACTGCATATCGCAAGAACTGACCCGCACCTTCCACGCGGATTGACTTCATTTCAAACGGCTTTGGCGCGCCGCCAAGATTGGTAAGCGCGCCCATTATTTCCATCCCAGGTCGGGGCCGAAATGCTCGGGCACGTCCGCCGTCAGCTTGGCGACGATCTCGGCCAGCTCGGCGTTGAACTCGCCGACCTCGCCGGCAAGGCAATCGATGTAGGCGTCGTCGCGCATGACCCGGCGGATGCACAGCCGCATCCCAGGCCAGTAGCAGACGAGGTCGCACCAATCGCGCCCGGTGATCCACATCGCGCCCTGCACCTGGGCGATGTGCTCGGGCAGCGCGTCGCCGCGCAGCAACGCCTCGGTCTGCAGCGCCGGCAGCTTGGTCTTGATCTCCAAGAGACCGTGTTGCCCAAGGAAGGCATCCGGGCTGCAGCCGACGCCGCCGGCCAGCTCCAGGTCGCGCACAAACCCGATGAGCTGGGGATCGAACCCCGAGAGGAACGCATAGGCGTCGCGCGCATCAGGCTCCATTGCCTTGCCGCGCTCCATATGCCGGTTCGAGTAGGTCTCGGCGGGCTCCCCGGTCAGCCGCTCGCCCGCCAGCCGCAGCATATAGCTGCGCCGCATCTTCCCCTGACCCTTGGCCAGCACCGCGGCGAACTCGCTCGCGGTCACCAGCCCGCAGCGGCACTCGTGCCACTCGCGGGAGCCCTGAGGCATGTCCAGGTGCTCGATCATCAGCAGCCCTCGCGGCTGCGGTCGACCTCCCCATCGCGGACGATCTTCTGCTGCAGGAGCTGCTCGGCCTGCCGGTAGCGGCGGGCCGGGAGCTGCTCCAGCGTGTCGACCTTGATGAAATGGCAGAACCGCTCCTCGTCGGCCCCGGCGCGCTCGATGAGCAGCCGCAGCGCCTCAAGCTGCCCTTCGCTGATAAACGCGGTGCCGGCGGCGACGCCGTCGTCGTCGAGCCCGCGGCTGGTGAGGTTGAGGAGCGCGCGCGCCGTATAGCGCATGCCGTAGCTGACCGAGCTGCCGTGCGCCTGGACGCTGTTCTTGCTGCCCGTCGTGTCGAGCGGCAGGATCATCGTCGTCTCTTCGACATGCCCCTGGCGGTGGCTGAGCTTGCCGGTGACCGCGAGCTTGCCGTCGCTGTGGGCGATGGCGAACGTCAGCGCGAACCCGTGCCGCGCCAACACCGGCTTGATCGCCGCCTGGACATCCTCCCACAGCGCGTAGGTCGACTGAACGTCGCCGAGCTTGTCCTTGATGCCGCCATGCTCCTCAATCTCGGGCAGCTCGGGCTGCAGCTCGGCGAGCGCAGCATAGTAGGCGGTGCGCGCCTGCTGCGCCTGGACCCGCTCATAGAGGGCGATCAGGCGTTCGAGCTTGCTGACATCGGACGAGGGATCGGTGCTCAGTCGCGAGATGAGCTGGAGCAGCGCGGTCTCGCCCGCCTGGGGCTCGACCACCGCGACCTGGGTGGGCTCGCCGCTCATGCCAGCACCAACACCGCGGCGACGGCGACCACGAAGAGGAGCGCTGCGCCGACCGCGAAGAGGCGCGCCCGGTCGTGCCGCCGCAGGGCGGTTTCTTTGATTTGCAACAGTAGGTTGGTGGGACCGGCAACGTGCCGCATGGCTGACCCTCCCCGGTTAGAGGGTCATGTTGCTACTCCAAACCTGGGATGGTCAAGAGGTTCGCGCGGCTGTCAGGGCTTCATGCTGCTGCCAACCGAGACGAGCAGTTGGCCAAGCAGGCCGCGCCGTTCATCTTCCGAGCAATGCCGCCACATGTAGAGCAGAATGCGCTCTTCTTCGCTCAGCGGTTCGCTGGCATTTGAGGCAAAACCTGCGCCGGCCAGCGGACCCACACCGCGCAGCCGCCGCGATGGCTCAGGCACGGGCAGGCCTTGTACCTCGTGCGCCAGTTCCTTGATGTCAACGTCATAGAATGCTGCCACGGCTTTCAACCCCGCCCATCCGCCGCGCGACCGGCCCAGCTCGATGTTGCTGAGATGGGGTCGCGACAGGTTAGCGCCCCTGGCCGCATCCTCTTGAGAAATCTTGCGATCCTTGCGGATTGCACCCAGGCGTCGGCCTATCTTCGCGCGGAGGTCCGGGGTGCCGTCAATCTCTAAATCG
>Ga0126371_10000392_pt1 | contig 35706 bp, 30 predicted proteins | sample PanSoiMetaPlot_4_FD_110145 | JGI IMG/M metagenome (GOLD analysis project Ga0126371, IMG submission 110145) | Tropical forest soil microbial communities from Panama - MetaG Plot_4 | ecosystem: Environmental > Terrestrial > Soil > Tropical forest > Bulk soil | place: Panama | collected 2016-02-17
ACGCAGTGAGTTGTCGCCTCGGATGAACGGAGACGTGCCGCGCTCCGCATACGGATCGTAGCCCATCACTGCCATCCCGACAGCGTCCACACAGACGGCGTTGCGTCCGGCAATGATAACGCCCGGCGTCATCTTTTCCAGGCCACGAAGCCACGGACCTTCCCCTCCGCGCACCGTCTCGACGCCATCCACAATCGCGATATCAATTGGCCGAATACCATTCTGATCCACCAGAATGCGCGGAACCCGATAGCCCGGATTGCGCGGCGAATCAGGATGCAGCTCGGCATCTACTCCCTTGGGTGCAGGCGTCGTTCCGTCGTGTAGCACCTGTCCGCGCTCTTGCGTCGGCCGCTCGTTTCCGTTCGGTCCGCAGTCCCCGCCATAGAGTGAGCAGGGTGTGTTGCCGAAATTGTTCTTCATCGTCATGGTCACGCCTGCAATCCAATGGTTCTTCAGCTTCGCCATCGAAGCGTATACGTCGCACTGATAGAATGCCGGATTCAGGTGGTATGCCGGATAGGCGTAGCCGCCCCAGGGCACCTTCATGCGCACATATTGCTTGTAGTTGCCCAGGTTCTGCACGTTTTCCCAGACCACCGGCACGCCCATGTTGTTAATCGCGTTTACGTCCAGGCCGTAGCGTGCCCATAGCGAGAGGTCCTGATCGGCCGGGAAGAAGCTTTCAATCATGCGAACGCGCCGCGCACCCGCCCTGGCAAACAGATGCACTGTCGCCGCCACCGACTGCGGGTTCGTCCGATAAGGAAGCTCGGGCGTCAGCGGCCAGTTCTTCGGATTGCCCGTGAGATTCAGCTTGAGCGCAACTGTTTTGCCGCGTACCAGCTTCTCGATTCCGCCGATCTGGTCGAACGCGAGAGAGAGCTGCTTTTCGTACTGGGCGTAATCGCGGCAACGCACGATCGCAACCCGGCTCGCTGGAGCCTCGGCCTTCAGCAGCTTCGGCATGCAGAGTGCCGCAAGTGTCGCAGCACCCGTGGTGGCCATCATCTCTCGTCGGTTCATGTGTTCCGGCCTCCTCTAAGCTATGCTACTCCGGGCTATGCTACTCCGGATATGATCGATTGCACATGCCTTATTCAATTTCCAGAAGATCATTTGTTCAGATGCTCGCCGCCGCCTCGCTCTCTTCCAGAGCTTTCGCCAGCGAGCGCAATATGTTCCTCGCCCTGAACAGCGTCTTGTTGCAAGGCCGTGTTCCCTGGCCTGACTTCGCCCGCCTGGCCGCGAAAACCGGATATCCCGGCACCGACATCATGCTGGGCCCAGCCATGCATTCCGGTGCCAGCGCGACCAACGATCTGCTGGCCGGCCTTAAGATCAAGCCAGCCGTCATCGATTTTCCGGTCGAATTCCGGAAAGACGACGCAACCTTCAAGGCCTCGCTCGCTCCACTTGACGCAGCCGCTCAGTTTGCTGCCGCTATCCACTGCCCGCGCATGATCACGTACATCATGCCGTCGAGCGATACGCCAAAAGACGAACTGCGGCAAATCTATAAGCAGCGGTTTACTGAAAGCGCCCGCATTCTGGCGCATCACAAAGTTCGCCTCGGCCTCGAGTTTTTAGGGCCGCTCGAATTCCGTAAAATGCACAAATACGAATTCATCTGGCGCATGAACGACATGCTCGCGTTCGCCAAAGAATGTGGTCCCAACGTCGGACTGCTGCTCGATTCCTGGCACTGGCACCACGCAGGAGCTACTACAGAGGACATCATTGCCGCTGGCCGCGATCGCGTCGTGCACGTCCATTTCAATGACTCGCCGAACCTGCCTCCAGAGCAGATCCACGATAATCAGCGTCTGCTGCCCGGCGAAGGCGTCATCAACCTGACTGGCTTCCTGCAGGCGCTCCAAAGCATCCACTACAGCGATGCGCTCAGCGTAGAAGTCTTCGGGCGAACCAAAGACATGACGCCGGAAGCAGCCGCGAAGGCCGGCCTCGATAGCTCACTTGCTGTCTTTCGTAAGGCCGGAGTTCCTGAAGGCTGAAAGGACAAACAACGCAAGCTGAATCCGTGAATGCTATTGCTTGATCACGGTTCCATCCCGCTTACGAATCTCTCCCCACCCGCCATTCAAGTGATTGGTGCTGTCGGTAAATGGAAACTTCGCCGCCAGCTTCTCGTCGATCTCGATTCCCCATCCCGGCCTCTCGTTCACCCAGAAATAGCCGTCCTTCATCTCTGGACAACCTTTGAAGATTTCTTTCGTCTCAGCGTTGAAGGGCGTGTACTCCTGGATGCCGAAGTTATAGCTCACGATATCCAGAGTTATGTTTGCCATGTGGCCTACGGGCGAAACATCTCCTGGTCCATGCCATGCTGTCTTCACGCCATATTCCTCAGCCAGAATCGCGATCTTTCGCGCGGGTGAAAATCCGCCTGCCTGCGATACATGCACCCGGATATAGTCGATCAGTCTCTGCTCGATCAGCGGTTGCCACTCATGAGGGTTGTTGAATAGCTCTCCCATTGCAATGGGAGTAGCGCATTGCGCGCGTATCTGGTGGAAGTAGTCGTTGTCTTCAGGCGACAGCGGATCTTCAAGAAAAAACATCCTGAACTTCTCCGCTTCTTTGCAAAACTGCACCGCCTCGTTCGGAGTCAGGCGTTCATGCATGTCATGCAGTAGCTCAACCTCTTCTCCGAGTTCGGTTCTGCAAATCTCCAGCAACTTCAGTGCGCGACGCATTTGATAGGCTGGCTCGAACAAGGGTTTGTCATGAAGCGCCTTCAAAGGCGTGGAATTGCTGTGCGCCGAACCATAGCCTGCCATCCCCGGCAATCCAACCTGCACGCGGACGTTGCGGAAGCCCTCTGCCATAAGTTTTTTCGCCGAATCCACTACATCCTGGAATTCAGGACCGTCCGCGTGGGCGTAGCAGTCCACCGCCTCCCGGCACTTGCCTCCTGCCAGTTGGTACACCGGCATCCCTGCCTGCCGCCCCTTGATATCCCACAGGGCCTGATCGATCCCGCTCAAGGCATTGTTAAGCACAGGCCCATTTTTCCAGTACGAGCTGTCGTAACAACTCTGCCAGATGTCCTCGATACGGTCCGTAGTTTTACCCAGCAGAAATGGCTTCAGATACCGTTCCACTGCCGGCTTTACCAGGTCGGCCCGCTGCGTAAATGTCGCGCAGCCATAGCCGTACAGACCATCCTGATCGGTCGTGATCTTCACCACCGTTAGTCTGACGCCTGCGGGCTCGCATTCAATGACGCTGATGTCTTTGATACGGGGCGTCGCCATGCCCCGCGTCGCTTGCGCTATCTGCTCCTGCGCTCGAACAGCAGGCCCTGCAAGGCCGAGCAGACCAAGGCCACCAATGGACTTCAATAGATCCCGCCGATACATCGACATAAAGCCTCTTTCCTATGTGGAGTTTGAATGCCTGAGAAGAATACCGGAAAACACACACAGTCCGATCTCGATCAGAGAATGCTTGGCTGTAAATGCGATGTGCTGGGTCAGTAAGGTTTCAGCGCCCAATATGGGCCAATGTGCCCCGGCAACCAATGCATTGATGGCAATCACGGCAACGTGTATTCTGTAACTTAAGCGGCGGCAATATATGGCTCAGCTTCAATCCGATTGGCCGCCCCAAGTAACTTACAGACGCGCTTGACTCCAGCCTCGCAAATCAGCCAGCAATCTTCGTCAGGAAGCATTTTTATAGGCTGCTCCGGCTGGGCTTATCCCAGTTGGAAACCGGAGTTCTATCCGGCAAAAGTCCCTGCAAAGAAATTTCTGGAATACTACGCGACCCAACTGAACTCAGTCGAAGTGAACTACACTTTCCGCAGCCTGCCCAGCTCAACCACGGTTGCGTCATGGCTCGCGGCTACGGGACCTGGATTCTGCTTTTCTTTCAAAGCTCCGCAGCGCATCACTCATATTTCCCGGCTCAAAAACTGTGGCGAGGCCCTGACTGCATTTGCAGGATCGATTCAACCGATGCTTGAGGCGAAACGCTTTGGCACAGCGCTGTTTCAATTACCACCCAACTTCAAAGCGGATGTCGAGCGACTGGCCTCCTTTCTGGAGGAAGCGGCATCGATTCAGTTGAAGATGGCGTTTGAGTTCCGCCACGAATCATGGTTCGCGGAGGAGACTTACGCCGTTCTCAAAAAGTACAATGCCGCGTTGTGCGTGGCGGAAAGCGACGATCTTCGCACTCCCAATATGCGGACAACGAATTTCGTCTGCTATCGCCTCCGCAGGAGCGGCTATTCGGCTGAAGAATTGAACGCCGAATGCGAGCGGTTGCGCGCATCGGCGCGATTGGGTGATGTGTTTGCGTACTTCAAGCATGAAGATGAGCCAACCGGTGCCCTGCGCGCTGCCGCCGTTATGAAGGAGTTGTACGGCGGATGAGTACGAAGACCTACTCCAAATTTGCGGCGACTACTGCCAACGGCTGGCATAGCGATTTTATTCCGCGCCGCTTCTTAAACAACGGACACCTGATGACGCTGGCGGGTAATTTTCTGTCTCGGCATTGGTCGCTGCCTGAGCCAGAATCCTTACTTGTGGAAGTGGAAGAGCCGATCTCAGGCCAGGAGTCGTATGGGCCCACCTATGTTCTTTGCCATTGTCACTGGCAGCCTGAGGATGTTCGCTCCCAGCGGTTGACGGTCGTTCTGATCCATGGCTTGGAAGGCTCATCCAGTTCGCAATATGTGTTGGGCAATTCGACACGCGCCTGGTTAGCGGGATTTAACGTTGTCCGCATGAACATGCGCAGTTGCGGCGGCACGGACAAGCTTTCACCCGCTATTTATCACTCCGGCTGTTCCGGCGACGTGGCGCACGTTGTCGACAAGATTGTTGCCAAGGAGAATTTGCAGGCGATTGCGCTCATCGGGTATTCGATGGGCGGCAATCTTGTGTTGAAGTACGTCGGTGAGCTTGGTGGCAATGCGCCATCAGTATTGAAGGCCGCAGTAGGAATTTCACCGCTGATGGACCTGGCTGCATCTTCGAATGCGTTACATGAGCCGAGGAACCGTTTCTACGAAAAGTATTTCCTGAGTGCCATGGTCGACCGCGTGAGGCGCAAGGCAACGTTCTTTCCTGACATCTACCTGCCTTTTTATGCCAGCGGCATTCTTCGTCGCGTTCACAGCATGCGTGACTTCGATGAACATGTAGTGGCGCGCTTCGCAGGCTTTGCTCATGCTGACGATTACTACTATTCAGTTGCCAGCTCGCGCGTCGCATCGCAACTGGCGATACCAACGCTCATTGTGCATTCGCTCGACGACCCATTCATCCGCATGTTGCCAGAAACAAGGCAGGCGTTGATCGATAATCCGTGCGTCAATCTTATTGAGACCGAGCGCGGTGGCCATTGCGCGTTTTTAGCTCCCACCGAAGGATATGACGGCTACTGGGCGGAAAAGACCCTCCTGGGTTTTCTGCTCGCTATTGCGCCTGTTCACGTGCATGGAAGCTGACTGGTCGGTCGAGATTGGCGCAGATCTTCCCGTAATCGTTGTGCCGTGGGAAGGCTTCGTTGATTTGCGCAGTGAACCCATGCTGGCGTCAGGCTTGCCGGAAACTGCTGCCGCGCCGATTATGGTGCAATGGCTCGTGAGATTGAATCGAGAAGCTTCACCGGTGATTACGTCGAAATGCGACCTCTGGCGGCTCTCACAAGACGAAATCGACCCGCTGGAATTTGACGCGACACGAGAAGAAGCAAAGCATGGACTTGCCTGTTACATCGATATTGTTGCGCGCGAAGCATCGCTCTTTGCATCTTTTCTGGCGCATGAAGCATGGGCGCGCTCGGTCACCAATGAAATGCGGCAAATAAAGCTGCGTCAGGCACGCGCGGATCTGGTTGTTCGTCGGGCAATGGTCAATGAGCAGAATGGCTACGCAGTCACCGTCTATGTGACCGCTTGCGACGCGAATTTGAGTGACGCTGAGTACATATTTGGCGCAGCACTGGAGATCGCGGCTATGACTACAACGAAGCTAGCCAGTGGGTCGCTCAATTGGATAGAGTACCGGCCTTCTAAGCCTTGGTAGTTGGTTACTGTAGCTGATTCCAACACTTAGACACGCTGCTCCGATGTGTGAATCATAAGACCCCAGGGTCAATGCAATCAGTGAAGCCCTGCTGCTGACAAGTTCATATCCATCTCAGATCGCAAGCAGAGGCAACGCCACCGTAATCAATGCTGGCCTCTACGCTGGCGATAGTTTCGACACATGCTCCCCTTCCTCGGCCAGAGAACGCTTTAGAACGGCTCCAATTGCGTTAAGATTCTGGCGTACTCAAAAGCTTGTTGAACTACGATAATCGATGGACTTCAACTACATCGTAGTCCCCGTGATAGTGATATTGGCCCTGGTGCTCGTAGCGTGCATGGCGCTGCGCCGTATCATCATGCTCAGACAGGTCGAGCACTCCCGGGCGCGAAGGTGGAAAGAAGGCGTCATTCTTTGGCCCGTTGCATTGTTTTGTATTGCTGTGGCGGCATTGGCAGCTTTCAATGCGATAGCCCTCTATTACTATCGCCACCCACCTCTCGGTAACATGTACAGCGTCAACGGGCGCCTGATGCGACTGCAGTGCATGGGCCAGGGCTCTCCGACAATTGTGCTGGATGCCGGAGGTGGAAAAGATGGGCTGACCTGGGCAGGCATACAGCCAAAACTGGCTCTGCATACGCAGGTCTGTTCCTACGATCGCGCGGGCATGGGATGGAGTGATCCGGGTTCATATCCGCGCGACGCCGATCATGTCGCGTCGGAACTTCACGGGCTGCTTGCCTCTGCACACATCCATTCGCCAGTGGTTCTCATGGGGCATTCCATGGGCGGACTATTCATCCGCGATTATGCAGCGCATTACCCCGCTGAAGTTGCCGGGCTGGTATTCGAGGACTCATCCACTCCCCTTCAGAACCGCCAGCCTGCCTATCGCGCCTTTGAAGAGCCAAGGAAGAGAACGCGTTTTAATCTCTTTTTCAATGAGGCATTGTTCGATCTTGGCATCCCGAGACTTTTCGGCGAATGTTCGGGTGAATTTGATCGAGTGAATGGGATCAATCAAAGGGTCTTTTATGAGGACAGGTGTCACGAATCATTCCAAGCGATGGAAGCCGAGATGCAAGCTTTCGACCTGTCAGGTCAAGAAACAGTAAACGCGGGGTCCTTTGGCGACATGCCGATCCTGGTCCTCTCTCACGATTTTACGATCGACGAGTCTGATGGCCTTCCGCACGCGTTGATTAACGAATCGGAAGTCAATCAAAACGCGTTTCTGACGCTCTCAACCCGCAGTCGTCGCGTCATCGTCAAAAACAGCGGCCATTTTGTTCATATTGATCGCCCGGATGTCGTTGAACGAGAAGTGGGCGATTTCATTGACCGGATCCGTGGAAATAAGCCTGGCCTCCAAGGGAGGCAAACAGTGGTTGCGGAGTGATCGGATGGAGCCTTATCGGCCGATTTACCGGCAACTCGAAAGTTAATTCGCTGCACGCGCAGACTTGCTCCGGTTCTGGAACCAACTCTGGAAACGGGGTCAGGCCGCGTCTGAATGCCCCACAAGGCTCCTAAATACTTTTCAGCGATCAATAGGCGTCCTGCGTTTGGCATGCGGGTAGGGTCTGTACAAAAAACGCATCTGTACCTGGATCATTCCTAACGTTAATCCCAGCAGCAATGGCTTGCTCCGATCTATCCAGCATGCCGAGCGATCCCAGGAGAATCAGCTTATCGTCTGTTATGTCGCTCTCCGACATTACTTTTGGCATCACGTCGGTCAGACTCTGACGCGACTCGGCAATTTGACGAAGTGTACCCTCTTTGTCTGAAATCCTTCCAAGATGGACATCGGTTGCGATACGACATGCGGTCTGAGCATTCTTTCCGATGATTGACCGCGTCGAATGCGCCGCGAAGGAAGATAACTTACCGCCGGGCAAGAGCATAACCACAACGAAGACCAGCGCCGCCGCACAGAGGAAAATGATCTTGGATTGTGAGAGCGTCCAAGGATCATCTGTCGCCTGACAGGGATCATCTGTCCTCTGCCTGGCAATTCCGATTTCTATCAACTCACCATTATCTGAACCTGAAAGCGATTTCTTGAACATATCCTTCCAGATCCCAATAACGGCCGCCACCAATCCTGCGACCAAGGCAATCGGCAAAGGACTCTCGTTACTCCCTATCCCGACCCAGTTATTTGTGCTGAATATCTGGCCGAGTGCCCCTCCGATTAAGCCCACAACCGCTGTGATATACAAGCCCTTTGCTAGCAGACGAGGGTGACGGCGGATTGCTTTGAAGCGTTCGGCCATGGGCAGAGGCTTAGACATCGCCTGAATACCCCTAAATGGTTGCGGAGCATAACACATGCCCTCAAACCCCCTCGCACCATATTTGAATTTGAACAGCCCTGTCCAGAACGCGGATTGTCGCGCGCGCGATGGTCACAGGCGCGACGTTCGTGAGGTATTGCCGTTCCTTGGTAAACTGCTGAAAGCGGTTCATGTATTCCCTGCGTTCTCCCAGGGCGTAGGAAATGCCTGCATGCAACCCTCTTTTGTGGGCGAGTAGCTCAATTGGATAGAGCACCGGCCTTCTAAGCCGGGGGTTACAGGTTCGATCCCTGTCTCGCCTACCATTTATTTTCAATTACTTAGGTTATTTTGGGTTCGGTTGGGGTCGAGACTGTGGGGGATTTTGTGGGGACCCTGACCGTTGGGACGGCGTTTAGGAAGCTTTTCCACGGCTTCGCGCTTTGCTTGATCTCTGGTGTGTGAATACCGTTCCAGCATCTTGGCTGACATCCAGCCCGCAATGGCCTTTAGCGTCGACTCCGGCACACCCGCCTCTCCTAAGGCCGAGATAAATGTGTGACGAAGATCGTGCAGGCGGCACCAGACTCCAGCCGCCTTGCGGCACGTGACCCAAGCAGTCTTCATCGAGCCCATCGGCCTTCTCGGATCAAGCCCCCATGCTTTGACGGTTCCATATAAGTGCCCATCCTCTCCGTCGAATCCATAGCGTTCAGAGGGGAAAACGTAATGATCTGGTTGCGGGCTCGGAAAACGCGCGTGCCATTCGAGCAAGAGGTCATAAGCTTCGCCGTTAAGCGGTATCACTCGGCCTTGGCCGCCTTTGGTCTTCGATTTACCCACGGTAATAGTGCGCCGCACGAAGTCGACCTGCTTCCACCGCAGCCGTCCTTCTGCCGCGCGGACCCCGGTGTGCAGGTAGAGCATGAGTGCGGGAAAGAGGGAACGGCTGCGGCTCTTGGCAGCGGCTTCAAGGAGCCGATTGGCTTCCTCCAGGGAAAGTGCACGTCCGATATCTTCTCGTTCTGGCAGCGGGCGGAAATCCGGAGCCAGAAGATGCCACAAACGGTGCTTACGGAGAATCATCCGAAGGACAGCCGTTTCCATATTGATCTCGCGTCCGGAAGCTCCTGCAAGCCTGCGATCGCGCTGGTATCTCGCGATTGACGCAGGCGTAATGTCAGTCAATAGGAGTCTTCCAAAGGCCGGCAAGAGATGGCTCAATTTGAGGGTATTGATTTCGCGGTATGCGTCGCTCCAATGTGCGCACTCGTCAAAATAAGCGACAGCTGCTTTGCGGAAGAGAATCGGCTTCGCTCTTTTGATGCCACCCGCAGACTCTTCTATGGCTCTCCGGCGGTTGCGTTCAATGGACCTAGCTAGCTCACGGTTAGGCGTGTGTGCAGATTCTCGGACACGCTGACCCCTGAATTCAAATTCATACCAGTAATTTTTTCCGCGCTTAAAGACACCCATTCTTTCGTCCTTAATTGGTGTTTGAAACATGAGCAAACGTGCCGGATCCGGTCTTCATGAGGACAACTAAACGTCATATCTGGCAGCACCTCTGCCGTAGCAGCGGTTGCGTCGGGTACACCCTTTGTGCCTGTGCGCAACGCCAAGAGACGGTCTAGACCTAAAACTCGTCAGATAAGTGATAATGCATTAGCTAGCATCAGTTTTGGTCGTCGGGACCGGCAGGGATGGTGCCGTCATCGATGAGCTTCTCGATGGAGTTTTCAAGGATCCTTACCGACCGGCCAATCCGCACGACGTCCACTTTCCGAGCGTAGACCATCTTCCAAGTTGTTTTTTCACTAATGTTGAGCCGCAGAGCAGCTTCAGGAACTTTTAAAAGGCGAGTCATCTAACCTCCATTCATCTAACTTGCGTGCTCAAACCTCTCGAACAAGCGCCAAACGTTGCAAAAAGAGTTCCTATGCACTCGCTTCCTAGCTGAACGCTTGATCTGCGCGAAAGCGGACGATGGTCAATCCCAGAGGATTGACGGCCAGTTCGTTATTCTTCACATTCTCGCGGAAGACATAGGTGACGCTGGCCGTCCATCGTTCCCGCTTGATCTCGGAATGATCTGCAGGGTTCGTAAACACCTTCTCGAATTCGATTCGAGCTGAATACGGCGACTGTCGAAGATCATCAAGAATCACATTCTTAACCTCGACATCGACGTACGGAAGTGATCCCTCCTTAACGTAGGTTTGAATGACATTGTCCTTGCGCTCCTGCTCGATGACGAAGTGCTGCACATCGCCGTTCAAGAAATAGAGTGAGTTCGTCTGATCGCGCTCGATGGTGAAGCGATTGCGGCTGAAGTAGAGCTCAGCCCAGCGTGACAGGTAATATTTGTTCTCCGCCTCCTGCGGGCGATACTGGTAGTTGCGATAGTCAATCGCCTCGGCACGTCCAACATCGTTGATGCGCACGATCATCGGGTGCATATCCGCAAGCGCTCGTTGGCTCTTGTACACGAGGCCGGCGAGGACGAGAGAAGCGGCAGCCAGTGCAAGGATCGTTACCTTCAAATAGGTGTTCATGACGATCGGATCGCCGTACTGTTCGAGATAACGCTCGGCTGCGCGTGTGATGTCAGGAGATGTTTGACTCATAATTGAGACCTCCTCAACCCATCAGCCCGCGAGTAGCCACGGCGCTTGCAATCCCGACGCCTGCGTCATGTCCTCCGGTATGACCGGAAAAGAGTGCTGCTGTCATCGCCGGAATCTTGAGCAGAATGAAGCCGGCGACGAAGCAGAGCATCAGCAATCCTGGCATCAAGTAGATTAAGTTTTGCGGGTTGTCCATATTCATAGCTCCACTTGTCAAAAAGGAAATGAGAAGGTGACTCATCACGCTCATTGTGGCGGCAGCGACGACTTTGTAGAATTCGAATCCCAAGAAGGCCTTGAGCCATCCCCAAAAAAGGAAGTCTGTTTTACCAAAGACCATCCATGGAATAAACACAGGACCAAGTAAGCCGATAATGGTTGCGCCGACCGCACCGTAGGCAATGATCACAGCTATAAGAGCTGTAAGAATACTTAAGACAACCTGAACTGTATAGGTACAAAGAAGTGTGTACGGCTCGGTAAGTGAAGGGGAGAGTGTTCCAGCTTTCGCCAAAGCCGTATGGATTGCGGTCTGTACTTCCTGAGTAGAGTCACTGCCGATATAGTCGACAAGGCTACTGGTGCCGCCGCTGATAAAGCTTTTTAGCGAATAACCGATGCCCGGAATTGCGCCGTCATAAAACTTCACAAAACAATACGCGAACGTAATCAGGAGGAAGAAGTTCAGAAACTTCGCGACGCTGAATCCTTGACCACCTTGCGCGGATGCTAACGCCTCCTGAACCCCGAACCAGACCAGCATGATGGTCGCAAGAGACAGGACCATGTGAAATCCAATCGAGTCTATCGACGGCGCGACAGTTGCCGTCAGATTGTCGCAACCGTTTTTAATCAGAATGAGGAAATCCATAACAACCTCGTCCGTTAATTAGTAGTGAAACGCCCAACGAGTACCCTCGGTCGTTTGTTGGGGCGTAACCGCAGCAAAGCTCTGCTGATAACCGTTGCCGAGCAAGAACAGAGATTTGAGATTGTCCTGCTGCACCTTTTGCCCGACCATCTGCTGTAGAGCCTGCATTTGTAGCATCTGATTGGTCTCCTGCTGCGTGCGCAGTTCGATCAGCATCGCCTGATTGATACGCTGCAGTGTTGCCATCTCGGTGTGCTGCGCGGGGTCAGGGGAATGACTGTCAGCCTCGAGCTGACTGAGATCAGCTTCCCGCTGCACAGCGTTTGCTCGGATCGTCCCGACTGTTTGCAAGCTGGACGCATTCGCAGAATCGGAAAGGTCGACCGTGGCCCCTCGCGCTGCGATTACTTGCTGGCCCTCAGGGCTCAGTGAGCTAAATCCAATCAACTTGCCAATGCGCGAGATGCCTGCTGCCTGATTCGCGGACGCAGCGCCGTAACCGTTTAAAGCCGCGTTGATCCATTGGATTGAGTTGCCATACGTATTTGCCGGTTGGGTCAGGTTGGTCCATTGCTGCCGGCCGAGATTGACGTAGGAGCTGTACAGAGATTGCGGCAGGCTGGCCATCTGCTTTGCAAGATTATAGGTAGCGATCACGTTCTGCGTAGCCTGGACAGTCTCTGTGTACAGTTGTTTCGCTTCCAGAATCTGTTGCACGGCATGAGCAGATTGCGTCGGATCATAAACGATGCCTGATCCGAACTGCGCATATCCTTTAGCTACTGGCATTGCTGCCAACGAGACGATTAGTACTAATGCTTTCTTCATTGCATCCTCCCGATACGGTTATTGCCTACTGCGTTCGGCTTGAAGCTTATTCCATGCCTCAGTTACCTTCTTGTTTTCGTCAGTGCATTTTGGGCTGAGCGTTGGAGGCACTTTCAAGTACTCGGCCGAGCAGTCCTTTTTCATCTGCGCCGAAAGGCGGTCATACTCCTGCTGGAGTGCATCGATCTTGGCTTGACGACTTTCGCACCCTACAGAAACCATCGTCATCACTACAGCCAAAAGAACGAATCGTGATTTGCTGTACATGTCATCTCCTAGAACGTTTGAGCGATCGTGTGGTTTTCATACGCAGGCAACAGCATGTCCTGCGTGAAGTAGACTTTTACGCGATGTCCTTCCCGGATCGTGATGGTTGGTGGTATCTGCATAAAGCGATCCATAATCGTGGTTGCAGACTGGGAAACTGACGAAGCGGCTCCGTTGGTAAATGCCTGAGGCCCCGAGCCGCCATAGACGCCACCGCCTTGCGTAATCTGCGCTGCTCCTGCAATGACGCCAAGAGCGATGGAGGTACCGAAGATTTCGAGGTAGTGGTTATTTACCTTGTCTTTCAGGCCTTCTTCGCCGATCTGATCGAGACCGTGAAACTGGTCGAGGTCAACCGAATAGCCATCGGGCATGATCATGCGATGGAAGACTACGGCGAGGCGCCGTTGTTGCCCGAAGCCGGAAGATCCGATCTTGCGAGCTTCGCCAAGCGCGATCGTGCCATCGGGTATGAGCACATGCTGGCGGTCGTGCGAATAGACTGGATTTGAGACCAGCACTTTTACTGGACCGGTTGCGTCACCATCGAGCCGGTTCATCAGCACGGTGTCCATCGTCAGTCCTTCATAAATCACATAGGGCTGACCAACAGCGGAATCGATATTCACTTCGGAATTGCGCTTCACAGCTGATGGATCAGCTGGTTGCAGTGGCTTTTCACCCGCGGTGCGCGGCGCGACGAAGTTGCTCGCAGTCGTCGGATTCTGATTCGGCAATTCTGCGCTGCCAGGTTGTTCGTCTCTGGGAGTCCGTGATTGTGCCGGGGGAGCATCTTGATGGACATAAGCCAGATTCGAAGCGAAGCGAGAATCGTATGCCAACTCACGCTCTTTGGCCGCGAGTTGTTGAGCCTGCTGTTGTGTCGGTGACAATTGAGCTTGCGCAGAGTTCTGCTGAGCATAGGGAGATTGGGGACACAGCTGCCCAGGAGCGCATGGGATGGATTGACCGGTCGAACCATAAGCACCCGCGACAGCCTGTTGTGCTGGCGTCGCATTGGCAAGCGCAGGATCCGGAGCATTCGGTTGGTTAAAGGCAGCTTGTTGCTGTTCTTTCAGTCTTTCGGCGGCCAGCTGGTTCTTTAGATCCTGGACATTATTGTCGGTATTGTCCTGGACCATCGGTTGCGGTGGCGCATCTTTCGCCGGCGATGGTTTACCATTCGCCGCATTCTTGCCGACGGAACTGAAGACCGCGGCAAGAATGACCAGAACAGCCGCTCCGAGGTAAAGAAGTATCTTCAGATTCTTCTGAAGAACTCCCTTAGGCTCGGGCGCATTACGACGCAGCTCGGGTAGATCTTGTAGCTCACTGCTCAGCGGTTGTGGATTGCTCGGACTCTGCATAAATCATCCTTTGCGCGAGAAATCCATGCGTTTCTTGCCGAGTTCTACATAGCCGGAATCCATGACCTTCGGGATGATGTACGTTCCTTCCCGGAGATCGTAAGTCACCAGATTAGGCTTCCCGTCTTTCATTTCATAGACGCTGAATTTCTCGGGTGCGGAGGTCTTGATGTAGGTGAACTTGTCATCGTGATATATCGACTGGATGTCAAAAGGAGCTTCGTTGGACTTAAACGAGTAATCAAACTTCAATTGCAGCGGATACGAGCTTTTGTACTCATCGACCGCCTGCTGGACGTGCGCTTCAAGGGCTGCTAACTCTTGCTTCGACTGCTCGAGCTGCGCGGCAGGGATGAACTGCGACGGGCCCGTGGACGCGACGATCGACGAATGATCCGCTGGCTGAATCAGGACCTTGAGGTCCGGCGGATCCGATGTATTCGAGACATCCTGCAGTGTGAAGGAATAAATGTTGCCCTTATCCGTGATCAGGTTCAGGTTCGAGCTGATGCCTTCCTTGGCCGGATGGACGAAGCAGAAATTGTTCACCACATCGACGATCCAGAACTCTTTGTCCCCCGTGGCGGCGTCCATGATCTTCTCCGTCGGCGGGACTTCAATGAGCGTTGTGTACTTGAGCTTGGCGTGGATCGGGACTATGTCCTGCGCGTGGTACTGAACGGTACGGGCCGAGGCGGCCTGCCCGAAGGCAGCGGAACTCGAGATAGCGGCGAGAGTCACGACGAGCGGTAAACGACGCATTATTCCTCCTAGTTCACTGTTGCAGTCAGTGTCCGTGGCTGAAACGGATAATCCTGTGCGAGACGACGCAAGCCATCGGCGATTCCGAACCTCGCAAAATAGTCACGCTTCTTCAGATTGTCCCGAGCATTGTTGGTCGCCATCCAGTGCGACACTGAGTCAACGTTGAGATGGACCTTCTTTGAGGACTGGGCCTTGCGGATGAGCATTTGCCCCGGGGGAACGAGGCCGGCGATCAACTCCAATTCGGTGTCATTCAAATGGAAGGCTTCTTTGTACAACTCGCGGTCCATCTCGGGATTGGCCAGGAAGATCTTGGTAGGGCAGCTCTCTGCCACCATCTCCAGCATTCCTGATTCCTGGAGCTCTTTGATCGACTGCGTAGCCAGAATCATCGCCGCATTGTGCTTCCGCCAGGTCTTCTGTGCCTGCACAATGTACTGCCGGATCGTCTCATTGCGGATAAAGAGCCACGCTTCATCCATCAGGAACACTTTGAACGTCGCAAGTTTGCTCGGATCGGTGATTTCATTGCTGGCGCGGTGTAAGACATAGAACAAGAGGGGCTCCAGCACATCCGGCGTATCGCCCCAGCCGTTGAAGTTGAACGTTTCGAAGCGGCCAAAAGAAAGCGTGTCCTCGACGTTGTCGAAGACAAACCCGTATTGGCCGGCCTTCGTCCAACGGTGCAGTCGCTCTTTCAGCTCACCGATGATACTGGCGAGATTCGAGACGGTACGCTGCTCCGGCTCCAGCATGTAGATGCGCTCGATAGCCTCCCAGAGTCGCCGCTCTTCTTTGAAGTCCAGGCGATATCGTTGGCTGTTACCTTCAATGAGCACTCGGAAGAGGCCGAAGAGGAACTGCAGGTTCTCCTTTGTCGGTTCGAGCGAAAATGGATTGATGGTGAAGTCGCGCGACTCCTGGCCAACGTTGAGATAGGTACCGCCAAAAATATGCGTAAGCGATTCGAAGCTGCCGCCGATATCGAAGATGTATGTCAGGGGAACATACTTCTGCGCATTCTGAAGCAAGAAATTGCCGAGATAACTTTTCCCACTGCCGGTCGCGCCCAAGATGAGCGTGTGTGCGACCTCACCATTGTGAAGGTTCAGAAAGTAAGGCGTGGAATTGTCCGTCTCCAGCACACCCAGATATTCGGTGCCCAGATGTGGGTTCGTCTTTTCGCCCGGAAGGATAGTAAAGAGAAACGAGAGATCTGCGTAATTGCTGTTCAGCAGGTACAGACGGCGGAGGTTCTGTAGATAATTTCCCGGCACCGTCGCGAAGTAGGCATTCAGCTGGTTGTAGGTTTCAGTGAACAGGTTCCCGTCGAAATTCGTGAAAATGCCCGAGAACTCGCCCACAAGGCGATCGACGATCGATTTGTCGCAATCGTAGAGAACAATTGTCAGCGAGAAACCCCCAAGCGACTGACCGTCGCCCAGAGCCCGCAGGCAATCACCCAGATTCTCGATATCCGCCTGCTTCGATTCATCGACGAGGACATCGCGAGGATTGGTCTTGGTCACATCGTTTCCCAGTTGAGAGATGAACCCAGTCTTCGAAATATTGAAATGGCGGCGACGCTTGGTGACCTCTTTGCGTGCTTTGCTCATCGGAACTGATACCCATTCCGTGACCACATGAAAGTTCGCAGGAATTTTCAGTAGTGCATCCAGTACTAATGGCCGCGTTTCTGCAATCGCTTCCTTCATCGTCAGTACGCGTACGAAGTGATCGCCAATACGAAGATGGTCACGCTCTGCCTCGATGTCCGAATTGACCACCTGATAATCAAGAAACTGCGCCGACTTCGGATTTCCAGCGATACGCCAATCATCGAAGTTCAGTAGTCTGCGGAAGAATCGCAACTGCCCAGCCTGGTCGAGTATCTCGATCGAAACAAAATCGGCAAGCTGGTGCACAAACGCCTGCACACGCTGATGAAGCACGGCAGCGTCTCTTCGCAACTGCGCGCGAAGCAGTACCTTCATACTTTTGTTTGAAAATTGCGAGCCTAATTCGGCGAATCCACCAGCTGGATCAGTGATGAGACGGGCCATTCCAGCACCGATGCCCGTCTTCGACCGTGCGCCTTCAAGCAGGATGCAGTAGAAGATCTCGACAGAGTAAAGGTGATCGCACTTCGCTTCGAAGAAGCGACGGCGTTGGTTAACAGCTGTGTTAACGATGGGGTCGTCAGACTCGGCAAATGGAATGTCGGGACGATTGTGCTTGAAGAGGTATTGATAGACATGGAATCCAGGTCCAAATGCTTTCAGTGCAGCTTCCAGGCGTTTGACTGCATATTCCTGATCACCCGTGTCCAGAGACTCGTAATCAACACCGCCGACACGAAGAACGATGCCCAGATCCCCGCTCTTGGTCAGAAATGTGGTCGGGTCCCAGAAGCCATACAGGTTGATCTGCGCATTCAGCGACGCTGCTTCTTTCCACGGTTTGAGGACGCGGGCAACGTTTAGCATTAGCGCACCTCGACCATGGGAATGCTCTGTTTGGCGGCGTCATAGCGTGCTTTATAGCGTTCCGCTTTAGCCAGGATGCGAAGAAATGCCGGGTCGCTCGTGGTCGCCCAATGCCCGAAGGCAAATCCACCGATGAACACAGCGATCCCGGCCAGGATGGAATTGAAAAGGTTGAAGGCGCCGACTGCACTCACCGAGATCAGGTAAAAGAGAGTACGTTCGACGCCCAGGTATGTGAGAGGCTTATGCAGGCTCTTGAATACGCGATTGGTTCGCTTGCGATTTGTATTAGTGTCTGTCATATTCGCCCTCATCAGGTGAGCGGGTTTACGAACACAAGGCTCTGGCTAGACTCCCCAGAGCCAGGAAAGGACGTTAACGGCAAGCACTGCTATTCCCGTGCCTGCAGCTACCCCTGCGAGCGCTTTCTTTGCGCCTGGTTCACCGTGAGCAAAGCCATAGCCGCCGATCACGATAGCGATCAGACTGGCGACCTTGGCGATGGTCCCGGTGAACAGGTTCTGCAGGGCGGTGAAGCCTGTGTCGAAGGGTGAGCCCGCAGCCTGTGCATGCGCGGCAACCGGTAGGAGCAGAAGAAGCAGGAAGATCGCTTTCGAGTGTTGCAATCCCCGAAAGTGCCTCCGCCGTGCGGGCGAAAGCTTCATGCGATGTACCTCCTTTGCTGTGAAATTGACCTTAGCCGAGCAGGTCATGCTCCAGAGATTGGCGCGAACTCGATTCCTTGTCCAAGGCTTTGTTTGCACGCCTTAATGCGCAGAACTCATCAATACGGTGTGCGTGGTAACGATGCGGAGTGCAGCGATGCGTTTCGGAATTCCTCCTTGTGGGAAAAATCAACCTGCGATGGCCAGATCCACAGCCCCAAGTTCACGCGCGATGTCTACGATCATCTTCTGCACGCGGTAGGAGACTCCCCGACGGTAAGTAATGACTAGCCGCAGTGTTTCGAGGCCTCCGATCGGAGAGCATTGGAGATTCCCAGGAGCGTCGCCGCAGACTCCGCCTGGCACAATAGCAATGCCGACACCATCCTGAACGAGATTGAATGCTTCGGACGGAGAACTCGCTTCGGCCGCGACCTTCGGCTTGAGGCCCACAGCCGCGCACTGGGCAAAGAACCACTCCTCAAGAACGGGGTCTGTGCGATCAGAGCATGGCAGAATCAGCGGGTGGGCTCTTAATTCGATGAGTCCGACTGCGCCGCTGAGATTCGTCTGATAGGCGCGAGGCCATACCGCGAAGAGAGGTTCTGAACGCAACGGGATCTCTTCGAGATAACGTCGGCCGGATGGCCGCACCATGACGCAACCTTGGCATGCGTCCGCAATCAGAGAGTCCGTCAATTCCTGAGCGGACGCCCGGCGCAATTCAAGGTGCACAGAGCGGAACCTTACGCTCTGAATCGCGCGGATCTCCTGTGGAATCGTTGGAGCTACAAAAGGTGAATAGCCGATCACGAACGTGGATGCCTTCCGCCGGGCTCTCAAGCGTGCCAATCTTTTCGATTTTTCGAATTCAGTCACGAACCTGGCGAGCATTTGTTCGAGGTCCATGATGAACTCGACTGCTTCCTCGGCAATAGCTACATAGTGATTGGCGCGGACGAAAATCTCGATTCCAAGTTCGTCCTCGACTTCTCTGACCTGCCGGCTAAGGTTCGATGGATCAACGTGCAGTCGTTCGGCCGCCTTCCCGAAGTGCCGCTCGCGCGCAACAGCTAGAACATATTCGAGTTTGCGGAGTGGGGGAGTACCAGCCATGAGTTCACCACCAGGATGAAATGGTCCTTACAGAACCGCAGAAGATGGAGACCCCTGCACTGACTAAAGGCATTTTGAAAGGTCTCTTGGGGCAAAAATGCCGGCCATTTCACCGAGAATTCACAAACGGCAAGCGCCCGGAATTTAGCCCTCTACATATAAAGAGGTGTGAAAAACGCCAAAAACGACACATGCCACAACTTTTTTCTCGCCGGATCAATTCACATGGCCCGTTGTTGTTAAGGCACCCATTTCGTTCTTGCGACTCGATTCTTCCCACGTACCGGAAACGGCGCCGGATTTCATGTGGCCAGGTCAATCGGCCTAGTACGACGATTAGTGCCCGGATCCCTGCAGGCGCCCCGAATGGGTACTATACTGCTCCAATCCTGATCTTATGTCAATATAGCGCTATATAAACACGTTTGCTATATAAACTCCATGCGAGGCCGTTGACCTTCCCGGCCTGAAACTGTACTTTCCGTTCTAATGACGGACTTTGACGAGATTTATCGTGGAGTGGGACGGAAGATCCGTCAAACGAGAGTGAGCCAGAGTCTAAGCCAGGATTCCTTGGCCCAACGTCTCGGGATCAGCCGTACATCGATGGTCAATATCGAGGCTGGCCGGCAGCGCACTCCGCTGCACGTTCTCTGGCAGATCGCCGAACTCCTTGAAACCAAATTGACTTTGCTGATTCCCACGCCGGAAGATCTGCTGGCGCCGCAGAACCAGAACGGGCTCGACAGAGAGATGATGAAACAGATCGAGGAAGTGGCCAACGGCGATCCGGCTACCATCAAAGTCTTGACGGGCTTTGTGACCAGAAAGCTCAGAGGGAACATCAATACGCCGAGGGATGAGAGGAAGGCGCATGGCAAGACACAATCTCGAAGAAAGAGCTGAAAAAACGCTTCGCGATACGGAGGGCTATCGGGTGCCGGTTCCGATTCATCTTGTGGCTCAGCGCCTGAACCTGACTCTGGAGGCTGCCACTCTTGGAGACAAAGTTTCAGGGATGCTGGTCGTCGAAGGAGACCAGGGAGCAATCGGTTACAACTCGGCCCATGCCCGCGTCCGGCAGCGGTTCACGATTTCTCACGAAATCGCCCACTATCTCCTGCATGCGAGAAGAAGCGGCAAGGCGCAATTGTTCATTGATAAGCAGGTAACGTATCGCCGCGACGATCAGTCGTCCGCCGGAGTGAACCGTGAAGAGATCGAAGCCAACCAACTCGGTGCCGCGCTTTTGATGCCGCGTGGCCTGGTTCAGCAGGAGATCCAGGCGCGGGATTTGGATCTGGACGATAGCGAGGCGATGGATCTTCTGGCGAAGCGGTTCCAGGTGAGCACCGCGGCGATGTCCAATCGTCTCCAGAATTTAAGAATGCTCGCATATGAGAATTAAGGGGAAAAGCGTTGTAGACATTTTTACTTCTTTCCTTAACTCAGCAAGCCGACAAATATATTGCCCGATGCGCGTTCTGAGTTAGACGGACCAATGTTGACCAATACCGCAATGGGCAAAGCGCCTCAGGCCGAGGAGATTTGCATGAACCTGCAGGCACAAATTACGGAGTATATCGCCACTCAACCGGAACCAAAACGCAGCGAAATGCAGCAGTTGCATCACATTATTTTGGCGTTGATGCCAACATGTAAGTTGTGGTTCTTAGATGGAAAAGACGACAAAGGAAAAACCGTTTCCAACCCAAACATTGGATATGGATCTCAAACCCTCAAATATGCCGATGGAAAAACAAAGGAATTCTATCAAATCGGTATAAGTGCGAATACAGCAGGCATTTCCGTCTACATTCTGGGAATCAATGACAAGAAGTACCTAATCCAGACATTTGGGAAGGAACTCGGCAAGGCAAGCGTCACGGGGTATTGCATCAAATTCAAAACGCTATCCGATATAAAAATTGACGTACTTAAGGCAGCCATACAATATGGAATTAATCAGACGTGCATTCAACATTGATTTCAACTTGAGTAAACGGACTGCTCTTCGTAGCAATCGATGTACTTCCGTCCTTCGCAGTCCGGCTCCGCCATTGCTGATCCGTCAGCGTTCGTTGATCATGCCATGCATCGAATCAGCATTGCCCGCTCTCATTGCGCGCCTAACTTGTAGCTGAAGCGGACGTCGGCAACCAAGCCTGCCGGTCCCTTCGCATCGCTCAACGCCAATTAGCGATGCGTTCGGCTGGCTTCGTCTAACGCGCTTTTGTCGTGGAATGACTCTGAATTGATGCCAAATCGCCAACTCCTCACCGAGATCCTGAAGAGCTAGACGTTCTAGACGAGCCGGCATCGCGGAAGTGGAACCGGCTCGAATGTTCCGGGATGCCGGCCACACGGTCAAAAGACACAATAATGTCCGTAGTGATGGTAGAGTGGCGATGCATCTGAAATCGCTCAATGCACAATAGTGATCGCGAAAGGCGTGTCCCGGTAGGAATCGGCAATCATCCAAGCCGCCGCCAGCAATACCGCGTTAAGGATTGTTTCGCTCCACTGGAAAGGCACTTTGGAGCCCGTAGCGACGATGGGTATCCACACCAGGAGCAAGAATAATCCGATTTGCAAGGTCGAGAGCGCTGCTGCCAGTCGTGCACAAAAACCAATGAGCACCGCGATGCCCGCCGCGACGAAGGCACAGCCAGTGAAGTATGCCCAGAACAGGTGGCCAGGCAGCCAGTGTGGGATAAGCGAGAGCGTGTCTTTCAGATCAATGAAGTGGGCCACACCGAAAAAGATCAACGAGAACCCATACAGTACCCGTGCGATGCGCGTTCCGTTCTTGCTGCTAATAAAGCTCAGATGTTCACGCTCCCAGTCAGTGGCGAACCGAACATAGAGCACTAAAGAGGCAGCCACCACGACTATGAGCGGAAATATCGACCAGCATGCCTCAAAAAGGGGTGCATGGAAAAAGTCTGGTAACCGAAACAGCAGCAACCAAAGCAAGAGCGTGACAAGCAGGATGCTCGCCGCCATGGCTTCCGTTCGCTTAAGAAGAAGGCCAATGCCAGTCATGAAGGAGATAACGGCGCTTAGGTAGATAAGCAGTTGGTGCGCGGGCAGACTAGCTGGAACGGGATTCCACACCGGAACGAAATCGGGGTACAGCAGGCCCACAATTCCCAAACCGACCATGGCGATCGCGAAAACTGCCTGACCTACGCTTGCGATGCGCATCGACGTGCTCTCCATGTATGGTGCAAGTAAGACTTCAGGCTGACCATGCCTGTTAATCGACAGATGAGACCTTCACGCCGAGAGAATCGCTCGACACTAGCTGACTACATGGTGAGAAGGCGGCCAACGCGGCACCCAGAGGGCTGGCTAGATGCTCGTTCGACCACCACGCTGGGATTGTCGGTGGATTCAGCAGTGCAGAACTTGCCGAAATCGCACAAATGAAACCTGAGAGGATCGGTGTCAGTATATACGTGCTGAGACGCCAGACCCGATCGGGGCTTTGCCTATCTGTCATCCCTCGAACTGTCGCCATGACAACACCTTGCCCATATGAGCTGATTCGCCCTGTCCTGGTCATCATCTCCTCGCGGGGTCAACGCGACAAGCCGATGCGTCGAAGCAGATCGGAGAAGCGAGGGCCCGAACGCATTTTATCGAACTTCGGGTCGACCTTGAGCAGCGTCAACCAGTTGTCATGTTCCTCAACAGCTTTTTGCAGCCATCCAAAGGCCGCTTTATTCTCGCCCAGTCCTGCGTAGACTCTTGCTATGTCGGTTGCGGATGTATAGCGGCCTCCCGATGTGGCTTCCAACTCATCCAGAATCTTCTGGGCGTCAGCTCTCCTTCCTGACACCGCGTACGCATAGGCCGCCCATGCAGCGATATGTCTGTTACCGGGATCGAGCGCCCTCGCCTTTTGCATTTCCGCGATCGCCTCGTCGAGCGAACCTTTCCCAATGTAGGACTCGGCCAGCAACAAATGCGAGATGACGAAGTTTGGGTCTCGGTCAAGGACGCGATGCAGTTGTTCGATCGCTTGATCGTAGCTTGGGAGCCGGGCCCCTCGCTGGCTTCGCACAAGTGTGACCCGAGCAAGATGCGGGAATTTCAACAAAACGGAGACAAGATCATGTACCAGAACAAAGTCAGCCTCATCGGATTCCTCGGCGGCGACGCGGAAGTTCGCAATGCCAATAACCGCAGCTTCACAACTCTCTCACTTGCAACCAAATCCTCCTACAAGGACAAAAAGAACGGCCAGTATGTCGCGCAGACCGAATGGCATCACTGCGTGGCCTTTGGCAAGCTCGCCGAGTTTGCCGCGACGCTGATCAAAGGCGCCCATGTCCAGATCGAAGGCGAGCTCCGCAGCCGCGAAATAGCGGCCAAGAATTCCGACTTCAAGCGGCGCATCTGGGAAATCCGCGTCGATTCGATCCTGAAGCTCGACCGGGCTGAGAAGGCTGGCCCGGAGGACCAAGATGATGGGGAGGAACCGGCCGCTTAGGCCGGTCCTCCTCCGTCCGGGGGCTTCGCCATGAGTTTTGATTTAATCCTTCCATTTCTTCGACCCATCGATTTCGCTAATTGATGCACTTGAAGACAGCATCGCATTCAGAAGTGACAGGTCGGAACAGGCGGCCTCCGCCATCTCCCATACGGCCTATTGCCGCCCGTGGTGCTGTCAGGTCCCAAAGGCGACCATCGACAAGAAGCCGTGGCCGTCCGGACTGAATATCCAATGAAGGTTTGAGCAAAGAAATTCTCTAACGGGTTGATCCTTCTACACGCTGCTGCGCTATCACAAAAGGGCTTCTGACAATATCAAACAATTGGGCTTCTAATTCTGCGGGATTGTCGAAGAGTGATTTTGCGTTTGGCTCGGGACTGACCTCCTTAGCCATTTGAAGACACCAGTTCAAACTCAAGTGCGAGAGATTGCAACGAAGTTGCAAATAGTTCCATGCCGAGTCAGGATTTTTCCATGCCGGCGCAAGACTTCGATCGCACACCAAGTCATGACATTGGTCAAACGCCAAGTGCGCCACCTCTCCTAGTGGATGTAGAGCTTGGCCATCCCGCCAAAGTTTCCAACGCGCCCCCAGACTGAGAGCGGCTTCCTTGACTAACGCCGAGACCACTTCGACTCGCCCGGTGTTTGCTGAAGATATCTGGTGTGCTTCGACCAGCTGGACGGCATCGGCATGAGAACGTGATTCCCAAATCTGATTTACGAAGAAGGTGACCAACTCTTTTCCTAGATAGAGAGGGAAGCGTATTGCAGCCACAGCAACCAGTCTCAACACGATCAAAAACGGATGAATGAAATAACGAGAAAACCATCTCCACTCGTCCATGCTCATCTTCAGGTTCGTCACGACTTGGCGCGCGGCCTCGGTCGTTGCTTGGAACTGGCTGCGTCCCTCCATCGTGCACGAATGGAGATACAGAAAAGCCTCTCCGGCGAGGGCACTGAATTCTGCAACGCTTAAGACCGAAGCCAAGGGAAGCGAAAGGCACAGCACACCGCCGTGAAGCTCCCCTTCTGGACAAAATGTTGGCCCAACAATGGTAAGCATTTCCGGTTGGAGTCCGACAAGAATGTTGGGCGGGAGAGGAACATGCAATGTGTCGCTCAACTCTCGCAACTTTTCCGCAAGCTTGCGATGGCAATTGAGATCAACTCGTTTCGCTCGAAGCGTCACGTAGACACCGGGCCTTTCGCGAAGCCCGCTGTTCAGCAGAATCACAGTTGCCGCGATCGAGCCTCCTAGAACAAAGAGCGACCAAAACCACAATTCCTCCGGGTCGGCGACGTAGAGGGCAAGCGCTAGCACGATGGCCTGTGCGGGCAACATGAATGCAAGTAAAGCAAACGTTGCGATGAGTCCACGGTTGAAAGCCTGGGGCAGATAGGCAGGGCGCTTTCTGTATCGGCTCGCCCACAACGACACAACTAAGCAAAATCCGAGAGACAGTGCGATGAGGATAACGATCGCCCAGATCAATGCCACCACTAGAGCTTGCGCCACGTATCGAGTGGGATCGGAAGCGGAAGATCTTGCTACTAATAACCAAGCGACTATCGGATAGATCAGCAGCAGCAGTGGCAATTTTGACTGGCGCAAAAACCCACGCACTGCCGTGAGAAAAGCATCCCATGCTTGCAATAGAAAATTCACGCTGAACTTCCAGTCCATCAGTATTAATAACTGCAACGGGATAGAGGATCTGCAAAAGGCCTTGCTGGCGAAAGGCTCTAACAATACGCCTGAGTCTACGGTCCGTTCACTGGCACCCTCGTAAAAAAGTGGCAGGCACAACAAAACTTGGATGAGAACGGAGAGGGTTCCGCAACGCGCCAGTCACTCGAACTTCAAACGAAGACCAACTAACATTACCGCTGTTCACTGTTCACGGATTTGCTATTTCATCACTTCCATTCCGGGCTGCACTAGTTTGAGCAATGAATTGCCGAGGGAAGGGAAATTGTAAGTGAGCCAGGTAAGAACCGGTACCGCGCCGAATGAAACAATCCGAATATAGAAATCCAGTCCGAGAGATTCAGGCGTAGTGTGAGTAATCCGGCTGAGAATCGGATCGCGATGCATCTGAGCGAAGACCCATACAACCCCCAGTCCCAGGCAGAGCAGCAGCGTGGTAAACAACCAGTTGATGAGCTGGTGCGGCTGCATCGGATACGAGTTCCATGCAATCGTGGCAAATACAAAGGCTATTGAAATAAAGATCATCACGTAGCGGAGATTTACAAGAACCGATCGTATGAGCGCGACATATCGAATCGCAACGAACTCTTCGGCGGCTTGAATCAACGAAGAACATTTGTCGCCTTCCTTTTTGCGATCTTCAGAACTCTTTGATCCCTCAACTTCCTTCTCTTTCTCATTCTCTGCCTTCTTGGCGGCCCAACCCTCCTCTTCGCTTTCGACAAGCCCAAAACGCTGGTCTCGCCAATAAGGAACAAGCAGTTCGGAGAGCAGAACCTTGGCAAAGTCGGCATAGTCTTTTTCAATCATGTGCAGAAGAGTGAGATCCACCAGGTTCTCCTCTTCATTCGGAAGATCACCATCTGAATTGCACTGGTTCTCCCGCACCTCTTTCCATAAATCTTTTCCTATATCCTCCCCATTAATGTGCCTCAGTAGTCCCTTGATGTGCGAATCCAGCTTCTCATTGCTCTCTTTAAGTTTTTCTTTTGACGGATCGGGAAGACACAGGTCCGCCTTGGCTTTGTTGACCATCTGGCGAATGGATTCTGTTGAGCGTGCCATGTCGCGCCATTGTTCTCGCAGTCCGCTTTGGCGAAACATCGCCATCCACCCGGCGCCCTTCAGCTTGTTGAAGGCAAACCGTATGGGCAGATTTTCAAGACGCTGAAGCAGTCCGTGCTGGAGAGCGCTCCAGATGAGGAGCATGCGCAGCCATCCGGCAAGAGCGATAACTACCAACGGAAAGAAAAGGGTCTTAATGAGAAACTCATATGGTGTCGGCAAGTGACGGGTGACCAATACAGGCAGACCCTGTACGCTCCAGAGCAGCCTGTCCAGGCTGTGAGCAAAAGGCAAAAATATCAGTCCTAAAAATGTGAGAATGTAGACCCCGGTCAGAAGCCGGTCCACTTTCTCTTTCATCGGAAACGGCTTTAGCGCGTCGGCATTCGCAGCATGCTTCGCTACTGGTTTCTTCTTCCTGAACAGAAAAAAGCGCAGAATCACGTCGCGCGTAATGAGCAGGCAAGTGATATTGCGATAGAGGCATCCCCCCGGGGTGGCGCACTGTTGCAACTCATCATCTGAGACAAAAAGAGAATAAGACGTGCCGCAATCGAAGTACTTTGGAATATAAGCACGGCCGCAGTCGGAAAAGCGCAGGCGCAGTGTCTTCAAGACAGCCCACAAATACCAGGTAAGCAGCAGCAGCACGATAGGAAGTACCGGCGATACACCGCTTCCTGGACTAAGACAGCGATACGCGAAGAAGACACCTGCATGCGAATCTGCAAGCGAAAAAAAGTCTGTGCTGCAAAGAAGAATCCAGATAACCGGCACAGCGATAACAGTGATCAGCGCCGCGAGATTGAACTTGTTGTAAAACGACGCGTTGTCATTCTCGAGCGATACAATGGGTGTGGACTCAGTATTCTCGCGCGATTCCGCTGACTGAGGAGTGGCCACTTTGTCAGTACCCGATGTGATTTTCGGTTTAGGGGGCGGCCAACGCCAATATCCTTTGGTCTCAGACAGCGTCGCGAGAAGAACACCCACTCCAGCGATCATCGTGGAAGCACATGTGACCCAGTTCAGGAAGTTCGGTTCGAGCACTCGACGGCTCGCCCACAGCGGCCAGCTCGCAACGAATGACATTGAGATGAGCATCGCGGTAGCAATGTGTATGCATACGGCGCGGCAGTATGGTTGATCATTCACACTGATCGCCAGGTCGCGGGTGAAGGGCGACCAGAAGTCCGCCATTTTGATTGCAAGTATATGAGCCACACAAAGGAAAAGGACAAATAGGCATAGAAAATGCCATCCGCGTGAAGGGTGGAGCGGTAGCTTGGATATCGCGTCCGTGTTTGCGTGATCCTTGTCATTTTCCGAAACGTTGTACTTCTTCCACTCGTTGGAAAAGGCAGTAGGGTCGGCAATTCCTATGGGATAGTAGCCGTCGCTGCCAACTGCAAGCATCCAGAGCGGCGGATCGGCTCCAGACATCTTGCCTGCGGCTGTGGAGTTGACCTGCGATGTAGTCGGCACAAACGGATTTTGATAATCCATCAATGGAGCCGCATCACTGCCCGCGAATGTATCGCTGGCGGCGTTGTAATAGGCTTCGGTCGTCCAATCGGCGAATGCCCGTAGTCCATTCGCCTTTTTGGAGGAAGCAGGGTTTGAAGGAGCGGCCAGTCCCTGCATTAAATAAGGCCCGATGGTGAGGCTGCCAATGAATGGCACGTCATCGATCTCTCTTTCAAACAGCAGATCGCCTCCGTCGAAGATAAGCCTTGCATCTGGCAGAGCCCGATGCAGAAACTGCGCAAGGAAGAGTGAATCAAGAACGTTGGTTGCGGAAATTACAACATACTCCGTGTCGTAGCGCTGCAACTGGCGGGCAATCGACATCAGCTGCGCCTCTTGCGACAACGGCGTTATCTCATTTGAGAGGTGCGGCACGCTGTCGTAGGCATTGGAATCTTTCAGAGAGAATAGCAGGTAGGGGCTCGATGAATTCTGCTGCTCGGCGCTGCCCCCTTTCGGTGCCTGCTGCTCTGTCTTGGCGTTTCGAAGCGATGAGATTTCGCGGGGAAATCGAATAGTCAGGGGCTGCTTTTCGCTTGCCGTACCTGCAGAAAGGTTCTCACCAGACCCGGGCTGCTGCTGCTTCTCAGCTATACCTGCAGAAATCTTCTCACCGAGCGTGGTTCCATCCTCAATGAGCACGGCAATTTTGTTTTTCTCTGTGCCTGAATCTTTGATGAGAGTGGCGAGTCGATCTTGATCAAAGAGGAGGTCGTTTGAGTAGGAAAAGTAATGGATCTTGTCAGTTTGTATCTGAGAGCATGGAGATTTTTTTTCATTAAGGCATTTCGCAGCCCAAACTGTAGAGGTGATTCCTCTTGCCTGAACAGACTGAGTCTCAGAATGAGGTTTCAGCAGTTCCGTACTGAGAGCATCCTTCAGGGAAGCCGCTGAGCCGGAGAAGATCGGACCGATAACGGCAAGTTCTCCCGTAGTTCCCCTTAGGGAGCGTTTCGAGAGCATGCCATCATCGTCTATTTCTTTTTTGTAACTCAATGCCTTCTGCATTTGCTGCCCGTCAATGCCGGACGTTGGTGTCTCTCCAACCAGGAAAAGATAGAGCACCGGCGAAGCGCTTTCGCCTGGCTTAGCCTCATCGGAAACATGCTTGAAGATAATCAGGCCGGGCTCGTGGCTCGGCTTCAGTTCCGCAGATTTGGCTTCGCTTTTCTCATCCTTCGATTTCTTAGATTCAGTTTGCCAGGGTAGCCAGTAGTAGCTGCTCACATATTTGTTATCGTCGGCAGCATCGATGATTGCGTCCATGATGCGGTCAAACTGCGGAGCGAAATTACTATGGATGGGATCTGGAACAGTAGCGATAACAGCTGTAATAGCAGGAGAGGTTTCGTCTGGAAAACCCCACGAATTCTCCGACCCTTCACAGACTGCCTTCTGCACGTTGTCCGGAGTCGTAATGGTGCCCTGTATTCCGTCAGAGCTCTTTTCTAATTTGACGTGTACGCCGGAGTCTTTTGAGGCGGCCTTGGGTTCAATCAGTCTGACAGGTGCCCAGTATTCGCAGGATGCGAGCCACGGACCCTCACCGGTTTTGACTTTCTCCGTCGAACTTTGACCAGCCGGCCTGTTCTCTTCAGTTTGTCCCGAACCTAGAAAGCTCGGCCCAACGCCCCGTACAAGAAGCGCAGCCATCAAGACAGCTCCGATTGTCGTACCCTGATTCTTGTTCACGCTCGTCTCCTGTCTGGCTCTGGCGTCTTATCGGAAATCGCAGTACAGGAGGTGGACGAGCAGATTCTGCGGAGCGCCGCTAGGTGCGTGTCTGGCCAGAACTATTTAGGGCCTGAGGAAACTTACAACGATACGCGGGGGAGGACCTGAGGGAACAAATAAGCCAAAAAGGCAGAACCATTTTACCGCACAGTTGCATGTGCGTCTTTATCACCTTAGATATTAGTGCAGTCAAGGGAAGTAACGTTGCAGAAATTTTTTGATCGGCGCACGACATGTCGTGTCTCGTAATACCGGAGGCTTTGAACCAAATGACCTGCGGTCTGCTGACTAACTCGTGACCACTCTGCTTTGACGGTTCGCGTATGACATATCACGTTACGGATGTTGGAACCGCAAAGAGGGGTCTCCGAAGAACGTCATGATCCCTAGGTAAATTCGCGGATGCCGAAATGTATCGGTCTCATTCATGTAATTGTCGTTCCAGTATTTCCGTTGCGCAGTCAACCAAACGTCTCCGAGGGTTCGCGCGGAACTGAGAAGACTATTGAGTGAGGAAACCAAATCAGCTGCGATGTCTCGTCCTTTGTCATCTTCGCAGACCAATACTTCACCAAAATAAGCGATGGCTCCGCCATTCGCGTTGAAGAGCCACGCACATGCAAGTGTACGGTCGGTAGTGCCATTGACAAGGTCGTATGGGCTTGGAGTCGGTACAGTGATCGGTTTCAATAAATAATCAATTACATTGTTACTGGCGTCGCGCTCAGCAATCTGCTTGTCCGGAGCAGCACTCGTATCGTACCAGAACCAGTGAAAATTTCCGGCAATGTCCTGATAAGGCCCAAAAGGTGGATTTCCCAGGAATTGCCCCGTCTCGCAGGAAGCCGAAAACACGATTGGATAGTTCGGCCCGTTATTCAGTTGGGCGATCTGCTGATAGCTTGCGACGGCGAAATCCCAGCCTTGGCTGCTGCCGTGGCCGACGTATGCGAGCCACCAGCATTCGTTCGCAAAGTTGGCGAGTGTACTGTTCTGCGCCTGGGTCCAGTTGGGCAACAGTTCCTGGCCCGGCTGCAGATTATACAACGCAGACATACTGGAGTTCTGGAGGCTCACCGATTGCTTAACCTGTTCACAATCCTGGTCGGCGCCGGGATAATTGCCGTCCGCGATGAAGCCGAACACCTTTGAGTTCGAAACATTCACCTGGGAGGATGATTCGTAGGTAACCACCTTTTGCAAGAAGGCCTCCACCTCGCTAGTGGTACGAGCGGGTACTCTCGCCACTGCGAGGTCCGGTAAGCCGTCGACATAGTCCTGGTTATAGACTAATACATCGTGTGCCCATTCCTGTTCGTTGTATTTGTTATCTCCGTTGTAGTCCCATGTATCAAACTGTCCGTTAAGACCTGTCGCGATTAACGTTCCCTGTTGGTCGGAGGGTAGGATGACGCCCTTTGCTCCGTGATGGTAAAGAGAGGAGTAGTATAATTCGCTGGGCTGATAAGTTCCATCGTGCCAACCAGCCCAAGCACCCTGGGTGGGATCGCTAGGAGGCGGCTCCTTGATAAAGCGCCATCTGGCTGGAATCAGGCTTGCATCGCCAACAAGCATAACGTACTTGGCATGATGGACCCTGTATGCATATTCAATCGCATTCTTGATTCGCTCAGGATGGTCGTTTCCGGAAAAATCGTCCAAGATCCCACCGCTGCCCTCCGTCGCCGTCAGCGTGATCAAGTGGGATTCAATCCCTACTTGTCGTTTTGAGGTCTGGTAGCTTCCGAAGAGTCCCCCAAAAACATATGGTGCGACGATTAGCAAATCAAAGGTAGTCGGTGCGTCCTGAAACGAGTGCGGAGCGCGGTTGCTATCCTCATACTCTTTGAGTCGCACGATCCGCCATTGCCTGTTCGGCATCATCTCGTCCGAAAACCCATATAACTGCACTTCTGTGCCATCGCTTCCTAGTGTCGCGGCATCCGCGTCGAGCAATCGCAGAGATTGCGCATTCATCACATACAACCGATCCACCCCAACGCTGGCACTGTTAAGAATCCACTGGCGGTTCTGAGCGGCTGGCACCACGGAACCGTAGAGTTGTACCTTCGTGCCGTCGTTTTGTATCGTGCCAGTGTCCGCATCCAAAAAACGGCCACTCTGAATGTTGACGATGTTGAACTTACCTCCGCCGGCGCTGATGATTTGCCACTGCCTCTGTTTCTGGTTTGTTGCATCCCGACCGTATAGCTGAACCTTTGTGCCGTCTGCGTTAATGCTACCCAAGTCTGCGTCCAAGAGCCGGCCGCTAACCACGTTCTGAATTATGACGGGCTCATTTAACGGAACTATGAGTTGTGACATCGGTACTCCTTCCTAAAAACGAGGATCTGGCATATTCATGTAACCGTTGCAATTGACCGGACGGGCTCTCTTATGGCCGAAGACATAGCCACTCAAATAGTCAGGCGTGAGCTTCAGTTGAAAAGGGTTGGCTTTTCAGTTGAGAGCTCTGATTGCTACAAATGGAACTTCCTACTTCCTAACTGAAAGTAACAAACATGTAGCGTAACAGAGTCGACAATCGATCTCTAAAGCCCACTGAGTCCTGTGGCTCTAATGGCCTTTATTTGAATGCCTGTTACTCGATTTACAAGCTGGCCACCTTGAAACTCCCTTGCCACGCTACATCACGGAGAACCGCTAACGCCATGGAACCCAGTCCGTGTTATCGCTGCGAAAGAGTGTCGAGGGAGGGTAGCTTATTGAAAGCGGTTCCCCGAATGGCGTTAAGCATAATAAATTTCGTAGATCGAATTATCCGTTCCCACAAAGAAGATGTGCTGTGTGTTCTGATCTTCCCACGCGTAACCGCATAAACCAAACTTTGGAGCTGGCGAGCTACCCACGAAGTAGTTCAGATCATTGTGATGCCAAACCCCGCCTTGATCAAACCATAGCTCATGAATATGGTCGTCATTTCCTAGGTAGATGACATGTTCAGTTCCCTGGTTTTCCCATACGTATGCTGCAAGTGCGGCAGTTCCGATTTTGAATGAACTCGGCACCCCGGCCATGTTTGTAACGTTATGAACGTTCCATTGGCCGCCAATTCTGTACCACAGCTCGAATATGTCACCATACATCGAGCCAAAAAAGACGTGCTCTGTCCCGTCATTCTCCCACGCGTACGCACTTAGATTCGTCGAAATGTGATTGCCGAAGCCCTCGAATCCCGCGTCGACCGAGAGGTTATTGTGGTGCCATGCACCGTCGTAGTAAAACTCATGTATGTTCTTGTCCTGACCGAGATAAAAGACATGCTGGGTATTCTCCCTCTCGAATGCAAAGCCGGTGAGCCCGCCAGTTGGTGCCGGCGGGTTATCTCCAACACTATTGGTCAGATCATTGTGATGCCAACTGCCATCAAAATAGAGCTCATGTACATGACTGTCGTTGCCGACGTAAAAGACGTGCTGGGTATTCTGACTCTTCCAAACGTATGTCAGCGGTTGAGATCCGAGTGCGAGAGGTGCGTCGCCCACACTGGCCGTCAGACTGTGGTTGTGCCACGCATTTTCGCTGTAATAGAGCTCCCAAATCTCACGGCCGACGTCGTTGTTGGAGTAATAAATGATGTGCTCCGTGTTATCTTGCTCCCATGCGTAACCAGACGGGGAGTTTCCCTGAATGTTAGTCAGGTTGTTGAACCACCAACTGCCATTATAGTAAAGCTCGCATGGATGGAAGACATTACTGCTGTCTACGTAATTGTAGACAACGTGCTGGGTCTTCTGGGCCGCCCAGACATAGGCAGAAAGGGAGCCGTCTGCTACAGGTGGTCCTCCCGCCGTAACGGCACTTAGATTGTGGATCCACCATTTCTGATTGGATGACGGAGGAGTAGGTGGAGACTGAGCCGGCTGCGTAGTTCCACTATACGCATTCCAGACTGTGCAGTCTTGGTTAAGTCCGGACGCCCCCGTATCAGTGATCGAACAAACCTGATAGAAGTAAGTGGTGCTCGGCTGAAGCCCCCCAAATACTGTCAACGAGGAGCCTGGAAGCGGCAGGTTGCCACTCGTGTTTATCTGGTTCCCACTCTGGTCGAATTCGTTTACGGCGATGAAATTGGGAAGAGTGTCGAACGTGTCGAAATAAAAATCGACGCGAATCGCCTCTGAGGATACAGCAGTTACTGTTACATGTAGCATTTGATCCCCTTTCAATCACGCAAGTCTTAGAAACTTCGCGCTCACTTACTGGAGCGGGGTTTTGACAGCTCAGCGGCAGCACAGACGCAAAAAACTCGGGTTTTTCTGAATCGGCTCGGGCGATCGTCGAATGACCTCGCCAATCCGGTGAGGATCAGATCCACGTCGGTCAGCGATGCGCAGCACGAGTGGACAGTCAGTTTGCCGTCTATCTCGGAAATCAGTCGCGAATTGATAGCCTGTAAATCACTCCAGCCTGTGAGGCTCCACCGGCAAAAGTCATGCCATAGAGGTTTCCATCTACGTCGATAAGAGTTCCTCCATACGGATTGGCTCCGTCGGCACCACCGGTGAAGCTGTGTAGAACGGTTTCCTTGCCGCTCGGATCTAAGCGAAAGACGATACCGGCATTGTTTGAACCGCAAAACACTGTCGTGCCGTACAGGTTGCCAGCATGATCCCGCGTCAGGGTTCCATAGAAAGGCATACAACCGTCGGTTGTGCCGCCGGCAAAGCTGTAAAGTACAGTCTCCTTACCGCTCGGGGTAACCTTGAATATGGTGCCCTGGCCGAAACTGCCGCCAAATCCGGTTGTACCGTAAAGATTGCCTTGCCGGTCCCTGATCAAGCCGCTCAACGGGCTCGAGCCGTCTCCATTGCTGCAGGTGAAGCTGTATAGCACTGTTTCCGTGCCGCTCCTGGTGATCTTGTAGACCGTTCCGCACCCAGCGGCCCCGCCGACGTAGGTTGTGCCGTAAAGATTCCAATCTGAGTCGTGAATCAAGCCTGCGCCGGGGATTCCCCCATCGGGGCCTCCGGTGAAACTGTGGAGGATGGTCTCATTACCGCCTAAGTCAATTTTGAAGACGGCTCCACAGCCATAAAAAGCCTGGCTGCACAAAAGTCCGCCGCCCTCGGTGGTGCCGTAAAGATTGCCTTCGGCGTCACGGAGCAACGTTCCCCCGGGATTAGCTCCGTCACCCGTGGCAGGGCCATTGAAAGTGTGAAGAACGGTTTCGTTGCCCGTGGGATCAATTTTGAAGACGGTTCCGTAGAGGAAGAGGTCAGCCGAGTACGTGGTGCCATAGACATTCCCCGACTTGTCGGTAATAACGCTGCCAAATGGGACGGCGCCATCGGCGCACATCGTCAACTGGCAAAAGCTATACACAACGCGTACTCGTCCTTCCCGGTTGATCTTGAATACGGTTCCCTCCTGAAATTTGCCGCCACTCTCGGTCGTTCCCAGAAAGCCGCCGTCCGGTCCGCGTGTCAATCCAGCCGCGGGTCCTGAACCGTCGGGTGAACCCGTGAAGCTGTGAATCACGGTTAAGGCGGGAAGATTGCCACTATCGGTGAAGGTGCTGCTTTCGAGCAAGAGTTCCTGGGCTTGTCCTTGCCGGATTGCGAATGAGAGAGCAAACATGAGCCCGGCTGCTGCGATAGCTTTTATCCACATGGTTGACCTCCTTTGGGTTTAAAAGCGGGAGAAGGTAGCCACCGACTTAGGAAGTTCATCGCTGGACGTCGAAGAGCATCGCGCTAACCGTTTAACTTGGCAATTGTCTGCGTGTGATTTCGAAGTTATTTTCAGATGATTGAGATAAGTAATTGAAAACTTGAGCTATAGTGGGATGGCTCCCCC
>Ga0126371_10000393_pt1 | contig 35704 bp, 34 predicted proteins | sample PanSoiMetaPlot_4_FD_110145 | JGI IMG/M metagenome (GOLD analysis project Ga0126371, IMG submission 110145) | Tropical forest soil microbial communities from Panama - MetaG Plot_4 | ecosystem: Environmental > Terrestrial > Soil > Tropical forest > Bulk soil | place: Panama | collected 2016-02-17
GGGACGTGATCGATCTTGAGCCCAAAGAAATCCTTGATCTGGGTACTTGCGATCAGAATCGCGATGCCATTGGTAAAGCCCACGACTACCGGACGCGGAATGAATCGCACTGCTGTCCCAAGTCCGGTGACGCCCATGAAGATCAGAATGATCCCGGCGATTAGCGTGCAGATGTAAAGGCCTTCAATACCATACCGGGCAACGATGCCGGCAACGACAACTACGAAGGCTCCGGTGGGTCCGCCGATCTGCGTGCTGGAGCCGCCTAGCGCAGAGATCAATCCGCCTGCAAAAACCGCTGTGTACAAACCTGCCTGCGGCGGCATTCCGGAAGCGATGGCGAACGCCATTGCCAGAGGCAATGCCACAAGTCCTACGGTGATACCCGCCAGCAGATCAGAAAAGAACTTCTGCGGCGTGTAGCTCCGCAGGCAGAGCACCGATTTCGGCAGCCACTCTGAGAGATTCGCCATGGAATGAGAAATGAATTGGAGATTCTATGCTAGGAGTGGGAGCCGGTACTTACAATAAGGAAATCTCTTATCTTAGCGGCAAAACGACGACAGACAGCCCACCATCAACCATCCTGCAGACCACTCCAAAGCGCGTTCATGGCATCGCTTAAGAAGCAGATCCGGAGGAAGGCATGCACGCAAAGATGGAAAACTTGGAAACTGGCCGCGGATTCTCCGAGCAATTTGACTTGGAATCGGAGATTTCCGCGCTCGAATCGCATAAGCCGTGGCCGCAAGGCATGACCTCTAAGACGCTGCTCAAGACCAGCGATCTCAGAATCGTCCTCATCGTGATGCAAGCGGGGGCGAGGATGAACGAACATCACAGCGACGGCCGGATTTCAATTCAGCTCCTGCGGGGCGCGATCCGAACTCGAGTTCAGAACGACACCATCGATCTCAAGCCAGGGAAATTGCTCGCGCTCGATCGTTCCATCAAACACGATGTTGAGGCACGTGAGGAGTCCGCTTTCCTCTTGACCATCGCGTGGCCGAGCAACGACGAACTGATTGGACTGAAACACCGAGGCTACGGTTCTTAGCAAATAAGACTAAGGTTTTTCTTTTGGCTTCGCCGCGTCATATACGCGGATTTTCATGAAATAACACTTTTCTCGAGCCTCCCCATGAGCCATAATCGCGGGCACCGTTCCCAGGGACACCGGTTATGTCTTCATCTCTTCCCGTTGTATCTCTCTCTTCTGCCTTTCCTCGATCGATCAGATACAGGCAAGAAAATCTTCGGCGAGGCAGCTGCGTTGTCTTCTTAGCTCTTACGTTCGCGCTGACGTCACAGGCGCAATCCGCCGGTGATGTCCACATCGCTCCGCGCCAAAAGGCGGAACACGCGCAACGGGGCGCGCTACCTGCTGCGCCGGGCCGTCTGAGCGTCGACGTCAACATGGTGCTGGTTCCGGTCACTGTGACTGACGTAAAGAACCATCCGGTCGTGGACCTCACCCCACACAACTTCACGTTGTTCGAGGGGGAAAATGAAGAAAAAATCCAGTACTTCAACACCGAAGATGCACCGCTCTCGGTCGGAATTCTCGTGGATCTCAGCAGCAGCATGGCAAACAAGATCGGCGCTGTTCGCGAAGCCGCTTCCGAGTTCTTCAACAACGCAAATCCCGAAGACGATTATTTCGTGATTACCTTCGCGGACAAGCCGAAGGTGCTCGCCGATACTACCCAGTCGTTCGCCAACATCCATGTAGCGTTAGCGGCCGCGAAGCCTAAAGGCAATACCGCCCTTGCCGACGCGATCTATATGGGACTCGCCAAACTTCGGCACGCGAAATACTCGCGTAAGGCGCTTCTCATCATTTCCGATGGAGGAGACAACAACAGCCGTCACAGTCTGCGGCAAATCAAGAATCTTGCCCGGGAATCAGACGCGGAAATCTACGCCATCGACGTGTGCGACGCTCCTACCCTGTTGCTTACTAAGAAGCTGGAAGAACGATTCGGGCGACAGTGGCTCACTGATGTCACTGAGTCTACCGGTGGCCGCACGCTCGCTGTCGACAATCCTGCAAGCATTCCCAATGCTGCTGCGCGCGCCAGCCTCGAGCTGCGCAACCAGTACATTCTGGGATATCGGCCGAGTCGCGCCATGAGTGACCACAAGTGGCGCAAGATCAAGGTGAAGGTGACGAGGTCGGCGGACTTTCTGCCGCTGCAGGTGTACTACCGCACTGGGTATGTGCCACGTCGGGATTAAGGAAACAACGTGGATCCGGCTCCCTCGCCCGGGTTTTGCTGATGGGCTAATTTCGAAAAACCCGGGCGCCCGGATCCCGTTTGCTCGCAGGGACCTGCCCAGGGCCATGTCGAGCCCAAACTCCTGCAGTGGAAGCACTTTAGTAATGCCCTCAACAACCTAGCGCTATGAATTCCGGGTTTTCTCCCGGTTTCGTGTGTAAAGTTTCGCTATTCACCCTGCTGGTTCCTGTCCTTCTGGTAATTGTTACAGGCTGCATTGGCGACCTATAATCGACCTACTCTGGACGTAACTTTCTCCGTCAGGATTTGGGGTTAGGTGACGGCTGCATGGAAAGTGCGCTCATCCGCGGATCGAGTTATGGATCCTCGAGGAGTGCCTAAGTAAGTGCAGCGAAATGAGGTCCTTGTCGGACCGTGCGAGCGCTTTAGGCGGCTTGCTCGGAGATGAGAACTAGATGCGTAAACACCTGCTTTCGGTCCTGTACTCGGGCTTGGTCCTGACCGGCCTCCATCCCGCCATGCACGGCCAGACTATCGTCGCCACACAAGGCAACGATGGGCGGTTGGTGTACGAAAACGCGCCAGACAAGCCTGTGCAGTCTGCGCCTCCACTGAATTCTGAATACTATTACTGGAGCAACCGCGAGCACCGCTGGAAGCCGGTGCCGCCGATGTATTCGCATTCGCGCAAGGCAGCACAATCTGCGGCGCAGGACGTTCGACGCCTGCTACGCCAAGCCGCGTTGAAGAATCCTCAATTTGCCGCTACCGGCAATGCGCTACAACTGGCATCGCAGCAAGTCCAGAGCTCGCCGGCGTCAGGATCATTGCATGCTTCAGTGCGCAACTATGCGGCTCAGGGACGTGTTCATTACACTGAGTCAGCGCTGCCTCCGGATGGATCGGAGTGGATCGACAAGATCGTAGAGCACGCCGCAACCGAACATTCCGTCGATCCCAATTTGGTACGCGCCATCATCAAGGTTGAATCCAACTTCAACCCGCACGCGGTCTCGCGCAAGGGTGCTATGGGATTGATGCAACTCATGCCGACCACCGCTAAGTCATTGAATGTGCTGAATCCCTACGATCCCGCGCAAAATGTCGACGCCGGAGTGCGCCATTTTAAAGAGTTGCTGGATTCCTATAACGGCAATGTAGAGTTATCTTTAGCGGCATATAACGCGGGTGAAGGAGCGGTACGCCGCAGTCGCGGAATTCCGAAATATTCAGAAACTCGGAATTACGTAAAACGCATCACAGGTATATACGGGTCGACGACAGAACGGCTCTATGCAGGCGGACATCCCCTGGAGGTAAAGAGGGATGCCGATGGACACTTGTCGGTCAGCGATATGGAGTAGGGTTCGCAACTGCAGCCCTCGGAACTGCCCGGCATAAAACGTTGAATCGCACCTGATGCTGGGTGCAGCAGGGATGCAGAGAATGTCCGGCAGGTCAGTCAGCAGCGCGACTCGTCACTTCGCAATCTGGGCTCTCATGACCACAAGCCTCCTGCTTCAGGCGGGACGCGCGAATGCCATGAGCGTGGCGCAGAAGAAGCACGTCGCGCTCGACTACTACCATAAGGCTCTGCAGATGCGGGAAGCTCTTAACGGGCGCCCCGAAGGCGATCGCGATGCGGAGGATTACAACCGCGTAATCGACGCCTTCCGCAAGGTCTATCACCTCGCTCCAACGTCGACACGCGCCGACTCCAGCGTGCTCGCAGTCGCCGAACTCCTCGCCGAACAGGCCCGCCTTAGTGACGACAAAACCGGATTCAAGTCTGCGATCGGGCAATATGAATTCCTGCGCCGGGAATATCCTGGCAGCAAGTACCGTTTTGGAGCACTGCTGAGCATCGCGCAGATCTATCGCGAAGATCTGGATGAGCCGGCGATCGCCAAAGAGACATTTGAGGAGTTCCTGAAGCGTTATCCCAACCACGAGCTCGCGCAACAAGCCAAGGCCGCTCTGCGCGAGATGGATGAGGAAGCCAAGCATCCGAATCGCAAGGACAGAGACGAAGAGGCGAAGCATCCAAAAGACAAGGAAAAAAACGCGGTTGCATCGAACAAGAAGCGCGAAACGACTCGTGACGATGGCGAACAGGAAGAACCAAGCTCGGCTCCGCTAAACACCGTCGCCTCCAAGCACACGGGGTTACCGCGCATCACCAGCCTGCGTTACTGGTCGACGCCCGACTACACCCGTATCGCGATCGATCTCGAAGATGAAGTGAAGTATGAAGCCGGGCGCGTTCCCTCTCCCGATCGCATCTTTTTCGATCTGCACGACAGCCGGTTGGCCTCGGAGCTGATTGGTAAGAGTTACAACATCGAGGACGGACTCCTCAAAAAGGTCCGCATCGCGCAGTACAAGGCAAACATGGCTCGCGTGGTGCTCGAAGTCGATAACCTCGCCGAGTACTCGGCGTTCATTCTTCCGAATCCGTATCGGCTGATTATCGACGTTCACGGTCGCAAGCCAGCACCACAGGAAGAGACTGCCAGTTCGCAGAGCCCGACCTCGGATCCGCGTTCCAATTCATCCACCGGAGTGCCGCAAGGTGCCGCGACTAGGCTTCCTGAGAAGAAGACCATCGCTGCAAGCCGCAAGCGCCCTTCGCCGACAAACGATGACGATGAGGATTCAGTTACTACCACCACCGCCAAGGCGACCCCCAAGGCGCCAGTTCTTCCGAAGCGCGCCGAGGTACCGACTGAAGACACTAACCTTGGTCTGGCGGAGATTGCCTCGCTCAGTGACGATCCTAAGCAAGTAAAGGCTACGAGCAAACCGACGACTGGCGCTGTCGTCGACAATGTCGCGAAGCGCGAGGCGCCCCAATCTGCGGACGCCACAACCAAGAAGTCCTCGGACCAGCCAATAGAGTCGCGCAAAACGCAAAAGAAGCGCAATGGCAAGATAACGACGGCCGTGGCCAGCACAACTCGCCAGGCTAAGCCAACTGCAGACGGCGATTTGTCGCTGGTTCGCGCGCTCGGATTGAAGATCGGCAAGATCGTGGTCGATGCAGGGCACGGCGGCCACGATACCGGAACCATCGGTCCAAACGGACTGCTGGAAAAGGATCTGGTCCTCGATGTGGCACTCCGACTCGGCAAACTACTGGAGCAGAAGCTCGGAGCCGATGTGGTTTACACGCGTCACGATGACACGTTCATTCCCCTCGAGACGCGCACGGCCATCGCAAATCAGAATCAGGCCGATCTGTTTATCTCGATCCACGCTAATTCCAGCTCCGATCCTTTGGCGCGTGGCGTGGAGACTTACTACCTGAACTTCACTTCGTCACCCGAGGCTCTGGAAGTAGCCGCCCGCGAGAACTCGGTCTCTGAAACCTCAGTTCATGAGCTGCAAGACCTGGTGAAGAAGATCGCGCTCAAAGACAAGATCGATGAATCGCGCGAGTTCGCTGCCAACGTGCAGAAGGCACTCCATGCCGGCGAGGCGGCGAAGAGTCCCGGTGTAAAAGACCGCGGAGTGAAGAAGGCGCCGTTCATTGTCCTCATCGGCGCCAATATGCCTTCGATTCTTGCCGAGATCTCATTCGTGAGCAATCCTACCGATGAACGCAAGCTGCGGGCTCCCGAATACCGCCAGCGCATTGCAGAATCGCTCTACCGCGGTGTGTCCCGCTATGCCCAGGGGTTGAGTGGGGTTAAGGTTGCGAGCGTCAAACAGGTTGCTGCCACCGGACAATAACGCAGCCCTCTGGTGCGAATCCTCGCCCAGCTCACCGGTGTCTAATAAACTGGCTAGTCAGCCCTTGAGAGCCTTCTACATGCGTTTGGTCCTCAAAATCTCTGTACCGATATTGCTGCTCGTTTCAACGGGGCTCGCCGTTGACTCCTCGATTCTTCCCAAGGCCTTTGCCGGCTGGCAGCAGGAATCTTCGGGCTTGAAGACCAGCACGAATCCTGCTGATGCGGATGCTGGTCTTGCTGCCGTCCTCAAGGAATACGGCTTTGTCGATTTTCAATCGGCGAGCTATGCAAAGGGGGACCGCAAGCTCAGTGTGCGCGCAGCGCGCTTCGATGATGCTACCGGCGCCTATGGGGCGTACACGCTTTATAGCCAGCCTGGCATGCGCACAGAAGAAATTGGACGCCACGGGGAATCAGCGGGCGACCGTGTGTTGTTCATGCAGGGCAACATCGTCGTCGAGGCAAAGTTCGATCGCGTGAATGCGATGTCGGCCGCGGAATTACGTGAGTTGGCTACTGATCTTCCGCAGCCCGCTGGGAATCTCGCGCAGCCTCCTAACCTGGCGCATTGGCTGCCGGAGCCATCATTCATCGAGCATTCCGTAAAGTTTGCAACCGGAGCTAAGTCGTACGATCAGGTTGGATCCCCTTTCCCCGCTTCTGCAGTGGACTTCTCCAAGAGTCCAGAGGTCCTGACCGCTCTCTACAAAAGCGATGCTGGCGAAGCCAAACTCACGCTGATCTCGTATCCAACGCCGCAGATCGCTGGAACGCAGATGCGCAGCATCGAGCAGAATCACGCGAACATCGAGGCCAGTGGGGCAGGAAGTTTTTCGATTAAGAGAACGGGACCGCTACTCGTGATTGTGAGCGGTCAGGCTTCGCAATCTGAAGCAAAATCTTTGCTCGCTTCAGTGAACTACGAGGCCGATGTTACTTACAACGAGCCAACTTTCCTCTCGCGCAAAGACAACATCGGTAACCTGATTGTTGCCGTGTTCGGACTCATTGGACTGATCCTCGCCGTTGCACTTGTGTTTGGCGTTGCCTTCGGTGGGGTGCGCGTGGTGCTTAAGAAGCTCTATCCGGACCGCTTTTTCGACCGCCCAGAGGACGCCAACGTCATTACCCTGAATTTGCGGGACGAATCTCCAAAATCAAGCTAACAGACTGAAAATATTGACCTTACGTGATGTAGTGGAAAAACTGCGCCAGCAACTGCCACATTTTCGATGCAGGGTACGATTTTCCTAAGTCATTGATTTTTAAGGCATTTGCGTCAGAAAATTCGCTTGACACCCCCTGTGCACGACCATAAGATTTCGTCCAGAAAGTTCTGATGGCTTTGCCTCCGTTGGAACTATTCTCCCTTGAAAGAAAAGGCCGCCTTTTTGCCGGGCGGTCTTTTCGTTTTAACGCAAGAAGAATCTAAGAATTACGACAGCTCGAGTGGGGCTGAGCCGTGGGTTCATCGCTCGCAAAACGCGATCAACATTCGACGTCAGAGTTCAATCTCTGCTCTGTACTCTGTCGTGCCCTCTGTTGTAATTCTCAGTTGCTTTAGCATCCCGCAAAATCCGCGAGCGTTTTCAAATCAGGAACTTCTAGTTTCGCTGATGACTTCACCGTAGCGCCACCGCCGGGCCTTCCCTTTCTGCGATTCACCCAGACCGAATGAATACCAAGTGCGCGTGTGGGCTCGATATCGTGATGTAGCCCTGCGCTACGTGAGGGACGCAATCTTTGCTTACCTCTATCTTCTCCAGCGCTCGGCGTGGTCACAAAATCGAAAGGTACTTCAAGAAGTTTGGCGGTGTAGGCGAACAGATCGTCATCAGTGTTCGAGATGATTGCCAATTTGTAGCGCCGATGCAGCAGTCGTAGGGCCCCAACGGTATCTGGAAACGGTTGCCACGATCTCAGCGATTCTGGAAGCGAATGTTGCTCCTCTTGCTATCGCCTATCGCTTACCGCAGGTTCTGGTCGCTTCCCATGCCTTGGCGTATTTCCAGCTGACATACACATTGTGATAAAGATGCAGCAGATATCCCTCCCTGCCATCAAGAAAACCCAGGCGAAAAAAGTAGTTCCAGGAAAAATTGAGAGCCGGCCGATAGTAGACGTTGGCGAGGAACGACAGCCAGGAGCGGCTGACTTGTCCCTGGTGCGCGGCTACTTCGGCGCCTAGCGACGAATATCGATTCATGGTATCGATGTAGCCCGTCAATGTCGGATAGGCATTGTGGATCAGGTCGCCTTCAAGAACCGCGGTGGGACCATCGACGCGCATAGTCTCGTGCACAACGCGTTCTATGAATGCGCCCTTGCCACTTCGGAAGAGCCGCAGCTTTCGATCGGGATAGAAGCCGCCACGGCGAATCCATCGGCCAAGAAAGAAATTACGACGGGCGACAAAGTAGCCTGCGATATTCGTAGTCGCCGCCTCGATCGCTCTTTTTATGTTTTCTCTCAGCTCAGCAGAGACTTCTTCGTCTGCATCGATTGACAGCACCCAGTCGCCGGTGGCTTGCGCAATGGCTGAGTTTTTCTGCTGCGCATAACCTTTCCACGATTCCTGAAAGACCTTGGCGCCATGCGCGCGGGCAATTTCGAGGGTCCGATCCGTGGATCCCGAATCGACAACTATGCGCTCATCGGCCCAGGCGACACTTGCCAGGGTGCGTGCGATGTTGCTCTCTTCGTTGCGCGTGATGATCACCACCGACAGGCTCATGCCGAGTCAGGATAACTTTCATGAATGATAGGCACAAAGAAAAACCCGGAGCCATCTTGCCGCTCCGGGTTCCTCGCCGTTGGATTTTGTAGCTATTTCGGTGATTGCTGGGCGACCGGCGATCCCGGATTCTGTGCTGCTCCCTGCGGATTCTGCTGCTGTTGAGTGGGCGTCGTATCGGTCCGCGGAGTGACGTAAGGAACACCCGGTTGCTTGGTTACGGTTCCGTTGAAGGCGTCGTCAAGAACGATGCCATTGCGGATTAGCGTATAGCCAGTTACCCGATCAAGCTCTACCCGCGACTTTTCATAGGCCGAGCGAGCTTGCACACGATTGCTGTCGGCAGTAGCCAAGTCAGTCTCGGTTTGCAGCACGGCGAAGTTGGTAGAGGCGCCGAGCGCATACTTCTTCTGTTCGGCGTCAAGGCTCTGCTGCGCCAGTTCCAGCGCTTTCTCCGCCGCCTCAACCGCCGCGCGATCCTGCTGTACCGTGAACTGCGCGTTGCGGACCGCGATGGCTACCTGGTTTTGCAACTGTTGTAGACGGATCTCCGCCTGGCGCAGCTCCAGCTCCGAACGCATTTGGTCGGCTTGTGCAGACCGGTTCCGGATAGGAATATTTAACTGCAATCCCAAGCCCTTGTCCGGTGCCGTGCTGTTGAACAGATCGCCAAAAGTATTGCCGAATCCGTGCGCAGGGATCGTTCCCGTGGGCGTGCAAAAGAGCGGATTCGAATTAGGACCGCATGCAGCCAACGGATTCTGGTCACCTCCCAGACCACTAGCTCCGTAGAACGCTACGAGGTCAATGCTGGGCCGTAGCCCGTTCGCAGCAGCCTTGCGGTTAATCTCGCGGTTAGTGAGGTCGATACGAGACTGTGCCAGGTCCGGACGATGCGATAGCGCGTCGTTGATCAGGTCTTGAACGGGCGTAACCGGTTCCTCGGCAGGAATCGCCATGGTGTCAGTAGGGATAACCGGAGCGGCGGCCAGGATCGGATCCGATAGGCTACGGGAAAGCGCGTTCTTCATTAGAAGCTGTTGCAGCTGCAGATTGGTCTGCGCCACGATCAACCCCTGCTGATTCGAGGCCACAGTGCTTTGAGCCCGTACCACTTCGATCGGGGCTAATGTCCCGATCTGAACCTGCTTCTGATTATCGGAAAGCGTCTTCTGCGCTAACGCTAGCGAGCGCTCTTTCGCCTTCACCGTCTCATACGCATTCACCAGGTCCCAATAGATGTTCTCAATTTGGGAAACTGTTTCGATGACCTGATTGCGGAAAGCCACGTCCGCAATCTCCCGGTTGTTGTGGGCAATCCGAATGAAACGCGTGTTCAGACCGAGACCAAAGCCTTGCAGCAGATGCTGAGTGATTGTTGCGCGAAAACTGGAATTCAGAGTCGGGTTCAGAGTGTTAAACCGGCTGTTGGTTGTCTGCCGGTTGTTCTGGAAGCCAACTGAGAGGTTTGTGCCAGGTGAGAAACCCTGGCTGTAGCTGAAGTTCACCGTTCCCGTATTGGCCTGTAGGTTCGGAACGCCAGTGAATACCTGATTGGCTTGCGGAGATATTGCGTGCTCCTCCGTAAGAGTGCTGGTCACTACCGGATCGAATTGAGGCGCACTGGGACCTGCCCCGGCGGTTGACAACACAATTCCGGCCGTTCCTGTACCTGCTCCACCAGCGGCGCTGGTCGTGCCACCAGCGCCAGCACCCTGACCACTCGAGCCGGTCGCACCGCCGCTTTGTCCACCCGGCGTACCCTGAACCAGTCCCGTGGCTACACCGCGCAAAGTCTGTCCAGCTTTAGCGCGCAGGATGTCTGTATCGGCAATCGGGAGGTTATAGCGGGCAATCGCAAGATCAAGGTTGTTCTCCAGAGCCAGAGCCACCGCGTCCGACATCGAGAGAAAGATCTTGCCATCGCGAACAAGTTGATCCATGCGAGGCGAGTTCGACAGGTTGGGAGCGGGTACGCTACGCGTCTTGTAGGGAGCCGCCGGGCCCTTGAGGAAGCTGTATCCACTGACGTAGTTGAGTCCTCCAAAAGTCTCGCCACGGCTGGTTTGCGCAGCAGTTGCTGGCTGGGGAGTTGGCGCATTAGGCGCCTCCTGAGCGAAGAGCGAACGTCCCAGCAGCAGTCCGCCGGTAAGTGCGACGCCTGCGGTGATGCGGCGGATGCTTTTCTTACTTCCTTTGAAACACAACACACACATGTGCGATCTCCAATTGCTTCGAAAATGAATGAGATTGAGACTGCTGCGACCCGGGAATTGTCACCCCAATTGCTTGTTCCGGGTCAAACCTGAAATACGATCTGTTGGATCGATAAGTTCCATCACAGCCCGAGCACAATGCCGGCCATGATTTATTGTGGGAAGCGCTTAGTATAAATCATGCTAGGGGACCCGGAATGGCGCTCCCGCAGAATATGGCTACGATCCCGTTCGATGAATAGACCAGGAATTCGATTCATTCTTAGCTGCTTTTTTACATTTCTCGACCTTAGAAACATCTTCCCTGTGTAGATACGACGTGCGATAAGGCACCAAAACGACAAGGACCTGAACGGATAGCCAGAAACTTCAAAATCACGCTCGGCTACGACGGAACCGACTTTTACGGCTGGCAAGTTCAACCGCAACGGCCAACGATTCAAGGCGCGCTTTCTGACGCCATTGAACGCGTCACCGGGGAGCCCGTTCTGCCTCAAGGCTCAGGACGAACCGACGCAGGCGTCCATGCATTGGCCCAAGTTGCGAGCTTCACTCTGGAATCACCGATCCCCGCGCAGAATCTGCTCATTGCGCTGAATCACACACTCCCGATTTCAGTTCGTGTGACCGAAGCGAAAGAAGTCCAGCCCGAGTTTCATGCGCGCCACTCAGCCAACGCTAAGACCTACGAGTATCGAATCTTTCGCGGCGACCTTTGCTCGCCATTTGTAGCGCGCTACGTTCATCCTCATCCGTATCCACTGGATGAGGATGCAATGAAGAGGGCTGCATCGCTCGTGGTCGGAAAGCACGACTTCACAAGCTTTGCCGCTGTTGATCCTGAGCGGGGCGAAGACGATGAAGAACTCGACAACGTGCGCGCGATCTTTTCTTCCGAGTGGAGGCGGCACGGCGATCTCCTCGTTTACAAGGTGCGCGGAGACGGCTTCCTTCACCACATGGTGCGCAATCTGGTGGGAACCTTTCTCCTGGTCGGCAAGGGCAGCCTAGTCCCGGATTCAATAACTGAGATCCTCGCAGCGCGCCGTCGCGCCGAGGCTGGCCCAACGGCCCCCGCCAGCGGGTTATTTTTGGTCAGCGTCGAGTACTAACCGCGGCACCGTACGAACTCAAGGCCTTGGCGGGCGCACCTCACTCATCAGCCCCAGCAGATTGCCTTCGCTGTCGCGAAAGAATGTCATCCACAAATCATGATCAGGCAACTTTGCGATCAAATGCGGCTTATCTACGAATTCAACTCCTCGCGACTTCATCTGCTCGTGCGCCTCATGAATCTCCGGAACTTTGAAATAGATGATTGACGTTCCGGCTTCGACCTTCTCGGGCTTATCAAGCATCAGGCGAATGCCGCCGCAATCAAAAAACGCGAGATTCCCTGCGGAGAACAAGTATTTCATTGCCAGCTGATCGCGATAGAACTCGGTCGCTCGCGCTACATCCTTTACGAGAATCGCGATCTGCCCAATCTTGTCCAGTGCTATCTGGGTTCCAGCCTGCATACGACCTCCATGATTATGCTACGATTCGAATTTAGTTAGCTATGCTAACTATCGAGCGGAAGGGATGTCAACCCGGCAGGAAAAACGCGAATGGGAGCTGGCTGATCGGTTGCATTCAGCCGCCATTCACCTGCTGCGCCGTCTGCGCATCCAGGACCTGGCCAGCGGTATCGGGCCGGCAAAACTATCCGCTCTGTCGGTGCTCGTCTTTTCGGGACGCCCGCTCACCCTCGCTGAACTAGCTGCCGCCGAGCAGGTCAAGAATCCAACCATGAGCCGTCTGATCGCTGCAATGGAACACGACCGGCTGGTTCGGATCGCGCCGGCCAAAACGGATGCCCGCTCGATTCTGATTACTCCAACTCAACGCGGCAAAGCTCTGTTACTTGCCGGCAAGAAGCGTCGGGTGGAGTCCTTAGCCAAGGCCTTAAACGCATGCGCGGAGCCGGATCTGGACAGCTTGGAAAGAAGTGCTGAATTGTTAAATGAGGTGATTCGCCGTATTTGAATCACAGCGCCACTTAGCGAATTCGTTTGACATACTCGATCAAGGGCATGCCAAAGAAATCTGAGACGTTACCTGAACGGGAATACCCATGCTTCTCGTAGAACTTCATTGCGGCCAATAGCGGCTGCGTGGTATCGAGGCTTATCCGAGTGCACCCACGCAGCCGCAACCACGCTTCGATCGCCTCCAAGAGTTGCGCGGAAACACCAGTACCCTTGTAGGTCGGAAGCACTGCCATACCGCGAAGGTGTCCTTCGCCCGTGTGAGATTCGGCACCCGCCACCGTTCCAATAACTTCCCCATTTGAGACTGCAACCATCACCTGCATAGTCTGCATACGCGCATGCAGGGAGGCGTCATCGAGAACGGTATCTGCGTAGGCCCCCCTGGTGTATTGCTCTCCATAAGGCTCGAAGGCTTCTGCCAGACACTTCAGAATGGCATGCTCGTCTCCTTCCCGAGCCTGCCTTATCTCAACGTCGATTCTCGATCGCTCCTTTGCTTCGTCCATAGAATCGAGGGCTATCTCAATCGGGATATCGGATGACCCGCAGCGCATCGCCGTCTCAAGAAATGTCGGACGCAACTTCGCCGCTCACCGAAGCACGTTTCTGTTACGCTCTGCTCATGTCGCCCTTTGGAGCCAGGCGCAAGCGCGCCCTTACCGACGTAGAGCTCTATGACTACGCGGTGGGCTCGTTGGCGCGCAAGATGCGCACAGTGGCCGAGTTGAAGCGATTACTACGCCAGCGAGTCGAGCCCAGTGAGGGTGGAGCCATGGCGGTGGAAGTTGTGATCGCCAAGCTCAAAGAACAGAAGTATCTTAACGATTCCCGATACGCAGCTTCGTATTCCCAATATCGACAGAGCAACGAGAAATTCGGACGCCGACGCGTAGTTACCGATCTCAAAGCCAAAGGCGTCCACAGCGAAGTCACTCAGCAAGCTGTTAACGCCGCCTATGAGGGTGTAAACGAGGAGCAGCTCGCGCGCCAGTTCCTGGAACGCAAGCGGCTTAAAAAGCCACAGAACGAGAGGGAATCAGCGCGCATTTTTCGCACTCTCGTGCGAGGTGGATTCTCTGCCGGCACCATTTTCAAAGTCTTAAAGCGATGGAACGTCGACGACGAAGTCCTCACTGCATTGTCATCGGAGGCGGAGGAATCTGCGCAAGAATAGTCCCGCTGATTACTCACGATTGACAACCGACTACTGCTTCCTTGACTTCCCTGCGCGTGCAAGTTAACTTCGCGCAGCTTCTATACTTAGCTCAATTTTTGAGGATCGCTTCTTGCCCAACCGCATAGTCACCCTCACTACGGACTTTGGACTCAACGATCACTTTGTCGGCGCCATGAGAGGTGTGATCCTCAACATCAATCCGCAGGCGGACATTGTTGACATCTGCAACGCGGTTAACTCCTTTGATGTCCTCGATGGTGCCCTAACCATCGCTCAAGCGGCATCGTACTTCCCTTCTGACACGTTGCACGTCGTTATTGTGGATCCCGGAGTGGGATCGCAGCGTCGGCCGATCCTCGCAGTGAATGAGAAACACGCTTTTCTGGCGCCGGACAACGGAGTTCTATCTCTTATTTACGAGCGCTCCGAGCGTCTGAGCGTGAGGCACGTTACTGCCGAACACTATTTTCTTCAACCAGTAAGTCAGACCTTCCATGGACGCGACGTCTTTGCTGCTTGCGCCGGCTGGCTCAGCAAGGGAGTCGAGATCAGCAAGTTCGGAGACGAGATCACGGACTACATCCGCTTCGCCGCCCCGAAGCCAAAATCGACCGATGGAAAGAATTTCAAGGGTGTGGTGCTCAAGACGGACAAGTTCGGGAATCTCATTACCAACATCACTCCTAAAGACATTCCTCAGCTCTTTGAGACGACACCGCCATCGTTCAAAGTTACGATCGGTAAAGTTGAAGTGACGAAGATGAAGAATGCCTACGCGCAAGCCACTCCCGGCGAGCTATTTGGAATTCTTGGGAGCATGGGATATCTCGAGATTTCAGCGAATCGCGCAGCTGCGAATCGTTTGGCTGGGGCGGATCGCGGAAGCGATGTGACGGTTGTGTTGGGTTGATTGGAGACTACTTAACTCACAACTGTCATCCTGAGCCCGGTCTTGGCGAAGGATCTCCCGAGATGCGTCAGACTTGAATGCTTTTTCCTGGCTCTTCGGCGAAGTAGCCCGATTTGCGGATTTTCAAATCAAAAAGCAAAACGAAAGCATGGCCAAAAAGCCACGAAGCTGCATTCAAGCCCGAAATATCGCGGGAGATCCTTCGCCAAAACAAAGGGCTCAGGATGACAGTTCCAGTAGAGCCATCGCGCCAAGAACAATAGCGCTGCCATGAACAATAGCTAGGGGTTCTTCGGCTTAGGGCGCGCATAATCTTCCATGGCCGCCGTCCACTCGAGGAAATGCTTAAGCTCACGGCGTTCACGCCACAAGAATCCCCAGAATTCGATAAATCCAATCTTGTCCATCTTCAGACCAGTATAGGTCTCAATTCTCCAGCGCAAATACGGGCTCCGCCAGGGAGCCAATCGATGTCCACGCGTTGCAATCCAGATGAATCGCAGAACGTTCCTCATGCTCTCGATTGGCAGTATATCCGCTCAGAACTGCTAGACTTTTTTGTTCATGTCCGACTTCAGGCAGCAGGCTGAGGATCACTACTACGCGGCGCTCGACTTGTTCGCCGACGGCAAGCAGGACGAAGCCGTCGCTGAATATGAAAAGTGCCTTGCTATCGATCCTCAGCACTCCGAAGCGCTGCACGGTCTGGCTCGCGCGTACCAGGACGCGAATCGGCTGGATGAATCGATCCAGATATCGAAACGTCTGGTCGAACTCGATCCAGACGACATCCTCGCCCACACCAGCCTCTCAATCGCTTATCAAAGGAAAGGAATGATCCCCGAAGCCGAGGCCGCTGCGAATCAAGCGAGGATTCTTGGTTGGAAGAAGCAGCTCCGCGAGGGAAAGGACAAATCGCTTTAGTCTCAGTGGCACGAGAATCCACGAAGGAAATCGGAGCTAAGACCGAAAACCCCTTTGGTGTTCCATCGTGTCCTTTGTGGTTTCATCCGGCTGTCCTCCGTGTTCTCCGTGCCTCCGTGGTGGAATGAGTCTTTGTTAGACTTAAGATTCCATGTCCCTCATTCAGCGTAGAAAGACCCCGACGGTCCACATTGGCAACGTTCGGGTCGGCAACGATGCACCGGTAGTGGTGCAGTCGATGACGAACACCGACACCGCTGACGTTCTTGGCACTATTAAGCAGATTGCGGCGCTGGCCCGGGCTGGCTCAGAACTAGTACGAGTCACGGTAAACAACGATGCTGCCGCCCAGGCGGTGCCTCACATCCTCGAAGGGCTCGAGAAGATCGGCATCAATGTTCCTGTAATTGGTGACTTTCACTACAACGGACACCTACTGCTGAAGAAGTATCCAGCCTGCGCCCGGAGCCTAGCGAAGTACCGCATCAATCCTGGGAACGTCAGCATTGGGAAGAAGGACGACGAGAACTTCCGCACGATGGTGGAAGTTGCGCTTGAGAATCAAAAGCCCGTGCGCATTGGTGTGAACTGGGGATCACTCGATCAGCAACTGCTGACTCGCATGATGGACGAGAACTCCCGTCTCTCTGAGCCGCTCGATGCGCGCGAGGTGACGATGGAAGCTATGGTGATAAGCGCGCTGAACTCGGCTGCTATTGCCGAGAAATACGGATTGCGCTCCGACCAGGTCATCATCAGCGCGAAGGTCAGCGGCGTGCAGGATCTGCTGGACGTCTATCGCAGCCTTGCATCGCGCTGCTCGTATGCACTGCACCTGGGATTAACCGAAGCTGGCATGGGGATGAAGGGTATCGTTGCCAGTGCGGCGGCTTTGGCTCCGCTGCTCACTCAGGGCATTGGCGATACGATTCGCGTATCGCTTACACCGGCTCCTAACGGCGATCGTACTGAGGAAGTACTTGTATCGCAGCAGATCCTACAGTCGCTCGGGATTCGCAGTTTCACGCCGCAGGTCACAGCATGTCCGGGCTGCGGACGCACTACCTCAACTTTCTTCCAGGAACTTGCAGAACAGATCCAGAGTTACGTGCGCAGCAGCATGCCGGTATGGAAACAGAAGTATCCGGGCGTGGAAGAGATGAAGCTCGCGGTCATGGGTTGTGTGGTGAACGGCCCGGGCGAGTCGAAGCACGCTAACATTGGTATATCGCTGCCTGGAACTTTTGAAGAGCCTAAGGCTCCCGTATTTGTGGATGGAAGATTGATGACGACGTTGCGCGGCGATCACATCGTTCAGGAATTTATCGGCATTCTCGACGAGTATGTCGAAACCCGATACGGCGCCGCTTCTACATCCGCTGCGAACAAGGCTGAGTTCGCGACCAAAGCCTAGTTCGTCATTTACTCGCAGCGGAGACGCCCTGCCTTCGCTTGGCTTCCCGTCACCCCAAAAGGGCGTCTAAACTTGGCGGCCGGTTAGCCGCCCCAGATCCCGTCGCAAGCGATCAGGACCGGTTATGAATGCGGAGTAATGTTTGTACCGCAGATCCTCACAGCTACTACCCAAATACCTCCAATGAGCACTACCGGGCCGCCAGCGATCCAAACGCAACTCCTACCCATACCGCAAAGATCGCGCAGTTGACTGCGATCCGGAACCACGCGTTGTCGAACAGTGAGTTGTACTTTGCGTCGAACATTGTGTTTTCCCCTTTCGCATGTATAGACGACGTTTTTGCGTTGTCGTTAGTGAATACGCGGAAAAATGTTCGCGGTTCCATTGCGGGATAGTTATTTTTTTCTTCTCTGATGTGCTAACCGAGGAGGCGTTTTATCGTCAGGGTTTCTCTCAGGTTTTCCACTCAAATGTTTATCGCGGTTCGGAAATTCGAATTTTGAATAGTGCAAGCCTGTGAATTTTGGATTAAGATTCTGCGACTTTCCAAAAAGCTGAACCACGGTCCCGGTTGTGCACGTGGAAGCCGCGTGCAGCCGGAAAAAAAATGAGGAGCCCCAAATGAACTCCCTGCGTCGCACCTCTCTGTTCCTGCTTGCCATTCTGCTCATGACAGGCCTGGCGTTTTCTCAGACTCAAATCACAACGGGCGTGATTCAAGGAACTGTGCTCGATCCGTCGGGCGCAGTCATACCGGGTGCTTCTGTCGAGGCCCACAATCTTGATACGCAGATACGACAAGCTGCGACGAGCGACGAGAACGGCAGGTTCTCCTTCCTCGCATTGACTCCAGGCAGATACGAGGTCATCGCCAAGAAAGAAGGCTTTTCGACAGTAGTCGCCCAGGGCATCGACTTAACCGTCGGCCAGGCGAGAGGCTTGAACTTGACCATGAAGGTGTCGACAGCCGGCGAGACGGTCACGGTCAATGCCACCACGACCATCGACACGACGGCGACCGAATCCAGCAGCACTCTGAACAACATCACCATCGATCAAACTCCCATTCTGGGAAGAAAGTTCGAAGACCTGCTGACACTCACGCCCGGAGTCAGCATCGTGCAGGGACCCGACGGTGACGAGATCAACTTCGCCGGCCAACGCGGAATTTACAACAACATCAGCCTCGACGGAGGCGACTACAATAACGGCTTCTTTGGCGAGCAGGTTGGGGGCCAACGGGCCGCGATCGACATCACTCTTGACGCCGTAAAAGAGTTTCAGGTCGTCGCCACCGGAGCCACCGCGGAGTTTGGACGCACTGCCGGGGGCGTGGTGAACGTGATCACGAAATCAGGCACCGATCAGCTCCACGGCAGCGCCTTTCACTTTCAGCGTTTGGAAGCGCTCAGTGCCGACACATCGGACGGCAAGCCGCTCCAGGACTTTCATCGAGAACAGTTCGGCGGAACTGTCGGTGGTCCGATCATCAAACAGAAAATGTTCTTCTTTGGCGCCGTCGAGCAGATTCTCGAGAATCTTAACCGGCCGAACTTGAGTACTCCACTGGGCACGTGTTCCGGTACGCCGGTGGTTGGGAGCGGCGACGCAGCTATTGGAGGCAATGCCGAATGCCAACGTGTTGCTTTGCTGAATTTCTTCAAAAGTGGCCCGTTGAACCTGAATCAGAACGAAGGATTGCCGGTGCAGCATGAAATCCACAACACAGCCGTTCTGGGCAAGTACGACTGGAACGTCAATTCGGCAAATAGTCTGAGCGCATCGTATAACTTCGATCGCTCCAACAATCCCAACCAGACATTCGATGTGCCTACATACGGCACCTCGGCGAACGGAATTGAGGGTCCTTCGAAGATCAACTCCGTCAACTTCAATCTCTTCACAACAGTGTCGGCGAAGAAGCTCAACGAAGGGCACTTCACCTTTTCGCGAGAGGACCGGCCTCGCTCCGCCGTTACTTCGAACATACCTGCGGATACAGCGATGGGCTTTGGCGGCCCCACGTCGCCATCCTTCCGTTTCGGGCATCCATTTTTCCTTGGACCCGATATTGATGAGGTCTTCAAGCGTATTCAGGTGCGCGACAATTTCTCGATCGTCTCCGGCAATCACACGGTTAAGGTCGGCGGGGAGTTCTTGCACAGCAACAATGCGCAGGTCTTCCGCGGATTTTTCCAGGGCCGTTACATCTTCGACTCCGTCGTCGGCTTCCTGCACTTTGCCACGCCGGCAACGGCAACCAGCCACGGCTTCGGACCAAACACCGCGGAATGCGCCAACGGAAGTTTCGTCAATCAGGGGGAGAAGTGCCCGGACGGTTTCACGGCCACTGCGAGTCCGCTGCTTCTCTATCTCCAGGGGGCGCCAACTGGCTTGTCGAATCTCACGCCGGGAGCTTCGGACATCAACAACGAGAACTACGCGCTATTTGTGCAAGACAAGTGGCAATTCCGCCCGAATATCACTTTCAACTACGGCTTGCGCTGGGAAGCTCAGACATTCCCAGATCCGGTAATCCCGCCCTCAAAGACAGCGTATGGATCGAATCTCACCGATCCGAGATTTCCTTCAGACGGCAAGATTCCGAACGCAACCAAGATGTTCCAGCCGAGAGTCGGCGTGTCCTGGGATATCAGGAACAACCAGAAATCTGTTGTGCGCGCTAGTTGGGGTATCTACAACGCGCAGCTAAACATGCTCACTCAAGTCGGAGCGATCACCACCAACGGTGTTCAGCAACAGACGTTATTTGCTGGTAACGTGGGCACTTGTCCATTAACGCCGGCTCCGACTAACGGCACTTGTCCTGGAGTTCCGGCAGCGTACACGCAGGTCTTCATCAGCCCGAACGGTCCAAAGCCGCAGTGGCCGGCGACCATTCCGTTTACTCCCCCCTCGGGCGGCGCCTTTCCATTCCAGCCCGGGGTAACGGTGTTCAACCGCAATTACAACAATCCTCGAACCTACACAGGGAACTTCGCCTTCCAGCAGGAGCTGGCCACCAATTGGACAGGCTATCTTGATCTCACTATCTCGAAGGGCGTTTACCTGACTCGATTCGTAAATCCGAATACCGGCGCGGCACTCCCGATTCAACCGACTGACAATGTTGACACCGTGAGCTACGCTCCCGGGCCATTCACAAACCTCGGTGCGATTACGGACACTCAGAGTACCGCCCATTCGTTGTACCGCGGGATGACAGTTGGGGCCAGAAAGAGCTTCAGCCAGAACTATCAGCTGGAGTTCAACTACGTGCTTTCGGAAGATCTTGACGATGACTCCAACGAGCGCGATCCCTTCACCTTCCGCTACTTCAATCGTTTTGACTTCCGTAAAGACTATGCATTCTCAGACCGCGATGAGCGGCACAAATTCAACCTGTTCGCCTACCTGAAGTTGCCATACGGATTCGAATTCAGTCCGCGCATCCAGGCACATACGGCCCAGCCGATTACCGACAACACTCTGGGAACCGGCACCGGCGCGCCCTGCAGTTCGAACAATTCGAGAACCCGCGTGGTGAACGGAATCGACTGCGGCCGCAATCACCTGCACAAGGACAACGGCTATTTCAGCTTCGACTGGCGCGGAACTCGTCCGTTCCATTTTGGGGAGCGTTATGCGATCATCCCCCAGGTTGAAATGTTCAACAGCTTTAACAACAAGAACAATGTCAACCCGCTGGTGAGTCCCGCACTGTTCAACTTCGACGGCTTCCTGCGGGAAGGCGTAGGCGATCCGCTGCAGGTTCAGTTATCGGTAAAGTTCCTGTTCTGATCGGGAAGGAAATAATGAGGGGGCTGCTGCGGCAGCCCCTCAGTTCTTTCTGCTCACTCATGGGTTGCTCTTGGGCGAACCTGCTTCTTTTACACTGTCATCCTGAGCCCTCTTTGGGCGGAGGACCTCCCGGAATGTTTCGAACTTAATTGCTGCATCGCGGCTCTTCGGCCCCAATCTCCTGGTGTAAAAGCCTGGAAACGGCATCAACATTGAGACATTCCGGGAGGTCTTTCGGCCCAAATTCTGGCCTCAGGATGACAGTCTTCGATTGTTCTGGTTTCTTTTGGTCACCCATGCCTCACAAGCCCATCCTCACCCTCGACCTCTTTCCGATCCTCGAAGGAAAACTGATCGAACTATTAAGGTGTCTGCGCCACGACGAGTGGTCGCGTCCCACTTTGGCAAAACAGTGGACCGTGAAGGACATTGCAGGGCACTTGCTCGATGGCAATCTTAAACGGCTCTCGATGCAGCGTGACGGTTTCCTTGGACTGGCTGCCCCGCCGCGAGAAGGTTACGAAGCTTTCGTAGGCTTTATCAATCGCAACAACGCCGAATGGGTGCAAGCTGCGCGTCGCCTCAGTCCGCGAGTCTTGATCGAGCTGATGGAGATCACTTCAAGGCAGGTTTATGAACTCTTCCACGGACTCGATCCCAATGCAGCTGCCCTCTGGGGAGTTTCGTGGGCAGGCGAAGAGACTTCCGCGAACTGGTTCGACATTGCTCGCGAGTACACCGAGCGCTGGCATCATCAACAGCAGATTCGCGTCGCTGTCGAACGACCGGGAATCAGCAGTCGTGAGCTTTACTTCCCGGTGCTCGATACCTTCATGCGCGGCATGCCACATGCGTTCCGCTCAGTGGACGCCCGAGAAGGAACGATGGTTGAAATCCAAATCGTCGGCGAGGCAGGAAGTTCATGGTTCGTCGAGAAGATTGAGGCAGGTTGGCGTCTCGGACAGCAGCCGCCATCCGCCGACGCAACGCTGAAGATAGATCAGGAGCTCGCGTGGCGGGTCTTCACCAAAGCCATTGACGCGCAAACCGCAGCTCGCGAGGTTGAGATGTCAGGGGATCGTCCTCTCGCGATTCAGGCGCTGTCTCTCGTGGCGGTACTGGCGTGATCTTAACGATACAGAACCACTACCACTCTGAACGTACTCATTCCGTTATTGTCTGCCTTGGTTGGACAAGCTCCAATGGAGTAGCTGCCAACTGGAATCTCGAGGACTTTGCTCATGAGATTTGCCGGAAGGTCGGTCGGGTTCGGCGTAGTGAAATTGAAGGCTGATGCCTGAATATCATGGTGCGGCAAGGCAGCGAAGGCTGCTCCCGCGGAACTTTCGCCTGAGCAGGCAACGCGACGCAGCTGAGGAGCATGAGTGGCCTTGAGCGCTCCGAGTCGCTGTTTACTCCTGCGGGAGGCGATCTGCTGCTCCACAGCTTGTTCGAAATCGTCCGAAGAGAATTTTTGCAGCCCCGTGGCAAAATCCACAGTCGCCCACAAGCGATTGGCTGCCCGGGTAATTCCCACTCCCATTTCGGTATACACCGGATTCAGGAGGTTTGTGCGATGTCCGGGCGAGTGCATCCATCCGCTCTGCAGTTCCTCGGCGCTGTCAGCGTAACCCACGTTCTCAGCAGCGCCACTGAACTTGGCGCCTTGCTCCGAGAGACGCTGAGTGAACGCTGGCTCCCCTTCGAGCTGGTGACTCAACTCCAGGTGATTCGCCATTTCGTCGGAATGTAAGCGCGCGGCGAGAGCCAGCCGGTTGTTCCACTTGAGCGGCGGAGCATTTACCTTGGCGCGCTCCTGGTTTGTCCACTCAAGGATCTGCTGCTCCATTTGTGTGGTTGTGATGGTCTCTTGAGCAAGGACCCGTATGGGAAGGAGTCCGGCGAGCAGCAAGGCAACACGACAGATTCGAATCATTCCCTGGCTCTGCGGCGCGCCGATTCGGACGACTCGGCTTTGCCCGGCTCCGTCTCCGAGGATGAAACAGTAACTTGTCTTGGCGGCTGCGGCGTGTTCTCATTCTTCCCGTGCCGTTCCAGGATGGCCTTATCGCGCTCGATTTGCTTGCGCAGCTTCTCGGCCTTCATGGCCAGGCGTTCGGCAGGGGTCAGCTTTTTTGATTGCTCGGCCCAGTGCCGTTCAAGATCGCGTTGATTTTGGCTCTTCACCTAATCAGAATGTCACAAACAAGTTGGTAACGCGAGCCAACGGGCATACGGGCGAAAATCGTGTAGCTACTTATGCGATTCTTCATCGTAGTACCAACATCGCATGCGCTGCAGAATAGTTCCGTGTGAATCATGCCGATTACGCATTCCATCACCACGACTGTTCCATCTCTCGCGAACGACCAGCACGGACAAGACAATCACCAAAGAAAAACGAATCGCGATTAGCGCAGTATCGGCCAGTTTGTGATACGGAGTGGCGCCTAGACTCAGCACAAACAAGCAGGCAACAAATAGAATCCAGCCGCGAAGCCTGCCCCGTCTCAGAGTGCCTTGCGAATCAGTATTCATTCCAACACTTCGCCGGGACGCAGACGTCCGGCGCCTCGTCCTTATGCTGAAGCACTCTTGTTTTTGATCTCTGCCAACAGGCGCTCGATTTCTTCCTCCCGCTCCAACGTCGCAAAACGGTCCTCGATCGACTCGCCGGTCAGCTCCTGATGCGCATGATTGATAGCCTCGCCGCGCGCAACTTTCTGCTTCATGCGATCGAAGGTCTCCATGTGCTTGCCATCTCCGGCCGCCGACTGCGCGGTTCGGGCTTTGCCTACGACACGCGATCGGCGAGCCTGGGCTACCAGAACGTCGCACTTCGATTGTGCTTCCTCCAGCTTTTGCTCGAGCTTGCGCAAAGCGGTCTTCAAGTTCTCGACCTCAATCTTCTGATCGGCAACTTGCTGCTCGAAGTTCTGGGCGCTCTGTTTGCAGCTCAGCGAACGTTCGATCGCGGCGCGAGCGAGATCGTCCTGCTTCTTCGAAACCGCGAGTTCTGCTTTGCGAGTCCACTCCGCGGTCTTCTCCACGTTTTCTTTCTGCTTCTTCTCCAGAAGATGCTGATCAGCGATCGCGATCGCCACCTGCGTCTTCACCTGAAGAAGCTGGTTCTGCATGTCGAGGATGACCTGCTTGATCATCTTCTCGGGATCTTCCGCCTTATCGACCAGGTCATTGATGTTGGCCCGGATTAACGTCGAAACTCTTTCCAGTAATGCCATGACTCGACTCCTTTCCTTACCTCAGCCATTTCCTTGCATTTGAGTGCTCTGAGACCTTAACGATTTGTCGTCCGCCGTCCGATCACTCAATGAACTCATTGCCCGATTTCTCTCCCGCCCCGCCAGGATCGCTCCCAGCGCCGCTCCCACGGCGGTCCACACGGCGAGGTGTCCGTTAAGAATGCCGAACACCACCCCGCTCAGCAGCACCGCGACGAATGCACCTTTCCATGTATTCATAACCACTCCTTCAAACTCATCCTTCCAGGAGAGACGCCCGGTTTGGCGGCGCGTCTCTCCTGGTGAACCAATTACTGTGTCTGTGAACCCGCTCCCGCTGATTTCTTCTTCGAAGCGTCGCCATCCGCCTTTTCGGTCTTTAGCTGCTTCACCCGGCCGAGCAACTCGTTCATGTTCATGCCGGAGAAGGCCTCGAACAGCGCGGGGACCTGCGCGGCGATTTTGGCCATGTCGCCTGTGATCTTGCTGGCGCCCGCGGCTCCATCGTTGCCGGTGGAGACGATAGTGATCTTGTCCACGTTCGACAGCGGCGCTGCCATTGCCCGTACCACTTCGGGAAGACCAGTAATCAGCCTGTCCACAACAGCTGCCTGGTTCCACTCCTGGTAGGCTTCGGCCTTCACGTTCATCGCCTTGGCTTCGGCTTCACCTTTCTTGAAGATGATGTCGGCTTCGGCCTCACCCTGCGCGCGTGTCGCAGAGGCACGGCCTTCGGCTTCGACCATTTGACGTTGACGCTCGGCCTCAGCCAGGGTCTGAATGCGCTGACGCTCGATCTCGGCCTCCTTCAGCACAGTCGCGATCAGCTCCTTCTCATGACGCAGGATTTCCGCCTCCTGCACCTTGATCTGCTGCTCTTTCTCGACCTGTTGGACTTTCACCGCCTCGGCGATAACCGCCTGCTGCTGGATGTTGGCTTGAATCTCATATGCCTTGTCGGCCTGCGCCTGTTGCTTCTTGACCAGTTCGGCGTAGGCGGCTTTTTTGACCTCGAGATCGCGTTGCGCTTCGGCCTGCTTGGCCTGTGAGACCGTTTCCGCTAACACCCGCTCCTGATCTGCCTGAGCTTTGGCAATGGCCGAAGCACGCTGCGCTTCCGCACGCTTGATCGCCGTATCGCGCTCGGCTTCGGCGGCGGCCACATCGGCATCGCGCTTGATGCGCGCGATGTCGGGTCGTCCCATATTGGCAATGTATTCGTTCTTGTCTCTCACTTCCTTAATGGTGAACGACACGACTTCGAGCCCCATCTTGTTGACGTCGTCCGAGCAGGTACCGCGCATGCGATCGGCGACCATCTCCGGCTCCTTCACAATCTGCTCGACCGTGAGCTGTCCGATAATGCCGCGCAGATGACCTTCCATCACCAGGCGAATCAAGCCTTCGCGCTGCGCCGGCGTCTTGGTTAGGAATTGCTCGGCCGCGGTGAAGATTGAAACCTCATCGGACTTCACCTTGATCTGCGCGACCGCATCCACCGACACGGCAACACCTTGATTCGTGTAGAGATCCTGCTGCGGCGCAACATCGAATGACATCAGCTCCAGGGAGAGCACGCGACAGCTCTCAAATAATGGGTAAACCAACGTTCCGCGACCGATGCGAACGCGCTTTCCCCTAAAGCCGTAAACGATCAAGGCCTCATTGGGACCCGCCTTGACAAAGAGTTTTGCCATCATTGCCAGGAGGAACATGGTTCCCAGCACCGCCAGTCCAGTAACTACTTGCCATGAAAAGTTCGGCATAACGTTTCTCCTTGGGTTTCTCGGCGAAACCCGATTACCGCTTGCTAACCTCTCCGGCTTTGGCATCGGCCTCACCGGAAATCTCTTCCCATGTGCGCACGTAAGCGATTCCACGCTCGAATCGCGTAACCACAACCTCGGTTCCCTTCGCGATCGGCAATCCATCTTCACTGCGCGCACCGCAACTTCGTCGCGTACCCACTTGCTCGAAGACGATCTCGCCCGTGCCTCCTCCGCGGATCGAACTGCTCACTCGTCCGAGGACTCCGGTCATCTCATACTCTGCAGGATCAATTCCGACATCGTGTTTCATCAGCACGCGCGCGAAGAACCATCCAACAATGGCAGCTCCAATTAGTCCTGCCAGCGTGGCCAGCAGCAGTGCGAATCCGATCCAGATGCTGGAGTAGCGAGTGACCAGATAGCCCATCCCGCCAAACCACGTCAGGAAAGCCATCAGCGTGAACGAATTGAAGAATCCCCCAACCCCGTGACTATGGAATCCTCCTCTGCCCATGTGCAGGTGAAGCTTCGCAGGAATGTGCAGGCGTAGCGTTCCCGTGAGAAACGAAATGGTGCTGAACACGAACCCCACAATGAAACTGATCAGATAGAAGAGTTCCCAGTTCATAAGATCTCCTCTCTATGCGCCCCGCCATCCGACTTACGCTTACCGTTTTCAGCGTGTCCATTCGGTTTCAGGACCTGAAGCAACCGCTCCGCTAATCCCGGTGTTTCTAAAATGGCACCGAGCAGCACCAGGCATCCGCGGGAATCTTTATGCTTGGCAACTTCCAACAACGCATGCTTCACCTGCGGATCGCGGCGGAAGCGCTCCGCTCCGGCGATCAACCAGAGGTCGAGACGCTCTTCCAGCGTGCGCACATCCGAGATCAACTCGGTGTGATAGCCCTCGGGATCGTCCACGAGGTATCCCGGATGAACTTTGAAGAAGCGGGCGAGCAGCATGCGCGTCGTGTTTGTCAGGTGGGGACGCGCGCCCTTCTCGATCTGCGAGAGATACGACTGGCTGATGCTCGCGCCCAACTCTTTCTTGAGAGCGCGAACAACTTCCTGCTGCGTCATCTCGCGATCGAGCCCGCGAATGCTGCCTTCCACCTCGCGCAGGTAGCGGATTTTCTCGCCGAGCTTCATAGGATCGCGTATTACAAATCGCGATAACGATATTACTGATTGCAATAGATGTCAAGAGCCTTGCATGTGAATTTTTACCTAGATCTAAGTCCCTGATTAATCGATACTTACCGGGCTCTATTAAGCGATCGCGCTCGCGCCGGAGTGAAACCACGAAGGACACGAAGTATCACGAAAGGAAAAACCAAGCACATAAATTTTGCATTTTTCCCTTCGTGCCCTTCATGGTTTCACCCTCGCGCTTTCTCCGTGCCTCCGTGACTCCGTGGTTAAATGGGCTTTCACTCATGCGCTCACTCCTCCGCAATCGTCTCGCGACCTTGGGCGTCGTGCTTATTTGTTTGTTCGTGATCTTTGCTCTATTCGCGCCTTGGATTGCTCCGCGCGATCCTGCACAGCTTGATCTGGCGACTCGTCTCGAGCGACCGAGCCATGGGCATTGGTTCGGAACTGACGAGCTTGGGCGCGACATTCTCTCGCGCGTGATTTACGGCGCCCGCATCTCGATGCTGGTTGGGATCAGCGTGGTGGCTGGATCGTTGCTGCTGGGACTGATCTTTGGATCGATCGCCGGATACTATGGCGGACGCATTGACCGTTTCTTCAATATTGTGGTGATGAACGCGTTTTTGTCTTTCCCTGGAATTCTCTTGGCCATTGCCTTCGTCGCCTTTCTTGGGCCGGGGATCTTCAACTTGATTCTCGCCCTCTGGATTGGCGGATGGGTCGGCTATGCCCGCTTAGTGCGAGCCCAAGTCTTATCAGTTCGGGAACGGGAATTCGTGGAGGCGGCGCGCGCGCTGGGAGCCAGCGACTGGCGCGTGATCACGCGTCATATTCTGCCGAATATCATTCAGCCGGTGATTGTGCAGGCAGCGATCGGCATGGCTGGAGCTGTACTCGCCGAAGCAACGATGAGTTTTCTCGGGCTAGGAGTTCCACCGCCCACTGCAAGTTGGGGCTCGATGTTAAACGATGGGCGCTCTCATCTTTTCGACGCGCCACATCTCGTGCTCTTCCCTGCCGCAGCGGTAATGCTCGCCGTGCTGTCGTTCAATTTTATTGGCGACGCACTGCGCGATTATCTCGATCCGCGCTCACGGATTGAAGCGGGGCTGTAGCACTATTTTTGATGTGGCAGTGCAGCCATCTAATCTTCTCTCACTACGCAGGTGAACAAGCGCATGCAGCAGCTCTACGCCGGCCCGCAACTCACTGTATGAGAGCCGCTTTAAATCACCGCAACTCTTCACCGGCCTCGTGTTTCTACTGGTAGGCCCGCCGGCGGGCCGAAGACGAGGAGAAAACGATTATGAAACGCACTGTAATAGGCATCGTACTTATGGGAGTTCTGGGCGCCGGCTCACTGATGGCAGAAGATCACGACTGGAGACGAGACAACGATCTTCGACGCGACTACGCAGACCGCCGGGCAGACTATCGAGACATGAATCGCGATCGCGCCAAGATTGCACGAGACCGACGCGAGCTGCGTGAGGAGTACCGGGAAGGTGATTGGCGCGGAGTGCAGCGAGAACGTGCCGAGTTGCGGAATGAGTACCGCGACCTGAACCGGGATCGCTGGGACGCTCGCCGCGACACCCGCGACATCCGCCACGATCGTCGCTGGGATTGGCGCTAAGTTTTTAACGCGGAAGCCAGCAGGTTCGCTGAATTAGCTTCTGCCAAGTAGAAGGGGCGGTCCTTATTTGAGACTGCCCTTTCTCTTTTTGTGGCTCAGATTTCCTCCGCGCCGTTTGTCCCACGAGTTGGCCATATTTGCGTGCTGCAACCGCAACTCTTTCCCGAATTCGGGTTGCTGAGCCTAACGGCTTTCCCCTTGAAGCCGAATTCTGATCAAGCGAGAAAATCAAATGAAAGGAATAGCAGTGGGGATTTTGCTGTTCGCACTTGCCGGTACCAGCACGGTGATGGCGCAAGACCATGGTTGGCGATCGCATCGCGGCAATGACTGGCGACGCGCCGATTATGGTCGCCATGACCATAACTGGAACTGGCGGCGCGGTGACTACGGCCGTCACGACGAGTATCGTGGCTGTCGTGATGGCCGCGGAGTCTATAGCGACATCCGCCGCGATGAACGCCAGCTCGAATACGATCGTTGGAAACTTCGACAGCTTGAACGCGAAGGCAACTATCGTGCGGCAGAGCGTCAGCGCGAGGAGATGGACTATCGATACCGCGACATCCAGCGCGATCGGGAAATGGCCCGCAGAGACCGCTACAATCGCGCCTGGGACTGGATGCGCTATGCCGGCTTCGGCTTGCGCTAGGAACTCAGTGCAACTTAAAGAGGGCAGCCAGAAATGGCTGCCCTTTTTTGATCTTTTGTGCTGGTCGAATCGCTGCGCGCAGTGCTATCCACCCTGCTTCTTCGATCCTTGTTTTGGACCAGCCACATTCACCTGCTGTCCATCTTCGAGAGAGTCCGCCGGATTGACGATCACTTGATCACTCGGCTCCAGGCCACCAACGACCTCGACTGAGCTGCCGTAGTCGCGTCCGATCGTCACTGGACGCAGATGGACCTTATTGTCCGAATCGACCACGGCAGCTCGCGGACCCTCTGGGCGAAAGAGCAAGGTATTGATTGGGACTGTTAACCGCGGAGCATCAATCTTCGCCGCGAAGTGTACTTGTGCGTAGGCTCCGGGAAGAATCTTGCCTCCCGGATTGGGAACATCTATCTCGGAGAGCAACGTTCGTGTTGTGGGATCGATGACTTGGGAGGTGCGCACGACTTTGCCCTCGAACCTTTGGCCAGGATACTCGCGTTGTTCGAGGAAAGCCTTCATGCCAATGTAAATAGCTGCACTGTAGGTCTGGGGAACATTTACGTATACGCGCAGTGGATCGACCTGGGCGACATCGAATAGTTCCTTGTCAGAACCTGTGTTCCCAGCGTTGATGAGAGCACCAACATCGATGTTGCGCTTGGTAAGCACGCCGGAGAACGGCGCATATACGTGCTTGAACGACTCCATTTGCTCGAGCCGGCGAACGTTTGCGTCGGAGGCAGCGAGATTTGCCTGCGCCTGCTGATATCCGCTCTCTTGCTGATCAACCTCCTGCTGCGAGACCGAATCGCTCTTGCGCAGATTCTGCCAGCGTTCCGCCGAGCTCTTGGCCAATCCCAACTGCGCTTGAATCTGCTGGCGCGTGGCGCGAGCCTGCAATAACTCCTGATCGACTTCCGGTGTGTCGATGGCGGCGAGCAAATCGCCCTTGTTCAGGTGTGAGCCGATGTCTTTGTACCAGTGCAGCAGGTATCCGTTGGTACGCGCATAGATCGGCGACTCCTTGTAGGCCTGCACTGTGGCGGGAAGAACCAGCTCCTCGTGCGACTGCTCCTGGGTTGGATGAGTTACGGCAACACTCGGAATGGCGAGGCGTTCGGTTTCAGCCGCCAACGCTTTTTTCTCGCCCAACTTGCTGGCGATCGTGATCGCTCCGGCGATGAGCAGAATAACGATAAGTCCACCCACCACCCATCCAGCTTTGCGCACGGAGCTGTTACGGGGTGGTCCGGTCGGGGATTGGCGCTCCGTATCCGACGGAAAATTAATGACCTCGGGATAACTCACGTCTTCCTGCAGTTCCTTTCTCAATCCTTCTCCTACTCCTCATGTACCCATTCTGGACCCGCTTGTTGTACTACGCGGCCAGATCTTCGCCCGTGAATCATTGTAAACACCACTGGCACAAAGAATAGTGTGGCCACGGTAGCAAAAAGAAGCCCACCGATTACGGCTCGCCCCAATGGAGCGTTCTGCTCGCCGCCTTCGCCCATTCCTAGTGCCATAGGCACCATGCCGATGATCATTGCCAGGGCCGTCATGATGACTGGGCGAATTCGCGTGAATCCAGCTTCCATGGCGGCCTGAAGCGCAGTCAGTCCTGCATCCATTCGTTCTCGCGCGAATGAAACCAGAAGAATACTATTTGCGGTGGCAACGCCAACGCACATAATCGCGCCGGTAAGTGAGGGCACGCTCAAGCGAGTATGTGTCAGCAAGAGCATCCACATGATGCCGGCGAGCGCGCCGGGCAACGCGGTAATGATGATGAACGGATCGAGCCATGACTGGAAGTTCACAACGATCAGAAGATATACGAGCACGATGGCCATGATCAGACCGAAGGCTAGTCCTCGGAACGATGAGGTCATGGTTTCCACCTGACCTCGCAGGGTAATGTGTGTTCCTCTGGGCAGCTTGCCATCGAATTCTCTTAATCCTTCGCGAACGTCGCTGGCAAGTCCGCCCAAGTCGCGTCCCTGGACCGAGGCATAAACGTCGACCACGGGTGTGATGTCATAATGATAGACGGCTGCCGGAGTTACATTCGGCTTGAAAGTGGCGAGATTTGCCAACACCTGCGGTGATGGCGCAGACGACGAACCTATCGGCGTGTTCATCAGCGCCTGAGTCGAATCGAGGCGATAGTCAGGCGTTTGTATAGCGACGTTGTAAGTGACACCATTTTCGGGATTCAACCAGTAGCTTGGCGAGGTCTGGAAACTCCCGCTCAGCGACACTAGCAGGTTGCGCGCAACATCCTCCTGATCGAGCCCAACTTCCTTTGCTCGCGAGCGATCGATGTTCAGGTCGATCGCCGGCCCGTTCATCAACTGTTGTACATGCACATCCGCTGCGCCGGGAACATGCCGCATGCGATTGGCGATCTGTTCGGCAATCGCATAGTTTGCCTTGAGGTTGCGGCCAACTACCTGAACGTCAATAGGGGATGGAAGCCCGAAGTTCAAAATCTGGCTCACGATGTCGGCCGGCTGAAAGAAGAACTCAGTTCCCGGGAAATACAGCGGCAAGTCCTCACGCAATTTCTTTACGTAATCTGCAGTTGGGTGATGGTGCTCCTGATTTAGAGAGACCAGTATCTCGGCGTCCGACGTGCCGATGGTTCCGCTCGTGCTGTACGTCGTATTAATCGAGCTGAAAGGCAAGCCGATATTGTCGAGAATTGTGACCAGTTCGTTTTTGGGAATCTCCTGCCGCAACACGTTCTCCACTTCGTCGCACAAACGCGCCGTTTCCTCAATGCGTGTACCCGCGCGTGCCCTAAGATGAAGGCGAAAGACACCGGCATCGACCGCAGGAAAGAAATCCTGACCTAGGAAAAGGATGAGTCCGAAGGAAAGAACGCAGAACCCCAGGAAGGCTGTAGCAAATATCTTGCGGTGTTCTAGAGCGCTATCAAGCAGGTCACGGTAAGCCTGGCGAAACTTCTCAAAGCCGCTTTCAAATCCACGCTGAAATCGTCCGAGGATCGTCTTCGGTGCTGCGGTTTTGTGCTCGTGTCCGCGCATGATGTAAAGCACCATGGTTGGTACCAGGGTTCGCGAAAGGAAATAGGACGCCAACATGGCGAAGACCACGGCTTCGGCCAACGGAACGAACAGATAGCGTGCCACGCCAGTCAGGAAAAACATCGGCACAAAGACGATGCAGATGCAGATGGTTGATACGAAGGCGGGCAGAGCAATCTGCTGGGAGCCGTCGAGGATCGCCTGTTTCATGTCCTTGCCCATGGCAAGGTTGCGCTCGATGTTTTCAATAGCCACCGTGGCATCATCGACCAGGATGCCTACGGCGAGTGCCAGACCTCCCAGCGTCATGATGTTGATAGTTTCGCCCAGCGCGCTAAGCACAAGGATCGATACGCAGATCGAGAGAGGGATGGAGACGGTGATCACCACCGTCGGACGCCAGTCGCCCAGGAACAGCAGGATCATCAGCGCGGTGAGCACAGCAGCAATCGCACCTTCGCGCAACACTCCCTGAATCGAACCTCGGACGAAGAGCGATTGATCGAACAATGTCTTGATCTGCAGATCCTGAGGCAGACTTTCTGCAAGGATCGGCAGGCGGGCTTTAATTTGAGCGACGATGTCCAGTGTTGACGCACCACTGTTCTTCATCACGCTCAACAGTGTGCCTCGTACGCCGTCCTGCCGAACGATGTTGGTTTGTGGAGTGAATCCATCGCGCACATGGCCGATGTCGCGGACATAAGTCGTGGCGCCATTCTTTGTCTTGATCGGAAGGTCATTCAGCTCGGCGACGGTTTGCGTGCTGGCGTTCATGCGCACGTTCATCTCGAGGCTGCCGATCTTCGCGGTACCTGAAGGCAGAATCAGGTTCTGGGCATCGACTGCATTCACCACGTCTACCGGAGTCAGCCCGTGTGCTTGAAGAGCCTGAGTGTCGAGATCTACTGCGATCACTCGCGACTTGCCACCGTATGGATACGGGATTGCCGCGCCTTTGACGGTCGTCAACGGCGAGCGCACGAAATTCAATGTCAGATCGTTGAGTTCCTGCTCGGGAATACTCTTACTGCTGATACCAACCTGAACGATCGGAACGCTCGATGCTGAATAGACTATGACCAGGGGCGGCTGCGTTCCCGGAGGAAGTTGGCGCACCATCTGCTGCGAAACTGCGGTTACCTGGGCAACAGCCATCTGTAGGTTTGCCGTAGGTTGAAAGTAAATCTTCTCGATGGCTCGGCCCTGCAGGGCGACGGATTCGATGTGCTGAATGTCGTTCACCAGCGTCGTCAAACCGCGCTCCGTGTTGCTGAGGAAGCGATCGGCCATCTCCTGCGGCTGCATGCCGGAGTACTGCCACACGATGCTGATGACGGGAATATTTATGTCAGGAAAAATGTCAATGGAAGTGCGCAGGATGACGATGGGAGTAAGGATCAGGATCAGCAGCGCCATTACCACGAAGGTGTAAGGGCGCCGCAAAGCTAACGAAACAATCCACATCGGACGAGGAACTCCCGACTAACTATTGATTCTGTAACAAATACGAAGTAGTTATTTTAATTCCGAAACAGAACGTATCGGATTTATTTTATGTTAACGTCATTGTATGCCGCAAACCTACGCCCCGGTTGAGGCTGGGAAGGATAAATCCAGTAACGGCAGGCGGGCTCCCGGCAGACCGCGGAGCGAGGATGCGCGTAAGGCTATTCTTCGCAGCACTCTGAAGCTTCTGCAGGAGACAGGATTCCCCGATCTGTCGATTGAAGCGATCGCCGCCGATGCGGACGTGGGCAAAGCGACCGTCTACCGCTGGTGGCCAAACAAGGCCTCACTCGTAGCGGACGCTTTTTCCCGCAGCGCCGATGAAGAGCTACGCTTTCCCAATACAGGATCCGTTCGAAATGACGTCAGCATCCAGATGAAGCATCTGGTGCGCGTCCTGCGAGGACGTCGTGGACGAATCGTGGCGGCACTGATTGGCGGAGGCCAGTCCGATCCTGAATTGATCCAGGCCTTCCGCGATCGCTTCATGATGCCTCGCAGGCAGGAAGCCTACCAGACTCTGCGTCGCGGTATTGCCCGCCGTGAGTTGCCAGAAACCCTCAACCTCGATCTGACCCTCGATACTCTCTACGGCTCTCTGTATATGCGCTTCTTGATTCGGCAGACCGGATTGACTGAAGACTATGTGGACGAAGTGGTGGCCCTGGTAATGGATGGCGCCACTAAGGCAGCCTAGCCGTTGTAGATCCTTGATCGATCAGCGTCCGTTTCCTGATTGCTCGAAGCCACATTCGACGAATCAGAGCACTTCCTGGATACATGACGCGCCAATATGCTGCGAAGCGCCGGCACGACGTTGGGTCGGTCGCGTAGACACGAGTTTCGGTACTCACCCTGCAGGCATGGACTCCTTCATCTACCAATAGAAAATTCATCGCGGCCACTGCGAAACCAGGTGCATGGAGTGCCTTGAAATCTTCGGCTGTGGCGTGCGCAGGTGGACGCCAGCCATCGGGCGCATGGACTAACGTGCCCAGGACGAGCTCGCGTCCAGGCTGCTCGGCAAGTTTCAGGAATGAAGTTCTCGTAGCAAGGTGGATGATCGGTTCATCGGGCGGCGGGTTCAGTATATTTGCGCTTGTGGAACGACCGAAGCGACGAATCCGGACAAGCGTTTTGAAAAAGAGTATTTCGTCGGCAGTCACGGATTGGATCGCCCCATAGGCCTTATCGCATTGGGCAGGCACGCCGGTTGAGTGAAGTTCATGGAACTGATATACCGGCACGAACTCGTCCAGGCGCGCCCGGAACTCAGAAACGTGCGTCTCTGGAGTCGGCAGCAGCCAGCCTCCGCAAATGATGATGAAACCGAGCAGCACCATGCACAGTGCGCGTAGACGATTCCTAACAAGGAAGATCTGAGGAGGCTTGATAACGCTGATCGCGCCTAATAGAGCGACGCCCAGGCCTAAGTAGACAAGGATGGCGCCGTACATGTCGCCATCCTAATCTTGGGCTCTTCTCTTGCGAAGATCGGA
>Ga0126371_10000394_pt1 | contig 35701 bp, 29 predicted proteins | sample PanSoiMetaPlot_4_FD_110145 | JGI IMG/M metagenome (GOLD analysis project Ga0126371, IMG submission 110145) | Tropical forest soil microbial communities from Panama - MetaG Plot_4 | ecosystem: Environmental > Terrestrial > Soil > Tropical forest > Bulk soil | place: Panama | collected 2016-02-17
AGCAAGGCAACTGTTTGCCGACGATGCGGCGCCGAACGACTGGCGCACCTTCGAAGTGAACACGCGGATTGAAGTGTTGAAGCCGGTTGGCGTGACCCGGGTCTGGGCGCCGGGTGCGCTCATTGCGAAGGCACCCTTCCAACGAACGCTCTCCAACAGATTTCAGGCGGACGGCGGCTCGGTTCATACCGTGCGAAGAAAAGAAGACGGCCTCGAAATCGTATGTGCCACCTTTCCAGCGCGCGTCCCCCCCGTGCTGCAAGTCACGAGTCGGGTGATGACGAAGAATTATTCGGTCGATCTGTCCACTCCGGAAAAAACAAGGGCCAGCGCAGCCGACTTGCAATATTTCACGCGGGAGACGACTCTGTTGCCAACGGACGGGATCGTAAAGGAGACCTCCGCCGACATTACGAAGGGCGCGAAGACGGATTTAGATAAGGCGAGAGCCATTTACGAATGGATCGTGGAGAACACGACAAGAAATCCCAAAACGCGCGGTTGCGGGACGGGCGATATTCGCTTCATGCTGGAGACGAAAGACCTGAGCGGCAAATGCGCGGACCTGAACTCGCTCTATGTCGGCCTCGCTCGGGCCGCGGGGTTACCGGCCCGGGATGTCTACGGCATACGCACAACCAAATCGGAGCTGGGGTACACCAGTTTGGGAGCGTCGTCGGAGAAGGTGACGAAGGCACAGCATTGCCGCGCCGAAGTGTATTTGCACGAGCAAGGCTGGCTGCCGGTCGATCCGGCCGACGTACGAAAAGTAATACTCGAGGAACCTCCGGGGAATCGATCGCTCGATGACGATCTGGTGAAGCGAGCGCGGGAGCGGCTATTTGGATCTTGGGAGATGAACTGGATGGCCTTCAACTTCGCCCATGATGTCGCGCTGCCGGGATCGCAAGGCAAGCCGGTGCCCTTCCTCATGTACCCGCAGGCGGAAACCGAAGACGGGCGGATCGACAGCCTCGCTGCGGATAACTTCAAGTATGAGATCACCTCCCACGAGATCTCCCGCGCAACGAGCCGTTGATCGCTCAGCAGTACGTTGACAGGCTGAAACGATTGAGATAGAAAATCCGAGGCCGCAGGGTGGCGGCAGTAGTGCCGTTCCAACATGGTGGCGCGAGTTCCGGTGAGTCGGAGGCATCCATGCTGAACCAAGGATCAGCCCCCCGCACGAAACCTAAACAGTTGGAACGGCACTAGCGGCGTTGCGTAGTCCCCGAAAGGCTGCCCGCAGACCGTCGTCAGCGCGCATTATCAACCTCGACCCAAGAAAGGGAGCAGTCATCGTAACGAATCTTGTGGTGCCCAAGACGGGCGGAATGAACACGACAAAGGTGAATGTCGTGAAATGGCTCAAGCGGGAAGGCGACAAGCTCAAGCAAGGCGAGCCGGTCGTCGAATTGGAAACCGAAAAAGTGAGCTATGAGCTCGACGCGCCCGTCGCTGGCGTCCTGCTAAAGATCGAGGCGCACGAGCCGGCCGAGGTCGAAGTCGGCGGCTTGCTCGGCTATATCGGCGATGCGGGTGAGAACCTGCCCGGCCAATAGCCGGGCGACGTCAACGCGAGGATTGATACGAAGAAAAGGAGTGAGCGATGGTACTGGCGAGTCAGCTTTCAAACGAACGCCTCACCTGGATGTACGCGCAGATGTTGCGGATTCGCGAGTTCGAGGAGCGCGTGAAGCGCACGTTCGTCGAGCATCCCGGCGTGATTCGCGGGCACGCGCATCTCGGTGATGGCGCCGAGGCCAGCATTGTCGGCTCGCTGGCGACGCGCAACGAAGCCGATCCCGTCATGCCCAGCTATCGCTGCCATGGTTATCCGCTGGTGCTTGGCACGCCGGCGCGCGCGTTGATGGCGGAGATTTATCAGCGCCGTGACGGAATCTGCAAGGGCTTCGGCGGCTCGATGCATCTGGCCGATCCGGCTCACCACTTCCCTACTGCTTCTGGAATTATCGGACAAGGAATCGCCCATGCGGCGGGAGTCGCCTATGCGGCACAGGTGAAGAAAAGCGGACAAGTGGTTTACTCTTTCTTTGGTGATGGCTCGTCAAAGCAGGGTGCTTTTCACGAGACCTTGAATCTGGCCGCGGTTTGGAAGCTACCTGTGGTGTTTGTGCTGGAAAACAACATGTACCAGGCGTACACGCATTACAAACTCGAGGATGCCAATGCGGTTGCCGGCGACCCGCTCTCCCAGAAGGCGAAAGCGTACAGCATTCCGGGCCAGACGGTCGACGGGACCGACGTGCTGGCGGTTTTTGATGTGGTAGCCGGAGCCGCCGACCGAGCGCGGTCGGGAGAAGGGCCGTCGCTGATCGAGTCGAGATTCTATCGGCTGAGCCCGCATGGGAATGCGATCACGGTTCCACCCGTTCCCACCCAATTCCAGGAACATGAGTCGATCGAGGTGTACGGGAACAAAGCGGAGTTTGAGGCGGCGAAGAAAAATGATCCGATTCTGAAGTTCCGAGCACATTTGATTAGCCATGGCATGCTGACCGACCTAGACGCAAAGAAAGTCGAGGACCGCGTGCGCACGGAAATGGACGAAGTGGTGAAGTTTGCGCTGGCGAGCCCGATGCCCGCACCGGAAGAAGCAACCAAGTACGTCTGGGCCTAGTGGTTAGGGCTCAGGGCAAGCGAGATGGGCGGAACCGCGCTGGCCATGACCTGGCAGGAAGGGAAGGAGATACCATATGCCGCGCGAAATGATGTTTGCAGAGGCCATCGCTGTTGCGATCACTGAGGAGATGCAGCGCGATCCGAACGTCGTGTTCTATGGCCAGAACATGGCCATGACCGAACGCGACCCCTTCGTGCGCAAATTCGGAAAAGAGCGGGTGCGCATCACGCCCATTTCGGAAACGGCGGAGCTAGGCATTGCTGTCGGCGCGGCAATGAGCGGCTTGCGACCGATCGTCGAGTTATATATGGCTGAGTTCATGCTGGTCGCGTTTGACGAAGTAATCAACGAAGCACCGCGGCTGCGCTACATGTCTGGCGGGCAAGTGAAAGTGCCGTGCGTTTTCAAGGCCGGCTTTGGATTCGCCGCCGGGTGGGCAGGCCAGCATTCAAACTGTACGTACCACGCAATGATGGGAATTCCGGGGCTGAAGATCGCTCTGCCTTCGACATCCGCTGACGCAATGGGATTGATGCGCTCGGCGATCCGCGACGACAATCCGGTTGTCTATCTGCATCACTACATGCTGACCATTGACAAGAGCCCGGTGCCCGATGGCGAGCACATCGTTCCTTTTGGTGTCGCGGACATCAAGCGCCCGGGCACAGATGTGACAATTGTGGCGACGGCGTGGATGGTTAAGAAGTCGCTGGCCGCAGCGGAAATGCTCGCCAAGGAAGGTATCAGTGCTGAAGTCGTCGATCCACGCACGCTCTCGCCGCTCGACGTGAACACGATTGTGGAGTCGGTGAAAAAGACGGGACGGCTCGTGCTGGTCGATCAGGCACCGCGACACGCATCGGCGGCGGTTGTGATAGCTGGGGAAGTTGCCGAACAGGGATTCAAGTATCTGAGAGCACCCGTGAAGATGGTCACGGCTCTGGATACCTCGGTGCCGTACAGCGAAACGCTAGAAAGATACGTGCTGCCGAGCGAGGAAAAGATCGTAGACGCAGCGAAATTTGTGGTGGCGATGCAGGCTGCGGCCGTCTGACGAAAATGAAAAAAGCATCCCTGGCGCAATTCGTGATTGCGACTTGCGCAGTGCTGATGGTCTCGCTCTTCTCCACGGGATTTCTTTCCACCGTCGCCGCCCAGACTTTCAAACGTCCCACTCCTACCTCCTCGGATTGGGCTGCGATTGCAAAACTGCCGGACTTCACGGGCGTTTGGGAAGTGCAGATGGGCGGCGGACCGGTCACACGCATCATCAATCCGGCGGTGGGTGTTCCGCCGGCAAGGCCAACACCGCTCTCACTCACCGAAGCCTATGAGGCAAAGCGCCAGGCGCTCGTGGCGCATGCGGAAGAAGACAATCAGTCCGCAAACTGCCTCCCTCCGGGCATGCCCGGCATCATGGCCCAGCCCTATCCGATGGAGTTTCTCCTCACGCCAGGCCTGGTGACGATCGTGATCGAAGCGTATTCGATGGTACGCCACATCTACACCGATGGCCGGCCGCTGCCCAGCGATCCCGATCCAACTTTCTTCGGCACTTCGATTGGCCACTGGGAAGGCGACGTGCTGGTGGTGAAATCAATAGGATTCTCGACGCAAACTGAAATCGAGCCGCATGTTCCGCACAGCGACAAGATGGAGATCCTTGAAAAATTCCGGCTACTTGACCCCAATACGATGAACATCGAAACCACGGTCACTGACCCGGAGGCCCTGACGGCTCCCTGGGTGGCCAACCGAATTTTAAAGCGGCATCGCAACTGGACCATCGCGGAATACATTTGCGAACAAAACAATCGGAATTATGTCGATAAGAACGGCAAGGCAGGTATCAATTTGACGGCTCCGACGGGCGCCGCGCCGGAACCGAAGTAGCCTTACAGTGAAGGAGAGAGGGAGCTGACGGAGGCGTCGGAATCATGAAAAGAGTAAAGAACATTGCTCTTGTCGCGGCCATGCAGGCTGGGTTGCTTGCGCTGGTCGCGAGCGTCGCAGCCGCCCACCACGGCTTCGCCGTGTTCGACACTTCCAGTCAACACACGATCACCGGCACAGTCAAGGAATTCCAGTGGACCAACCCCCATACGTGGGTATGGCTCGAAGTGCCCAACGACAAGGGCGGTGTCGACACCTGGGGTTTTGAAGGCATGAGCCCGAACTTTCTGGGCCGCCGGGGCTGGACGCGAAAAACTTTGCAGGCGGGCGACAAGATCACGATCACCTACTTTGCTCTCAAGGACGGCTCAAAGGGCGGCGCGTTCTTGAGTTGCAAGCGGCCCAACGGCGAAGAGCTAAAGATGTTTGGCGCCTCACCGACCGAAGACAACTAGCTCGAACTCCCCTCTAGGGTACCTTGGTTGCTGAAAAACGCAGGCGCGTATAGTCGGCGACCCAAATACCTTGCCTGTCCAGGAGCTCCGGCCGCAGCGCCTCGCGAACCTCCGCGATGTAGGCGCCCCTTTGTTCTGCTGACACCTTAGAAGTGAAGCTTTCTGCAAACGTCTCAAGCCAGCCAGTAATGTCCCCAGGCAGCGGCGTCGGACGCGGGATCAGAGCGATGTAGTTGACTGTAAACCTGCCCTTTCTTAAGCGCGCTGAATAGTCTTCGACGGTCGCAAAATACCAAGGCGCCGCAGATTCACCATCGATCCCGCGCCTTCTCAGCGCCTGAACCAAAGCGGTGCGAATCTTTTGCACGCAACCATAGCCGCCAAACTCGCCGACGAAACGGCCGCCGCTCTTGAGCGCGCGCCACACACCGAGGATGACCGCATCGGGATCGCGCATCCAATGAAGGGCCGCGTTCGTGAAAACCGCGTCGAACTCATCGCGGAACGCTAGCTGCTCGCCGTCCATCACACGCGCATCCAAATAACGGCGCCGGGCGGCTTCCACCTGGGCCTTGCTTCGGTCGACCCCCACGACATGGCAGCCCATGGTCACGAGCTTTTCCGTTAAAGCACCGTCGCCACAGCCCACATCGAGCACGCGCTCGCCGGGTTGGGGCGCCAGCAATTCCACGACCGGCGCGCCGAGATCGGCCACAAATCGTGCGTTGCGTGCGTAGCGTACAGGATCCCACGTTTGAGCTGGACCGGTTGATTCGGTCATCTCAAGATGGGAATTGGGCAATCGTTGATTGGTAGGCTTTCTTGACCGTTTCGCTGAGCGACTTCCTTCTCCATTCGGCATTCAGCACCTCGATGCCCCAAGGACCATCGTAGCCCGCGTCCAGCATCGCCTTCACGAATGCTTTTACGTCGAATTCACCATCGCCGCAGAACAGGCGGTGATTGATCGTGTCTTCGTGCAGGCTCCACGGGCATTCATAAGTGCCGTCGTTAATTTCGATCGATACGACGTACTGTTTCGGTGTTGCCGCAATTTTCTCGAAAGGAATCTTCAGTTTCGCGATATGCCAGAGATCGAAGCAGATTCCCCCGTTCTCGGCGCCCGCACTCTTCACCAGTTCGATCGCCTTCTCGATTGAATCAATCGTAGAAAAAGGCATCATCTCGTAGCAAATTCGGGTTCCGTGATCGGCAGCATCTTTGCAAAGTGCTGCAAAGGCCTCTGCCATGCGCGGCATCGGGCAGTCGCTGCGCACAAACTCGCCAACTTTTACGTGCCGCGCGGGCAGGGCTTCAGCAGCCTGCAGCAGCAGCTTCTTGGTTTCATCGGATTGGCGCTTCTTCTCGCCGCTCTCGAACCAGTCTTGCAGGAACTCAAGCTCGACATGCTGGATGCCGTTGTCGTCAAGAATTCTTCTCATATCCTTGAGGCTGTATTTCTCTAGCAGATGCGCAAGATCGGCATGCCAGATTCCAAAGCCTTTGAAACCTCCGCGGGCCGCAGCAGCCACGCGTTCTTTAAAATCGACCGGGCTGTATTCACGAGCGGTGTGCGGTTCAGCACCTGCTGACAGCGTCCAGTAAGAGCCCAGCAATTCGATGTTTTTGGCCATATTGGTTGCCTCGCCGTATCGCCCAACAAGCTCCGGGCACGCGCTGCCGGCCGCAGCGCGAGTCAATCGGCAAACGCGCTGCACAAACCGCGTCGGTGTTATCCTCTGACGCTTGGCTTCAAGGAGCGAGCATGTCGATTATAGGACAGGTTGCCATCGTAAGCGGAGGTGGCCGTGGCATTGGTCGCGCCATTGCGAGGAAGTTTGCGGCCCAAGGAGCTGCGGTGGTCGTCACGGCGCGCACGGCCAGCGAAGTCAAGCAGGTTGCTGGGGACATTCAGTCGGCAGGCGGGCGGGCTTCCGCCGTGATCGCCGATCTGGCGCTCGAAGCGGATTGCCAGAAGATTGTCGCGCACGCGCGCAAGGCATTCGGCGCGATACACATCCTAGTGAACAACGCTGCCATGTACGGACCGGTGCAGCCGGTTGAACAATTCTCGGCGCTCGATTGGGACCAGGTCATGGCCGTGAATCTGCGCGCCCCCATGCTGCTCGCAAAGCTCGTCCTTCCCGAAATGTATGAACGAAAATCCGGCGTGATTCTGAATATCTCGACAGTAGGGGCCAAGGTCGCCTTTGCCTTGAGTGGTGCCTATACGGCGTCCAAAGCTGGGCTGATTGGACTGACCCGCGTGCTCGCGGCCGAAGGTGCGCGCAAAGGCGTTCGCGTCAACGCGCTGTGCCCGGGACCTGTCACGGAAACCAGAATGTCGCAGGAACTGAGCCGTAAGTTCTCGGCATACTTGCAGTCCGGCGCCGACGAAAGCTTGGAACGCATGGTTGAGGGGATCTTACAAGGAAGGCCGCAGACGGCGGAGGACATTGCGTCCGCAGCCCTATTCTTAGTGTCCGATCAGGCCCGCGCCATCACCGGGCAGACTCTGAACGTAGATGGCGGAATGGTCTTTTACTAAGCTCTTCGACCAGGGCGTAGCTGCGACGCGTGAAGGTGACTAGGGCGCGCACGCCGGCATCGGCCCAGGCAAGTCCATTTTCCCAAAGGCTTCCGATCAGGTAGCAAATTGTGACAAGGACAAACAAAGCGGCGAATAGAGCGCCGAAGATCAGTTCGGCGGCGATCAGCTCGCGCACCAAGTACAACTGCAGGACGAACAGGATGGCGATCGTCCAGACAATTCGCTTTCGAGTCTGCGGTTGAATGGAGCTGACATACTCGCTCAACTTCGCACGAACAGTGGACATGGAGTGCCCTTTTAACCCCCGGGCTTTAGATGCACGGATAATGCCAAAAGAATCAACGAGTAAACATCTGAAGAGGCGAGACTTGCGTCAACTATAGCAAAAGGTGCGGAAAAGCGTTTCCATTTTCGGTAGGAAAACCCCGCAAATCGGAGGGCGGAATTTGTGCGCCGGACTTTGTCTCAGCAAAATACTGTAATTCGATTTCCTTTCGAGTCAAGCCAGATCGTCCAGAGGCTGGCGTCAGCGCCCTTCAAATGGATAGCGATCCTGGGCCAGGACGGCTTCGGCAATGCGCCGCCGGATCCGAACGGTGTCGACCGGCGCATGCTTGGCGAAACGCCGGAGCGCGGCCAGATGGGTTGCGAGCATGTCGCCTTCGGAGATCGCCGCCAGGGCCGTGCGCGCGTCTTTTTCAACTCGGTCGATCGCGTCGTAGGTGTAGGCGCGCGCCCCATCCGCCAGGAGGGAGGCGCCAGGCGCACGACTTGCCGCGGCTTTCTCTGCCCGACGCAGTGAAGACTCGATCGCGTAGATCTCGATCACGATATTCGCGAGCGACGCGACGATCTCCTGATGATCGGCCAATTTCTCGCGGAACTTTTCAAGCGCCACGCCTGCCGTCAGGAGAAAAACCTTCTTGGCTTGCGCGAGCGAACGCTCCTGCTCGGCAAAATCGCCGGAGGGGCCTTCGGCGAATGACGGGCCGGCAAGCAGCTCGTCCGCTAGCTCCTTGGCCGCCGAAAGGAGCGGCAGTGCGCCGGCCAGTGTCCGCTTCATCAGCATCTGGATAATGACCATGCGGTTGATTTCGTTCGTACCTTCGAAGATGCGGTTGATGCGACTGTCACGATAAGCGCGTGCCATCGGATAATCTTCATGGAAGCCGTAGCCACCGAAGATCTGCACGCCTTCATCGACACAATAATCGAGTGTCTCGCTACCCACCACCTTGCTGATCGAGCTTTCGATTGCGTACTCCTCCAGCGCTTGCATGGCTTCTTTGACTTTGTCTGCACCGGGTGCAGCCATGGCTCGATCGATCGTCCCAGCCGTGCGATAGATCATCGACTCGAGCGCATAGATCCGAATCGCCATTTCACCAAGCTTGGCCTGGATGAGCCCGAAGCTAGCAATCGGTTTCCCAAAGGCGACTCGCTCCTTCGCGTATTTCGAGGATTCCTCGAGCGTCCTTTTCGAGCCGCCCAGACAGGAAACGCCGAGCGTATGCCGGCCGACGTTCAGGGTGTTAAAGGCGACGATATGGCCGCGACCGATTTCGTGCAGTAGATTTTCCTTGGGGATCCGGGCGTTTTCGAAAAACAGCGGCACGGTCGAACTGCCCCGAATGCCCATCTTGTTTTCCTCAGCACCGACGCTGAAGCCCGGCATGCCGCGCTCGACGATGAACGCCGTAAACTTTTCGCCGTCAACTTTGGCAAAAACGATGTAAACGTCAGCAAAACCGCCGTTGGTAATCCACATCTTCTGGCCGTTGAGAATCCAGTGTGCGCTATCCGGCGAGAGCTCGGCACGCATGCGCGCGGCCAGCGCATCGGATCCTGCCTGGGGCTCGGAGAGGCAGTAAGCGCCCAGCCATTCACCCGCGGCCAGCTTGGGCAAATACTTTTTTTTCTGCTCTTCGGTTCCGAAATAAACGATAGGGATCGTTCCGATGCCTGTAGTTCCGCCAAACGCGACGGCGAACGATGCATACACACTGAGCTTTTCGGTGAGCACCGTCGACGAGATTTTGTCGAGCCCTGTTCCCCCGTAGGCTTCAGGAATCGTGCTGCCGAGAAGACCGATCTCTCCGGCCTTCTTCAACAGCTGAGGCATCAGTCCTTCCTTGTGCTCCTCGAGTTCGGCAATCACCGGAAGGACTTCTTTGGTGACAAACTCCGAGGCGGTTTGGCCGACCAGCCGCTGATCGTCGGCGATATCCGCGGGAGTGAAGACCTCTGCCGGGCTGGTCGTCGCCACCAGGAATGCGCCGCCCCGGTTCAGTGCTTGAGAAACTGTCGTTGTGGCCATGACCATCCCCCGCTCGTCTGATTCTCGAACGCAAGCTGATTCTCGCGCGCCGGACCGCCGAAAACAATCACCGGCCACAATCGGCTATGCCGAACAGTACTTCACCCTCATCTGCCGGCGGGTTCGGACGGTCACGGGCCTACTTTCTAGGCCCCCAAACATCGCCAAAAAATACTTTGCGCCGTGTATGCGCGCTCCCGATGCAGCAGCAAGCTCGCCTGGTGCCCCTTCCCCCTTCGCCGCGAAGGCCTTCGTGGCGAGTCAGCTCGAGCCAGCCCATTCCTATTACGGCGCGGGTGCCACACAGCTACGGCCGCTCGAAAATGCCCGCGGCTCCCATTCCGCCGCCGATGCACATGGTGACCATCCCGTAGCGTGAGCCGCGTCGCTCCATTTCGCGCAAGATCGTCGCCGTCAGTTTCGCTCCCGTGCAGCCAAGCGGATGACCGAGCGCAATCGCGCCACCAGTGACATTCACGCGCGCTGGATCGAGCCCGGCTAGTTTGATGACTGAAAGGGCCTGTGCAGCAAAGGCCTCGTTCAACTCGATAACATCGATGTCTTCGAGCTTGAGTCCGGCGATTTTTAGCGCCTTGGGAATCGCGTAAACGGGCCCCAGGCCCATTTCCTCGGGAGGGCATCCGGCAGTCGCGAACGAAACGAATCGCGCCATGGGCTTTAGCCCCAGTGCCTGTACGCGTTGTGAGCTCATCACAACGGCCGCCGCAGCCGCGTCGCTCATCTGCGAGCTGTTTCCTGCCGTGACAACGCCGCGGGCGTGAAATGCGGGCTTGAGTTTTGCTAGCGCTTCCATCGACGTATCGGCGCGCGGACCCTCGTCGGTCTCGAACATCACCTTGCGCGTCTTCGGTTTGGCCGCCCGGGGGGAGCCATTCTCATTATTTTCCAGATACGTGTAGCTCACTTCGACTGGCGCAATCTCGTCCTTGAATTTCCCAGCAGCCATGGCGGCGAGAGCCTTTTGATGGCTCGCCAGCGAGAATTTGTCGGCATCCTCGCGCGTGAAATGATACTTGCGCGCGAGATTTTCGGCCGTTAGACCCATGTTGAGATAGGTATCCGGATAATTGTCCATCAACCAGGGATTCGGCGAGATTTTGTGCCCGCCCATCGGCACCAGGCTCATCGATTCAGCGCCGCCTGCCAAGACAACCTCGCTTTGTCCGGAAATGATCTGTTGTGCTGCAATCGCGATGGCCTGCAAACCTGAGGAGCAAAATCGATTGATGGTCATCGCCGAAACATTCACCGGCAGGCCGGCGCGCAAAGAAGCGATTCGCGCCATGTTCATTCCCTGCTCCGCTTCAGGTGTGGCGCAACCGATGATTACATCCTCAATTTCAGCTGGATCGAGGCCCTTGGCTCGGGCGGCCGCTTCTTTGACGACGACCGCGGCCAGATCGTCCGGCCGGGCAGTGCGCAACGTGCCTTTGGGTGCCTTGCCAACCGCTGTGCGAACCGAGCTAACGATAATGGCTTCTCGCATGGCCCACCTCAAACGAAAGCGCAGAAAAAAACTACCTCAAACTGTTCCATTGGATGCTACTGGGCAGAAAAAAGCAACCACCTGGACGGCCGGCGCGGAGCAACAAACAAAGCTGCGAGCGAAATCAAAAGTGATGGAACTTGATTGTAACAGTCATCTGGACTGGCACTGGCTCGCCGTTCAAAAGCGATGGCTGGTATTTCCATTGGCGCAGCGCATCGAGAGCCGCTTGGCGCAAGATTGCGGTGCCGGAAATGACTTTTGTGCCGGTAACTTTCCCTGTTTTGTCGATGGTCGTGTCGATTACTACATCGCCTTCAATTCCTGTTTCACGCGCCATGACAGGGTAGATCGGCAGGACCGAGGATATCAATTGTGGGGGTTTTAGCGCGCCTCCCACACGGATGCGAACGGGAGACTCCTGCTCCTCGGGAGGAGGTGCAACCGTCGGGGTACTGGTAATGGACCCGAGCGCTGCGCAGGCGTCCAGGCCGGAGGTATCCTCAATGTCGGGGGCATCCGCGTTGGCCGAGCCACGCACATGCTTGCGTGCCTTTGGATGCACCTTGAGTGCGGCCAGCAGATTCGTCGTTTGGGCGGCCGCAGGCCTCTCTGTTGGGACGACGCTCGCTTCCGCATGCGATGCTGCAGCTCCCGAGACAGGCTTGCTCAACGTCGCCGACTCGGACGCTGCTGCGTTGATTCGCGCTGGAATTGTGCCCGCCGCACGGGTCCCCCTGGCCTCCTCCGCTCTAGTGACCTGCGCAGACGCATTCGAAGGTGCCTGCGGGGTTTGCTCAGAGATCGTCGGCGCTGCCGGTGCGGGCGAGGAATCCGTTTGTCCTACGGATTGGCCGCCAAACTGGAAGTGATAGGCAGCCCCAGCGGCCAAGGCCAGCACAGCAGCTGCAGCGATCCCGATCACCGCACGGAGGCTTCGTTTGCCGTGGTTGGTTTCCGTCCCCTCTTTGCCAAGTCCAAATGTGCTCGAGCCAAAGCCGCTGCCAAAGGGCTCCCTGACTGCGGCTTGGTCACCCTCAGAACCTCTAGCCGCAGCAAGAAGCCCGACGGGCGACGAAGATTTTTCCGCAGGCCGGTTATCCTCACTTTGCGGGTCACCGATCGCTTCATGCGGAACTTCCGCCCCTGCAAAGGAGAGCGTGTCTGCCTTGTTTTGGAGTTTGTCAATCGAAGGAGACTGAGCCAGAGCAAGATCTAGACTCGGGCTCTTGATGGCGGACTCTAAACCCAAACTTTTGTTGGTTGAGTCGAGGGCCGGGACGGGTATCGCGCGCAGGGATGTCGCCGCCGCGGGAGGCTGTACCTCCTCCTGCGAACCGATCGGCGCGAACACGGAATCTTGCTTCTTCTCCGGCGTTTCGGAGACTGGTGGCTTCGGGATCGGCTTGACGGCCGTAGATTGGAGGGCGGTTTGTTCCGCTGTCTTCTCCACTTTGAATTCTACGGAAATCGGGGGCGCCATGGCCGGCGTTGAGTTTGCAGGGGCCGCCTCCTGGCCCGCCTGGGGACCCTCGCCCGGGAAGTACACGCCCCAGTAACCCGGCTTCTGGTGCGTAAACTCGATTTCCACATAGCTCTGCCCTTGTGCGAATGCCCGAACTTTCTTAACCCGACAGATCGCGTCATGCCCCGATTTTAGGTTCGTGATCACGATCATTTGCGCCGGAGCTACAAAGGTGGCCATCCTCAGCACGCCGCCCTGGGGAAAGACAATCATCGTCGATGTCTTTTCCTCGAAAGGTTCGCTGTTCGCGGTGCCCGCAGCAGCGCCGACTCGCGTACCGTGTACCCTCACGGGTAGCTCGAGCGAGACAGCGTCGGCTCGCATGCGATCGGGCCCTTTGACTGGGCTGTCTACTGGTGAAAGTGCTGTTGTGTTTGCAGTTCCTTCGAGTGTTTCTTTGGTTGGCGGCATAGTACGAACGGTTTAAACACCGACCCCCTGTAAGCAACTGAAATTTCGTGGAGTGCCAATTTTCGGCGGGTGGCGAAAGAAGCGGCAATAGTACGTTGGTACTGTCAAGGAAACACTTCGTCAACTGAGGGGGGAACCTCAGTTGCGGAGAGGCTTGCCGGTTTTGAGGGTATGGGCGACGCGCTCCTGCGTTTTAGGTTCTCCGCACAAGCTCACGAACGCTTCGCGCTCAAGATCGAGCAGGTATTGTTCGGGAACCGCTTGCCCGGCCGTGATATTGCCGCCGGCCATCACGTACGCTAGTCTGCGCGCCACGACGCCATCGTACTCGGTGGCATAGTCGCCGCGAATTAGCATGTGAATCGCGAGCTTGGCTGCGGCGAAAAATTCTTCCCCCAGCACACGAATTTCCGACCGAGCGGGCGGATGATAGCCTAAGCGTAGGAGCGCAAGCGCGGTCTGCTTCGCATCGGCGATCTGACGGTCGCGGTTCATCGCAATCGAATCCTGCTGGCGCAAATAGCCGAGAGAGCGTGCTTCTTCGCCGCTCGTCGAGACTTTCGCCATGGCGATATTCTCGAAGATGGGCCGCAGCGCGTGCATGAGGTCGAGGCTGTCCGTGCCGGTCGCGTGTTCATTCGCTCGGATGAGCATTTCTTTTGTGCCTCCGCCCCCGGGAATTAGGCCCACCCCTGCCTCTACAAGTCCCATGTAGGTTTCCGCCGCGGCATGTATTCTCGCCGAGTGCAAGGGAATTTCGCAGCCGCCGCCCAATGACATCGCGTGCGGCGCTGCAATCACGGGGCCCGGCGCATACTTGATAGCCATGTTTGCGCGCTGGAATTGACCTACCGCAGCGTGAATGTCCTCCCATTCACCCTCTTGGGCCATCAGCAGCAGCAACATGAGGTTGGCGCCCGCTGAAAAATTCGGGCCCTGATTTGCGATGACCATGGCCTCGAATTCAGTCCCGAGCCGCGCGACGCCCGCCTGTAGAATCGCGACCGTGTCTCCGCCGAGGGAGTTCATCTTGGCGTGAAATTCGCAACAGAGGACGTTGTCGCCGAGATCGATCAGACTTGCTCCCGCATTTTCCTGCACGACCGACGTGCGCTCCTTTCGTGACTTCAGCAGGATTACACCCGGATCCTCTTCGAGCGGCTCTAACGCGCTTGTCCGCAGATCGAAATAACGCAGGCGGCCTTTTTCTGCCACGTAGAAGGACTTTTCTGGCAAGGCCAGAACCTTGCTGACCAGCGCGGGTCTTTGCCATCCATTCCTTTCAACAGCCTCTGCCAGGCGCACGACCCCGATCGCATCCCAGGCCTCGAACGGCCCCAGCTCCCACCCAAATCCCCAGCGCATCGCGCGATCCACTTCCACGATGCGATCTGCGATTTCGGGCACTCGCCGCGCCGCATACAGGCAGGTCGCGCTTAGGCTCGAGAAAAGGAACTTGCTCGCTTGATCCGCTTGTCCTCGACCTTCTAAGGCGGGTCCCACCAGAAGGGGCAATCGCTCGCGTGTGTTTTCAATGCCTTTCCCCGCTTCAATCGAACCGAATTTCGCCTTCTGGCGCGGCCGGTACTCCATATTCTTCCAATCAAGCGTCAGGATTTCCGATTCGCCCGCACCTTTGACTCGCCTGTAAAATCCGCTGCCGGTCTTCTCGCCGAGCCAGCCACGTCGGATCATTTCTTCCATCAATGGGGGAACGCGGAACAACTCGCGCGACTCATCGTCAGCGACGTTCTCGTAGAGATTCTGAATCACGTGCACCAGGACGTCGAGCCCGACAATATCGAGCGTGCGGAACGTTGCTGAATTCGGCCAGCCGATCGCCGGGCCGGTGCAAGCATCGACTTCTTCGACCGTCATTTCAAGCGCCTGCATTTGCTTGAGTGCGATCAGCACCGAAAAAGTCCCGATGCGATTGGCGATGAAGTTCGGCGTGTCTTTCCCCACAACTACGCCTTTTCCCAGACCTACATCGCAAACTTCCTCGAGCGATGAGAGTACCCCCCGTAGCGTTTTCGGGCCGGGAATCAGCTCAACCAATTTCATGTAGCGGGGCGGGTTGAAAAAGTGCGTCCCTGCCCAGTGCTGCTGGAAATCTTCCGAACGACCCTCGGCGATCATGCGAATCGGTAGCCCGGACGTGTTGGAGGTAACGATGGTTCCCCGCTTGCGTACACCCTCGACGCGATCAAATAGGTTGCGCTTGATCTCGAGATTTTCGGCGACAGCTTCTATGATCCAGTCCACTTCGCCGCACCACGCCAGATTGTCCTCGAAATTTCCGATGGTGATGAGCCGTGCGGATTCAGGAGTGAAAAACGCCGCCGGCCGCGATTTCCTCGCCGCTTCGAGCCCCTGAAGCACAATGCGATTCCGCACCGCGGGATCTTCGAGACTCAGTCCTTTGCGTTTTTCATCGGCGGTTAACTGCGTTGGGGCGATGTCGAGCAGGTAGCAAGCGATGCCGGCGTTTGCCAGATGGGCGGCGATTCGGGCGCCCATAGTTCCCGCGCCGAGCACCGCCGCTTTCTCGATTCGCCGCTGCATCCCCAGTTCGCACCTTGCCCGCTGTGCTGGCTTGTCCTGCTGAGCGAACCCGGCATCCTGGATTTTTTCCCGCGCTATTGAGCGCGGGAACGGCCGAGTCGAAGGATGCCCTGTTGAAACCAGTCGCTCCCACCTCGAGCACCGCACATCGTTGCAAAACCGTCAAATCGGGTCAACCCCAAAGGCTACCGGGGCGCAAAGTTTGGTAGATTATTTATTGGGTGCAGACTGGCGAGGTGCCACATGGGCTCTGGAACAAGATGGCTCTCACGGGCCGTCCAAGGCCTTCGCTCCTTCGCGTATGCCGGGCGCGGTGAACGGCCGAGAATCGGTCTGGCCCTTGGCGGTGGTTTCGCCCGCGGCATCGCCCATGTCGGTGTCCTCAAGTTCTTGGAACAACAGGAGATTGCGATCGACTTTATAGCCGGCACGAGTGTCGGCGCCTTGATTGCCGCTGCGTACGCCGGAGGCGCTTCGACCGAGGAGATGGAGCGGCGCAGTATCGAGACCCATTTCCGCGATTTTGGACGCTGGACTCTCTCGCGGATGGGCATGGCCTCCAATGAGCGACTGGAAGATTTTCTTCACAAATTCACGTCCGCGACGCGATTTGAGGAGCTGAGAATTCCTTTGTGCATTGTCGCTACCGATCTGATGCAAGGCGAATCCGTTCATTTTACTAGCGGAGATATCGGCCCTGCGCTGCGTGCTTCGTGTGCCTATCCGGGACTCTTTCTGCCGGTTCGTTATGGGAACCGCGTTCTTGTCGATGGTTTTCTCACGGAAACTGTGCCGGCGCCGGGCGTTCGCAAACTGGGCGCCGACGTCGTGATCAGCGTGCATCTTGAGCCAGGACTGCTCGGGAGCGGGCCGCGCAACACCATTGAGGTGATCAGCCGCTCGTTTTCCATTCTTCAGATGGCCGCCACCCAACCCTGGCGTGCCGCAACCGATGTATTGATCGAGCCGAACGTTCACCACATTCTGTGGGACGAATTTGCGAAAACGCCGCAGCTGGTCATCGCGGGAGAAACAGCTGCGCGCGCCGCTTTGCCTGCAATTCACGCGGCGCTCGCCGAATGGGTGGCCAAATCGTCGCGCACGCATTGGCTTCCGCAACTGCGCGGCTCCCACTAAGGGAAGCTTTGTCCCAGCGTTCACTCTGCTAACCATACGCTCTGCTTCACGTCGAAGTAATTGTGAGGGCCGGACCTTTCCCGACGCGTCGCTGCAACGCCCCAAACGTGAGCGGGAATGGTTCGGCCCTCGTTTTTGAGCGGTGATGCACTTCTTGCGGTTGACTAGACTTCTTCGAATAGCTCCACGACCACCGCTGCTCCGTTTCCCCGCCCCCGTTTGGTAAATTCCTCACTCATAGCGGCCGCGAGCCGCGCCGGATCAACGCGCAGGCCCGCTTCCAGTCGCCCCTCACGTATCGGCAACGTGTCGTCGAATTCCACTGAGCGGGTGAAATTCCTCATGCAAAAGCTGTCCAGCCACTCGAGTGGCACTTCCTTGCGTTCGTCAAGGATGGTCATTTCCGCCCGCAATTTTCGCGCGTACATGTACGCGGAAGTATAGCATCGAGCCTTCTCGAACTTTCCCCGCGGCGCTGCTTGCGCGCGCGGCAACCCTGCCGTACTCTTTGACTTACATTTTAGAATTGCGTTTCTTTTTCCAAAGTGACGCGCCATAATTTTGAGGGTCTGCGTAACAGGGTAATCATGGGGAGGTTGGGTGTCCACACCACTGGAATCTTGGGTAGAGGAGTCAGCCAAGCTCACGAAGCCGTCCAAAATCGTATGGTGTGATGGTTCGGAGGCCGAGAATGAACGCCTCACCGAACAGATGCTTGACGATGGCAGTTATATCGAGCTGAACCAAGAGACCTACCCTCGCTGCTACCTCCACCGCAGTAGCCCAAACGATGTCGCCCGCACCGAGAGCCTCACCTTCATCTGCACTCGGAAGAAAATCGACGCCGGTCCCACGAACAATTGGATGGCGCCGGCCGAAGCCAAAGAGAAAGTCCGACCGCTCTTCGATGGCGCCATGAAGGGGCGCACCATGTACGTGGTGCCGTACATCCTCGGTCCAGCCGCCTCACCGTATAGCAAGATCGGCGTGGAAATCACGGACAGCCCCTACGTGGCCGCGAGCATGCGCATCATGTCCCGCATGGGGAGGGTGGCCCTTGATCTCCTGGGAAGGTCCGACGACTTCGTTCCCGGGCTGCACTCGCTCGGCGATCTCAGCCCCGAGCGTCGCTTTATCGTTCATTTTCCTGAAGAGAAATTGATCTGGAGCGTCGGTTCCGGCTACGGAGGCAATGCGCTTCTCGGGAAAAAATGCTTTGCACTGCGAATCGCGAGCTGGATGGCGCGCGAACAGGGCTGGATGGCCGAGCACATGCTGATCCTGGGCCTAGAGGACCCGTCCGGCAAAGTCACCTACATGGCCGCCGCATTTCCGAGCGCCTGCGGCAAAACAAATCTCGCCATGATGGTCTCCGCGCTTACCTCGCAGGGTTATCGCGTCTGGACCATCGGCGACGACATCGCCTGGATGCATATCGCTTCCGATGGCACGCTGCGCGCCATCAATCCTGAGGCTGGCTTTTTCGGCGTGGCCCCCGGCACTAATGGCAAGACCAATCCCAATGTGATGACCGCCATTCACCACGACACGATTTTCACCAACACGGCGATGACCGACTCGCGCGAGCCTTGGTGGGAAGGCATTGATTCGACGCCACCCTCGGGCCTCACCGATTGGAAGGGCAACCAATGGTCCGGCGGAAAAACTCCCGCCGCGCACCCGAACTCGCGCTATACCGAGCCCGCATCGCAGTCGCCTTCGATTTCTCCTTATTGGGAGAATCCCAACGGCCTGCCCATCTCTGCGCTGATTTTCGGTGGCCGCCGGGCACGCCTCGCGCCGCTTGTTTATGAATCGTACAAATGGCAGCACGGTGTTTTTGTCGGCGCCACCATGGCTTCCGAGACGACCGCCGCGGCCACCGGCACGGTCGGCGTTACCCGGCGCGATCCGATGGCAATGCTTCCCTTCTGCGGCTACAACATGAGCGATTATTTCCGCCATTGGCTCGAAATAGGCCCGAAACTCAAGAATCCGCCGCGAATTTTCCACGTCAATTGGTTTCGGCGCGGCACGGATGGCCAGTTCCTCTGGCCGGGCTACGGCGAGAACGTTCGGGTCCTCAAATGGATGCTCGATCGCATCGAGGGCCGCGTCGGCGCATCGGAAACGCCCATCGGGTGGGTGCCGACTCCGTCTTCGCTCACGCTCGATGGCCTGTCGATTTCCCGCGACACGCTCAATGAATTGCTTGCCGTAAATCCAGACGACTGGGCGCAAGAGGAACAGGCTGTCGCTAGGTTTTTCGAAAAATTCGGCGATCGCCTTCCCGCTGCGATCCGCGACGAACAGAAAAGCCTCGCCTCCCGCCTCGGCGCTCTCACCTCGCGCTAGACCTGCTCGGCAAGCCAGGGGATAAATCCAACGCGGAAACATGTAGGGACAACCCCCTTAGGGCTGCTATTGAGTAGCCTTGCCTTAGGATAGAGGAGTTCCCCCCGGCCTTGCTGCCGCGACGCTTGCAAGACCCTCTGCCCACCGCGGTCTTTGGGACGGTATTCTCCCCGACGGAGGCCCAACGCCATCGCATCTTGGCCCCCAGGTCTGAGAGCCGTCAGTCGTCTCCAATCTCGCCGTCGACTAGAGGCTGAGGTCGCTCAGTCCGGGGTGGTTTTCGGGGCGGCGTCCGAGCGGCCAGTGAAATTTGCGCTCTGATTCCAGCATGGGAAGGTCATTGATCGACGCCCAGCGCGAAGCCATAAGCCCATCCTCATTGAACTCCCAATTTTCGTTGCCATAGGAGCGATACCAGTGAGCCGAGTCGTCGTGCCACTCGTAAGCGAAGCGCACGGCGATGCGGTTGCCGGTAAACGCCCATAGTTCCTTGATGAGCCGGTAGTCCAACTCCTTGGCCCACTTACGAGAGAGAAAGGCAATGATTTCGTCTCGTCCATTGATGAACTCCGCGCGATTTCTCCATCGTGAATTTATCGCGTAGGACAGAGCTACCTTCCCTGGGTCGCGACTGTTCCAACCATCCTCGGCCAGGCGCACCTTTTGAATGGCACTCTCGCGTGTGAACGGAGGCACAGGGGGCCGGGTGGCCACTGGTACAGTTGCCATGAGTTCTTCTCCTCGAGCCAATTCGGCTCTGCCGTTGGAAAAGCCACGTGGCGACTTGGCGATGCCATTGGGAGTTACAACAGCTCTCGCCTGTCTAGCCGGCTCACATCGACAAGACGACACGAAACTGGGCGTTACCGCTGATCATGCGCGCGTAGGCCTCGGCAGCTTTTGCAAGCGGATACGTTTCAATCATCGGACGCACACCGCTCAGTTCGGCGAAGCGCAAGGTGTCCTCGGAATCGACGGGCGTTCCTGCGGCCCAGCCTTGAATGCTCTTGACTCCGCCAATCAGTTGCATCGGTGACACTTCAATCGGGTCAAACGCTGCGCCAATCACCATCAGCTTGCCGTTTGGCCCCAAACCGTCGATCAGTTCCGACATTGCTTTCGAGTTCGGCGCCGTCGCCAGAATCACTTGAGCGCCGCCCAGTTTCTGCAACTCTTCGGCCGGCTTCGTCGATCTGCTGTCGATGTAAACGTGCGCCCCAAGTTTCCCTGCCAGCGCCTCGTTTTCCGAGCCCCGCCCGACCGCCGCGACCTTGTAGCCAAACTTATTTGCGAATTGAATTCCCAGGTGCCCCAGGCCGCCGACACCCTGCACCGCAACTAGGTCGCCAGGCATCGCGCCGCTGTGGCGTAACGCGTTGTAGGTGGTGATTCCCGCGCAGAGCAACGGAGCCGCTTCGAGGTCACTTAGCGTCTCCGGCATGGCGGCCAGCGCCTCCACCGGCGCTAGCATGTACTGCTGGTATCCACCGTCATAGCTGATGCCCGGGATTTTCAGGTTGCGGCAATTGCGAAAATCTCCGCGACGACACGAGGGACACGTGTTGTCCTGTCCGCCGTGCCAGCCAACGCCGACGCGTTGCCCCTGCTTCCATGTGGTGACGCCTGCCCCCAGTTCATCGATGAGCCCTGCAATTTCGTGTCCGGGTACTCGGGGATACTGAATTCCGGGCCATGAACCATCCTTCGTGAGCGCGTCACTATGGCAAACACCGCAGGCCTGAACCTTAATGCGCACCTGCCCGGCGCCGGGCTCTGGCACCTCGCGCTCGACGACCTCGAAATCGCCGCCCGGCTTAGAGATCTGCGCGACCTTCATGGGTGCTATTCCGACTTTTGCAGTTGCCATATTGCCTCCTTGGAATTTTCAAGCATCGTGCTAAGCATCAAATCAGCGATCGTTGAGCGCTTCCCCCTGCTGGCGACATCATGAATTTCGTTATGACCGTCTCCGAGCTGGCCGGCATTTTCTGCCGAACCGAACCCGCATTTCTAGCGAGTTGAGCCAAACTGAGGGCACTCGGGGCCATGCCGGCCTGGAGGTATGCGGTTCGACGGAGGCTTGCATAGATCTTCACGCTTGGCGTCCAGGCGGCGGAGCTGGGAGGCCCCGGACTGCGGGTAAAGTTGTCGCCAGACAACCGTAGGGACCGTGGCGCGCGCACGTACGGACCTTCGTCTGAGCTAGAGCGAAACTCTCGCCACAAGAATCAACTTAAAGTTCTCAGGCAAGGAGCAAGATGGACTTCCGGGCGCGCCTTGTCAAGTCGATTAGAACCAGGTGAAATAAGCCATAGCAACGGCGTATCCCACGACATTTCGCCGAGCACAACGATCGACGATTTGAGCAAAGTCGTTGCTGTAGATTACCAAATCCCGGGGATTCGCTCGAAGCTGGCCGGCCGCTAGGCACTAGGGAGTCGGCGTCAACCGCGCGGTTAGCAGCGCTTTCTGGGAGTCCCGCCGCTGCTCACGCGGGATCCACCTTCGGTCAGCAGGTAAGGTCTAAGTTACCCGCCGCCGATCTCTGGCCCACGGGACGTTCCGTGCTCGTTGATGGCGTGAAACCAGCTCCCTCGTGTTGCGTTCCCGTGAGTCTACAGGATTTTTTTTCCCTTGCGTTTCCCAGATTTTGTTAGCCTGTCCCTGAATCGTGCCGAAGATGAGCATCATCGCCCGGAACGCGAAGCGGAGCGCTGGGGTGTCCTCCCTCTTAACAGCCTCAAATCTCCCGCTCGTGACTGCGGACGATCTTTGCCACTGCTGTCCGTCCCCTATGCCGAGTGGAGTGGCTCCTGACCTGCAGCGAACCGGCGGTTTGCCGTCGGGGATTTTTTTCGCTTTCCTATTCGTTGCTCAGACCTCCGCCACTGGGGCGCTTTTCCTGTTTTCTCTTTTCCTGTGGCCATTCATCGCCTCTGCTCAATCCAACACTACGCCGCCAAAGAAGCCGACCGCCCCTCACGTCGCCAGGCCTGTGAAGGCCGCGCCTCTTAAGCTGGTCGTCGCACCCGACCTTGCTGAGCGCCTAGCAAAGTTCAAGCCGATTCACATTGGGTTCGATTCGAGCAGCCTGACGGACAAGGAAAAGAAAATGGTCGATAAGCTGGTCGAGGCCGCCGGACTGATCGATTGCATCTATTGGCGCCAGAGCGATCCCGACGGCCTGAAGCTGTATCTGTCGCTCGCCAACAGCAGAGACCCGAAAGATCAAATGCTAGGCGAGTACCTGAAGATCAATGGCGGCCGCTTCGATCTGATCGATGACAACAGGCCCTTCGCCGGCACCGACTCAGCGCCTCCCGGCCGTGGATTCTTTCTTCCCTGGGGCATGACCAAAAAAGAATTCGACGGGCTAACGGCCGACGCCGTGGCCAAGGACCCGCGGGCGAAAAGCGAGTATTACAGCCCTCATACGATCGTTCTGGCTTCTCTTGCTGACCACACGAATTTCCCCCTAGGAAACTTGGCCGTCTCTCAAGGCGCTATTCCCTATCACACCGCCTACCGCGAGTTTCTCGTTCCCATGGCACGCGCTTTGCGCGAAGCCTCCGAACTGGCTGAAGATCCCGCCTTCGCGCATTTCCTCCAGTTGCGCGCGCACGCGCTGCTCACGGACAACTATTGGGATAGCGACATTGCCTGGCTCGACCTGAAGCATCCGAAATTCGACATCATCCTGGCGCCCTACGAAACTTATCTCGACGGTCTGCTCGGCGTGAAGACTTCCTTCGGTGCCTCGGTAATGATTCGCAATGACGCCGAAAGCAAGAAAGTGGAAGTCTTTCAGCAATATGTCCCGCAACTGCAGGAGTCGCTTCCCCTCCCGCCCGCTGACCTGCCGTCCAAACGAGGCAAACAATCTCCGATGGAGGTCGTCGACGCGATCTACCGCTCGGGGGACTTACTGCATGGCTACCAAGCCGTCGCCGATAATCTACCGAACGATCCGCGCATCCACGAGCAAAAAGGTTCGAAGAAGATTTTCTGGAAGAATTTCATGGACGCGCGAGTGAATGACATCATTCTGCCCATCGCGCAACGCCTGATGCCTGCCGATCAGGCTAAGCTCGTCACTGGCGATGGTCTGCTCGATTTCGTCACGTTGCACGAAATCTCTCACGGCCTCGGTCCTGCCTACGCCCGCAGCGCATCGGCAAAAATCGACATTCGCGAAGCAATTGGCCATCAATATGCCGCTCTCGAAGAGGCCAAAGCCGACATCACCGGCATGGTGTGTGTGAAGTGGCTGGTCGAGCACGGGGCCATTCCCAGGGACAAGCTGGACAACATTTACGCCTCGTTTCTCGGCGAGACATTTCGCACGATTCGCTTTGGAATCGCGGAAGCGCATGGCCAGGGTGCGATGATGGAGTTCAGCTATCTCGCCGAACAGGGCGCGATCCGGCGGGACTCGTCCACCGGACTCTATGAGGCGGACTTCGACAAGATGCCCCGAGCCATGGCTTCACTCGCCAAAGAGCTCCTCGAGCAGGAAGCCACAGGCGATCGCGCGCGCGCCGAAAGTTGGTTTGAAAGATACGCGGTAATGCCGCCCCAGCTTTCTGCTGCGCTCACCAAACAGTCCGACATTCCCGTGGACGTCGATCCTGCGTTTGATTTCCACCCCGCACTGCGGTAGGAATAAGACTCCACCCAAACCTCGGCCCGCTGTTCGGAAATCAAACATTTCCGCAGCGAGGTTGAGAGTCCAACCAGGAGAGATACAATGGCAAAGAAGGTGAAGCCAATCCCAGAAGGCTACCGCTCAGTAACGCCGTACCTCGCCGTCGACGACGGCGCTCGCGCGATTGATTTTTACAAAAGTGTCTTCGGCGCCACCGAAGTTATGCGCATGAACGGCCCCGACGGAAAAGTCGGGCACGCAGAGATGAGGATCGGGGACTCCCTCATCATGCTCGGCTCAGCCCCGCCCGATAGCGGCCTCCGTTCACCACAATCACTGAACGCCTCCACGGTCAGCATCTTCGTCTACCTTGAAGATGTCGATTCTACTTTCCACAAGGCAGTCTCGGCGGGTGCGAAAGAGGTGCAAAAGCCCGAGAACATGTTCTGGGGCGATCGCTATGGCCGCCTGACCGATCCATTCGGCCATTCCTGGTCGCTCGCGACTCACATCGAAGACGTCTCCCAAGAGGAAATGGGACGACGGGCGCAGGAAGCAGCCAAAGCGGCGGCACAGCGAGCGCACGCCGCAGGACACAGTGGGCAGCACTGAGTCAAAAACAGACCACTTCGGCTCAGGTCTTTAGACCCGGGGTCTTGGACGGGCAGGCCTCGGGTCTGAGGGCCCGAGCTCACATTACAAGATCTCCTGAATTTCGGCGTCGATAGAGATGTGTGTCTGCGGGAATCCGCTGATCTGAAACTTCTCGCCGGAATCATTGCGCATGTGCAGGAACCGGCTGATGTGGTAGTCCTCGTCGAACAGGCTGAAGCTGCGCTCGGTCTCTTCGTGGGGGGCGCCTAGCGCCGCCAGCGCCACGGACTGGCCGTACCCTCCCGCGGCGGCCAGATACTTGTCGATCGCCTCACGTAAAGTCATTGTCGCCGCCCAGCTGCCGTGCGCAGCCGTATGGTAGCAAAAGCGATCGCAAAAATGCGCTGAAGCTGTCTCGGGACTGCCCTTGCGTTACCGCGCGGTGGATACTATACTGGTCGCGCTTCCAGATAGGTCGAACAAACCGGTGGGCGCAAGCCCACTTTTTTGTTGGCCGAGTGACCCATGGGGGAGCAGGCGTTCCGGGCAGCCCCTATCTGTCGCCTGTAGAAGAGAATGGACCTGGAAAAGATTCGCGCTACGGCAGAGCGAGTGGCTCGTTCGGAGGGGCTGGAAGTTTTCGACATCGAATGGAAGGTGGGCAAGCAGCGCCTGCTTCGGATCTATATCGACCGTCCGTCCGACGCGGAACACCCGGGGTTTTCCGGGGTCACCCACCAGGACTGCGAGCGCGTCAGCGAGCAGCTAAGCCTGATCCTCGACGTAGAGGAGTTGGTGCCCGGTGCAGCGAGCTACATCTTGGAAGTCAGCTCGCCGGGGCTGGATCGCAAGTTGGTCAAGCCGGCCGATTATCAGCGCTTCGCCGGGCGGCTTGCCAAGATTTGGCTGAACGAGCCGATCGAGCATCAGAAATTTATGGAAGGGCGTCTTGCGGGGTATGCAGATGGCCTGGTGAAGCTAAGCGTCAGGGACCGTGAGCTCGCCGTGCCTTATGCGGCGATTCGCAAGGCAAATCTGGTGGTGGAGCTGTAGGGTGGGGGTCAGGAGAAGCAATGGCCAGTCTGCTGTACCAGACAATCGAGCAGATCAGCCGGGAGAAGCACATCGAGCCGGATGTGATCGTTGCGGCCATCGAGGACGCGATGGTCGTGGCGGCGCGGAAGTACTACCGCACCGAAGAGGACCTGCGTTCGAAGTTTAATCCCGAAACCGGCCAGGTCGATGTGTATTCGGTCCATCAGGTGGTAGACGAAGTCGCCGACCCAGTGCGCGAGATTTCGCTTAGCGATGCTCGGAAACGCAGCCCGGATATCGAAGTGGGCGGCGAGATTCTGTCGGCCAGGCCGACCGACGTCCTCGGCAGAATCGCGGCGCAAACCGCCAAGCAGGTGATCCTGCAGAAAGTACGCGAAGCTGAGCGCGACACGATCTACAACGAGTTCCACACGCGAGTTGGCGAGCTGGTGAATAGCATCGTCAAGCGCATGGAAGGGCCCGACGTTATCGTCGATATCGGCCGCACCGAAGCGCGTCTGCCTAAGCGCGAACAGTCGCGGCTTGAAACGTACAATGTGGGCGACCGGCTGCGCGTGACCATCCGCGCGGTGGAGCGCGCCGCAAAGGGACCCCAGGTAGTTGTTTCGCGCGCCGACGCGGCTCTGGTGCAGCGCCTGTTCGCAATGGAGGTGCCGGAAATCTACGACGGCACCGTGCAAATCCGGGCTGTCGCGCGTGAAGCCGGAGAGCGCACCAAGATCGCGGTCGAGAGTCGCGATAAGGATGTCGATCCCGTGGGTGCTTGCGTCGGAATGAAGGGTATGCGCGTGCAATCGATCATCCGCGAACTGCGCGGCGAAAAGATCGACATTATCCCCTACAGTGAAGAGACGATCGCCTTCGCGCAAAAGGCCCTCAGCCCCGCGAAAGTCACTCGCGTTCAGATCCTCGAACCGGAAGAGAAACGGCTCGAAGTGATCGTCGAGGACACACAGCTCTCGCTGGCCATCGGCAAGAAAGGACAGAATGTGCGGCTGGCGAGCAAGCTGATCGGCTGGAATATCGATATCAAGAGCGAGGAAGAAAAGCGCCGCGAAATTGAGGCGCAAATGGCTGCGCTTACCGCTCCGGGCACCCCGCTAACCGAGCTGAAGGGCGTGGGACCAAAGACCATCGAAAAGCTCGAAGCGGCTGGAATCAGCTCCATCGAGAAACTGGCCGACATGACCCCCGAGCAACTGGTCGAGATTCCCGGCATCGGGGAGAAAATGGTCGAGAAGATTCATCAATCGGTGGCCGCGCACTTCGAGGCACTCGAATCGCAGCCGGCAGAGATGGAAACCGCCGGATCGGACGTTGCACAGGGATCTGCCGAGGAAGCGACGGCCGAGGCGCAGAACGAGGGAGAACCCGGGCGGTCTCCTACGGCTGAAGATGACGCAGGGGACGAATCCGCCGCGGAATACACCGAGTCTTACGAACGCAACGAGTCCGTCAAGCAATCCTCGCACACTCCGGTAGCCAAAGATGAGAACGAGGTTGAGCGGCTCGAAGAAGAAACACCGCCAAATGAAGCTGCTAAAGAACAAAAGTAAGGAGTAAAAGCAAGTTTCGGAATGTCCGACGCGAATCAAATTCGGATCAATGAACTGGCGCGAGAGCTCGAGATCAAAGCGAAAGTTCTCATCGAATATCTTCCTCAGATCGGCATTGCCGAGAAGAAGACGCACTCGAGCTCGCTGGATCTCGATCACGCTGAACTCGTGCGCAAGCATTTCCGCCACTTGGCCGAAGCCGAGGCTGCCGCGGAGGCTGCGAAAACCGCGAAGGCCAAGCCGGCTGCCATGCGCCCTGCCGCGAGCGCTCCGGCTCCCTCCTCGGCGGCTGGCAGACCAGCCGTATCGGCTCCCGCACCGCCAGTGACTGGAACAAGACCGGCTGCGCCGGCGGCTCCCACTAGGCCAGCGGTAGCGCCCGCCGCCCCCTCGCCTGTGGCAGCGCAAAGCGCTCCGCCGCGTCCAGCCGCTGCCCCGGCAAGTTCTACAAGCGCAGCTCCTCAAGCAAGGCCGGCCAGTGCTCCCGCGGCCGCGCCGCCGCCGAGACCGCCAACTCCAAGCACACCCGTTCGTCCACCAACTCCGGCTGCGCCGCCCGCGCAAACTGGTACGACTGCGCGCCCCGCTCAGCCCGGTGCCCCGGCCACGCCCCGTCCGGCACAGCCGGGCCCAGCAGCTCCGGTGCGCCCAGCGGCTGCTGCGCCATCGGCACCAGCGGGAACTGCGCCAGTTACGCAACGCCCCACAGCTCCAGCATCGACAGGACAGGGGCAAAGACCGACCGGGCGGCCGTTTCAACCTGGCCAGCCGCGCCCCGGCGCGCCTCAAGGCATGCGCCCGGCAGCCGGCCAGACTCATCCGACAGGAGGACCGCGTCCCGGTGGTGCGCCTCCTTCGAGAGTTCCGGCCCGGCCAGGGGGACCACGCCCAGGTCAACCGCTAGGCGGGCCGAGGCCCGGCTCACTCGGGGCGATTCCCAAGGCTGAACCCGGCAAGCCGCTCTACGCGCGTAAGCCTCCTACACCGCAGCGTGGCCGTCCGACGATCGAGAAGAGATTTGCGGAGGGTGAGCGCAGATTGCATCCCGTCCGCACGCGCGCCGGCGCGGGTCCGGGTCGCACGGCGCAAGTTGAACCGGCTGCGCCAGTTCAGCGCGAGCCGCGGGAAGTAACCGTGACAGAGGGAATCACGGTCCGGGAGCTTGCTGAGAAGCTCGATATTCGAGCGAAAGATTTGCTGAAGGTTCTGCTCGATCGCGGTATTTTCGCGAGCATCAACCAGCCGCTCGATGTTCCCACGGCCACAAGTCTCGCCGAAGCATTCAGCGGAATCGTGCAGGTTGTGACCTTCGAAGAACAGCTCGTACAGGAAGAAAAGATTCGCGAGGAACGGACTGGTAACTTGCAGTCGCGCGCCCCGGTGGTCACCGTGATGGGCCATGTGGACCACGGCAAGACGAGCCTGCTTGACACCATTCGTGAAACCGAAGTGGCCGCTGGCGAAGCTGGCGGAATCACCCAGCACATCGGTGCGTATGAGGCCCACGCCGACGGGAGGCGCGTCGTCTTCATCGATACACCGGGACACGAGGCGTTTACCCGCATGCGCGCGCGGGGAGCGAAAGTTACTGACGTAGTTGTGCTCGTCGTGGCTGCCGATGACGGAGTGATGCCACAGACCGAAGAAGCCATTGCGCACGCGAAAGCGGCGAACGTGCCGATTATTGTGGCGATCAACAAGATTGACAAGGCCGACGCTCAGCCGGAGCGTGTGAAGCGCCAGCTCGCCGATCGCGGCCTGATGCCGGAAGAATGGGGCGGCGAGACGGTGATGGTCGAAGTCTCGGCGAGGACAAAACAGGGTCTTCCGCGCCTGCTCGAAATGATCCTGCTGGTCAGCGATTTGCGCGAGCTCAAGGCCGATCCTGATGCTCCTGCGAGCGGCGTGGTGCTCGAATCGCGGATGGACCGCGGCCGTGGGCCTGTCGCGACTGTGCTCGTTCAGAACGGCACGTTGCATGTCGGCGATGTGTTCATCGTGGGCGCGGTATATGGCAAAGACCGGGCAATGTTCAACGATCGGGGGCAGTCGATCAAGCAAGCTGGGCCCTCGACGCCTGTTGAAGTTCTCGGTTTGCAAGGCGTTCCGGAAGCAGGCGATCAGTTCCAAGTCGCGGATGAAGCGAAGGCACGTCACATCGTCGAATACAGGCAGGCCAAGCAGCGAGAAGCATCGCTCGCGAAGACCTCCACAGGTCGGCTGACGCTCGATCAATTGCACGAACAGCTGCGGGCCGGCGAAATGAAGGAACTACCCGTTGTGATCAAGGCGGACGTGCAGGGTTCCGTCGAAGTGCTGAGCGAGATGCTGCCCAAGACTTCAAACGATCAGGTGAAAGTGGAGGTCATTCAGGCCAGCGTGGGCGCGGTGACCGAATCGGATGTAATTCTTGCATCGGCCTCCAACGCCATTATCGTCGCATTTAACGTGCGCCCTGAGCGTAAGCCACCGAGCTCGCGCAACGCGAGGGCGTCGACATCCGCATGCACACGATCATATACGAATTGCTCGACGAGCTGAAGAAAGCGGTCTCCGGCTTGCTCGCGCCGGTGATCAAGGAGACGTATCTCGGCAGAGCCGAAGTGCGCGATACGTTCCGCATCAAAGGCGCGGGTGTGATCGCCGGATGCTTCGTCCAGGATGGCCTGCTGAAGCGCGACGCGGACGTGCGCGTGCTGCGGGATAACGTCGTCGTGTATACCGGTAAGCTGATTTCGCTGCGGCGGTTCAAGGAAGATGTCAACGAGGTACGTGGCGGTTACGAGTGCGGCGCCGGGATTTCTAATTTCAACGACGTCAAAGTCGGTGACATTCTCGAGTGCTTCAAGATCGAGAAAACGGCGGCGCTGGAAACCGTGGCGGCCGGAGACCGCGGCGCCCCTGCCGAAGCGCGGCGCGGGTAGCCCGCAACTTCTCGAGCCTGGAAATTCGCCTGAGACGGAAATGCCGATTGGCCTCCTCACGCTGGAAATTCACATTCCAGACGCGCGGTCTTTGAAAGACAAGCGGCAGGTGATCCGCAGCCTGAAAGATCGTCTGCGCGCGAATTTCAATGTCGCCGTCGCCGAGCTCGATCATCAGGACCTGTGGCAGCGGTCGCGCGTCGGCGTGGTCAGCATTTCGGGCGACGGAAAGCACCTCGAAGATTCTCTACAGGCGATCGCTCAAGAGTCGGAGCGCGTGCTGGGTCGTGATTTGATCTCGCAGCAAATCGAATACTTTGAGGACAGAGAATGACTGTGGGAGGGCATCGCCCGGAGCGCGTTGCGGAAGAGATTCGCAACGAAGTTAGCTTGCTGCTTGCGGGCGAACTGAAGGATCCTCGGCTCGCGCTGCCGCTCCTGGTGACCGAGGTGAGAGTGGCACCGGGCATGCGGCAGGTGCGCGTGTACGTCCAGTTAGAAGGCAGCGATGAGGAACGCGCTGTTGCGCTTAAGGCACTCCACGCCGCAGCCGGCTTTATTCGCCACGAACTAGTTGAGCGTTTGCAATTGCGCCGCGCGCCTGAAATCTTATTCCTGGTCGATGAATCGGAAGATTACGGAAGGCACATCGACGAGCTTTTGCAGAGAGTGAAGCAGCCGGGGAAATCGTAGCGGGCCCTGCGCCCTCGAAAACGGCCGGTTGAAATCCGGCGCTGCGAGAACGAAATGGCGAGAAAGGCACAGCTTCCCTTATTCGACGGCATCCTTGTGGTCGATAAGCCGCGCGGAAAGACTTCCCATGATGTGGTCGAGACCGTGCGCCGCTTGATCGGCTTTCGTCAAATCGGCCATCTGGGAACGCTGGACCCTCTGGCGACGGGCGTCCTCGTTCTTGCTCTGGGCCGCGCGACAAGACTGGCGCGCTTCTATGCCGGCCGGCGAAAGCGCTACAGCTGTGCGGTACGCTTCGGCTTTGCAACCGACACTTATGACGCCGATGGGGAGCCGCTTTCCGAAGACCGTGCGCCCGCACTTGACCCTGCCCAATTGCAGGAGCTTGCGGACACCTTTCTTGGCAAGGTTCAGCAGACGCCCCCATCATTTTCTGCCAAGAAAATTCACGGCCGCCCCGCGCACGAGCTGGCCCGCAAACATAAGCCGGTGAAACTTGATCCGGTTACGGTGGAAGTCTACGAATTTCGGCTCACTGGCGTCGAGGGATCGACGGCGCATTTCCTGGTGGAATGCGCGGCCGGGACCTACATTCGTTCGCTGGCAAACGACCTTGGTAAATTGCACGGCGCAGGAGCGCATCTGTCTGAGATCGTGCGGACGGCCGTGGGCGAGTTCACGCTCGATCATGCCGTCTCGCCAACGGACCTGGCCGAAGACGTCAAAACCGGCAAATTCGCCTCACGCGTGATTCGTCTCGAAAACCTGCTGCCGGAATTGCCGCGCGCGACCGTCCTGCCGATCGTCGAAAAACGTGTGCGGCATGGCGCGAAGTTCAATTTGCCGATTTCCCAAATTCAGCCTGGGCAAGTAACCGCGGCGCAGGGCGCCCCGGCGCAGCTTGATTCAGACGACTGGCGCCCGGCGCGGCTGCGCGTCTTCAGCCAGCGGGGAAACTTGGTTGCCATTGCCGAGGCGGTGGTTTTACGCACCTATCAACCATTGGTGGTGCTCGAAACTTTGCCCTAGCGGATTCCCGCTAGCGCTCGGGCCGCGCCTCCGGACCAGGCTGTTGTGAGGGGGCCGGCGGCGGGGCTTGCAGTTCTGGCACCTGCCCAGGCGGGGGTGCGACCAGCGGCGCTGGCCCACGCTGAGGAAACTGCTGCGGTTCGGGCGGGGGGGCCGGCGGCGCGACATTCACGGGACTTCCTACGCCCCCGCTTCCTTCCAAAGCGCCCTTCCCTGCGTAGATGGTGTGAGTCTGCCGCGGTGCAAGACGCACCATGCGGGGCGTGACCAGAATGACCAGTTCCGTGTCTTGCCGCTGTTGGTTCTGATTCTTATCGATCAAGCCGATTCCCGGAATCTCGGCGATACCTGGATTTCCGGTCAGGCCACCGATTAGCTGCGATTGAAAGAAGCCCGCCAGCACCGCGGTCTGATCCTGCTTCACGCGCACCGTCTGATCGACATTCTCGGTGTTGATGACCGGGATGGAATTGAAATTTTGATTTGCGATGCTGCTGAGCTCGAAGCTCAACCGCAGCGTCACTTCGTCATCGAGGTGGATGCGAGGTGTCGCCTTCACCTTCAGTCCGATGTCGAGATACTGAACTCCGGGGAAGAGCGTGCCGTTCGTGTTTGGATTGCCGGAGCCGAGCAGGTTCGGCGAATTCAGGATCACGGTAGCCTCTGCGGAGCCGCTATCGGCAATCGCCGCATCGGACCGACCGTCGCCATTAAAGTCAGCCGTGACAATCGAAACAGGGGCAGTGCCTACGGGGATCTCGGGAGACACGGTGAAATTCTGATGGCCAGCGTTGAAAAGAATCGTCACGGCGTTATCGACTTCGTCTGTCACTGCCAGGTCAGCCAAGCCATCGAGATTGTAATCGGCGATGGCAATCGAAGACGGACCATTCCCCGCTGAGATATCCCGCGTCGTGCCAGGCACAAAAATGCCGGTCGGAACATCGGTTGTGCCGATCTGATTGTAATAAACCGTTACGGAATTGCCGGTATTGTTCGAGCTGGGCGCGCCGTTGTTCGCTACCGCGATATCGAGTGCGCCCTGGTTGTTGAAGTCTCCCAGGGCCACAAAGACCGGCTGGTTTCCTGTCGCATAGTTTGTCGGCCTCGAAAATGTCCCATCACCGTTGCCAAAGAACACAGAAATGTTGTTGCTTCCCCTGTTCGCACTGACCAGGTCGACTTTGCCGTCGCCGTTTAAGTCGGCGGCGGCCAGGCCGGTGGGTTCGGAACCGACAGGGAGGAAGAGGTTCGGCGGGGGAGTCGTTTTAAAGGTGCCGTCACCGTTGCCGAGAAAAAACGAGATGGTGTTATCGCCTTGATTGGCGATGGCCAGATCCTGAAAACCGTCGCTATTGAAGTCGTTGGCGATGACAAAGACGGGATCGTTCCCGACTTTGAGAGGCGACTGCTTGGTTTGGGCGAAGGTGCCGTCACCGTTACCAAGCAGCAGCAGTACTGCTCCTGTGGCGCTGTTGGCTACGTTTGCAGCCACGATCAGGTCCTTATGACCGCTGTTGGTGAGGTTGGCGGTGGCGAGCGCCGTGGGATGAAAGCCGGTCGGGAGCGAAATCAGCTTTTGAGACTGGAAGGTGCCGTCGCCGTTTCCTTGCAGAATCGAAATCGTGCCGTCGGTATTATTGGCCACGGCCAAGTCGATATTGCTGGTATTGAGCGCGTCATGAAAATCCGCCTGAACGATCGAGACCGGATCGTTTCCGACCGGATAGTTTGCGATCGGATTCGCAATCGTGCCGCTCGCAGCGACACCGCTGGCGGTAAGGCTCGGCGAAAAGCTCGAGAGCGAAACGGGAATGCGATCACCGACAAAAAATGTAGCCGGCTCGCCGTCCTCTGCGCGTAGCAGGACGCGGCGGCCCTGGCGAACCAGAGACAGCATCTTCGCAAAATTCGCCGATATGCCGGGTAGGATTGCGAAGTAGGTGGTGTTCCCGCCCCCAAACGCGATCACCGGCGGGATCACACCGCTGGCGCCGCCAAGAATCTGGTTGATGACGTCGATCAACCCGGATTCGGACTGCTGGGCTTCCTGAATTTGGGCACTGGAGAGCGTAAATACCTTGGCACTCTGCGGCGGAGTAATGCCGAGTTGGGTCGCGTAATTGCGGTCCACTTGGAGAATTTCCATTTCCAGCACCAGCTCGCCACGTGGCTTTTCCAGGCTGTCAATCAAATCTGTGGCGACCGCAAGGGCCTGCGGCGACGCGCGCAGAGTGAGCGTGCGGCTACGCACGTCGAGATCGGAGCGGGTGATCCCGGTAATCTCCCGAACGGTGCGCAGAATTTCCGTCATCTGATCCGGGGTTTCCGAAGCGGGGAGCAGGACGGTGCGCACGGCCGAGGAACCATAGTCTTTGCGCTTCTGCGCAGTGTCCTGGGCGACGAAAAAGAGGTGATGCGCGAGAGGACGCCAGAATGTGCCGGTCAAAGCGCCCAGCAAACGCACCGCCGTGGGAAAATCGACCGGGTCATCAATTCGGAAGTGAATGTTGCGCGAAACAAGATCCTGATCGAATGCGACTTGGAGTGCGAAGCGCCGTGCCAGCTCCTCGTATGCGCCACGCGTATCGCCCCGATAATCGATCTTCTGCTTTCCCTCCTGGTATTCGAGGTGGACTTCCCCGCTGATGTCCCGGGTCTGAACTGTATTGGCCTCTGGATATGCGGCGGTGACCAATTCCCTAAGGCGTTCGTTTACGGTGGGGTTGGTTGGATCGAGTTGGCGTGCCCTTAGCAGTTCGCGTGCGGCATCGTCGAAGCGCCCAGCCACCCAATCCCGCTCGGCGTCATCCACTCTAATCTGCACAAGCTGACTGCGGGCGATCTCGCGGCGCAACTCATACTCGTGGTTGTTGGGCGCCGCATCCACGGCGCGGGAATAGGCCGCATAGGCCGTGGACCAGTCCTGGCGCTTCTCCGCTTTCTTGCCCTCCTCAAAAGCTGCGTCGGCCTTTTGTTTGTCGAACTTAACGACCGCGCTAGCGGACCGAGGCCGCGTCCGACTCTCTGGCGACTGTCCTTGGGAAGAAATCGAGAGGAACACCACGAGGAAACTGGTAGCGACCGCGACGCCTAGCGAACGATCAGGGCACCGCAGAGCGGAGCACTTCGCACGGGGAGGTCGGGGACACGTGTGCATGGACAGCACATTTTACAAGCATTGTGCAGCCTGCAAGAAACTGGTGAATGACACTTGCATCAAAACCAACACAGAGATAGAGTTGTATTGCTAGTTGAAATCTAGTTGCAACTAGACTTGCCATGATCTCGGCGCTCCTCGTAGCCCTTCGTGAAGGCGTTGAAGCCGCCCTTGTTGTGGGCATCGTACTGGTCTACCTGAATCGAAGCGGGAGGCGCGCTTTGAGGACGTACGCTTGGGGCGGGGTAATTGCCGCAGCTGTCGCGAGCGTCGGCGCGGCCCTGCTCTTGGGAAAGCTGGCCATCAGCGAAGACGGGTTCGAAGGTGTTTTGATGCTTCTCGCTTCCGCGCTCGTGGTAACTATGATCGTATGGATGAACCACGTGGCGCGCACGCTTCGCAAGCACATCGAGGAACGCGTCGAAGCCTACGCGCAAAAAACCACGCTCGCAGCGGGACTCGGCATCGGCGCGTTTGTTTTTCTTATGGTGGTGAGAGAAGGCGCAGAGCTCGTGCTGATCCTGCGCGCCGTGGAGCTGTCCAGCACGGGCGTGCAAATTTGGATCGGTACGCTGCTTGGCATCGCCATCGCGGTTACGGTTGGCGTGTTCTTTTTTCAGGGAACCTTGCGCATTCCCCTGCACCGCTTTTTCAGAGCGACCAGCATCATCCTTATGATCGTCG
>Ga0126371_10000395_pt1 | contig 35672 bp, 30 predicted proteins | sample PanSoiMetaPlot_4_FD_110145 | JGI IMG/M metagenome (GOLD analysis project Ga0126371, IMG submission 110145) | Tropical forest soil microbial communities from Panama - MetaG Plot_4 | ecosystem: Environmental > Terrestrial > Soil > Tropical forest > Bulk soil | place: Panama | collected 2016-02-17
ACCTGTGATCTCTAGTTCTGAAACGAGTAAAAGACGTTTGGAGAGTACCCGAATAACGCATGTCTTGAAGCGAAACCGAGAACCGGCAGTTCTACGGTTCCTGACTAGCACGCACTACTTAGAGCAGCCCTCGAAATGTAAACGAAAGCGGCTCACATACGACGTCAATTCGTTTACGCTTTGTTCTGCGGAAGCAAGTGCCACGTGTCCATCGGGCCGGACAAGATACAGCGCGTCACGCTTTATTCCGGCTTCTTGTGCGCCTAGGCTCCATGGAAAACGATGCAACGGCAGCTTGAGTTCGCGGCAGGCTGTTTCAAGATCTTGCCGGGCCTCGCCGTACACATGCGCTTGCCAATCGAGCGACTGCAAGGGCGCAAAATTATCCTCATTGTCGGCGCCTGTCCAAGGCAATCGATCCCCGCCATGGACGCCGCCGGCTGCGCCCTGGCTCAGCGGACTATCGGGATAGTGAATGCGCATTTGGGAAACCGTCCGGAAAATGGCATGGCGGCCGATATTAAAGCGGGTAGCGATAGCGAATATCTGAGGTGCGACAATTCTTCTGATGAACTCCCCGATCACTCCTTCCGCGACCATGCCCGTGAATGCGCGATCCGTCGTGGAAACCAAAGAGCGTGCAAATCCGATCCGCTCGGGTTCGTAGCTGTCGAGCAGCGAACGATCGCCACGGCCCTGCAACACCTGGGCAAGCTTCCAGCCGAGATTAATCGCGTCCCCGATCCCGGTGTTCATGCCCTGACCGCCAGCGGGGCTGTGGATATGGCCGGCATCCCCAACGATAAACGCGCGCCCGACTCGGAATTTGTCGGCGACACGATGGTGGGCGCGATATGTAGAGAACCAATTCACCTCGCTCACTTTGACATCGAGGAGCGGCTCGACGCGGCTGCGAATGTCCTCGAAGCCCAGCGTCTCGCGATCGGAAAGTTCAGGAGGCACTAGACCGATCAAACGCTGCATTCCGCTCGATCGCACCGGGAACATCAGCGACAGAATGTGCTCACCCAGGTTGATATATAAATCGCGATCGAAACCGCGCGTTATTTTCACGTCGGCGACGTAAAACAGCTGTTGATAAGTTCCTCCCGGAAAATCGAGTTTGAGGGTTTCGCGAACGCAGCTACGCGCACCGTCACAACCGCAGATGTAGGCAGCCTCAATTTCTTCCCGGCGCCCGGTATTATGCTCAACGAAAGCGGTGATCCCGTTTTCATCCTGTTGAAAGCCGGATAACTTCGCTCCCCACTCGACCTCGACACCCGCCTCCTTTAGCTTTTCGATCAAGAATCGTTCGTGATCATCCTGCGGATAGGCCAGAGCAAATGGATAAGGGGTCAGGCCAGTTCCCATTTCCTTGAAGCTAATCGTGAGAATTTCGCGACCTCCTCCGGACTCGCCGCCTTCTCGTACGTGGGCCTTTTCGGCGGCGACGCCTTGGTTCACCACTTCTCTCGCAAAACCGAACTGGCCGTAAAATTCAAGCGTGCGCGCCTGCACGACCATGGCGCGGGAGTGCTCGCCCGGCCCGTTGGCATCTGCGATCAGACGGTGAGGAACCTTGCGGCGCGCCAGGGCCAACGATAGGTTCAATCCGCTGGGGCCAGCACCAACGACCAAAACGGAGATTTTCGACATAGTATTAGGCCGCAACCTTCTATGCTTGGAGCGCCGAAGAAAGACTATCGGGTAGTTGCCGTATCCGACCACGCCTCGGTCGGCCCGAGGGTGTTGGCAGCCTGTGATTCCTTACTTGTCCTCGGGGTCTTCAACCATTTCGTAGTGCTCACTCGCACCGATGAGCTGCGTCTAATTGACATACACGCATGATGTAGTAGAATCAACTGGATTTGTAGTAGACTAGCTACGGTTGTTCTATGGCCGGGTCGGTTCAGTTCATCGCAAGGAGCCATTTAGGCGAATGCGGCCGACATCACCGAACTGGAGGCATTCGCTTGGTGATGAAGCGTAGCTGTCGCATTGACAAGCCGACGATCCCAATAAAAAGCTGAACCTATGAAACAAACACGGATCCTCCTGTTGGGAGCACTCTTCGCCACAACTACCTCCGGCCAGGGGCCCGCGAACCGTGGTGTTCCTGCCGACCTGGTATACGGGCATCCCGGCCAGCTCGTTGACGCGGGCGGGTTTCGACTGAATCTAGTCTGCATGGGGAGCGGCTCGCCCACCGTGGTCTTCGATTCCGGATGGGGAGACTGGGCACCAGCGTGGTCGAAGGTGCAGCCCGAGATCGCAAAATGGACCAGCACGTGCAGCTATGACCGTGCCGGGACAGGATTCAGTGATCCCGGTCCCATGCCGCGCTCTAGCGTGAACATCGCCAGGGAACTGCACACTGCGCTTCACCATGCCGGCATTGGCGGACCCTACATTCTGGTGGGAAGCGCCTTCGGCGGCGACAACGTACGCACGTTTGCGGACCTATACATGGACGAGGTTGCGGGGATGGTTCTGGATGATGCCGATCCTGACGACCTCGAACCAAAGGAAATGCAGGAAGAGGCACATCGAGCACATGCCAGCATTCCTTCTGACTTGCGCGATTGTCGGAATCTGATTGCCGAACACAAACCGTTGCCGAAGGTATCGCCTGCTCCTGGGCAACTACCACAGACTTGCGCTCAGCAGTTTTTCTTTCGGGGTCTGCCGGAAGCCGAGTGGTCTCCGGAATTGAACGCCAAAGTATTGGCGATCGCCGAGACCAAACTTGCGATGTATGACGCTTTTGCTTCAGAAATGGAACAAACAGCAGCCGACGAAATCTATCTGCAACAGCACCGCCGTTCATTCGGATCACGGCCCATCCGCGTGCTCACTTCGGGAAACCACGGGGTGGGGAGCCTGGAGAGCAAGCGTCCGGACACACCGAAGCACATCAAATATGAGCAGGAGACCACGGCAGCCCAGGCACGCTGGCTCGAACTATCTTCCAATGCGAAACAGATCTTCACTCACAATAGCTCGGAATACATCCAGTTTGACGAGCCGGAGACCCTGGTCAACGCCGTACGGGAAGTGTATGACCAGGCGAGGAGGAACTAAAGTCGCTGCATCCGAATCCGCCCAGGCATTCGATAGCAACTATCCGTCGGTTTGGTTTCTTCAAACACACCTTGCGTGGTTGGCTTCGATCGCCGCCGAAATAATTGCAGAGAGGCCCTCCGATAGGGCCGGGGTTCTTGTTGTTTTCCGAAGGGTGGTAGGGTTGGCATTGTGGAAAGCTGCTGCTCAGGTCTGGTGCGTGTCCGCAACGCGGAATAGAGTTGAGTTTTCGAGCGGCATTTGCCGATTGTCTAATGGACGAGAGCCAAAGCAATGCGCCGGCGCGTGCCCACGACCGGGCACTTCTGTTGCACGGCTCCAAACGCAATGAAGTCCTTAGCCTCGCGGACATTGAGCAGTACGGACTTGATAGCTTCGCCGACGCGAACTACGTCAGCATCTACGGAATGCCACCCCGGGAATGGTACCGCCGCGGCATCCGTCTGCTTGGCCGCACGGCGGTGGAGTGCACGCGCGATGCTCTCGGCGACCTTATTGGCCTCGATGTTGCCTCAGTTGCCGAAAGAATGGGATCGAATGAATTGACGGTGATCGACCCGTTCGCAGGTTCCTGCAATACGCTGTTTTGGATTTTGCGCCATTTGCGTAACTCCGAGGGGCTAGCGTTCGAATCAGATCAGCAAGTCTTCGAACTGACGCGTAGCAATCTCGCAGCCCTTGAGCAACGAATCGAAGTTGTTCGTGGCGACTATGCAACCCTCCTTGAGCAGTGCAGCATCCCGGAGCATCGAGGCATCGTCGCGTTCGTGGCACCCCCATGGGGAACGGCCCTAGACGAAGTGCAAGGCTTAGACCTTCGTCGCACCACGCCTCCAGTTACCGAGGTTTTAGAGCGAATTGTGCGCCAGTTCGCGAGGCACAAAATCCTGTTTGTGGCGCAGGTTTACGAGACGGTCACCAACTCCTCACTCACTCAGCTTAAAACGCGCCTCGATTGGACCAGACTGCGCATCTACGACATCAACGAAAAAGGGAGGAACCACGGCATCCTTCTGGGAACAAAAGGCTGGGCACCGACCGGGGCAGGCCAGTGATCTCTACCTGTCTGCGAACCCAATGAGAATCTGCTTGCCTTCCTCCGTTTGCCTCCAGCCGGTCGCAAGTCTGGCAAAACGATTCGTCCCGCCGCCCAACATGAGCCGTGTTATCCTGCCGCGCATGTCGCTCGCATCTGTTTTGCGTTGGCTTCTACTGGCATCCCTGCTCGCTTTGCCGCTCCATGCTCGCGTGCAACGGATCGAAATCACTTCCCGCGTGGATGTCCTCACCGGCAAACCGTTCGGCGATGTCGGTCCGTACGAACGGATCACAGGTCGGATCTATTTTTCAATGCCAATTTTCAATCGTCACAACCGTCGCATTGTGGACCTCGACAAAGCGGTGAACCTCAAAGACGGTCAGGCGGAGTTTTCCGCGGATTTCATGGCCGTGCGCCCGAAGGATCCAAAGAAGGGCAACGGAGCTGTGTTGCTCGAGGTGCCCAACCGCGGGCGCGGCCGGATCATCTCCCTGGTCGATGGCGGTGATTGGAACGTGGCTACCGACGCAGGCGACGCATGGCTGTTGCGCAACGGTTTCACCATCGTCTGCCTCGGTTGGCAATGGGACGCTGCCGGCGACGATGCACTGCGATTCTATGCTCCGATCGCGAAGGACAGTGGAAAAACAATCACTGGGTTGCTCCGTGGCGATGTGATGCCCTCCAAAGTGATGGAGGATATTCCCCTGGGACACCTGATCCTCGGAAACATTGGCGGCACCGAATATCCGGTGGCTTCGCCGAGCGATCCGAGAAACGTCCTGACGGTCCGAGAATCCCGGAATGCTCCGCGGAAAATCATTCCGCGCAACGAGTGGCAATTTGCACGCATGGTGGATGGGAGACTCGTCCTGAGCGACCGGCACATTCATCTGAACGGGGGATTTCAGCCCGGGAAACTCTACGAATACGTGTACGTGGTAGCCGATCCGGTGGTGGCTGGCGGGGGGCTGGCAGCCGTTCGCGACTTTGCCTCCTACGCCAAACACGATCCCAGCGCCATCACTCCTGCCGCACGCATCTACGGCGAAGGCATTTCACAAAATGGACGGTTTCTGCGCGATTTTCTTTACCAGGGCTTCAACGCCGACGAAGAAGGCAGGATCGCGCTTGATGGAGTGCTTGCTCACGTCGCCGGTGCAGGTCGTGGGAGTTTTAACTATCGTTTCGCCCAACCATCACGCGACGCGCAGCCGACTTCTTCGGTGTTCTTTCCGACCGATATTTTCCCGTTCACCGATCTGCCGGAGGAAGATCCGGTCACAGGGCAGCAAGGCGGGCTTCTCGACCGGGCGACGGCTGAAAAAGTCGTGCCAAAAATCTTCTTTTCCAACACGTCCTACGAGTACTGGGGCCGCGCCGCCGCGCTGATTCACACCAGCGTGGACGGAAAGCGCGATGTGATGCTTTCAACCGATGTGCGCATCTATCATTTCACTGGGCTGCAACATTTTTCGGTCCCCTTCCCTCCGGAAAGAGGAAAAGGCGATCTAGAAGGACAGCAGCCACAATCGCCACTGCCAGTGAGATATTTCTGGAGGGCCATGATCGCCAACATGGACGCCTGGGTCAAAAGCGGTGTGCTCCCTCCAGAAAGCAGCTATCCAAGAATCGCCGACGGCACGCTAATTCCATTGGCGCAATATGCGTTTCCGGCAATCCCCGGAGCCAACCGGCCGCACGAAGCCAACGAAGGCACGCGGCTCGACTTTGGCCCTCAGTGGCGCGATGGAGTCCTGAGCCTCCAGCCGCCAAAGGTGGGCGAGTCGTTTCCCGTGCTGGTACCGCAAATAGACAATGACGGCAACGAACGCGATGGAGTGCTCCTGCCGGAAATCAGCGTTCCGCTAGCGACCATTGCGGCCTGGAATCTACGCGATCCGTCGATCGGCGCGCCGGACCAGCGAGTTTCGTTTGAAGCGTCGTATTTTCCTTTTCCCAAGACCCCTCGAGATCGCCAGAAAAATGGCGATCCGCGCAAGTCCATTGCGGAACGTTACGCGAGCCGCGAGGACTATCTCGACCGCTACGCGAAGGAAACCGATTCACTTATAAAACAAAGATGGATCCTCCCGGAAGACCGCAAAGCCCTGCTCGAACGTGCGCAGCAACAATGGAACGAAGCGGCAAAGTGAACGACGAAAAACCCCGGAGGGGCTGCCTATGCGAATCGTTCGGACGTTGGTCGACTCCTTCGATCGGAAACACCAGACACTCGCCCTGTTGCTGACAGTGATTGCGGCGTTGCCGCTTTTGGCTCAGGATGCGAGGCGCGATCCCGAGGAGCCGCTCGCGGGCAAGCCGAAGCCAACATTGTTGCCGCGCCCCGCCGGCGCGATAGTCCGCCGAGATGTGGACGAAAAGGGGATAGCCGCCTTGATTCATGAATTGGTGGGCTGCGGCACGCGTCTTTCGATCTCCTCATGGACCGATCCCAAACGCGGAATCGGCTGCGCGCGGGACCGGGTGGCGGCGCGCTTTCGCCAGATCGCCGCTGAATCTGGAGGCAAACTGCAGGTGATCGTGGACAAGTTCGAAACCGAGTCCGACCGCACCGCGAGCCCTGTGTCGATGGAAAACGTGTACGCGATTCTGCCGGGAAACGATGCGAAGTTCGAAAAAACCTTATTTATCGTCTCCGGCCACATGGACTCGATGCCGTCCAAGTGGAGCGATCCCGACTCCGACGCGCCCGGTGCGGATGACGATGCGTCTGGAACCGCGGTCAGCGTGGAGTGCGCGCGTCTACTGAGCAAACTTGCTGCCGGCGTGCGAAGCCCATTCCGGTCGACGATTCTGTTCGCAGCCGTTTCTGGGGAAGAGCAAGGCTTGCTCGGCAGCAAGCATCTGCTTGAATGGACAAGGCAACAGGGTTACACGGTCGCGGGTATGCTGGATGACGATATTGTCGGCGCCGATCCGACACCGGGCGGACTGCATCGCGTGCGCTTGTTTTCCGGCAACGGCGAGATTGACGATTGCGACTCGCCTTCGCGGGAACTGGCGCGTGCCATCGAAGATATCGACGGCCGCACGGACATCCGCCTGATCTTCCGTTTGGACCGTTTTGGGCGAGGCGGCGATCACTATTATTTCTATAAAGCTGGCCTGCCCGCCGTGCGATTTACCGAGCCACTGGAAAATTATGCGCGTCAACATCAGACGCCGCGCACCGAAGATGGCGTCGAATATGGAGACCTCGAAAAATATTTGGACTTCAAGTTGATCAGTGACGTCGCGCGTGATAACGCCGAAGCCTTGCGCCAGCTGGCGATGGCTCCTATCCCGCCGACCGAGGTGCGATTACGAGGCGCGGTTTCACCAGATGCAAAAGTCTCCTGGGCTGCGGCGGACGATGGCGAGCGTGCAGGATTTGAAATTCTCTGGCGCGAAACGACTGAAGTGCGCTGGCAGGTCTATGACTTCGTGACCGCGGGCACCGACACGGCTTTGAAAGGCGTTTCCACCGACAACCACTTCTTCGCCGTGCGTGCCGTTGGCAAGAATGGCGCCCGTTCGATCGCGGTCCCAACCGAAATGGCGCAGCGGCCCATCAATTCGGACACAAAGAAGTAGAGTTTCTCTCGCTTTTTACTTGTAAATCTCTTCCCTGGGCGTAAATTGAACGACGTCGCGCGACCTTCCGATACTGCCCCGGGGGATCCGGGCCGGGGTTTCCCGGAACTGATGCGCTCGCCTTCGGCTGGTGCCTGATTCGAGGACCCATCGCAAACTACTGGACAGGAGAGGCTTTTTGGGAATATTACGGGTACCACGAGGGGGCGACTCGGGCTTTCCGGGATGTTTACGCATCACGGAAGTTTCGAGGTAACCTCGTCACACTTTGACTTAGGTTCCGCGTTCTAGTACGACAACGGGTAAGAACCGCTCATCCGTTGAACTCACGTCAGGGAGAAAGCACCAACATGGAAATGACAACGAAACAACTGGGGACGCTGATGTTGGCCGCAGCGCTCTTGGCGGGTACCTGCCTGCTCAGCGCGCCGGCGAATGCCGACACAGCAGCTGGGGAAGCGACGTTTAAGGCCAAGTGCGCCGGCTGCCACGGCGCCGATGGCAAGGGCAAGGAAGCGATGAAGACTCAGGATATGTCGTCTGCCGAAGTTCAGAAGATGAGCGACGCGGACCTCAGCGGCATCATCACAGCGGGCAAAGGAAAAATGCCCGCCTACAAGACGTTGACGCCGGATCAGGTGAAGGATCTAGTCAGCTATATCCGTTCCTTGAAGAAGTAGCTTTTCCGATGGTTTGCGGTCGGTGCGGAGCGCTGACTCCGATGCGCTCCGCGCTGGTTCGAGGAAGCGGTTTCCAGTTCGGCAAAGGGGCAAAAAAGATTTGACGCGGTGCGTTCACTCCGACGCGTCAGGCAAGTTCACCGCAGAGCCTGTCTCTCCAGGCTCTCAGAGTAGGGCGTAGTCCAGAGGCCCCGGCGAATCCTTCGCTGGGGCTGCTAATCCTGCATCATTTGCTTGGGGAGCTCTCGGTATGAGTGCACAAACCACGGCCAGGGACTGGTTGCGACTCCTCTACTATTTCATCCAGAACACCATCAGCTTTATCGGTGTCGTCTTCACCACGGCCAGCGCCATAACCCTCATCGCTTTCGGCGGTTCAGGAGGAAAATCCCAAGATTCTTAAGGACCTTGGATTGCTATAGCCAAAATTCGAGGGCCATTGGCCCGGAGGTACCTTACTATGAGCTCCAAACGAGCGGAGCAGCAGGGCTCGATCCAGTTGTTCGGCCTGCTGTTCGCGCTGGTATGGGTGCTCGCTCCCACTCATGCTGCCGCGAAGGATAAAACCGCTTCATTTCCCAGCAAGGATGAGGCTTGCCTGGCATGCCATGGCACGGCGGGAATGAAATCCGGCAAGGGCAGAGATATCTCGGTCAATCCGGCAAAGCATTTGGCGGGCGCCCACGCCATTCTCGGTTGTACCGATTGCCACACCTCCATCAAGGAATTCCCTCATCCTGCAAAGATCACGAAAGTCCAATGTTCCTCTTGTCATACTTCGGAAACAAAGGCCTTCGCTACCAGTGTGCACGCGATGCTTGGCGAGAACGCTTGCGCTTCTTGTCACGGCAGTGTGCACGAATTGACCGCTACGGAAAGACTCGCGCCCGCCAAATGCGCCCAATGCCACGCTCAGGAAGTCAAGGTGTTTGCCGACAGCGCCCACGGACAGGCTGCGACGCACGGCGATCCGGATGCTCCAAACTGCGCTTCGTGCCATGGGTCGATCCACAAAGTGAAAGCCTCGAGCGAGGCCGGATCCCTGGTGGCCGCCGTGCAGCTCCCGGAAACCTGCGCGACCTGCCACAGCGATCCGGGATTTCTCTCGCGGCACCAGATGCCTGTCGCACATCCCGTGGACTCCTACAAGCAGAGCGTTCATGCGCGCGAAATCGCCTCCGGAGACCTGAAAGCGGCGAAGTGCAACGATTGCCACGGTAATCACGACATCTATCCGGCGCGCGATGCGCGCTCTCACGTCAATCACTGGAAGGTCTCGGAAACCTGCGCGACCTGCCACAAGGAAATCGCCAAAACCTATCAGCGAAGCGTCCACGGCGAAGCGGTACGCATCGGCGCCAAGGACGCGCCGGTTTGCACGGACTGCCACGGAGAACATCTGATTCTCGAACCGGAAAATCCCAACTCGCCGGTGAACGCGGCGAATGTTTCTCTAGAGACCTGCGGCCGCTGCCATTCCAGTATGCGTCTGGCGCTGCTCTACGACATACCCGCGGACCGCGTGCCTTCCTATGCCGACAGCTACCACGGTCTGGCGCTCAAGGGCGGGAAACTCACCGCCGCCAATTGTGCGTCCTGCCACGGCATACACAACATTTTCAAGTCTACCGACGCGCGTTCGACCGTCAATACCGCCAATCTGGCGAAGACCTGCGGTCACTGCCATAAGGGCGCGGACGAAGCGCGCTATTCGGTTGGTCCCGTGCATGTGCAAACTGGCACCGGACCGAATCACCCGGTCGTGAAGTGGATTCGCTGGGCGTATTGGGTGCTCATCCCCGCAACGCTCGGTTTCATGCTTATCCACAATCTCCTCGATCTGCTCAGCAAGTTGATTCGCCGCTGCCCGCGACAAGAATCGGGAAGCGTCGCGCTGCGCATGAACCTGCGGTTCCGCCTGGCCCATTGGGGAATCATGATCAGCTTTCCAACGCTCGTCGTCACCGGCTTTGCGTTGAAATATCCCGATAGCTGGTGGGCCAAGCCGCTGCTGATGTGGGAGGCCAGCACCGGCGTGCGCGGCGGGTTGCATCGGCTCGCCGCCGTAGTTATGATCGCGGTCACCGCTTATCATTTCCTGCATCTGGCGATGAACAAGCGCGATCGCGGTTTCCTGTGGGCTATGCTCCCCGCTGGCAAGGACGCCACCGACATCGTTGACGTTTTCCGCTATAACCTCGGCCTTTCGCAGAAACAGCCCAAGTTCTCGAAGTTCAACTATGCGGAAAAAATGGAATACTGGGCCTTCCTGTGGGGCACGGCGGTGATGGCGGCGTCCGGATTCCTGCTCTGGTTCGATAACTTCGCTTTGCGCCACTTCCCGAAGTGGGTATGCGACGCGGCCACGGCAGTGCATTGGTATGAAGCGCTGCTGGCCACCTTCTCGATCCTCATCTGGCACTTCTATCTGGTGATCTTCGATCCGGCGGTTTACCCGATGGATACCGCCTGGCTGGATGGGAAGATTCCCGCCGATCATTACCGCCACACCCGCCCAGCCTACTATCGGCAACTTTTGAAAGAAGGTCTGGTCGAAATGCCCGACGAGTCCCCTGCCGCGGCTCACGCGCCAGAACCCGCACACGGCGACGATTAAATCCTCGCCTTACTTGCAAACGGGAGCAGTTTTTCCTGCTCCCTTGCTCTTTCAAGGAGTCCGCCGAAAAGGAGTCTTTGAAGTTGTGGTAGTGTCTGCTAGGAGACTGCCTCTTCCGCATGAACAAGCGACCCATTATTGAGCCGTTTCGCATCAAAAGCGTCGAGCCCCTCCGCACTACTACCCGCGAAGAACGTGAGAAACTCCTGGCGTCTGCTGGCTACAACCTGTTTCTAGTCCCTTCCGAAGCGATCGTGATTGATCTGTTGACGGATTCCGGCACTTCCGCGATGTCCACCGAGCAGTGGGCTGCCGTGATGCGTGGCGACGAATCCTATGCCGGCTCGCCCAGCTTTGCGCGATTTCGTGATTCTGTACAGGGCATCTTCGGCTTCAAACATGTGATCCCCACGCACCAGGGACGAGCGGCAGAACGCATCCTGTTCAACGTGATGTGCAAGAAGGGTGACATCGTCCCCAACAACACGCACTTCGATACTACGCGCGCGAACTGCGAATTTGTCGGCGCGCAGGCCCTGGACCTGCCGGTCCCGGAAGCAAAACAGCCGGCGCTGATTCACCCGTTCAAGGGAAACATGGACACCGCCCGTCTTGCTGAACTGATCGAGCGCGAAGGGGCAGGAAAAATTCCGCTGGTGATGCTGACGGTAACGAACAATTCAGGCGGCGGGCAGCCGGTTTCGATGGCCAATATCCGTGCGGTGAAGGCCCTCTGTCAGAAGCACGGCATTCCCCTCTATATTGACGCCTGCCGCTTCGCGGAAAACGCCTATTTCATTAAGCTGCGTGAATCCAGGTATACCGCGAAAACTCCCAGCGAGATCGCCCGTGAGATGTTTTCCTACGCCGACGGTTGCACGATGTCCGCAAAGAAGGACGGGCTTGCGAATATTGGCGGCTTTCTTTGCACCAACGACGATTCTATCGCGCAACAAGAAAAAGACCTGTTGATTCTCACCGAAGGCTTTCCCACCTATGGCGGCCTGGCCGGCCGCGACCTTGAGGCCATCGCTGTCGGACTCAATGAAGCGCTCGAGGAAGACTATCTTCGCTACCGCATCGCTTCTACCGCTTTTCTCGGGAATCATATCGCCGCCGAAGGCGTCCCCATCGTGCAACCGCCGGGCGGCCACGCGATCTATCTCGACGCGCGCGCGTTTCTCCCGCATATCTCCGCCTCCCAGTTTCCCGGTGTGGCGCTGGCGAACGAACTATATTTGGAAGGTGGCATTCGCTCGGTGGAAATTGGCACGCTGATGTTTGGCGAACATGCGCAAATGGATCTTGTCCGGCTTGCCATTCCGCGTCGAGTCTACACGCAGAGTCACATAGAATATGTCGTCGAAGTGATTCTGGATGTGTGGCGCCGCCGCAATTCGATTTCCGGATACGAACTGGTGCAGCAAGCGGCCTTCTTGCGCCACTTCACAGCTCGTCTGACGCCGCGGAGCGGACGGACATGAAACTTGCCATCGATCCTGGCCTCAAAAAGAAATGTCCGCTGGTCGCGTTAGGTCTGGTCACCGCGCAAGTGCGCACAACTGATTCCTCGCTGCAACTCTTGGGTGAGATGTACTCCTGCGAGGCTATGGTTCTCAAAAGCGTCGATCCGCGGGCGCTGCTGGATGCGCCCGCTATCTCGGCAACCCGTTCAGGCTATCGCGCGCTTGGCAAAGACCCGGCGCGTTACCGCGGTTCCTCCGAAGCGCTGATGCGCCGACTGATCAGCGGCAAGCATTTTCCCAACATCAATTGCGTCGTGGATATCATCAATCTCATTTCGGTCGAAAGCCGCCTCCCCGTTGGCCTCTACGATTTGGCGAGCGTCCAGGGCGACATGGTCTTTCGTGCCGGAAAGAAAGCGGAGACCTACAAAGGCATCGGCAAATACGATTTGAATCTGGAAGACTTGCCGGTCTTCGCCGATGCCGCCGGCCCTCACGGCAGCCCCACCAGCGATTCCGAGCGCACCATGGTCACCACCTCCACCGAACGGGTTGCGGCCATCATCATTTCCTTCGGCGGTCAGCAGCCTTTGCCCGCTTGGTGCACACGCATGACCGAATTGTTAGAACGCTACGCCGAAGGCCGGGACCCGCACACCGAGATCATCACTTAGACCCGGTCCAGATCGGTATCACTTCCTCCGCTTTTGCGAGTACGATGAGGACAACCTCAATGCCCAGCGTCTACGATCTGAAGCCCAAATTTCAAGATCTGCTTCGCCCCGTTACCAACGGGCTCGCAAGCATGGGAGTCAGCGCAAATCAGGTCACCATCGCGGCCATGCTGTTGTCGTTTGCCACCGGGATGATCATCGGTTTTTCGAAGAATTTGCGCACACTCCTTTTGCTCCCGGCCGTCCTATTCGCCCGCATGGCCCTGAACGCCATTGATGGCATGCTGGCGCGGGAACACCATCAGAAAACACCCCTCGGCGCGATGCTGAATGAACTGGGTGACGCATTTTCCGATGCTGCGCTGTATCTGCCCCTTGCATTTTTTCTTCCGTTCGATCCGGTCGCGATGGTGCTGATCGTGCTGCTTGCGATTCTTGGCGAGATGACCGGTGTCGTTGGCGTACAAATCGGCGCATCACGCCGCTACGACGGCCCCATGGGCAAGAGCGATCGCGCCTTTGTGTTCGGCATCCTGGGGTTAGCTCTGGGTTCGAACTTGCCTATTTTTCCCGCAGTCCGTCCAGTTCTCTGGATCGTCGTCCTTCTCCTTCTCCTCACAATCCTCAATCGTGCGCGCGGCGCTCTCCGCGAGCTGCAAAGCCGCAACGCTTCATGAGCAGAGGCATCCATCCCATCGGCAGCTTATTGGCAGCGCTGGCGCGCGGCATCACCGGTGTGCAGGTTCAATGGGCGGGTTGCGAACCGAGCGAGCGGCAGCGTATCTACTTCGCGAATCACACCAGCCATCTTGACTTCGTTGTGCTCTGGTCCGCGCTGCCCTCGGAGATTCGGGCCAGCACGCGACCCATCGCTGCCAAAGATTATTGGGAGGAGACTCCGGTTCGCCGCTATCTGGTCGAAAACGTCTTTAACGCCGTGCTGGTCGAGCGCGGCGCCATGGCCAAAGCAAAATCGCCTGACGAAGCAAAGTTCTTGGGGCGTTCGTTGATCGAAGACATGGCCGCCGCCCTCGGAAAGCGAAATTCTTTGATACTTTTCCCGGAAGGCACGCGCGGAACCGGCGAAAAACTCGGCGAATTCCGGGGCGGCCTCTACTTTCTTGCGATGCGCCGGCCCGACGTGGAGCTTGTCCCCGCGTATCTGGAAAACATGAACCGCATCCTGCCGAAAGGTGAGTTTCTGCCCGTACCCATGCTGAGCCTGCTGACGTTCGGCAAGCCCATCCAGGTCCAACCGGGGGAAGAAAAAGACGCATTTCTGGAACGCGCGCGAGAGGCCGTCAGCAGCCTGCGCCGGATCGGACCCGCCTGATGCTCGCAGCAATGCACGATCCCAAACTGATGTGGCTTTTTGGCGGTGTCCTTGGGCTGCTCGTTCTGTCGACGTTCGCGGGCGACATTCTAAAGCAACGCCATCCGATTGATTCGAGCCGCTCGACCATCGACAACCTCAACGCGCGCATCCGCGCGTGGTGGAAGATGTGCGCCATCTTCGCGGTGTCTCTGCTGATCGGTCGCATCGGCACGCTGGTGCTGTTCGCCGTCATCTCGTTCCTCGCCTTGCGCGAGTACATGACGCTGGTTCCCACGCGTCGCGGCGATCACCGCACCTTGTTCTGGAGCTTCTTTGTCATCATGCCGCTGCAATATTATCTAGTCGGGATTCTGTGGTACGGCTTTTTTGCGATCATGATTCCCGTGCTGGCGTTCATCTTTGTTCCCACCAGCATTGCCATCTACGGAGACACCGAGCATTTCCTGGAGCGAGCCGCAAAAATCCAGTTCGGACTGATGGTGTGCGCCTACTGCTTAAGTCATGCTCCGGCTTTGTTGCTGCTGAAAATTCCCGGATTCGAAGGCCACGAGCCGCGCCTGCTCCTGTACCTGGTGATCGTGGATCAGATGAGCGATGTGCTGCAGTATGTGTGGGGCAAGCTCATCGGCAAACACAAAATCGCCTGGCGCGTCAGTCCCAACAAAACCTGGGAAGGCTTCATTGGCGGAACTCTCACGGCGACGGCGCTGGGAACCGCTTTGTGGTGGGTCACGCCGTTCACGCGCCTCGAATCGGCCGGCATGTCCTTCACCATCTGCATTCTAGGCTTCTGCGGCGGATTGGTGATGAGCGCCATCAAGCGCGATATTGGCATCAAGGATTTTGGCGTGGCGATTGAAGGCCATGGCGGTATCCTCGACCGCATCGACTCGCTCTGCTTCGCGGCGCCGATCTTCTTCCACTTGGTCCGCTATTATTTTGTTCCCTGAACGCTGCCTAGCGCGCTACAGGCTCCACGGCCTGCGCGCTCGAGGAAACACGCGACTTCAGCAGTCCACGGGCCGCAAGCAGCTCGGCATTGAGTAGCGCCGCGCCCGCCGCGCCGCGCACCAGGTTGTGTGAAAGCAGTGTCAGCTTCACGTCGAGCAGCGGGCATTCGCGCACGCGACCTACGACGGCGGCCATGCCCTGGCCTGCATTCGAATCCTTACGCGGTTGTGGACGATCGTCTCCGTCCTCTACCACGATCGGATGCTTCAGCCCTGTGGGCAGCGAAGCCAGCTCTGGCGAAACCTCGAACGAGCGCAGCGCCTGACGCACCTCGTCAAGCGTCGCCGTTTTCTTCAGCCGTAGCGAAACACACTCCAGGTGCCCATCAACGACTGGCACTCGGTTGCAATGTGCGCTGATGCCTAGTCCGGCCTCGATGAACCGCGACCCATCCCATTTCCCCAGCAGCTTTTGCGGCTCTGCTTCCATCTTTTCTTCTTCGCCGCTGATGAACGGAATCACGTTGCCCAGAATGTCGAGCGACGGCACTCCCGGATAGCCGGCTCCGGAAACTGCTTGCAATGTCACGACAAAAACTTTTTCCAGCCCAAAGATGTCCGCAAGCGGCTTCAGCACCAAGACGAGTCCTGCTGTTGAGCAGTTCGGATTGGTGACGATGAATCCTGTATCGTACCCGCGATTCCTCTGCTGCACGCGGATCGCATCTACGTGCGAGGCGTTCACTTCAGGAATCAGCAGCGGCACATCCGGATCCATGCGGTGATTCTTGGAATTGCTCACTACGGGATAGCCGAGACGCGCAAAGTCCTGTTCGGCTTTTCCTGCCACGGAAGAATCCAGCGCCGAAAAAACAAAATCGCACTCGAGATTCGGTTCCAGATCCTTGACCACCAGCTTGCGTGCCGTGTCAGGGATCGGTCCTTCCAGATGCCAGCGCACCGCTTCCGCGTAGGTCTTGCCCGAGGAACGCTCGGAAGCCGCCACCGCGGTCAACTCAAACCACGGATGATCCCCCAGCAGTTTCACCAGGCGCTGCCCGACCATTCCGGTTGCTCCCAATACTCCGGCGCGCCATTTCTGGCCATCGGGACGGCGGCTCATCGCGCACCCCGGTCGATCGCAAATCGCTTTGCGGCGCTCAGCATGTCTGTCTGCGGTTCCGGACTCATGTTTTCGGCTCCTCTGTATTCCGCCGGAGGTATTCGGGAAGGGGTAGAAACGAAAAAACCCACCGCCCGGTTTGCTTCGGGGGTGGGTTGGAAACTTTTTCTTGCCGGCTAGCCGTTTCTCCCGTCTCCCGAAGCGCGCGTAGTGGACGTAGTCGTATGAATCGACGGCGTCGCGAGGGTCCCGATGCGCTTCAGTGCGGCTGCCAACATGTGCTTCCAAGATATCACGAGCCACCTGAATCCCAAGCGCAATTTCTTGTCTTTAAAAGAACCCATTTAACAAAACCTAATCCGTCTGGCGAGGTACTACCACAAGCCTGCTATATATATGCATGAATATAAAAAGCTTAGATGCGGCGAAGAGAGATAACAATTGGGGCAGGTTCCGGCTCCAGTCGAAAGGCCTGGTTCCCGGTCAGCACCTTCCTATGGCGATCCATTCCGCGACGGCCAGGTGAGGGGGAAGCTGCAGTGCCTGCTCTTCTTTTATGCCGGTGCGTCAAACAACAAGCACGAACAAGTGAGCCCCGATTCGGCCTTCTGCAATTCGGAAATATCCAAAGATTCGACGTGGAATCCCTGGGCTTCGATGCGCGTGCGCGTTTTCGGAAACGATGCGGGAAAGATCACCACGTCGCCCAACGCCAGCGCATTTCCCGCCTGCGGCTCCGAGGGATCCACGTCCACCCAGTCAAATCCTTGCAACCTGGTCCAGCGAAACCATTCGCGGTTTCCGAGCAGCACGTTCTTTCCCAAGTGCGTCACCGCGGACTTCAGATGCAGGCAACCTGTCACCGGCACCGCGGTCAAATCGTAGCCCCAAGGCCCGAGGAACTCCGCCAGTTGGCGGATGCCTTCGGCATTGGTGCGGTCGCTAAGACCTACAAATATCCTTCTCGCAATCCGAAGAATGTCTCCGCCTTCCAGTGTCCCAGGCAATTTCACGCATGCCAGCTTCCGATAACGCTCCAATGCCACCGCTAGCGAAGGCGCCTCCTTTCGCCGTGTCTCGGTGCCCAACGGACAAATCACGGCAATCTCGTCCAGCACAAAAGCCGGATCTTCCACAAACATCGAATCCGGCAAATCCTTCTCTTCCGGCAACGAAATCACACGGGCACCAAGCTTTGCCAGCAGCGCTTCATAGGAGCGATGTTGCGCCCGCGCTTTTTCCAGATCGATCGGTTTGCGTTCGATGAAACTCAGTTCGCAGTTTGCAAGCGAGGAGCTTACCGCCCGGGTAATCGCTGTGAGCATTTCCAAAATGTATCAGAGACGCCGAGCATTGGCCATGCAGCGAGCGCCCCTAGGGAGGTTCACGTTCTCACGCGAAACCGATATAGTCTTAAGCAAGTTTTCCGGTTCGTTCGGGTCAGGAAACATCAAGGAGAAGGCTCTCATGTCGGATGGGATTCGTCGCGTTGTCGCGTTGAGCGTGCTGATACTGGGCACTGGACTGCTCTGGGCCACCGGACGGTCAACGAATGATGAAGACGTCGCAAAGAACGATCAGGACGCGGCGCTGGCCTTTGCCCGCGAACGCGCGGCCGCGAACGATCCTCGCCTCAAAGGGGCCTACCGCTACGACAAGGGCGGCTGGGTGTATGTCCATCTCGAAGGCGACCCCGCGGCCATCGGCTTTCAGCATGGTTTTCTTCTCGCCCCCGAAATCGAAGACGCCTTTCCTGCTGTCAGCGCCGGGATGACCCATTCTTCCAAGCGCGATTGGGCGTTTTTCCGCCAGGCAGCGCGCGAAATGCTTTGGCCCAAAATTGACGACGAATATAAGGAAGAGTTGCAGGGTATCGCCGAAGGTCTGAACGTGCGCACCGGCTCCAAGCTCGACGTCTATGACATCGTTGCGTTCAACGCGTTCGAAGAATTGCCCGATTACTACGTTCCCTGGCTCGACAAGCAGGAAAGAAGGCCCAACGCGCCTAATCTCAAAAGCCCGGGAAACTGCAGTGCCTTCGTCGCTACCGGAAGTTGGACCAAAGATGGAAAAATCGTCATCGCCCACAACAACTGGACCAGCTACATGAACGGTGAGCGCTGGCGCATTATCTTTGACATCAAACCGAAAAACGGCTTCCGCATGATCATGGATGGTTTTCCCGGTGTCATCGCCAGCGACGACGATTTCGGCATCAACAGCGACGGTTTGATGGTCACGGAAACGACCATTTCCCAGTTCGAAGGCTGGGATCCCAACGGCAAAGCCGAATTCGTTCGTGCCCGCAAGGCGTTGCAATATGCGAGTTCGATCGATGAGTACGTGAAAATCATGCTCGACGGAAACAATGGCGGCTACGCCAATGACTGGCTTATCGGCGACCGCAAAACCAATGAAGTCGCGCAACTCGAGCTGGGCCTGAAGGCCTACAAACTCTGGCGCACGAAAGATGGCGTGTTTTCTGGCTCCAATTGGGCTCGTGATCCCAAAGTTCTAAAGCTCGATACGCCACAGTTCGATCCCAATGATGCCGAAACATCACCCAACGCGCGCCGCGCCCGCTGGGAACAACTGTTGAACGAAAACAAGGGCAAGCTCGATGTCGACCTCGCCGAAAAGCTCCTCGCAGATCACTTTGACGCGTACCAGAAAAGAGAGGAAGCCAATGAACGGACGCTTTGTGGCCATGTAGACAATTCAACGCGCGGCATAGCCATCTGGGCTTGGACACCGAACTATCCCGGCGGTGCAGTGCAAGGGAAAGCCGCCGACTCCACCATGGCGCAGCAGCTTCGCCTGGTTGCTCGTATGGGCCATCCTTGCGGGGAAGATTTTCACGCCAAACCGTTCCTGGCAACGCACTCTGATTACGCGTGGCAGGAACCCTACTTGCGCGACATGCTCGCCGGCCCGTGGACCGAGTTCCACGCCGGCGAAATACCCGTCCCGCAACAATAGGCAGCGAAGGTCGATCGAGTTGTATTTCTAAGATCGAGCCGCCGCCTGGCGCTTGGCGCGCAACGCTTCAGCAGCCGGAGCCGTTTCTCGCGCGAGCATCCGGCAATGCTCGTAGGCACAATAAACCTGGTCGAACGCCTGATCCCATGAAATCCCTTCGACTTTTTTCCGCGCAGCCGCACCCATCACGCGCAGCCGTTGCGGGGCCCTTGCCAGTTCCACAACCCGCGCTACAAAGTCGGCATCGCAGTCGGCGACAAATCCGGTCTCCCCGTGAATCACCAGGTGTTTTGGTCCGCCCTCATTTGTTACCACCGACGCGACGCCAGAGGCCGCAGCTTCCTGAATCACGTTGCCGAACGTGTCGGTGCGCGAAGGAAACGCAAATAGGTCCATGTTCGCGTACGCCCGAGCCAGATCCTCTCCCCGCAGGACGCCGGTGAACTGTCCATGGCGCAAGCGGCGTTTCAGCCATGCGATTTCGCTGCCCGCGCCAACCACGACGATCTGAAAATCCCGAATGCCCGCCGATTCGAGCCCGCGTTCAACATCTGCCAGAAGCCGCACGCCCTTTTCCGGCGTCACTCGACCGACAAACCCAAGGTGCAAGGCTTCATCGTGTCGCGTTCTCCGTGCTGGGTTAAATAGCTCCGCGTCCACCCCGCGCGTCATCAGAAAACAAGGCCTGTGCAGTCTCTTTTCGAGCCATTCTGCCTGTGGCACCGTCGGCGCCAACGTGACCTTAGCCATGCCGTAGAACCACATCTGCACGCGCAACCCCTGAAGCTGCACCCAGCTGCCCGCTTGCCGCGTAACTTTACCGGGCAGAAATCCCAGCGCCTTCTGCAGTCGACGCGCGGCAAATTGGTGAAAGTTTGTGTGCCAGGACGCCACCAGCGGAATCTTCAGCGAATGGCAAAGGTAAGCTCCCAGTTGTCCCAACTCCCCGGGGCTGGTGATGTGAATCATGTCCGGCTGGAAAGCCAACACTTCTTTCCTGATCCGGCCCAAATACCTCCAGAAAAAAAGGTCGTACTGTAAATCCCGTTCAATCCCGATGCTCAGCCAGGCTCGCTTCAGCTCGACGCGCCGGACACTGCCTTGTTCGCGCACGCCGGGGTCGATTCCTCCGTGCACCGCCAGAAATGGATAATTACGCCTCTGCGCATAGCTCACGAGTTGACGCGCGGTCAGGGCCACTCCGTTGATTTCGTGGAATGTCTCGCAGAACAACGCCACCCGCGGGGGACAGGTCATAACCCTCCTTCTTCATTCCCCAAAAACGGCAGGCGTAGCGCCGGCCGAAGCCTCGGATTCGCGGCCAACGCCAGCAGCCACCGGTACTTGTCGACGACACGGTGAAAGCGCGTACCGGTAAACTGGGACAGCGGCACGGCTTCCCCATTCTGCTCCACAAACACGCGCGACATCCAATGCCTTCTACCGAACTCTCCGGGCGCTTCGGCCAGCGCGTGCCAGGTGTTTTCGAGCAACCGCAGCCGCAGCGGCTCAAAGTACTGCGGCATCAGCAGAACTTCGCTGCGGCGTTCCTCGCGAACCTCCGCCACGAACGCGTCAAACGTCGCGGCCCGCGTTACGTTCAGGGTTGCGTTGGGCTCGCAGCCGTGCCGGTCGCCGCCAGAAATCACCGGCAACCCAACCGCTTCGCCCAGCGCCACCACTTCCCGGTTCTCTCGCCGCGACCGCATCCCGTTCATTTCCACGGCGTGAATTAGGCTCGCGTATTTTTCGAGGGCGAGCTTTAAAAAGCGCAAATGCACCTCCGGTGCAACATTTTCGGCTGACCAATACGGATGGTTCAACACGATCAAAACCGAAGGACATGCATTCAGTTCAATCAAGAGTTGCACGAGCTGCGCCGTGCGCGGGTTTTTCGTGTATTCCTGGAATGCTGCAATCCAATTGGTGGCCTCGGGCGCCGGCAGGTTGTGCACTCCCAAATGCAGAATGGTGCCCTCGAACGGCGCGGTCCACTCCACAGAGATCGGCACATCCTGCGTCGCGGCCAGCAATCGCAGGTGCTGCCCTGCTTCGATATTGTCGTGGTCGGAGAGCGAGACCAGAGGGTTCAGCCCAACGCTCTGCTCGATGGCGTTGCTCTCGAGGGCATACGCCTCTCGCGGCGAAAGCGGAGGCGTCCAGTAGTACTTGGCGAAGTCAAAATTCCACCCATGGTAAAGGTGCAGGCGCCCCAGTTCGCGCTCGAGGATATAGCCTCCGATCGGGAACTTATCGATATACAGGGGCAGTCGCCGCAGGCTCTCCTTCGAGTGCATAGTATGGCTGTGCAGCGAGACACCGGTTCTGTATAAGGAACAGTAGTCCGAGCCTTTTTTGAAAGGCTCGATCCGCGTGAGGGGCTTGCGCATTTAGGACGCTCCGCTCGTGTTGGGATGCAACCGTGCCGCAGCGTTCTTTTTGCTGGTTTTCTACTGGCAGGCTAAGGTCTCCGCATTACTCCCAGATAACTATCAGTTCAAGATTCACAATTCCGTGATCCTTTAGACACAAAATGGGCCTCTCCTGTACAAATCCTAAACGGACGGTCAGTTTGTCGGAGCCGTGGCACCGGTTACGGCGATCTCCACATGAGAAGGATATCTGCTGGAGCGGTAGACCTTGTTGGTTGCCTTCTGATAGTCGGATTCCTTCGCTTCAAAAATATTCGGAACAAACTTCTGCGGGTTACGGTCATAGAGCGGGAACCACGTGCTTTGCACCTGGACCATGATGCGGTGGCCTTTCTTGAACACGTGATTCGCCGTATGCAGGTCGATCGTGAATGGCGTAATCTCCCCCGAAACAATGGCCTCGGGTTTCTCGTACGAATCGCGGTAGCGCCCGCGGAAGATTTCGTCCGCGATCATTAGTTCGAAGCCGCCCAGGTTCCATTCCGTTTCGGGTTTGTCTGGATAAACGTCGATCAGCTTCACCACCCAGTCGGCATCCGAACCCGTAGTTGAGGCGAAAAGCTTCGCCGTCACCTGGCCCGTCAGCGTCACATCCTCCAATAACTCGTCGGTCTTCCAGGTCAGCACATCCGGCCGCTTCTCGACGAATCGCTGGTCCTGTACCAACCACGTATACCAGCGCCCCGGATGGTCCTTCGGATAGGTCTCATCCACTGGCCTGTTGCGATAGGGCACTGGATTGGCCGGATCGCTCGTGTACGAATCGAAATCGTCGGCGCCATCCGGCTTCGGCGCGTCGAAACTTAATTTTCCATTGACGGCAAAATACAGACTCTTTTTCTGCGCGTCCCCCGGCGGCCACGCCGCAAATCTCGTCCAGGTATTACTGCCGGTCTGAAATAGCAGCGCTTCCTCGAGCGGCAGCACGCCTTTGTCATGCAGCCAGTAGGCAAACCACGGCCCTTCTACTTGTTCACGAAAGTATTTACCCGTCTCGCTGCCAAAGGGAATCTGGCCAAGAAAATTCCCTGGACCGTGCGCCCACCCGCCGTGATTCCAGGGCCCCACTACCAGGTAGTTCAGGTGCGCCGAATCGTTCTTTTCGAGATTCGCATAGGTTGCCATTGGCCCGTAAAAATCCTCCTGATCCCACCAGCCGGCCACATTCAAGTTCGGCACTTTCGACTGGTGCAACGCGTAGGCAATGGCCTTGCGCTTCCAGAAATCGTCATACGCGGGGTGCTGCACAAAGCCGTTCCAGGAGGGAATTTTGCCGTGCAGGTATTGCTTGTTGATATTCGAAAGCGGCCCGATGTTCAGGTACCAGTCGTACAGATCGTCGCGGTCGAATTTCAGTTGGTAGTTTTCCTTGTTGGACTCCATCGACGTCGCGTACTCATAGCCGTAGCTCAGCCGGAACGCTCCGTTGTGAAAGAAATCGTCGCCCAGCCAGGTGTCACCCATACACGCTTGTTCAGAAACCGCCTTCAGCGCCGGATGCGGATTCACCAATGCCATTGCGGCAAGAAATCCCCCGTAAGAGATTCCAGCCGTGCCTACACGGCCGTTGTTGTTTGGAACGTTCTTCACCAGCCATTCGATGGTGTCATAGGTGTCGGTACTTTCATCGACGCCTTTTGAATCACTCGGATCGTGCGCCGGCCGGTTCATCACGAACGTTCCCTCCGAGCCGAAGCGTCCCCGGATGTCCTGAAACGCAAACACATAGCCGTCCGCGAACATGTGCGAATAGCGATACAGCTTCGGGCTGTACCCTTTGTCCGGCGCGGAAATGCCGTAAGGGGTGCGCTCGAGAAAAATGGGTAGGGACTGGTTGGTGTGTCGGGGTATGTAGATTTCGGTGTGGAGCTTTATCCCGTCACGCATGGGAATCATCACTTCCCGCTTTTCAAACAGCCCTGGCAACTCAAGCTGCTGCCCTTGCGAAGCCGGATGAACCACAACCCATGTCAGCGCCAAAATCGCACAAATCCGCAAGAAATTCCTCATGGACAAGCGCCTCCCGGGTTCCCGCAGCAAGCCGGCTGGAGCATACCACACGGCGTCCCGGGCATTGGTGCCCCGCGTTTCCTCTGCTAAAATAGGAGTTTGTAGCACCGCACCTGTTTTTTGATGAAGAAAGGATTCGTCCGGGCTGCTGGTTGTTTCAGCAGCTATTTTTGTCTTAGGACGCTTGGACTCAAGTGACACAGGATATTCGCAACATCGCTATCATCGCCCACGTCGACCACGGCAAGACCACGCTGGTAGACACCATGCTCCGCCAGAGCGGCATTTTCCGCGCCAACCAGGAACTGGTCGAGCGCGTCATGGACTCGAACGACTTGGAGCGCGAGCGCGGCATCACCATTCTTGCCAAGAACACGGCCCTGTTTTTCCACGACACTAAGATCAACATCGTGGACACCCCGGGGCACAGCGACTTCGGCGGCGAAGTCGAGCGCGCCCTGCGCATGGTTGACGGGGTCGTTCTGCTTGTGGACGCCAGCGAAGGGCCGCTTCCGCAGACCCGCTACGTCCTGCAGAAAGCGCTCGCGGCGAAACTTCCTCCGGTCGTCGTGTTGAACAAGATCGACCGTGCCGACGCCCGCCCCGAAGAGGTTCTGAACGAGATCTACGATCTCTTTATTGACCTCGATGCCACCGAGGAGCAGCTCGATTTCCCCGTTGTCTACACCAATGCCCGCGCCGGTGTCGCTCATAACAAGATCGGCGATAGCTCCAAGGATCTGCTGCCGCTGTTTGAAGCCATCGTCAACAAAATCCCCGCTCCCCAAGGCGACCGTTCCGGCGTTCTGCAGCTCCAGGTCACCAACCTTGACTACTCTGAATTCCTGGGGCGCCTCGCGATCTGCCGCGTCTTTAGCGGCACCTTGAACCGGGGCGAAGAGGTCGGCATCAGCAAACTCGACGGCAGGCTGCAAAATACGAAAATCACCAAGCTCTTCACCTTCCGCGGTCTTGAACGTGATGAAGCCGATAGCGTAGGGGCTGGCGATATTGTCGCCATCGCCGGCGTCGAAGGCATTCAGATCGGTGAGAGCATCACGTCGCTAGCAGATCCGCAACCGCTTGAGCCGCTCACGATTGATGAGCCCACACTGGCCATGATTTTTTCCGTCAACTCCGGCCCGCTTTCCGGCCGGGAAGGCAATTACCTCACCTCTCGTGACTTGCGCGACCGGCTCGCCAAGGAACTGCTCACCAACGTTTCGATCCGCGTCGAAGATACCGACACACCGGAATCCTTCCGCGTCCTCGGGCGCGGCGAACTCCAGCTGGCCATCTTGATTGAAACCATGCGCCGCGAAGGCTTCGAACTCATGGTCGGCAAGCCGGAAATCGTCGTGCGCACCGAAAACGGCAAGAAACTTGAGCCCGTCGAGCGCCTGGTGATTGATATTCCCGAAAACTTCATTGGCATCATCATGGAGACCCTTGGCAGCCGCCGGGGCGAAATGACCAAGATGAGCAACCACGGCTCGGGCCGGGTGCGCCTTGATTTCAAGATTCCCTCGCGCGGCCTGATCGGCCTGCGCAGCCAGCTGCTCACCGACACGCGTGGCACCGCGCTGATTCACTCGATTTTTGAAGGTTGGGTGGAATACGGCGGCGATATGGCGCTGCGCCCCACGGGCGCCCTTGTTGCCGATCGCGCCGGCGTCTCGACCGCCTACGCGCTGTGGGGCCTGCAGGAGCGCGGCGAACTGTTTGTCGGGCCGGGCGTTGAAGTGTACGAAGGCATGGTGGTCGGCGAAAATTCCCGCGAACAGGACATGGAAGTTAACGTCACCAAGGAAAAAAAGCTCACCAACATGCGTTCTTCCTCCGCCGACGAAGCCATTCGGCTAATTCCGCATCGTCAATTGAGCCTCGAGCAAGCCATCGAGTTCATCGCCGATGACGAGTTCGTCGAAATTACTCCCAAATCCATCCGCCTGCGCAAGAAAGTGCTGCAAGCCGGCAGGCGCCCCCGCCGCTGGCAGGAAATTCGCGCCAGCCAGGAAGCCGCTGGATAAATCCGCGCGCCACACAAATCTATTTGCGTTTCAAGCGGCGGGCCGCTTTTCGGCGGGACGACGATCCTTTTGGGTTGGCTCGGGAACGCGAAGGTTTTGTTGCGATCCTCCGCAAATCGCGAAGTATTTGCTTCGCGTCATCCATTGTGGGAGTCGGCGCAACAAAATGCTTTTCGATGACCCTGGCAGCCTTCTCGAGCGCAGAGGCTATCCTGTTTTTCCTCTTTTTCTTCACTCGCGTACTCCGAACTGACCAGCAGGAGAACCGTCCCTAAGGCAAAAGTGGCTTTCCGTCGGCGCTTGGCAGTGAAAGTCCTGCTTCTTTTGCGAGCGTTGGCGCCACGTCACGCATGTCAATCACACCTAGATCTTTCCCGGCGATCACTCCTGGCCCCACCAGAAAAAATGAAGCGCGCACGCCCGGAACATCCGGCAATTCGCCGTGCGTCCCGCCCGGTTTCGTCTTCGATACCACCGGTCCAGTCAACGCGGTGCCCGTCCTCCATCCAGACTTTAAACTTACAAAAAACGAAGCATTGGGATAGCCGCCTTGCCTGTGCAACTCTTCCGCCTCCAACACGCGATCAATTCCATTGGCTGGATCGCCAGCGAGTTTTGCCAGCAATGCCCGCACTTCGCCAAGCGTTCGCTGGTCATTCGGGTCCTTCAGCACAATTGCCGCCGAACCGCCTGTGACCCAAGGCATGGCTCGCCAGTCGGTGATCGCGCCTTTCTCATCCGTGGTAAACAATTTGGCCTCACGAAACGCCGGAAACAGATTCAACTGCTGGTCGTAATCCAGGAAACCGTGATCGGAAACCACCGCCACAAACGTGCTCCTTGGCGCCCGATGCTCGGCCTCGTCGCGGATCTTGCCGATCACTTCGTCCAGTTTTTCCAGCACCGCAATCGCCTGCGAGCTGAATGGCTGTGTCTCGTGCTCGATGTGGTCGAGCGACGTCAGATGGACCGTCAGCAACCCGGGCTGTTTGTTTTGAAGGATCCACGCCGCAAACCTTCCACGCACTTCGTCCGCTTCCACGCTCGTGTCAATACCCCCGCGATATTCTTCTCCGATCGCCGCTTTGGCTTCCTCGAGCAATCCCGGAGTCGCAAGCAAACGCAGCAGTTTGGCGTCTTCCGGCGTGCCCGCGCGCCAAAACTCGGGAATATTCCAGGTGACCTTCGCTCCGACCGTGACCGGCCACTGCACGCTGGCGGTCGTTCGTCCCGCGGCGGCTGCCGCGTCCCACAAGGTGGACACACGAATATCTTCCGCATACCAGTACCAGCCCTGATAATTTTTCTGCAGCGGGTCAAAGGTGGTATTTGCCCAAATCCCGTGCTTCGCGGGCCAAACGCCGGTTACCAGTGTCGTGTGGCTTGGATAGGTCACCGTGGGAATTACTCCGGTTACCCCGTCCGCATAAGTCCCTTCCCTCAGAAACCTCCGCAAGTTGGGCACTTTGGCGCCGTGCTGGTCCGCCTGGGTAATGTAATCCGGGCGCAATCCATCGACCGAAATCACCACCAATAGGGGTGCTCCTCTCTCCTGTGCGGCAGCCCTCGCGCCTATGGTCAGCACCGTGACCAAGACCCAGGCCCACCACAACAGGAGGCCCTGTATCCACTTTAGTTTCATCAGTCTCACCACCCGTTTCCCCTCCAGCGCAATTTGATGTACAGTATGCGCCAAGTAGCATTCGCATTGAGTTTGCACGATTTCTGTTGCTCGCCCGTAAAATCAGGGTAGGGTAGTCAACTCTCGCGTTCTCTAGGACGGTGTCTGTGAACATTTCGGACCGAAGCTCTTCGAACGGCCATGCGCCGCATCCCACCATCGCAGCCACCGCAACGGCCCTCCCCCCGCACCGTATCACCCGCGATGACGTGAAGTATTATTTCGGCCGCGTTTTCGAGGTCCCCGAGCGCCGGGTCGAAGCCATGATGGCGATCGTAGATAATGCCCAGGTCCACAACCGTCATTCCATTTTCCCCATTGATTACACGATCGAACCCCGCCCCCTCTGCCAGACTAACAACGAATACATCGAGCACGCCGTAAAACTCGGCCGCGAAGCCGCTGAAAAATGTCTCGAACGCGCCGATCTGCGCCCTGAGGATATTGACCTCATCATCACCGTTTCCTGCACCGGCTTCATGATTCCTTCGCTCGATGCACATCTGATCAAGCTGATGGGCTTCCGTTCCAATGTGCGCCGCATGCCGTTCACCGAATTAGGCTGCGCCGCCGGCGCCATGGGCCTTTCACGCGCTGCCGATTTCATCGCGTCGAACGCCGGTGCCAACGTGTTAATCATCGCCGTTGAACTTCCTTCGCTCACCTTCCAGCGCAAGGACGTCACCCAGGCAAATCTGATCTCCTCGATTCTTTTCGGCGATGGCGCCGCTGCGGTGATCGTTACAGGAAGAAAGGTACCCGGCCCGCAAATTCTTACCACGGAAACCTACACGTTCCCCGACTCGCTGGGCGCCATGGGCTTTGATCTGCGCGACTCCGGCTTCCACATCATCCTCGCCAAAGACGTTCCGGAGATGATTGGCGGCCGCATCAAGGAACTTGTGCAAAGCTTCCTCTGCCGCAACGGAAGAAAACGTGAGGAGATTAAAGGCTGGATCCTGCATCCAGGCGGCGCCCGCCTGCTCGGGACCGTCGAACAGGAGCTTGGCCTTTGTAAGTGCGACACCCAGCCCTCCTGGGACATTCTTGGCAACGTCGGCAACCTTTCTAGCGCCACCATCCTCTTCATCCTTCAAGAATGGCTCGAAAAGCGGCCGCTCAAATCCGGGGAACACGCTCTCGCCGCTGCATTCGGTCCGGGTTTCAGCGCCGAATTCCTCCTATTGCAATGGAACTAAGTGTTATCGCATATCTCGCCCTGCTGTGCCTGGTGGCGCTTCTGCGCTTGTACGAGTTGCGCGTCTCGCGCCGCCATCAGCAGCAGATGGTGTCCCGCGGCGCGGCCAAAGTAGACGAACCGCGCTTCCGCTGGATGGTTCTGCTTCACACCGGCGTTCTCCTTGGCGCTGCCTGCGAAGTCGTCTTTCTGCGCCGGCCTTTCATTCCGAATCTCGCTGCCGTCTGCTTCGTGATTTTTCTTGCCGCCAATGCCGTGCGCTGGTGGGTGATTCGCACACTTGGCGATCACTGGAACGTCCAAGTGATGAACTCCACGGGGTTGGGCGTCATCACTGCGGGACCCTTTCGCTACGTGCGCCATCCGAATTATGCGGCGGTCTTCGCCGAGATGCTCGTTCTTCCGCTGATTCACACCGCTTGGGTCACCGCCCTGGTAGGTTCAACCGCCCACATTTTTGTACTCTCGCAACGACTCGCCACGGAGGAAAAAGTCCTCTTTTCGGATGCCCACTATCGCGATGCCATGTCCGGCAAACCGCGTTTTCTTCCGGGCCTGTTCTGAGGCTGATCGAATATGCGCTACGCCCTCGCTCTGCTCACGGCTGCCATCGTAGCTGCGGTTCTGTTCCCGGCGCGGCTGGCTGCACAGTCGTCCAAAAATCTGAGTTCGCCGGCGTTCTCTTCTGTCCCTGAACTCAAGGAAGGCTACAACCTTCTCTACGAGCAGAAATTTCCCGAAGCCCGCAAAGTGTTTGAGGACTGGGCCGCGAAAAATCCCACCGAGCCATTCGGTCAGGTTTCCATTGCCGCCAGCTATCTGTTTGAAGAGTTTTATCGTCAGCACGTGCTCACCAGCGACTATTTTCTCGACGACAAGCGATTTCTTGGGGGCATCGCCGGCACGGCCGATCCCGGACGCATCAAGGCCTTCGAGGAAGCCTCCGCGAGCGCGCGTGCGCTCGCCGCGCAGCGCTTGAAACAAAACAAGCGGGATCCGGAAGCCCTTTTCGCGATCACGCTTTCTGCGGGCATGCAGTCTGATGCCGACAGCATGCTCCTGAAAAAACACTACGACGCGTTGAAGCACCTGAAGGAAGCCAACAACAGCGCAGAGATTCTTCTCGCCGATCACCCGGATGCCTACGATATTTACGTCGCGCCTGGTATCGCCTACTACGTCATAGGCTCTCTGTCTGGCTCGGCGCGCTTCATCTTGTGGTTTGGCGGCATCCACGGCGACAAGGAGCTGGGCATGCAAAAGGTCCAGAAGACTGCCGAGGATGGCAACTATTTGCGGCCTTTCGCGAGAATTCTGCTAGCGCTTTCGGCCCGCCGCGAGAAGAAAGACGCCTTGGCCATCAAGAACCTCAAGGAACTCACCGACGAATTCCCTGGCAACGCCGTTTATGAGAGCGAATTCGCCAAGGCTGAGGGACGCCCAATCCCTGCCGTCATCGGACCGGCGCAATAGCCACGGTTCAGAACCCGCAGACCGTTTGACTGGGTCATTTTTGCCCGTGACCGGCTAAGATTCCTGCGTTTTCCTACCCAGCAAGGCCCTTCGCTGAACCTCGGCGCGCTTAAATACAACAAAACACAATGCTTACTTTCGTCTCGGTGTGGCGTTCCGCCTGCAGACTGCTTTCCTTGACGGTCCGCTTGCTAGAACAGTACGCGGGCTAAATCACAGGTTGGGGGAATCACATGTTAGCAAGGGAAGTTTACCTGGATCGGGTTACAACCGAGGTCGAAGAAGTCGCTTCGCGGGTCGCTCAACTGAAGGGGCGGTTCGCTCGGCAAAAGGTCAGCGTCAAAATGGACCACTATTGGGAACTGGATTATGTTCGCAGGCGTTTTGCAGAATTCAAGCGGCGCGTCCAGCACCTTGAGGATGCCGACGAACTGGAATTGCCGCGCCTTCATGAAAACGTGGATGCCGCCTGGAAAGAGTTGTTGGAGGCAGTAGACACGTTGATGACCGCGCTTCACTGAGACGGCTTCCTGGCGTGATCCCGGGCAGGCAACGAGCAAGACAGACAAGCGACAGCGGGGCATCACGCGGAGAAGGAAAAACCAGCAGGCAAATAGCCGCCGCCCACCCAACGCAGCGGCAAAGTGCAGCAAGGCGGCAAAAGGACCCGCCGCGGACCTCCGATTCGCGGAAAACCCCAGCGAGCCACGCCAAGGCGGGGCCGGCCCCAAGCATGTTCCCGCCTTTGTTTTCGACAAATCCTTCGCAGCGGCGCTGCTACAATGCTCCCTTCTAACTTGAAAGGCGGTCGGCATGTTTCAACCCGGTCTGTTGCAGGATCGTGCCATTTTCCTGACGGGTGGCGGCACCGGACTCGGCCGCTCGATGGCATTGCACTTTGCCAAGCTCGGCGCCCGCATGTTCATCGTCGGGCGCCGCGAGGAGCCTCTTAAATCCACATGCGATGAGATTCATCGCGAAGGCGGAGCCGCAGCATTCGCCACCTGCGACATCCGGGAGTACGCCGCTGTCGAAGCCGCTTTCTCCGCCGCCGAACTCCAGTTTGGCGAGATTGACACGCTGGTGAACAACGCTGCAGGAAATTTCATGGCGCGAACCGAAAGGCTTTCTCCCAACGCGTTTCAGGCCGTCGTCGGAATTGTGCTCAACGGCACCTTTCACTGCACCAGTGCGTTTGCGAAGCGCCGCATCGAGAAAAAGCTCGGCGGAAATGTTCTCAACATTACGACGACCTATGCTGCCGCGAATGCCGGCAGCGGCTATGTTGTGCCCTCCGCCTGCGCCAAGGCCGGCGTGCTGGCCATGACCACCTCGCTCGCAGTCGAGTGGGCCAAGTACCACATTCGCCTCAATGCTATCGCTCCGGGGCCCTTTCCTACCGAAGGCGCGTGGTCCCGCTTGATCCCATCGAAGCAATTTGAGGAGCATGCCATCAGCAGGCATCCGATGAAACGCTTCGGCAAACATGAAGAGCTCACCAACCTAGCCGCCTTCCTCATCAGCGACATGTCCGAATATATCAATGGCGAATGCGTGGTGATCGATGGCGCACAGTGGCTACGCGGAGCCGGCGAATTCAACGACCTCGGTTTGCTCCCTGATGCTATTTGGGATCAGCTCGAGGCCGGACGCGGCAGAAAATAACTACTGGGGCAGCGCGCTTTGCCGGAGTAGCACGCGCAGATGCACATCGCCGATAGACTTTCCGCCGGCTTCCGCGCGAACCGTGATCAGTTGCGGTTCGGCCTTCTTCACCTCCTGCACGGAAAGGTGCGGCGTATCCAACTCGACGCGCATCTCGGCGGAACTCTCCGCGGGAAGAACGAAGTCTCCTTGCCCGCTTGTCACTTTCCAAGCGGCAGGTGCTTCCACGCGAATAGTCACCTTCATCGCCTCGTTTGGCGCGTGGCGGATGGTCAACGGCACATAAACCGACGTGCCCGACTTGATCGCGATTTCCGGCACCCTGGCCACCGGCAGCGAAGTCAATCCATGCACAGTCCGGAATCGCTCGTAGTATCCCCATGGACCGCCTAGCGTCAGCTTTGCTTCCTGCGTTTGCTCGGCCCCGCCGATAACTCCAGCTGTGAGATTCGGCGAACCGGGCGGTGACTGGGCAAAGACGTCGTCGGTGGGCGTTCCCCCGACGTTGGATTTCCCGAAAATGAGCGTCTCCGGATCGCTCCACCATCCGGTGTCCGGGTCGCTCATTCGCTTCTCGAGTTCGGCATCGGCTAGTTTTTCGAGCGTGTGAATTTCTTCGGGATACTGCGTCAAATGTGTCATCGCCGCGTCGATGGCCAACCGCCAGTACGGTTTGTTTTGCGAGGGCGAGATCTCTTTGATCGAATAGGCCGGGCCGCTGCCGACGAATTGCTTGTCGTCCTGCGCGTCAGCGAAGTAGTAGATCTTGCTCGCCGTCCACGGCTGCAGGTTTTCGAGATACAACTCGCGCTTCGGCGATGCACCCGCCACCTGCTCCGGAAAAATCGTCGCGTTTCCGGCCGAATCGAACGCTTCTGTCGCAAGGACTCCCGCCGCCTGGTGATCCCCGTGGTTCTCGCCGATAAACACGCCGGGCAGGGAAGTGATGACGATCTCCGGCCGCGTCAGGCGGATCAATTCCACCATTTTTTCCAGATTCACCCCGTGGCCCCAATTCGCCAGTGAGTTCAATACGTTTTGCGAAGCGGTGTCGTTTCCGTCCAGGAACCATACGTTCTGGATGCCTAGTCGCGCGCACGCCGCCCGCGCTTCCATCTCGCGAATATCTCCGAGGGCCGTGGCGCGTTCACTCCCATAACTGTTCCCCCCGCTACTGCCGTGCGTCCCATACACCACCGCGACCCGTTTGTGCAGGTCGTAAATGGCCCTCGCTAAATACGGGGTCACCGCCCCCTCGTCATCCGGATGCGCCACCACCACCAAAATATCGGCCTTGAACCGCTCGTCGGCCCCGCGAATTTTCCCCGCTTCCTGCGCGAACGCCGAAGTGCTCAAAATGAACAGAACGGAATATGGAAAGAATCTCCTAAGCCAAAGCATGCTCCCCCGCCTGGAACTTCCTCGCAAACTGAATCTGCTATCTTAACGTGTTTCCTGCCCTCTACCGCGCATACCTTGACCCATCTCGAACCCGCCGATACTCTAGTTGGTTACAGGCCCTGCGGTTTTTCCTGCAGGCAAGGACGACTCTCATGGATCAGATTCACGTCACGCTCCCCGATGGCAGCGTCAAAGACTTTCCCAAGGGCGTCACACCGGTGGAAATCGCCAAGTCCATCTCTCCGCGTCTCGCCGATGCCGCGCTGGTTGCCAAGGTGTACGCCATCGATGGCAATGGCTCGAAATCAAAGAGCGGCATCTTTTCAAACTCCGTCGACCCGGAACCGGACGGCGGCTTGCTCTACGACCTTCGCCGCCCCCTCGAACAGGATGTCAAACTGCGCATTCTCACCGAGAAAGATCCTGACGCGCTGTACGTCTTCCGCCATTCTGCCGCACATCTTCTCGCGGCTGCCGTGACCGAACTCTACCCGGACGTCAAACTTGGCATCGGGCCACCGGTCGAAAACGGTTTTTTCTACGAATTTCTGCGCAACGAGCCCTTCGTCCAGGAAGACCTGGAAAAAATCGAGAAAAAAATGCACGAACTTGCGGCCAAGGACATTCCCAACGAACGCAAGCTCCTGCCCAAGGACGAGGCGCTAAAGCTCTACCGGGACTCCAACCAGGTCTTCAAGTGCGAACTCGTCGAGGAAAAGGCCGACGAGCCCATGGTGTCGTTCTACACCACCGGCAATTTCATCGACTTCTGCCGCGGCCCGCATATTCCTTCGACAAAACGCATTCAAGCGTTCAAGCTCACCAATGTCGCCGGGGCCTATTGGAAGAGCCAGGAAGGCAATGCGCAGCTGCAGCGCATCTACGCGCTGGCCTTCTACACGCAAAAAGAACTGGACGAATATCTCCGCCGCATCGAAGAGGCCAAGCGGCGCGACCACCGCAAGCTCGGCACGGAGCTCGACCTGTTCAGTATCCAAGAGCAAGCCGGGCCCGGGCTGATCTTCTGGCATCCGAAAGGCGGCTTGATCCGTACACTGGTGGAAAACTGGCTTCGCGAAGAACTGCTGAAGCGCGGCTATGATCTGGTCTTCACGCCCCACATCATGCTCTTCGACCTCTGGAAGACTTCCGGCCACGCGAATTATTACCGGGAAAACATGTTTGGCCAGGTCGAAGTGGAAAAGGCCGACTACCAGTTGAAACCGATGAACTGCCCGGGCCACATCCTCATCTACAAATCCAGGCTGCGCAGCTACCGCGATCTGCCGGTACGCCTCGCCGAACTCGGCACTGTTTATCGCTATGAGCGCAGCGGCGTGCTCCACGGCCTGCTGCGCGTGCGAGGTTTCACCCAGGACGACGCGCACATCTTCTGCATGCCTTCGCAAATCGAACCCGAGGTCGAAGCCTGCATTGATTTCGCCTACGCGGTCATGAAAAATTTCGGATTTGATCGCTTCGAAGTCGAACTTTCCGACTGGGACTCCAAGCTTCCGGAAAATTACGCCGGCAAGCCCGAGGATTGGCATCGCGCTACTGCTGCGCTCGCGGGCACCATGGATCGCATGAAGATCCCCTACAGGCGCATGGAGGGCGAGGCCGCCTTCTACGGTCCGAAAATCGACGTCAAACTGATTGACGCTATCGGCCGACCCTGGCAACTCACCACCGTGCAGTTCGACTTTAACCTCCCGGCCCGCTTCGGTCTCGAGTATGTCGGCGAAGACGGTGCCCGCCACCAGCCTTTGATGGTGCATCGCGCGCTGCTCGGTTCGGTAGAGCGTTTCTTTGGCATTTTGATCGAGCACTACGCCGGCGCGTTCCCGCTCTGGCTGGCTCCGACGCAAGTGGAAATCTGCCCGGTCAGCGAGAAAGTGGCCGACTACGCAAAGCATCTCGACGAAACCCTGCGAAACCACGGCATCCGCGTGCATCTTGACGCCCGCAACGAAAAGCTGCCCGCAAAAATCCGCGATGCCCAATTGCAAAAGATTCCCTATATGCTCGTCGTCGGCCCCAAGGAAGCCGAAGCAGGCACGGTCAGCGTCCGCCATCGCAGTAAAGGTGATCTCGGCCCGCGCCCCATCGCCGACGCCGTTGCCCTGCTGCAGGAAGAGATCTCTTCCCGCGTCATCAACTAGCCCTTGTCTTGCACAAGTGGTCTCTAGAGAATGGAGCGCTGGCCGGTTTGCCGGCGCTTCTGTTTATCTGTTCTG